>JGI12210J13797_10022885_pt1 | contig 14387 bp, 18 predicted proteins | sample ElkSlonscriptome_3_FD_13797 | JGI IMG/M metagenome (IMG submission 13797)
CTGGCTCTGGCTCTGGCTCTGGCTCTGGCTCTGGCTCTGGCTCTGGCTCTGGCTCTGGCTCTGGCGGCGAGGATACTTGCTCGGTTCCGGGCGCACCGGCAGTACCGGACCGCAGCGCGGCCACGCGCTCCGCCATCTCCGGGGATGAGCCGAGCTGGGCCTGAACCATGTTCTCGAGCGCGCCGAGCTGCTGATTGCGCACCCGCCAATCGATCCCGACCACCATCATCACCAGCAGCACGACGTGAAGCAGGACCGACCAGAGAAACGCCCTCGGAAAACGCTGCAGGATGTCCCACATGGCTCGCCTGTCAGCGGCGCTCCCCGCCCGAAGCGTTCACCGGCGGCTGGGTCACCAGGCCGACACTCGGCGCGCCGGCGGCCTGGGCCGCAACCATCGCCTCGACCACCGCGCCGTAGGCCACCGAGCGATCGGCGCGCACCACGACGGCGGTCTCTGGCGCATTCGTCAGCACGATCCGCAGTCGCTCATAGAGCAATTGCTGGTCCACGGGCAGCAGCTCGGCATCGCCGAGGTCCACGTAAATATCGCCGAACGAGTCGACATGGATCACCACCGGCGGTGTGCCGTCACCCGGCTGCGGCTGTGCGTCGGCGTCTGGCAGGTCGACCTTGACGCCCTGCGTGATCAGCGGTGCCGTCACCATGAAGATGACCAGCAGGACCAGCATGACATCGATATAGGGCACGACGTTGATCTCGGCCATCGGCCGGCGGCGCTGGCGACGCTCCTTCTGTTTCATTGACTTGCTTCGATCCGGTCTAGGCGGCAATAGTGCCCATCGTCAGCCCCGCCCCTGGCGCTGTAGCAGCGTCGAGAACTCTTCCATGAATTCCTCGTAGCGGTTGTTCAGCCGCTCGACCTGATTCGAATAGCGGTTGTAGGCGACGACCGCGGGAATCGCCGCGAACAGCCCGATCGCGGTTGCGACCAGGGCCTCCGAGATCCCGGGAGCCACCAACGCCAGGGTGGCCTGTTGAACGTTCCCGAGTGCATGGAAGGCGTGCATGATCCCCCACACCGTCCCGAACAGCCCGATGTAAGGGCTCGTGGAACCGACGGTCGCGAGAAACGACAGGTTCGCCTCGAGACGGTCCATCTCACGGCTCAGCGCCACCCGCATCGACCGCTCCGCCCCCTGGATGAGCGCGAGCGTGTCGTTCGGGGTACCTTGGCGCAGCCGGACATACTCCTTGAAGCCGTTTCGAAAGATCGCCTGCAGTCCGGTGAGGCGCTGCTCGTCCGAGCCGAGGTCGCGGTAGAGGGCGCTGAGATCCCCGCCCGACCAGAACTTCTGCTCGAAGGAATCGGCCGCGGCGCGGGCGCGGCGCAATACCCGCGAACGATCGAAGATCGCCGCCCAGGACAGCACCGAGGCGAGCACCAAGATCAGCAGCACCAGCTGCACCACCAGGCTGGCTTGGGTGATCAGGTCGACCAGTGAAAGCTCAGAGCCCATGGACCTTATCTCCTTTGAAGGCAGCGTCGTCCGCCGTGCCGAGCGCATCCCGAACGACGCTCGGGATGCGCGCCGGCCGCATGCGCGCGGCATCGAGACAGGCGACGTTGACCGCGGCGCGGCAGCAAACGGCCCCGTCGTCGGCATCCAGAACCTGCTGTGCGAAATCGATGCTCGCGCGCCCGGCGCCGCTCACCGCGGCCGTGACCCGCAGCGCCTGGTCGAACCGGGCCGGACGCACGAAGTCCAGGCTCATCTTGCGCACGGCAAAGAGCACGCCCTGCTCCTCGCGCAACCGCTGCTGTTCAAAGCCGAGGGCCCTGAGCCATTCGGTTCGCGCTCGCTCCATGAACTGGAGATAGCGGGCGTGGTAGACGACGCCGCCGGCGTCGGTATCTTCGTAGTAGACGCGCACGAGCCACTCGAACGCGGAGTCCTGCACTGCCATAACGGGGGAAGCGGGGTGGTAGTCGAGCGGCGCGATTAGAGGCGTCCGCCACCGGTCGGATCAGCCTTCAAGTCTACCTGTTTTGGCCCGACAGGGTTTTCGCCAAACAGGTCCGGGATCACTGGCGCCTGATCGCGCGGTGCGGGAAGCCCGAAATGGGCATAGGCGCTCTGAGTCGCCATCCGCCCGCGCGGCGTGCGCATCAGATAGCCCTGCTGGATCAGGAATGGCTCGAGGACATCCTCGATGGTGCCGCGCTCTTCGCCGATCGCCGCGGCGAGGCTTTCGACACCGACCGGCCCGCCGTCGAACTTCTGGATCACGGCAGCCAGCAGTCGCCGGTCCATATGATCGAAGCCGAGCGCATCCACCTTCAGCATCGCCAGCGCCTCGTCGGCGACCGCTCGGCTGATCCGGCCGCCGGCACGGACCTGCGCGAAGTCGCGCACGCGCCGCAGCAAACGGTTCGCGATGCGCGGCGTCCCGCGCGAGCGCCGTGCGATCTCCTCGGCGCCGTCGCCATCGGTATCGATCGCCAAAATCTCGGCCGAGCGGCGCACGATGCGCGCGAGATCGACAGCGGAATAATACTCGAGCCGCTGCACGATGCCGAACCGATCCCGCAGCGGCGAGGTCAGCAGCCCGGCCCGGGTCGTCGCACCGACCAGCGTGAATGCCGGTAGATCGAGCTTGATCGAGCGCGCTGCGGGGCCGTCGCCGATCATGATGTCGAGCTGGAAGTCCTCCATTGCCGGGTAGAGCACCTCCTCGACCACCGGGCTCAGCCGGTGGATCTCGTCGACGAAGAGCACGTCCCCGGCGTCGAGATTGGTCAGCAGCGCCGCGAGGTCGCCCGGCTTCTCCAGCACCGGACCCGATGTCTGGCGCAGGTTGACCTGCATCTCATGGGCGATGATGTGCGAGAGCGTTGTCTTGCCGAGGCCGGGCGGCCCGAAGATCAGGGTGTGGTCGAGCGCCTCGCCGCGCCCGCGCGCCGCGCCGATGAAGATCTCCATCTGCTCGCAAACGGCTGGCTGTCCAACATAGTCGGCGAGCCGGCGCGGGCGAATCGCCCGGTCGAGGGCACCGTCATCGCTCGCGGCGTCAGGACTGATCACACGCTCCGGCTCGCTCACCGCCAAACTCTGGAAATTGCCGATCGATCAATAAACTTTGCCCGGACCATAGCACAGCGCGTTGCCGCGGCTGCGCAGATTGCCCATTCGCTAGAGCGTTTCCATCGACGGTCCCAGGACCGGCGGGGAACTGCCCAGCAATGCACACGGAAGTCAAAGAGGCCCGCTGGCATCAACTCGGCGTTACCGCCCGCAACGCCGCGCGAATGATCTCCTCCGAGGTCTTGGCCCTATCATCGACCGCGCGCGCCATTCGATTCGCCTCGGCCGGCTTGTACCCGAGCGCGATCAACGCGCCCACCGCGTCGGCCAGCGGGTCATCGGCAGCTGCCACCGGCATCGCCGACCCACCGGTTCCGCCAACCGCGGCTTGTGCGCCGGCAACCCCGCCGCCGAGCTCGGCCATGCGGTCCTTCATCTCCATCACCAGGCGCTGCGCCGTCTTCTTGCCGATCCCCGGTAGCCGGCTCAGCATTGCGACGTCCTCCTGCTCCACACACTGCGCGAAGCGCGCCGCATCCATGCCGGACAGGATCGCGAGCGCCATCTTGGCGCCGACGCCGGTCACCCGCAGCAGGGCCCGGAACAGCGCCCGATCGTGCGCGTTGCGAAAACCGTACAGCACATGCGCGTCATCGCGGATCACCAGATGGGTCACCAAGGTGACCGGCTCACCCACCGCCGGCAGATCATAGAAGGTCGACATCGGGGCCTCGACCTCGTAACCGACGCCGCCGACGTCGACCAGCACCACCGGCGGGTGCTTTGCCGCGATCTCGCCGCGCAGCCGGCCGATCACGGGCGGAAATCCCGCCAGCTCGCGGCCGCGCGCTTGCGCTGCGGAATCCCCATGGAGTGGGCATGGCAAAGCGCGATCGCAAGCGCGTCCGCCTCGTCCTCCCCGGGAGGATCGGACAGCGCGAGCAGGATGCGGACCATGTGCTGGACCTGCGCCTTGTCGGCGTTTCCGCTGCCGACGACGGCCAGCTTGACCGACTTCGGGCTGTACTCGTGCACCACGACCCCGCCCTTGAGGCCGGCGCAGAGGACGGCCCCGCGCGCCTGTCCGATCTTCAGCGCCGCCGTCGCGTCGCGGGCGAAGATCAGCTGTTCCACCGCCATCTCGTGCGGGCGATGCTCGGCGACGAGCGCGGCGATCCGATCGAAGATCAGCCCAAGCCGCTCCGGCCACGCATGCTGGCCGACTCTGACGCAGCCACGCGCGATGCAGATACTGCGTTGACCATCGGTATCGATGACGCCGAAGCCGGTGTTGCGCGAACCAGGATCGATCCCGAGCACGCGATGGCGGAGCGGCGCCGCGGCGGCCATGGATTCGGCGGTCGGATGCAGGGCGTGAGGCTCGGGCTTCGATTCGGGATCAGTTATCGAGCGCCGCCATGACCGCGTCCGGGATGTCGGCGTTGTTATAGACCTCCTGGACATCGTCGAGATCCTCAAGCGCGTCGACCATCTTCAGCAGCTTCTCTGCACCGTCGGCATCGAGCTCGATCTGCGTCGACGCATTGAAGGAGACCTCGGAGATGCTGGTATCGAATCCGGCCTCGGCGAGGCCCTCGCAGACGGCCCCGAACTCCTCCGGGGCGGTGATCACATCGAGCGAGCCATCGTCATTGACGACGACATCCTCTGCTCCGGCTTCGAGGGCCGCCTCCATCACCGCGTCCTCGTCGGTGCCGGGCTGAAAGCTGACCACCCCTTGCTTGGTGAACAGATAGGCGACCGAGCCATCGGTGCCGAGATTGCCGCCGTGCTTCGTGAAGGCATGCCGCACCTCGGAAGCCGTCCGGTTGCGGTTGTCGGTCATGCAGTCGACCATGACGGCAACGCCGCCGGCGCCGTAGCCTTCGTAGCGAATCTCCTCGTAGTTGTCGCCGTCTTCGGCGCCGGCGCCGCGCTTGATCGCACGGTCGACGGTATCCTTGGGCATATTGGCGCCGAACGCCTTGTCCATCGCCAGGCGCAGCCGCGGGTTCGAGGTCGGGTCCGCGCCGCCCTCGCGCGCTGCGACGGTGACCTCGCGGATCAGCTTGGTCCAAACCTTGCCGCGTTTCTTGTCTTGCGCGGCCTTACGGTGCTTGATGTTGGCCCATTTGCTGTGACCGGCCATGAGACTTCCTCGATTCGGATAGACTGCTGCGTTCGATCGACGACAGCAGACGGAACGCAGCTCAGGGATCGTTCGGCGGGCCGCACGCTGTCGCTCGCGCTGACCCAGATCGGTCAGTTTATCACCGCCCTCAACCCCCCGGGCACTCACCAGGCGCCGCCCGGTTCCTTTACCCGGCATCGGCAATGCCGCAGAATCGGAACCTCTTAAGGCGCGGAGCACGCCGCGGCCCTGCCCGCAGGTGCGGCTTCCACGCAAGGTGACGTGCGCGAGGAAGAGGTACCGTGTCCCGAGAGATGATCTTCGAGCATCCGCTGAACGAGCGTATCCGCACCTTTTTGCGGCTCGAGCACCTGCTCGAGAAGATCGATTACTTCGTCGCGCAACCCGAGCACTGGAGCACCCGGGCCGCGATCGGGGGCTTGCTCGACGTCGTCGCGATCACGGCGCGCGCGGATATCAAGACCGAACTGCTGAAGGAGATCGACCGCAATCTTTCGACGCTGGCGCGCGTGCGTCATCAACCGGGCGTCGATCCGGCGGCACTCAAGGAAGTCGTCAAAGGTCTCGAGGACGCCGCAACCGGCATCCATGAGCTGCCCGGTCAGATCGGCGCGCGCGCGCGCGAGGACGAGTTCCTGAAGACGGTCGCGCAGCGCAGTAGCATCCCCGGCGGCGCCTGCAGCTTCGATGTGCCCCTCTATCACCACTTCCTGACCCAACCGCTCGAACAGAGGCGGGCGCGGATCGATCACTGGCGCGCCGACATGCAGCCGGTTCGCGACGCGATCCGGCTCGTGCTCTCGCTCGCCCGCACCAGCGCGACACCGCGCGCGCTCGTCGCGCCCGAAGGCTTCTTTCAAGAGGCCCTCGATATGCAGGCCCCGGCACAGCTGTTACGGGTCGGGATCGCCGACGATTGGCCGGTCTATCCCGAGATCAGCGGTCACAAGAACCGATTCAGCATCCGCTTCATGCGAGCAAACCCTGGCGGCGGTCGACCGCTCCAATCAGACGAGGACGTGCCGTTTCGGCTCACTTGCTGCGTCTTCTGACCGTCACCCGCATCGGCGACCGAGGCCGCCACGACGAGGCCTCACTACCTTCATGTCTTGCGTTTCGAATCGCCTGTGATGCCAACCACCGTCTCCTGCCCCACCTGCGGCAAGAAGGTCGTCTGGAACAGCACATCCCGCTGGCGGCCATTCTGCAGCGAGCGCTGCCGGCTGATCGACCTCGGCGACTGGCTGGACGAAAACCACCGAATCAGCGACAGCGACGCCGCGAGCGATACGCCGACCGACGGTGTACCCTGGCCGACCATCGACGACGGCGACGACCCGCCGCGTCACTGATGCATTGCCGGGCTCAGGAGACGAGCCGGTCGATCAGCCGAAAGCCGGCGAGGTAGGTCCCGAGGGCCGAGCCGAGCGTGCTGAAGATGAAGACCAGCAGCACCCGGGACACGCGGTTGTGCCACCATCCGCGGAGGCTGGTCACGTCCTCGCGCAGACTGCTGAACGCGCCGACACTCGGGCGGCGCAGCAACAGCTCCAGCCCGCCTGCGACCATCCCGGCGCCGATGGTCGGATTCAATGAGGTCAAGGGCGCCGCGCAGAACGCCCCGAGCACGGTCAATGGATGCGCGCCGGCGAGCAGGGCGCCGAAGGCCGAGAGTCCGCCGTTGATCAGCACCCAATCGCCGACCATGTTCCACCCGAGCTCCGGGCTGCGGGTGAAGCCGTAGATGAACACCGACAAGATGACCGCGACGACCAACCACGGAAACAGGCGCCAGAAGCGCGACTGCGGCGGCACCTTGTCCAGGGTGCAAATCGTCTCGCCCGGGTCGTCCGCGGCGGCCGCCAGCTCTCGGGCGACGCCACTGAGGTGGCCGGCGCCGATCACCGCGAGGATATGCCGATAGCCGTGCTGCCGGGCCTCCTGCCGCAGCCGAGCGGCCATGTAGCGATCGCGCTCGGCGATCAGCGGCGCGAACAGGTCGGCCCGATCCTGGGCGAACTCCGCGAAGGCGTTCTCGAGGATGTCGCCTTGCTTCAGCTGCTCGACCTCGTCCTCGGTCACACGCTCCCGGGTCAGCAGACCGGCGAGCAGGCCAGTGAACAGGTGCAGGCGCTTGAAGAAGCCGAGCTTCTGGGCCGCGCGGCGCAGTGTCGTGCCGATCTCGCGGTCGATCAGGAGCACCGGGCGATGCGTCGCCTCGGCCAACCGCATCGCGGCGCGCTGCTCGGCGCCGGGCTCGATCCCGAACTGGTCGGCAATGCGCTGCTGATAGGCGCCGAGCGCAAGGCTGGCCGCAACCATATAGACCCGCTTCTCGCGGATTACCGCGAACAGATCAAGCCGCGCGAGCGACTCCGGATCGCTCAGCGCGGCGGCGCGACTCGCACAGAGCTCCACGGCCACCGCATCGGCATCAAGCCCCCCCTCGCGGAGCAGCTCGGCGACCTTCTCGGCACTGGCTCGGGAGACGTGCGCGGTCCCGAGCAGCGTGACGCGGGTCGCGTCGATCTCGGTTTCGATAACGGGCTCTTCGGGCGCCTGGGGAGTCACGATATCTCGGGTGTCAACAGCGGATCGGGTCCGCATCATAACCTAGCCGAGACCGGCGGCAGTGGACTGGCGCGGAGACCGAATGCTCACCTATGATCCACGCGTGAAACAGACAACATCGCAACAAGCGTGCACCCGGCCATCGCGTTGCGCGGCGAAGCCGCCGTCCTGTACCTCTTCCCAGCGGCTGTTAGTGGTGCTCGTGGTGCTCGTGGTCGCAGGCTGCGGCACGGTGAAGGACGACGCCAAGCGCATCGGCCTCGAGAACACCTTGAGCAGCTACCGCCAGGCGATCCGCTGGGGTCAGTTCCCGGCTGCGGCCGGCTTCGTCGCGCCGAGCGAACGCTCGGACCTGGATTTGGATGCGCTAAAGACGGTCCGGGTGACCGGCTACGACGTCGTGCGCCAAGGGATCATCGACCCGGACGACACCGCTGTGCAGATGGTCCAGATCGACTACGTCATCGAGGACCGCCAACGGCTCGAGCGGCTCACCGATCGTCAACGCTGGCGGTACGACGCGCAGTACCAAGCCTGGTGGTTGGAGTCCGGTCTTCCGGACTTTTTCGCGAGCCAGACGGATTCCGGACGATGATCGACCACTTGCTGGCGCTGTTGGTCGTCCTTTGCGTCGGCTGGTTCTGGCTCGATTCAGCGCGGGCGCGCGAGATGGCGGTCGGGCTCGCGCAGCGGGCGTGCCGCGAGCGGGGCGTGCAGATGCTGGATCAAGCGGTGGCGCTGCGCCGAATCGGGCTGCGTTGGCGCCGCCAAGGCTTGCGCATTCGCCGCGTATATCGGTTCGAATACAGTGAGGAGGGAACCGGCCGACGCACCGGCTACCTGGTCTTGGTGGGCCTGCGGCTCGAGGAGCTCAGTCTCGGCCTGCCCCAGGCCAGCGCGGACGTCTAGCTGCCGCGCTCGACGGCCTGGGCAACGGGCCTCGGCGCCCGAAGCCGGCCGCCTACTTCACGACTCGCAGCGACGGGCGCTTGCCCTTGTCCTTGTCCTTCGGCTCGCCGGCTGCCCCCGGCCCGCGCTCGCCGGTGTCGCCCGCGGCTGGTGAACCGGCATCATCAGCGGTTGCCTCCTCGCCCTGAGCATCCGCTTCGTCGGCAAAAAGCATTCCATGGCCGTTCTCGCGCGCGTAAATGCCCAACACGGCGCCCATCGGCAACTCCACCGGAAAGGGTTTGCCGCCGAAGCGTGCCGAAAAGTTGACGGCGTCGTTGCCAAGAACCAGGCCATGCACGGCACCAGCGGCGACGTTCAGGACGATACGGCCATCAGCGACATAGTCGCGCGGCACCACGACTCCGGCCTGAGTCGCATCGACCAGCAGATGCGGCGTTAGATCGTTGTCAGCGATCCATTCGTAGAGGGCTCGAATTAGGTAGGGGCGGTTCGACGTCATTCGGTATACCCATCGCAGATCAGTTTTCGGCGTTCCGAACCCGCTCCGGGTTGGGCGACGGCGAGCGGGGGACGCCGTGAATCCGTCCTTGGAGGCTTGGCGACGGCATCCATGTCGTCGGCACTCCCGCTCGCCGCCACCCGACCCTCCGCTATGCCCTGCCGTCAATTGGCGTGCCCTGGTATCACTCCGACCTCGCAGTGAGCGGAAAGTCTTGAACCGGCGGCAGGGGCGACTCTAAGCGAGATCCATGACCATTTCGCGCTCCGCTTCGGTGAGGCTGTTCCGGAACGACGGCCATTCGAACATCCGCGCAGCGTATTCGGTCACCGGGCTCGCACTTGCCGGCAGCTCGAGCTCGAGCACCGGGAGGCGCCAGAGCAGCGGAGCCACGCAGCAGTCCACGAGCGAAAACTCGTCGCTCATGAAGAACCGGTTGGCGCCAAAGATGGGCGCTACAGCGACCAAGCTCTCGACCAGCGCCTTGCGAGCCCGCTCCGCCGTCGTGGCGTCGCCGGTGCGGATCTCGCGCATCCACGCGTACCAATCGTGATCGATGCGATACATGAAAAGCCGGGCGTTCGCGCGGCCGACCGGGTCGATCGGGAGCAACGGTGGATGCGGAAAGCGCTCGTCCAAGTATTCCATCACGATCAAGGATTCGTAGAGCCGCAGCTCGCGGTCCACGAGGGTGGGAACCGTACCGTACGGGTTCGCTTCCATGACCTCGCTCGGCAACGCGTGCGCATCGACGTCGACGATGTCGATATTGATGCGCTTCTCAGCGATCACCATGCGGACGCGGTGGCAGTAGGGGCAGGTCGGGTCGGAGAAAAGCATCATGGGCGATCGTCTATTGCCAGCCACTGGCCGTTTTTCCTGACGAAGAGCTGTCCGCTGCGCGGCGGGGAGCGCAGGGCGCTGCAACTGGTTGTCTGCGGGGTCCTGATGACCGGGCGCCAACCTCCCCGAGGCTGGCACCTTACGAGGAGGATACACGGAAATCAGGCAATTGGGTGCGCGCCACCGCGCGCGGCCGCCGTAGCTGGCGGCGCCCCATGCAAAAACGGCCGACGGTCTTGGACCGTCGGCCGTATCGGCAAAACTCGAGCGTCCCGCGCCGAGCGCCGGCAGGCTGCTTAGTGGACGTCCTTCCAGAACTCGCGCTTGAGATAGAACGCGAAGATGAACATGAGGCCCAAGAATAGCAGCACATAGAGGCCCAGCTGGCGGCGCTCAAGCTTATACGGCTCCCCGACATAGGTCAGGAAATTGGTGATATCTCGCACCAGCGAGTCGTATTCACTCGGCGTGAGCTGCCCGGGCTCCACGAGCTTCACGTCGACCACATGCGCCTGGCCCCCTTCACTCTCGCCGTGGGCGCCGCCGGCATAGACGGGGGCTTGTATGCCTTGCAGATGGGTGAATGGATGCGGCATGCCGACGTCCGGAAATACCAGGTTGTTGACGCCGTAAGGCCGAGAGTCGTCGACGTAATACGCCTTCAGGTAGCTGAAGACCCAGTCCGGCGAGCGCCAGCGCGTCACCAGCGTCAGGTCCGGGATCTCCGTTCCGAACCAATTCTCGCCATCCTTCGGCCTGAGCGCATTGGTCATCATGTCGGTCGGCTTCGCATTGCCGAACAGCAGGTTCTCGCGCAGCTCGTCTTCGGAAATGCCGAGATCCTCGGCCATGCGCTGATAGCGCATGTATTTCAACGAATGGCAGCCCATACAGTAGTTGACGAAGTACTTGGCGCCTCGCTGCAGCGAGGCCTTGTCCTTCAGGTTGATATTGGCGTCTTCCAGCCCCGGGCCGTGGCCGCCTGCGGCGAGTGCGGCCAGCGGCGTCGCGAGAAGGGCCAGTGCAAGGATCAAATGTCTCATGACGTCACCCTCTCCGGAACCGGCTTCGTCTTTTCAAGCTTGGTGTAGATCGGCATGAGCAGGAAGAAGGCGAAATACACCACCGTGAAGATCTGCGCGAGCAGCGTGTAGAGGTCGGTCGAGGGCATCAAGCCAAGATACGCCAACACGACGAACGATACAGCGAACGCGCCCAGGAAGAATCGCGACAGGTTTCCCTTGTAGCGCATCGAGCGCACCGGGCTGCGGTCGAGCCAAGGCAGCAGGAACAGGATCAAGATGGCACCAAACATGACGACGACGCCCGGGAACTGCGACCCGCCGATCGGGGGCACTGCGCGCAGCATCGCGTAGTAGGGGGTGAAGTACCACACCGGCGCAATATGCTCGGGCGTCTTGAGCGGATCGGCCGGCTGGAAATTCGGCGGCTCGAGGAAGAGCCCGCCAAGGTCCGGGGCGTAGAAGACCACCAGCGAGAAGATCGCGAGGAAGACCACCAGGCCGGTGATGTCCTTCACCGTGTAGTACGGGTGAAAGGGAATACCGTCGGCCGGTTGGTTTGCGTCCCACTTGTTCCCCTTCGGCCCCTTCTTGATCTCGATTCCGTCCGGATTCGTCGAGCCAACCCGATGCAGCGCGACGATGTGCACGAAGACCAGTGCGGCGAGCAGGAACGGGATCACGAAGTGAAACGCGAAGAAGCGGTTGAGCGTGACGTCGGAGATCACATAGTCACCTCGCACCCAGGTCGAGAGCTCGGTACCGACCTCGGGCACGGCTGCGAACAGGTTCACGATGACCTGAGCGCCCCAGTATGACATCTGCCCCCAGGGCAGCAGGTAACCGAAGAAGGCCGTCGCCATCATCGCGAGGTAAATGATCACGCCGATGATCCACAACAGCTCCCGCGGGTTCTTGTACGAGCCCCACATCAACCCGCGGAACATATGGAGATACACGAGGATGAAGAAGAACGAAGAGCCTGTGGAGTGGATATAGCGTAGGAGCCAGCCCCAATTCACGTCGCGCATGATGTATTCGACCGACGCGAACGCCTCTGCGGCCGAGGGCTTATAGGACATCGCGAGCCAGAGGCCGCTGACGATCTGGATGACCAGCACCACCAGGGCGAGGGAGCCGAAGATCGACCACAGCCCCATGTTCTTCGGTGCATAGTACTGGGCCATGTGGTCGTTCCACACGGCCATGACCGGAAAACGCTTGTCCAGCCAGCCGAGAAATCCTCTCGGCGCCGTATCTACCGTCTCAACGCTCATCAGGCGGCTCCTGCTTCATCCTCACCGATGAGGATGGTCGATTCGTTTAGATAGGTGTGCTTCGGGATGACGAGATTCGTCGGCGCCGGAACCCCCTTGTAGACTCGGCCTGCCAGGTCGAATTTCGATCCGTGGCACGGACAGAACCAGCCGCCCTTCCACTCCGACCCGAGATCGTCCGGCGCAAACTCCGGACGATAGGTGGGCGAGCAGCCGAGGTGCGTGCAGATACCAATGGCGACAAAGTACTCGGGTTTGATCGCGCGGACCGGGTTCTGGCAATACTCGGGCTGCTGCGACTCGACTGAGGAATCGGGATCGACCAGCTTGGGCTCCACTGTTGGTAGCGCCTCGAGCATCTTATCGGTGCGGCGTACCACCCAGATCGGCTGCCCGCGGAATTTGACGCGAAGCAGCGCGCCGGGTTCCAGCTTGCTCACATCTGCCTCGACGGGTGCGCCCGCGGCGCGTGCCCGCGCGCTCGGATTCATTGAGGCGATGAAAGGGACGGCCGCAAAGCCGACGCCGACGGCACCGACTGCGCTCGTTGCGGCAACGAGGATGCGCCTGCGGCCCTTATCCGTGCCTTGTTCGTTCATGCGTGTGTCGACCCCTCGCTAGGCTCGATGAACGACCTCTCGCGCGACGAGACGGCCGAACAGTCAAATGGTAAAGATAAGAATATTGCTAAGCTTTGCATAACCGACCGCGCATTCTCTATGAAGCGGCCGGCCTCGGTCAAGAAAGACCCCGAATGATCAGGCTTTTACACTGCCCGCAACCTGCTGGCGATTACACCCATCGCGCGCCCGCCAGACCAGGACAAAGGTCAAATAGAGGACAATTATCGTGGATTCTTGCACCGATCGGGGCATCTCTTCGGTAACGGACCCGAGATCACACCGGCCCGCGGTTGCGACAGCGCCGGGCCCGCTCGGTTCACACGGGGTTGTCGACCTCGACGAAGCGGTGCTCGATCCCGAAGGTCGCGGCTAGATGCGCGCCAAGGGCCTGGACCCCGTAACGCTCGGTCGCATGGTGGCCGGCGGCGAGGTAGTCGATACCGAGCTCGCGCGCGAGATGCACGGTCGGCTCCGAGATCTCTCCGCTGAGATAGCAATCCGCCCCGAGGGCGGCGGCACGCTCGATCGCCCCCTGCGCCGCCCCCGTGCACCAGGCCAACCGGCTCAGAGGACGCTCGCTCACGGCGATGTGCAGCGGCGCGCGGCCGAGCTTCTCCTCGACCCGGGCTGCGAATTCGACGGCCGGCGTCGGCTGCGTGAGCTCGCCCGACCAGAGCAGGTCGTCCTCGCCGCCGGCCGGCTGCGGGCCCCGAACCTCGAGCAGGTCCGCCAGGCGGCGGTTGTTGCCGAGCTGCGCATGGGCATCGAGCGGCAGGTGGTAGGCGAGCAGGCTGATGCCGGCGCGGTTCAGCGCGCGCACGCGCCGCCCTTTGACGCCCGAGAGCGGCTGCGCTTCTCCTTTCCAAAAGAAGCCGTGGTGCACCAACAGTGCATCGGCCTCCGCGACAACGGCTGCGTCGATCAGCCGCTGGCAGGCGGTGACGCCGGTGATCAGCCGTCGCACAGGCCGATCCCCTTCGACCTGCAAGCCATTAGGGCAGTAATCGGCAAAGTGCTCGACCGCGAGCAGCGCATCGCAGTGCTTGGCAATCTCGGAAGCAGTGGTCATCGGTTCCTGGTCTTATACCTATCGCAGATCAGTTCTCGGCGTTGCGAACCCACTCCGGGTCGGGCAACGGCGATCGGGGGACGCCGTCAATGGGCGTGCTCTGGGTCTACATTCGTCTAGGTGACGTACGGAGGGCCACAGCACGTCAGGCCCTTGGGTCAAGCGGCAAAGCGGACAGCGCCCGACTTGCGTGCCGATGGTTAGGCGAGTGGGCGGCTCAGTCGTTGTCTGCGCCGCGGATCACCGGACGTCTCGGGCGGAATTGAGCCCGAGCGCCTATCGTCATGCGATCGACCCAGAGCCGTGGTAGCGTAACCGCATGCGACCGACCACTCACAGTATCGCACTCACGCTCTTCGGCTTCACGGCCGG
>JGI12210J13797_10075098_pt1 | contig 14386 bp, 8 predicted proteins | sample ElkSlonscriptome_3_FD_13797 | JGI IMG/M metagenome (IMG submission 13797)
CCAGTCGCTGCACGCGTGGGCCAGCGAGCACCCGCCCCACCCGGGCCTGGCGCTGGGCCTCGCGCGCCTGTTCGAGGCCCAGGGGGCCGGCGACATGGCCCGCCACCACTACCAGCTGGCCGCGTTCATGGCCGCCCACGGCCCCGTGCCCGCGCTGGTGGCCCGGCTGCCCGGCGCGCGCCCCAGCCACCCCGAGCTGCACCAGGCCAGCACCGCTCCCATGGAGGGGCGTAGCGCGCTGCGAGAGACCCTCGCCGCGCTCCGCGATCACCTCGCGGGCCTGGGCAACGAGGGGGCGCCCGCTCCCGCGCCGCCCCACGCTCCGGCCCCCGACTGGTGGCATGCGTACATGGAGATGGCCGAGACCATCGTCGAGCCCTGGCGCGCCTTCTTGGGGGTCGACCTGCCCATGGCGTGGACCGAGGTCGCGCTGCCCGGCGGCGTGGCGGTGCGCAACGATCGGCCGCCGCGGATCTTGCTGAGCGAGGGCTGCACCATGCTCAGCCAGCCCGAGCTGGTGTTCCGCCTCGCCGACGCCACCGCGGCGGTCGCCCTGGGCACGGCCGTGCTCGAGGCGGGCAGCCTCCACCTCGACGTCTTGCTCGACGCCATGGGCCAGCTGGCCAACCCCGGGCACCAGCCCACCGGTGTGCGGGCGCAGCTCATGGCCGACGTGCTCACCGCTCGCGACGCGCGGAACATCGGCCTGACCGCCAGCCAGCGCAGCGGCCTGCTCGACGAGCTGGCCCACTGGCTGACCAGCGACGACGGACGTGCGCGCCTCCAGAACGGCCTGCACCGCACGCGGCTGCTGCTGGCCACGCGCCTGAGCGGGCGGCTCGACGGCGCCCTGCTGGCCGTCGCCTACGACGAAGGCTACATCCGCGAGGGCCAGGTCGATGCGTCCGCCACCCTGCGGCACGACGACGTCACGTGGCTGCTGCGAGCGCTCTCGCTGAGATGAGCCCGCGTGTCCCGACCGTCCCGACCGTCCCGACCGTCTCCTTTGTGGCGTGCGGGTTCGCCCCACACGCTCCAGCGCGAGACCGAGGGCCGCGCCTCGATCGTAGGCTTGTTGCGTGGGGCGAGCCCGCCTGCCAAGATCGCGTGCGGTCGAATCGCTCGCCCCCAGGAATTCTCCCCTTGGCCCAAGCACAGCACCGTTCGGGTGACCCCAATGCGGGTCGGCTGGTCGTCATCTCCGTGGCCGTCCTCGGCCTCGCCGGGGTGGTGGCATTCGGCGTGCTGAAGGCCCGGGAGCGCAGCCAGGCCCAGGCCAGCGCGCAGCAGGCCGCGGCGATCGCCGCCCCGCGCACCGCTCCGGCGTCCGCCTCCGACCTGGTGGCCCGGTCGCAGCAGGCTCGGCGGGCGCTCGACACCGGCGCGATGGCCTCCCTCGAGACCGAGCTGGCCTCGGCCGCGGCCAGCGCGGGTGCTCCAGCTCAGGCCTTCGAGGTTCGCCGCGAGCGCCTCGCCGTGCTGAGCACGCTGGCCGTGGAGGCCTCCGTGCGGGCCCACGTGCTGCACCAGCCCGAGGCCGAGCAGCAAGCGGCCGACTACGCTGCGCTGGGCCAGGGTCTCATCGACGATCTCCGCGAGCAGCTCGATCCGGGCGAGGTGCAGGCCACCCGGGCTCGCCTCACCCTCGCCGCCGGCGGCGACGTGCTCGCCAAGCATCCCCGCGTGCTCCTGCCCGCGTTCCGCGATCGCGAGCTTCGGCACGTGGTGCTCGCCCAGCCCCTGTGGGACCCGGCCGACGCCGAGGGCACCGACGACCAGGCCGCCGAGCCCGACGAGACCCCGGGCCTGCTCTCGGCCCTCGAGCAGCTGCGTGATCCCACCGGCCTCGAGCGGGCCCTGCTCGCCGTGGTCCTGGAGCACCAGGGTGCCGCCGATCGGGCGCAGACGGTGCTCGATCTCATGCTCTCCACCGCGCCGGGTCAGCCGCTCGCCACCGGCCTCCGCGAGCAGATCCGGCGGTCGGGGCTGGTTGCGGTCGCCGAGCCCGGCACGCTCGAGCCCGACCTCATCGACGCCGAGCCCGACCCCGAGCCCGAGCCGACCAAGCCCGAGCCGGCCACGCCCGACCCCGAGCCCGAGCCGACCAAGCCCGAGCCGACCAAGCCCGAGCCGACCAAGCCCGAGCCGACCAAGCCCGAGCCCAAGCCCAAGCCCAAGCCGGAGCCGACCAAGCCCGACCCCGAGCCCAAACCCAAGGTCCGCAACACCGGCGGCGGTGGTGGCGGCGGCAGTAGCAGCAAGCGGAAGTCTCCCGAGGAGCTCACCAGCGAGGGGTGCCAGCTGGTCCAGAGCGGCGACGCCGATCGCGGCTTCAACATGCTGCAGAAGGCATTCGACCTCAACCCGCGGGACACCAAGGTCACCTTGTGCATGGCCGAGGGCCACATGAAGCTCGGCCGGCTGCCCTCGGCGCGCGCCATGGTCGAGCGCGTGCTCGACAAGACGCCCCGCAGCAAGAAGGCCTTGCTGCTCGCCGCGAAGATCGAGAACAAGCTCGGCAACAAGAAGGCCGCGCTCGACTACTACCGCCGGGTCCTCGAGATCGACCCGGAGAACTCGACCGCGAAGAGCTTCGTCGACGGCAACGGCTGAGCCGAGCGTCACCGGTCAGCGGGACGAGGCTGGCATCCACAGGCGGTAGTCCCCAGAGGAACCGACCGAAGAGCTGGCATCGGACGATGCGTGGTCGAAGGCCGAACGGAGCGTCATTCCTTCGAAGAGCCTCGAGTAGAAGTGCCGAGCAAATGCAACCGCGGCCCGATCGTCGCACTTGCCGATGTTGGCCACGACGAACGATGCAATGGGGGGTGGCTCGAGCATCGTCGGCACCAGAGACGGTGAGTAGCAGGTATTGAAGAACAGGAGCTGGATCGGTACCCGACGGCTCCCTCGCTCGAGCGCTCGCCGGAGCGTCTGCGGATGCACCGGAGCACCGGCGTGTAGTGGATCTCCGGTAAGTGACAGGCCCTCTGTAGTCGAGACCCCTGCGTAGTGCACGACCGTCGCGGATGACATCGAGAGTGCCCGGACCACCTGCGCGAGATCGCCGGCAGGTAACCACTCGAGCTTGGCGCGTGAGTCGTGGACTCCAGCCACCGCCACGATCGCTTCGAATTCCTCGTGTACGGAGAGCTGTCCGGATGGGTCCCCCCCCGCCAAGAACAAGAGTCCATCACGTCCAGGCCGAATGACGAACTCATCCGCCATGTCGCGGCCCCCTCTCTCGACGCCATCCATGGACTGCCTTGCAACCGAGAGCGCGGACGAAACAATGGCGACCGATCCGTGTGAATCAGTGTGAAGCTCGTCGAGCACGGCCATCGACTCGGCCTCGAAGACGAACGCGGCAAGCCTCTTCGGTGAGAGTTGCTCCGCTCCACAAGACGAAACGGGCCGCCCGCGGCAGTGCCGGGGCGGCCCGAGTCTTCGGGCCGAGGCCCTCCCTCGCTCAGAACCGCAGCTGCAGCTCGAAGCTGGCCGCGAGCGGGGTCTGGAACGAGCTCTCCACGCCGAAGTTGCCCTGCGGCGCCAGCACGGTGCGCTGGAAGAACTCGGTGGGGTTGCCCGAGTTCTGGATCTTCGTGTGCTTCAGGTCGTCGAGGTCGCCGCCGGCCACCGCTCGGGTGTTCTGGAACGAGTAGATCTCGTCCACCCGCACGATCGCCCGCGCGTTGGTCAGGTTGATGAGCCGCGCCGCCGCCTCGATCTCCAGGTTGCCCGGCAGCGGGTAGGCGTAGCTCACCGACGCGTTCCAGAAGTAGTTCGGCTCGACCCGACCGCCCGCGCCGCGCGGCACCACGTAGACCGACCCCAGCCCGTAGAGGTTGTTGCTCGCCCGCAGCGAGATCGGGTAGCCCGAGGTGAACCGGAAGCTGGTGCCCAGCGTCAGCCGGCCCGCCTCCTTGAGGTCGAACGAGTAGAACCCGTCGAGCTTGATCCGGTGCGGCGTGTCGTTGGCCAGCGGGCCAAAGCTGTTCCGCACCAGCTCGGGGATGTCGTACTGGGCGCTCGAGCCCAGGTTGATGGCCCCGGTGATCGGGTCGACGAACCCGTCGTAGTTCCCGATGAGCCGGCTGAAGGTGTACGACCCCAGCACGGTCCAGTTGCGAGCGAAGCGCTTCTTCACCTCGAAGGTGAAGGCGTCGAAGTTGCGCCGCGGGCTGTCGAACAGCTCGTTGATCCGGGAGAACGAGTCGGCCAGGAACAAGCAGCGCTGCCGCTCCCGGGCGATCTGCGGCCGCGTGGGGTCGTCGTCGGAAAGCCCCATCAGCTGGGCGTCGAGGTCGTCGCACTGGGCCTGCTGCCGCGAGATGTCCTCCTGCGCGACCTCCACCCCCGGGTTGGCGATGATGAAGTTCAGCCCGCCGTTGGTGGAGATGTCCTCCACCGCGCGCCCGAGATCGGTGTGCAGCCAGCGAACGCCCAGCGTGAGGTCCTCGATGACCTCCTGCTCGTAGCCGACCTGGAACTGCTGGTTGTACTGACCGCGCAGCCGGGGCACGACCGCGCCCTCGGTGAGCTGGGTGGTCGACGACGCGAAGTCGGGGCAGTACTCGGTGGGCTGGCCGTCTTGCTCGCGCGAGTGGGTCTCGCCGTTGATGGTGACCTGCTGGCCCTGGCACTGCGCGTTGCGGTAGGTGCGACGCACGTCGACCAGGCCGCCGAACACCCGCGAGTTCAGGGTGGTGGGCAGCGGCTGGTAGAACCAGCCGTAGCTGGCGAACAGGCGGCTGCGCCCCTCGTCGGTCCAGTCGTAGACCACGCCCACGCGCGGCGCGACGTTGTCCCAGATGAAGATGGCGCGCTCCCCCAGGATGTCGCGCATGTCCTGCATCTCCCACCGCACGCCGGCGGAGAGGAACAGGTTCGACAAGATGGCCCACTTGTCCTGCAAGAACAGGCCGTAGTTCTGGGTGGTGAGCGTCTCGTCGTACTTCGGCACCCGAGCGCCCGCGCCCAGCGGCGTGGCGATGGCCCGCAGCTCGCCCTGCTCCTTGCGCACCCGGCCGTAGCCCTGCGAGAACCGCATGTCCGGGTTGTCGGTGTCCACCCGGATGTAGCGATGGTTGTCCACCCGCTGCGAGTTCGAGATGGCGTACTCGTTGGCGGCCGCGTCGTAGCACCACTCGCCGCCCTCGTCCCCCGCCTGCCCGCCCAGGCCCATCTGCGCGCAGTTGTTGTAGAAGTCGCCCCCGTTCGAGCCGGAGAATTGCGAGATGCTGTGGCGCGCGAGGTGCTCGAACGCCACGCCGTACTTCACCTGGTGCGCGCCCGCGGCGTTGAAGAAGTGGGTCAGCGACACGCCACCCTCCGCCCGACGGTTGCGGTCGATGCCGAACAGGCCCACGCCGCCCGACAGCCACAGCCGCACCGGGCACGCCAGGCCCGGCAGGCTCGAGGAGTTGCAGGCCTCGGCCACCCCGTCCACCAGGTCGATCCGACCGTCGCGGTCGAGGAACTCGAACAGGTTCTCGCCCTCGGTGTCGGTCTCCTGCGTGGTGGGGATGTTCTTCAGCTCCGGGTTGTCCACCCTCCACGCGATCTCGTTGGTGAACTGCGAGTAGCCCACGAATGCGTCGATCTCGATCTTGTCGTCATTGATCCGCCCGAGGTAGCCCAGCGAGGTGTTGAACTGGTTGTTGCGGTCCCAGCCGAAGTGCTCGTTGACCACGCCGTTGGCGGTGAGCGCCCCGCCGCCCAGCGGATCGGCGGTGAGCGTGGCGTTGAACGGATCGGACGCCTCGCGCCGGAACGTGCGCCGCACGTAGTTGGGCGAGCCGCCCACCGTCAGCCGCAGCCGGTGCCGCGGGTTGATGGCCCAGTCCAGCCCGAACTGGTAGCCGGCCGCGATCCCGCCGGTCTTGAAGGTCTGCCCGGCGAACTGCTCGGTGGCGATGTAGTCCGCCCCGTCGGCGCAGTCGAAGTCGCCGTTCTCGTAGGGGCAGTCCTCGTAGCCGCCCGAGCCGTCCTTGTCGATCCGGTTGTGGAAGGTCTGGATGAGCGAGTTGCGACCGCCGGTGGCCGAGATGCCGGCCGACCAGAACAGCTTGTCCTTGATGATGGGGCCCGACGCCACCACCACGCCCTGCATGACGAAGTCGGGGGTCTCGGTGGCCCGCACCGCGTTGTCGGTGGCGAGGATGAAGCGGGGCTGGGCCAGGCGCGGGGTGTACGTGAAGCGGGCCACGCCGCGCAGCGTGTTGGTGCCCGACACCCGCCGGGCGCTGACCTGGCCGCCGGCCGCTCCGCCGTACTCGGCGTCGTAGCCCGATTCCTGCACCTCCACCGACTCGACGAACTCCTGCACGATGGACGCGCCCACCGTGCCGAACGCCGGGTTGGTGACGCTGGCGCCCTCGACGGTGTACTTCGATTCCGCGCCGGTGGTGCCGGCCAGGCTGATGCCGGCCGCGTCGCGCCCGGCGGTGGCCGAGCTCTCCACCACCTGGGTGAAGTCGCGCGACGTGGAGTTGCCCACCGGGATGTTCCGGAACTCCTCCATGCTGATCGTGCGACCCACGGAGGTCTTCTGCTCGACCGGCTGCGACTTGACGATGATCTTGCGCTTGAACTCGTCGTCGGGGTTCAGCGTGAAATTGGCCCGGAACTTCGCGCCGCGGGGCAGATCCGCCACCTTCGACACGTCGGCCTGGCCCGCGAGCACCTGCACCGTGTAGGTGCCCGGCGGCAGGTTGCGGAACGCATAGAGGCCGCTGGCGTTGGTCTGGGTCTCCCGGGCCTCCTGCAGGCAAGCGCACTGCAAGATCACCAGCGCACCGCTGATGCGCTCCTTGGTCGACGAGTTGGTGACGACACCGCTGATGGTGCCGTCGCTCGCCGCCTCGGCGGTGGAGGGAACGAGGAACGTGGCGACCGCGAGCGGCGCCGCGGTGAGCATGCCGAGCGCGAGCACGGCGTGCGAAAGGGCCCGAGGGCGCGAAACGTCGAACACTTGCTTATGTCCCCTCGCGTGGTTCAGGTCCGGGCCTACTGGACCGGCCGGAGTGCGACCGATGATCGCGCTCCCGGCACGGCGTCGCAAGGGTGTTGGGACGAACCTCGGCACCATCCGTGCCGACTCCGGTCGCTCCGAGGCTCGCGCGTGGGGGGGTCCCGCACGCTCCCGCACGCCGCTCATCGAGCCAAACGTTCAGCGCCCGGGCCATCGCGGGGCCCGCTCGGCGGGGCGGCTTGGGGTGCGGATACCCCGCTCTCGCGGCGCTTCACAGCCCGCGGGTCCACGCCATGCGCTCGCGGGGATTCCACAGCACCCGCCGCGAGCCCACCGTGCCCACGTCGAGCTCGCCGTCGTCGCTCTGCACCAGGGTCAAGAAGCGCTGCCCGGTGAGCATGAATTCGTGGGAGAGATCGGCCATCACCCCCAGCAGGTTGGCGAAGCCCGCCTGGTCGTCCTGTGCGAGGCGATGCGCACCGGGCAGCACCAGCGCCGTGCCGCCCTCCACGGGCACCCGCATCTCCGACAGCGCCTCGCGGAGGTCGTCGAACGAGGGCTGGTAGTCCTCGGGGAACCCGAGCTTCAGGCGCGCCTCGAAGTGGAAGCCGTCGAGGGTGTCGAGGGCCTCCTCGTCGAACTGGATCACCTCGTAGCGCTCGAGCGCGAACCAGGCGAGATCCTCCCCGAGCACTTCGTACTGGTAATAGAGGGCCACCCCGCTCTCCGCGAGGATCTCGAAGTCGAGCCGATTGCAGTCCTCGGGGCGGAAGACGGCCACGTCACGCGAGGGTATCACCGCTTCGCGTCGGCGGCGGGACGGCGAGCGGAAGAATGGAGCGGAAGATGGATTCGGAAGAATGGAACGGAAGATGGAACGGAAGTATGGATCGGCCGCCGGGGTGGGGCCGGTTACGCCGAAGTCGAGGGGTACTCCGATGGCGAAGCGAGATCGACGTTCGGAGGCACGGCCGGTGGGGCTCACCCCCGGGGCGGGGCGGGGCGGCGCGGGGCGGGGGCGGGCGGGGCTTCGGGGCGCCGGTACAGGCGGCCTCGCATGTTCAGGGGTCGCAGGGTGACCCGGGGATCCATGCGGACCGACTCGGGGTCGACCACCACCACGGCGTAGCGCTGGATGATGGTGGTGAGGATGATCTTGGCCTCCATCAGCGCGAAGTGGTTGCCGATGCACACCCGCGGCCCGGCCCCGAAGGGGAGGTAGGCGTGGCGGGGCCGGTCGGCGGCGCGGGCCGGGTCGAAGCGCTCGGGGTCGAAGCGCTCGGGGTCCCGCCACAGGCCCGGGTGGCGGTGCATCATGAACGGGGACACGGCCACGATGGTGCCGGCCGGCACGTGCCAGGGGCCGAGCTGGTCGTCGGCGAGGGCCTCGCGCTCCACGATCCACGCCGGCGGCCGCAGGCGCATGACCTCGTCGATCACCTGGCCGGTGTAGGTGAGCTGGGGCAGGTCGTCGAAGCCGGGGGCCCGGCCGCCGAGCACCGCGGCGGCTTCCTGCCGCACGCGCTCGGCCACGTGGGGGTGCTGGTGCAGCAGCAGCCACGTCCAGCTCATGGCGGTGGCGATGGTCTCGTGCCCGGCCATGAACAGGGTCATCACCTCGTCGCGCAGCTGCTGGTCGCTCATGCGCTCGGTGCCGGTGTCGTCGGTGGCGGCCATCAGCATGGCCAGCACGTCGTCGCGGGGCTGGCCGCGGCGGCGGGTCTCGATGATGTCGTGCACGATCCGGTCGAGCACCCGCTTGGCCCGGTTGAAGCGCAGGTTCGATCGCGTGGGCACCCACAGCGGCAAGCGCAACACCGCCTCGGCGTACTCGTTGGCCTTGTGCATGCAGGTGGTGACGGCGGGGCCGAGCGGGCCGAGGTCGTCGCCGAGATCGGCCCCGAACAGGGTGCGGCTGACGATCCGCAGCGTCAGCTGCATCATCTCCTCGTGCAGATCGACCGGCGGGTGCGCGCGCTGGTCCCACTGGCGCAGGCGCTCATCGACGCAGGCGGCCATCGTCTCGGCCAGGCGGGCCAGGCGGGCGCGGTGGAACGCGGGCTGGGTGAGCTTGCGCTGCCGCCTCCAGTGATCGCCCTCGCTGGTGACCAGCCCGTTGCCCAGCACCAGGCGCAGGCCGTGGTAGCTGCGGCTCTTGATGTAGTTGCGATGGTTGCGGACCAGCACGTGCTGGGCCATGGCCGGATCGGCCACCGACATGAAGCGGATGGGGCCCACCCGAAAGCACGTGGCGTCGCCGAAGCGCTGGTGGGCCTCGGTCAGCGAGCGCAGCGGGTCGTGCAGCAGCTGGAGGTTGCCCACCATGGGTATGCCGCGGGGCCCGGGCGGCAGGCCGTCGGGCGCGGGGGCGGGCGGGATGGTGGGCCAGGGCGCGGGCGAGGAGGCCCTCGTGGAGGGGCGCGCGGAGGCGAAGGCGGGAGCGGGAGAGGCAGCGTGCATCGGAGCCGGTGGCGTCGGCCGGGGCCGAGGCGAGGGAGGCGAGGGAAAACCTGAGGCCGTCCTCATGGTTGACGATAACCTGAGGCTGTCCTCGACTCTTGTCGAGTGGCTGCACGCAGCAAGGCGCCCGTTCGCCGCAAGAAGGCCGCCAAGCCGGCGAAGGCCTTCGGCGAGCCGTCGAGCTGAGCCTCGGCCCCGCTCGAGCCGCTCACAGCCCCAGGTCGCTCAGCCCCGGGTGGTCGTGGGGGCGGGGGCCGATCGGCCAGTGGAACTTGCGCTCGGCGGGGGCGATGGGCAGGTCGTTGATGCTCGCGATCCGCCGGCGCATGAGCCCGTGCTCGTCGAACTCCCAGTTCTCGTTGCCGTAGGCGCGGTACCACTGCCCGCTGTCGTCGCGCCACTCGTAGGCGAAGCGCACCGCGATGCGAGCGTCGCCGCAGGTCCACAGCTCCTTGATGAGCCGGTACTCGAGCTCCTTGGCCCACTTGCGGCGCAAGAACGCCACGATCTGCTCGCGCCCCTCGATGAACTCCGCCCGGTTGCGCCACACGCAGTCGACCGTGTAGGCCAGCGAGACCGCCTCGGGATCGCGGCCGTTCCAGGCATCCTCTGCACCACGCACCTTGTGTCGGGCGCTGTGCTCGTCGAAGGGGGGCAGGGGTGGTCGGTTCATGGGACGAGAGTACGGAACCGCTCCGCTGTAGGTTACGGCGGGCGGGAGGCCGGCGTTGCGTGCCCGACCGAACGTTGCAATCCTTGGCGCCCATGGTCGACCCCGAAGACATCGAGGCGCGAGCGGAAGCGCTGGTCGGTGAAGAACTCGGGGGACGCTATCGCCTCGACGCGGTGCTGGGCATCGGAGCGATGGGGGCGGTGTATCGCGCGTTCCACACCGGCCTCGAGCGCGAGGTGGCGGTGAAGCTGCTGCACCGCGACCTGATGTCCAGCGACGAGATGCGCACCCGGTTCTCGCGGGAGGCGGCCGCGATCTCCAAGCTCGACCACCCCAACTGCGTTCGGGTGAGCGACTACGGCAGCAACGACGACTATCAGTATCTCGTGATGGAGCTGCTGGAGGGCCAGTCGCTGGGAGACGCGCTCTACGAGCGGGGCGAGGAGCCGCTGCCGCTGCCGCGGGCGATGCAGCTGGCCGACGAGGTGCTCGCGGGCATCGAGCACGCCCACGAGCACGGGCTGGTCCACCGCGACATCAAGCCCGACAACATCTTCCTGGCCGACGACGGCGAGGGCGGCGTGCGGGTGAAGCTGCTGGACTTCGGCATCGTGAAGCTGCAAGAGCAGCCGGGGCAGCAGCAGCTGACCAAGGTGGGCATGGTGTTCGGCACGCCCCACTTCATGAGCCCCGAGCAGGCCATGGGGGCCACGGTCGACGCGCGCACCGATCTCTACGCCATCGGGGTGGTGTTCTACACGCTGCTGGCGGGGCACCAGCCGTTCGAGTCGGACGACCCGGTGAAGGTGCTGCGCCAGCAGATCCAAGACCCGCCCCCGCCGCTGTCCGACGACATCCCCGCGGCGCTGCGCGAGCTGGTGGAGCGGCTGCTGGCCAAGGATCCCGATCAGCGCCATCCCTCGGCCACCGCGGTGCGCCGCGACCTGGCCGAGATCCGGTCGGGGTCGCGTCCGAATGCGGGGCCCGCGATCGACGTGTCGGCGGTGACCGAGCCCGGATCGATCTCCATCCCCTCGCTGACCAAGCCGGGGGCCGCCACGCCGGCCACGGCCGGGCGGGCGACCGCCCCGACGCCGGGCGCCGGGACGTCGGCGACGCAGGACCAGACCACGGTCGGGCGGCCGCCCGTGTCGCCGCCGGGCGCCGGGACGACGGGGACGCAGGACCAGACCACGGTCGGGCGGCCGCCCGTGTCGCCGCCGGGCGCCGGGACGACGGGGCGCGCGGTCACCCCGACGTCGGGCGCTCCGACCCCTGCCGCCCCGAAGCCGGGCGTTCCTTCGCCCGGGGGCGCGGTCGCTCCGACGCCGGGCGCCCCGCCGCCGGGCGCTCCGACTTCCGCCGCTCCGCCCGCGCGGGCGCCCCTGCCCCTGCCGATGCGGGCGAGGGCGATGGCCCGCACGCCCCCGAGGGGGACGCCGGCCGCTGCGGCGTCGTCCATGGCCGGAGAGCCGGCTCCGCCGGGGGCCACCGTGCCCACGCCACCGCGGGGGACCGACCCCGCCCCGCCGGGATCGACCGTGCCGGTGCCGCCGCGCCCACCGGCTCCGGCCGCCGCCGGACGGAGCCGGGTGAAGTCCGCGACGCTCCGCCCGAACGCCGAGGATTCCGGCCCGCCTTCGGCCACTCCGCTCGCCACCCCCGCCGTCGAGGCCTCGTCCTCCACCGAGCCCGGGGCGCCGCCGGTGATCGACGGCTCGTCGTCGACCGAGGTCGCGCCGGTCGGGCACGGGGTCGAGGCCTCGTCGTCGGCCGAGATCGGACCGGTCGGCGCGGCCGGGCCGGTGGTCGAGGGCTCGTCTTCGACCGAGGTCGCGCCGCAGGGCGACGGCTCGGGGGCGATGCCCCGGCCCTCCTCGGTTCCCCCCGTGACGGGGCCCGATTCCACGTCGATGCCGATCCCGATGGCCGGGTCGGGGCCGATGCGGCCGATGACGCCGCAGGGGCCCTCCCTGGTCACGCCCCGCTCGGGCTCGTCGACCTCGTCGGGCCGCGCGGTGGGGTGGCTGCTGGGGGGGATCGGAACGCTCGTGCTGCTGATGGTGGTGGTGTTCTTGGTCCGCCGCGGAGGCGACGACGACGCGACCGAGGAGGACCCCTCCACCGAGATCTCTCCGGCGGGCGAGGGCCTCGGGTCCTTGTTCGGGGGTGACGACGACGACGAGGCCGCGCCGGCCGAGGGCGGCGAGGAGTCGAAGGCACCCGGTGAGGCCACGGACCCGGAGGACGCGTCGTCGCTGTCGCCGTCGGTCTACACCTCGATCGACGTGACATTCGCCGCGGGCGAGTACTCGGGCAACCGGATCTCCCTGCTGTCGTTCATCAAGGACCATCCCGAGGACGCCCAGCTCCACTGGCGGCTGGCGCGAGTGTTGGTCGCGGAGGGCGGCAAGGCCAACCGCGCCTTGGCCCTCGACCACTACGCCAAGGCGCTCGGCTACGACCCCTCGCTGCTCGAGAACGAGGCGGTGAGGGCTCCGGTGCGGGAACTGCTCGAGGACGACAAGCTCCGTGAGCCGGCGGTGCAGCTCGCCCTGGAACGGATGGGCACCCAAGCCGACGACCTGCTCAAGACGTGGCTCAACGACCCGGCCAAGCCGCTGTCCTACGAGCAGCGGCGCAAGGTCGTGGCGCATCTCGAGGCGAACGGCCGGGGCGGCGAGATCACCCGCCCGATCCAGACCGCGCTCGATCTGTGGCAGGCGCAGGTCTCCGAGGACGACGTCTGCGGAGCGTTCCGCAAGGCGCTCGACGAGGCGATGGAGCACCCCGACAGCTACGTGTTGGGCACGCTGCGAGCGGTGCCGGTGCCCAAGGCGATGGTCGACGAGCCCGGCGCCCAGCCCTGCCCCGGCGCCGAAGAGCGGCTACAGGAGGTGCGCGAGCGCTACGACCAGATGTACGTGGGCGTGGCTCCCTCGGTGCCCCCGGCCTATGCCAAGGGCAAGAGCAAGGGCAGGGGCCGGAACAAGCGGGGACGCGGTCGCTAGTCCCGGCCGTGGATCTGGCCGCAGCTCAGAGGCCGTGACCCCTTCCCGCGCGCCGCCGAACGCCGTCGAGCGGCTCTCAGTCGTCGAAGACGTCGGTGAGGGTCGAGGCCGTCACGGCGCGATCGAACCATCTCTGGAGTAGCGCCTCGTCCTTGCAGCCCTCGATGCGCATGCGCAGCGCATCGGTGAGGACCAGCCCGCGGGTGTCGAGCAGTCGCTCGAGCATCTGAGCCTTGCCCCTGGCCATGCCCTCGGTGAAGCCCTCGGCCTTGCCCTCGGCCTTGCCCTCGGCCTTGCCCTCGGCCTTGCCCTCGGCGATGAACTCTTCTCGGATGGTCGTGTACATGTGGCGCGTCTCCGGGTCGAGGGATTCGATGAGTATAGCGCGGAGGGGGGTGTTCGTCGCAAAGGCAGAGACGAGGTAGGTGAGGAACGGTCGGACCGCGTCGGGGCCCCACGTCTCGCCGATGAACGCGAGCAGCACGCCCATGGCGATGGCGCGCTCGCCGGTGCTGGCCTCGGGGTGGACGTAGAGCCACAGCAGCGTGCGCGCCAGCTCGGCCAGCGCGACGCCGCGGTCGCGAACGAGCTGGTCGCGGGTGACCTGCTCGCCGAGCATCGACGCTCCGAGGTCGTCGACGGCAAAGGCCAGCTCGACGGGCGACGGAACGACCTCGAGCAACTCGGACGGGACGTCGAGGATGTCGGAGAGCCGCCGGGCCAGGGTCCAGCCGGTGGGGCCCTGGTAGAGCAGCACCGGGATGACCATCGGCACCGTCTTGCTGTCCTTGTGCTCTCGGAGGTGGCGCTCGTAGAAGCGGCTGACGTAGACGAGGAATCGCGCGGGCATCCGCCGGTCGGGGGTGCTCTGGTGCTCGAGGACGACATAGATGGAGACGCGGTGCTCCGAGCCGACCAGCCCGATCGAGTAGAGGATGTCGCTGTGACGTGGCTCGAGCTTGGGATCGATGAACGAGCTGGACTCGACACTCAGCGTGTCCCAGCTCAGGCGCTCGCACAGCGCAGCCGGGAGCACCTGACGCAGCTCGGCGGCGGCAGTCTCGGGATCGGTGAAGATGCGCTTGATCAGTCCGTCGTGCGGATGGTGGGCGATGTCGTCGTCGTGCGTGGTCATCGAAACGGGCGGACCGTAGCGCGTGATTTCGAGGTTCGGCAGTGGAACACTAGCAGCCTGTGGTGAAACCCTCGTGGGGTCAGAACGCCGTCAGCGCGGCTCGGGCCAAGGCGCGAAGAGGGCGTTTACCGGGC
>JGI12210J13797_10010085_pt1 | contig 14378 bp, 8 predicted proteins | sample ElkSlonscriptome_3_FD_13797 | JGI IMG/M metagenome (IMG submission 13797)
CCGGAAACCCCGCGCCGCGCTACGGGAAACCCCGCGCCGTGCTACCGGAAACAGAGGCTCGGCCGCACCGGAAGCCTCTTTTCAACGGCGCGGACCGCCTGCGGCCGGCCGGGGTCAATGGACCCCAGCAGAGAACTGGACCACAATGTGGCCCGCCCGACAACACGACCGCTTACGCGAACCGACTGGTCATGCCCAGGTACGCCACATGAGCACTGCTCCTCCATCCGCTCCCCAGCCATCTCCAGCAAACAATTCGGCTCCCGTTACCAACCCTGGCAGATCGCCGGATGCCCCCATCCCGCGTCCGCGTCGCCGGAGCGACGTGCCGGCGGGGGAGAACTTGTGTGATCATTGTACGGCGAAGTGTTGTCGCTACTTCGCGTTGCCGATTGACGAGCCGGTATCGCGAAAGGACTTCGATTTCATCCGCTGGTATTTGCTGCACGACCGCGCCAGTGTGTTCGTCGATGAAGAGACCTGGTACCTGCTGGTCCATACCACGTGCAAACATCTGCAGGCCGATCATCGCTGCGGCATCTACGCAACTCGGCCGCAGATCTGTCGTGACTACACGACGAAAGACTGTGAGTTCGAAGACGATTGGTGCTACGAACGGTACTTTGAGACGCCGGAGCAAATCGACGAGTACGCCGACGCGATCTTCGGCCCCCAATTCGCCGATCTGAAACGGCCGGCCAAGCACGCCCTTCGCAGCCCCAAACCGAGCGGCCTACCGGTCATCTAGCCGCTTCGTCTGGCTGTGTCCTGCGTTTCCAATTCATCCCTGTCTTCAACTTTCTCGATACTTCCGACGTCATGACATTGATCCAGCCCCGGACGCTCAAAGGTTTTCGCGACTATTTGCCCGCCGCTATGATCCCGCGGGAACGTTTGATGGAGACCGCACGGACGGTCTTTCGCAGTTTCGGTTTTGCGCCGATCGACACGCCTGCGCTGGAACACTTGGATATCTTGGCTGGGAAAGGCAGCGAGGAAACGGACCGACAGATTTATCGTTTCGAGGACAACGGCGGCCGACCGGTAGGAATGCGGTTTGACTTGACTGTCCCCTTAGCCAGGTTCGTGGCTCAACACATCGGGACGTTGGGGACACCCTTTAAACGATATCACCTCGCCCCGGTCTGGCGTGGCGAAAATCCGCAAGCGGGCCGCTACCGAGAATTCATGCAGTGCGATTTCGATACGATCGGCACCGAGTCGGTTGTTGCCGATATCGAAGCGGTCTGCGTAATCGACGCGTTGCTCCGCGGGATCGGCATCGAGTCGTTTACGATCAGCTTGAACAATCGCCAGATCTTGACCGGGTTGCTGGAGTCGCTCTCGCTGGCCGATCAGGCGACGCCGGTGCTCCGCAGCCTCGACAAGCTCGGCAAAATCGGTCGCGAGAAGACGGCGGCGGAAATGGTGTCCGCCGCCGGCATCACGGCCGACCAGGCCGACGCGGTCCTCCAATTGGCCGAATGCCAAGGCGACGCGAATTCGATTTTGGATGCACTTCCCGAGATTACCGGGGGCAACGAAACCGCGGCTGCCGGAATCACGCGTCTGGGTGACATCTACAGGTCAGCGATCGCGGCCGGCGTTGACGCCGACCGACTGCGACTGGACGTGTCCATTGCCCGTGGCCTGGATTACTACACCGGCATCATCTTTGAAACCACACTCGACGAACTCCCGTCGATCGGCAGCGTTTGCAGCGGCGGCCGTTACGACAACCTCGCCGGCCTTTACACCAAGCAGCACTTGCCCGGCATCGGCGCGTCACTCGGAATGGACCGCTTGCTGGCCGCCCTGGAATCACTCGGCCGACTTCCGTCGGCACGGAAACCGTGTCAAGTCTTCGTTCCTTTTTTTGATGCGGACCGCCGCGACGACTACCTGCGTCTCGCCGCACGGCTGCGGGACGCTTCGATCGGCGTGGAAGTCTATCCGGAAGCGAAAAGACTGGGACAACAACTAAAGTATGCCGACACTCAGGGCTTCGATGTGGCCCTCATCGCCGGCGGCCAAGAATGGGACAGCGGTCAAGTTCAACTCAAAACGCTCGCCGACAAACAGTCCCGCGACGTGCCTTACCGTCACGACTCAGCCGACGAGCTCGTCGACACGCTCCGAGACGTGCTAGCCGGACAGCCCCAGGTTGGGCGAGCCGAACGGCGCTAGCCGAGGTTTTTGCGATCAGAACCGTGGCTAGCACTAAGGCGGCTAGTACGTTCGAAAACGTTGTGAATCACGGGGAAAACCATCCAACCTGCCGCTGTCCAGCGTAGCTCATTCGGCCCGCCACTCGAGTCGATAGAGCAGCAACGCTTGAAAGTCACCCAGGTCACTGATGTACCAACTGTTGTCGTGGTGGATAATCTCGGGGGCCCAAATCGGTAGTTCTGCCACCAAGCCTTCGTCGTCGTTCTGGTTGAACCGTAGCGGGTCGCGGGAACGATACACGTAAGTTTTTCCGGACGTCGAACTGCTCCGGAACAGATAGAAGTAACCGTCGACGTATTGCACGAACGGGCTTTCAGCATCCACCAAACCCGGTCCGCCACTGCCACCCTCGGAAACCACCACCGGGGGCGTCCAGGACCGAAGGTCCTCGGATGAACTGCCGACGACGTATCCGCGTTTTTTCCCCTCGGGTGTCACCTCCGAAACGGTCGCGTAGGAATAGTACATGCCGTCGTGCGCCAGGATCATGACGTCGCGGCCGCCGGGCGCACCGAGCAGGTTTGCACCGGCGCGTTTCTCCTCCGGCAGATCCGCACCGGCGCGGGTGTAGTGAACTCCGTCGGGACTGGTCATGTAGCGAACGCCGTCCGAATTGTAAAAGCAGTACCAAGTCTCGCCGATCTTCCGAAAGTGGGGCGCTTGGATACTTTCCGTCCCGCTGTCGGTGACCTGTTCGCCATAGCTGGCATCCGCTCTCGCGACGACGCCCTTCGGTTTCCATGGCCCACTCCGGAGCGATTCGCCTTCCCAGCGATACAGAAGGCGGCCGACTTTGGTGCCACGCATGCAAGCCCAGAGTTGCCAGTCGCCGTGGATGTCGCGGATGAACCCGTGGTCGACGATGTGCTGTTTCCGCGGGACCGGCCCGCTGAGGTCGCCCAGGTCCGGCATCAACGCGATCTTCCACGGCTCGCCCACCAACACCGGTTTACGGGCAATCGGACCGCCGTCGTCCGACTCGGGGGGGCCGGCATCTTCGTCGGCGGAGAACGAAGTCAAGGTCGCAGTGGGAAGTCCCTGCAGCGCGGCCGCCGTGTTCGCCGAAGGACCTCTTACCGAGAGATCCTCGTCGACCGGCATCTGAAAACAGGCGGCCTCCGATGCGTTACGCACATAGAGTCGATCCCCGATCAACACCGGGTGATTCCACGTCTTGCCTTCGATCCCCGGCGCGCGGGCGACCTCGTCGAGGCGATCGGGATTTGCTCGCAGTAAAACCAATTCACCCTCCTCGGAAAGCACCAGCAGCTGGCCGGCATCGGCCAACAAAAGCACCTGTCCGTTTCCGTAACGACCCCGCTTCCATTGTCGCTTGCCACTTGCGAAATCGATGCACCCGAAGATGCTGCCGTCGAAGCCATAGACGTGCCCGCCGGTCAGCACGTAGTCGTTGAATTCCGGCTTCATCCCGCGCGTGGTCCAGTCTTCGTCGATCTTCCACCCGCTTTCTTCGTCGCGCGAGATGGTGACACGCACCGTTCCCTCACCCAGACTGGTTGCGACCAGCACCGACTGATCATGGACCAACGGCTGCAGCGCCCGGTAATTCTCACTGGGCATCGCATGTTCCCAGATCGTCCGGCCGTCGTCGGGGTGGAGAAACTGCAGGCCGGCATTGGTCATCATCAGGATGCCTTCGGTGCCGTCGAATGTTGCCAGCTGAGGCGAACTGTAGCTGTGGTCTCCCGAAGCGACCGACCACATCGGCTCGCCGTCGGCCGCCCGGTAAGACAATACGCCTCGATCGTTTTCGCCACCGGCATGGACGACGACCATCGAGTTCGAGACAAGAGGCGATGACGAGAATCCCCATTGGGGCGGATCCCGATCCGCATCCAGCTTCAGGTCACGACGCCACACTTCGGACCCGTCGATCGCACTCAAGCGGACGAGGGTTCCGTCGGCTCCCAATGCGTACAAGCCGTCATCGGCGATCGTCGGAGTGGCGCGTGGTCCCGCGCCGCCGATCGCTTCCCAAAAGCGGCCCGGATAGGTGAAGCTCCAGACCGTCTCTCCGGTTTTGGCGTCGAGACAGACGACCGCTTCTTCCTCGCCCCGCTGCTCCTGCGTAAACAGCCGATCGCCGGCGACGGAAAAGGACGACCAACCCGGCCCGACTCGCGTCCGCCAAATTTCCTGGGGCCGACTGGTGTCCCAGTCTTCCGACAACGCGACGCCGCTGACCACACCGTGCCGACCCGAACCACGAAATTCGGGCCAATGCACCGTACCCAGTACGGTCGAGCTACCCAAGGACGACTCGCCGCTCGGTTCGGCCGCGCGGGAAGCCAGTTCTTGAAGATATTGCTCCTCCGACGTCGGCTCCCACCGCCAGAGCAATTGGTTTTCGAATCTCCCCGTCACACCCTCGCTCTGCCGCAGATCCCAGTAGCCCATCGCTAGCAGGCTGGCGACCAGCGCGACGGGGACACGCAACGACGGTCGCTTCGCCAGTACGACTAGTGCGAGTCCGAACACGGCGAGACCCATGGGAATCACCATGATGAAAGCGGCCATGCCTCGCATCGAAGGATGAAGAAGTGCAACGGTCCCGGCGGCAATGGCGAGCCAACCGACGGCGCCGATCACCTTCTCCTTCCCCGTCGCACGACTGGCAAAACACCACCAAAGTAATAGCAGCAGTCCGGTGACGGGTGGCCCCATGAACCCCAACATCATCACCCCGATGCTCGGCGAATCGAACATGCCGGGGGCCAGGCGGAGTGCCGCCATCAACATCAACAGGGCGGCGGCCGGCCACCAGCGGAGCGACCGGGCTCCGGCTCCGCCCGTCGGCGAGCTTTCTGCCGAAGACGCTGCCGTCGATTCTTGGTTGGTCAAATCCTGGGGCGTTGGGTTATCAGACATCAATCAGCTCACAAATGAAATTTCGTCAAACCGGCAACCCTTCGCCCTCCGACGGGGAGGTTCGGGCGAAAAGGGGGGGAGGACAGTCCTCCAAGTCCTCATCGAAGACCTCGGCGGCGCGAAACAGCCCCGAATTCCAGAGGGTGCGTGAAGCTGAATCGGTCAGCTCATCGCCTCCACGACTTTCCTCCACTCCTACCCGAGATTGATCTCGACCCGAAAAATTCTACCGCCAGGAAACCTGAAAACAGTAGCTGCGTTCGCCAGAATGTGGTTCTTCCGCCGCCGGGGAACCCGACGATCGTAGTGGTTCTTCCGCACCGTCGAATTCTAGCGGAAATCTCGCGTCGGCGTTCGCAGGTCGTCGGTCAGCGATTGCAACGATGTGATGCGTCCCGCGATGACGTGGATCACCCCCTTTTTGATTTCCAACTTTCCGTCGACTTGCCAGACGTTGCTGGTCCGGGCGACGCTGTGAAACCGGTTCCACACGGCCGGGAAAAGGACCAAATTCACCACACCGGTCTCGTCTTCAATCGTGACGAAGGTGATGCCTTTGGCGGTACTGGGACGCTGGCGAATCAGCACGAGTCCGGCGACGCGGACGTGCTGGCCGTCTCGCAAATCCTTCAAATCGACCGCGCGCCGGCAACGCGTCTCCGCCAATCGCGAACGCAAAAACGACATCGGATGCCCCCTCAGGCTCAACCCCAACGTCTCGTAGTCGCGGTGGACTTCTTCGGCGGGAGTCAGCGAAATGAGTGCCTCGGGGACCGAGTCGTCACTCGCCAGCTCATCCAGCAGCGGTCGACTGCCCGGCCGGTCCTCGGTGGCCAGCGATTGCCAAACGGCGGCGCGACGGTCGGCTGCCAACGAACCGAGTGCGTCCGCGTCCGCCAGCGTTTCCATCAGCGTTCGGCTCAGTCCCGCCCGCCGACTCAGCGCTTCCAAGTCCTGGAACTCTCCGCCAGACTGCCTTTCCTGTACGATCCGTTCGGTTGCCGCGGACGGAAAACCGCGGAGTGTTTGGAACCCCAGCCGGATCGCCGGTTCGGGCCGGTTCGGGTCGGCGACCAACCGGGTGTGCACGTCGCTGTGGTTGATGTCCACCGGCAGCACCCGCACGCCGTGCTTGCGGGCGTCGGCGATCAGCTGGGACGGCTGATAGAAGCCCATCGGTTGCGAATCCAGCAGTGCCGCACAGAAGGCGGCGGGGAAATGGCATTTCAGGTAACACGACGCGTAGACCAGCAGGGCGAAACTGGCTGCGTGCGATTCGGGAAAACCGTATTCGCCGAAACCGCGGATTTGGTGAAAGACCTGTTCGGCGAAGTGCCCGGTCAATCCGTTTTCCTGCATGCCGCGGAGCAGTTTTTCGCGAAAACGGTCGATCACTCCGGGGCGTCGCCACGCCGCCATCGCGCGGCGCAGCTGATCCGCCTCCCCAGGGGTGAACCCGGCGGCGACGACCGCCAGTTTCATCGCCTGTTCTTGAAAAAGGGGGACACCCAGCGTCTTTTCCAGAACGGCTCGGATCGCCTCGTTGGGATAAACGACCGCGGCCGGGTCCTCCCTGGCGGCTAGAAACGGGTGCACCATGTCACCCTGAATCGGGCCGGGGCGAACGATCGCGACTTGGATGACCAGATCGTAGTAACAACGTGGTCGCAACCGCGGCAGCATGCTCATCTGCGCCCGGCTTTCGATCTGAAACACGCCCATGGTGTCCGCCGCACAAATCATGTCATAGGTCGCCTCGTCACCGGACGGGATGGTCGACAAACTCAAGTCGGTTTGTTGGTGGTCCCGGACGAGTTGAAAGCACCGCCTCAAGGCGGAGAGCATGCCGAGCGCCAAGACGTCCACTTTCAAAATGCCCAGTTCGTCCAGGTCGTCCTTGTCCCACTGGATGACCGTCCGGTCGGCCATGGCGGCGTTTTCGGTCACGCACAATTCGCATAAGTCACCGGCGGTCATCACCATGCCACCGACGTGTTGAGACAAATGGCGAGGGAACCCGATCAACTGTTCGGTCAGGTCCAAAAAACGCCGGCCCAGCGATCCGTCTGGATCCAGTCCGGCTTCCCGGCATCTTTCCGGCAAGTCCGTATTGGACCGATCACTTCCCGCCAGTTTGGCGAGGATGTCGACGGTGTCGGACGCGACCCCGAGGGCCTTGCCGACCTCTCGGATGGCACTTTTGGCCCGATAGGTAGTCACCGCCGCTGTCAAACCCGCCCGTCGGCGGCTGTATTTTTTGTACAGATACTGAATCACCTCCTCGCGGCGCTGGTGTTCAAAGTCGACATCGATGTCGGGCGCCTCCCCACGCTCTCGGCTGATGAACCGTTCGAACAGCAGGTCGCCTTGCGAGGGATCGACGGCGGTGATCCCCAGGCAGTAGCAGACGGCCGAATTGGCCGCCGATCCGCGACCCTGGCAGAGAATCCCGCTCGAACGAGCAAACCGGACCAGATCCCAAACGGTCAAGAAGTAGGCTTCATATTGCAGCTCCTCGATCAACGCGATTTCGTGCCGCAGGATTTCGATCACCCGCTGGGGGACTCCCGCCGGCCACCGCGCCTGGGCACCCTCCCAGGTCAGCCGTTTCAGGTGTTCGATCGGAGTCATGCCTGCCGGTGCCAGCTCGGCCGGATACTCGTACCGCAGCTGGTCCAAACTGAAGCGGCACCGCTCCGCCACCTCCACCGTGCGGGCAATTGCGTCGGGCATCTCGCGGTAGAGACTGGCGAATTCCTGGAGCGAGCGGAGGTGATATTGGCTGTTGGCTAGCTTCGCAGCGTGATGTTGGTCGACTGTCATTCCGCGGGCGATCGCGGTAACGCAGTCGTACAGCGGCAACCGGGCGGGATGGTGATAGCGGACCGCTCCACTGGCCAGCAACGGGACGCCGCTGGCCAGCGACCACTGCCGCAGCCGGGCCACTTTCGCCGCATCATCGACGCCGCGGTGCAGCGAGGCCAACAGATATGCACGACCCGAGAACACGTCGCGGAACGGGCCTCGCAAAAAACGCCTCCAAGCACCCCGTGGCGGCGCACGATTCGGCTCGACCGACGAGCGCCGCGAACGATGAGCGGAACGAACCGGCAGGTCCTCTCCTTCGGGGCACGCGTTCATCGGCAGCATGCCTGCCTGGATTCCCTCCGAAAATTCGGCGACGTCGGCAAAGCTCAACTCGCAGCGCCCTTTTTCGCAACGCGTCCGGCCTAAAGAGAGCATCCGGCAGAGTCGTCCGTAGGCGGCCCGATCGGTCGGCCACAGCACCATCGGCGGGCTGTCGGTCGGGTGGACTTCGGCGCCGACGATATACTGTAGGCCTCGCTCCTTGGCCGGCCCGTGTCCCCGCACCACCCCGGCGATCGACTCGCGGTCGGTGATCGCGATCCCGGCATAGCCGAGTTCAGCGGCCCGCTCGACCAGTTCGTCCGGGTGGGAGGCTGCCTGCAGAAACGAGAAATTGCTGCGACAATGAAGTTCGACGTAACGCATCAGCGATCACTGTTCTCGACCGGCGACCGAAGATCTTTCGGCTGGCAGGCCAAGATCGCGGTGCACTTCACGAATCCAAACGCGGAAACGTACCCCGAGGCGACCGTTTCGGCCGTCCGGGCGATTTCCGCTCTAGAAATTGCATTTTTGACTCCACGGCAGGAGACGGGAACCGTATGAACCCCCACGACGATTCACAGCAGAATCCCTACTTCGACCAGTCCGATCCGCCGCGTCAGCGGGCGGCTTCGCCGAAACCCTATACCCCACCGTCTGCCGGCCCAGGAGGCATGTTGGCAGGCGAGCCGACGCATCCGACGGTGGTCGGCTATCTGTTTTGGATCTTCGGATTCCTGGGCGCTCACCGGTTTTATTTTGGCAAACCGCTGACCGGGGCGATTTGGTTCTTCACCGGCGGGCTGCTGCTGATCGGCTGGATCGTCGACCTGTTTCTGATTCCCGCCATGGCCGATGAGGCGAACCGCCGCTATCCGGTTCGGACCACCGACTACACCGTCGCCTGGCTGTTGCTGACTTTTCTAGGTGTATTCGGCGTCCACCGATTCTACATGGGCAAGATCTGGACGGGGGTGCTGTACCTGCTGACCGGTGGACTGTTGGGAATCGGTGTGATCTACGACATCTGCACCCTCAACACCCAGATCGCCGTGGAGGGCTAGGCTGGCAATGCATTGCCCCAACACTGTGCCAATGCTTTTGCCCCATCGTTGGTCGTAAACGTTGACGCAACAGGCAACCCCTGAAACACGCTGTGTCCCTACATTTCTTCGGTTTCACTTGTCGGTTCGCGGCACCAAGCCGCTCTAGCTCCGAAAGCAAGCATTAAGGTTTGCAAGGTGAAAGACGACGAAATCAACAGGAACACCATCACCTGAGCAAACGTTTGTTCAGAATAGATCTCCAGCAATGTGTGGTCGCTTGAGAATTGAATCCAATGCATCACCGCCCAGATAGCGGACAATCCTGCAAAGGCGACAAGACGACGGTATCCGATCGCCCGACGGACCATCCTCCACCCACAATAAACCCCGCCGGCGTGCAGCGGAAACGCGACGGCGGCCAAGAATGTCGCCAGCTCTCTCATTCCGTTGGTCACGCCCTGAGAATCAGGAAAACGCCAAGCGATCACGACGGCCCCGATCGCCGCCCAGGCGAAAGTGGTCACGTTCAATGCGATCACTCCCCATCCCAACCTCGGCTCCCAGTCGCCATAGCGGATCTCAAAATCAATGCGTTCCCACCATGTTTCGTGCCGTGCCAGGATCGGGCGTTGTTCTAAAAACCAGGTCAAATCATCGGCAAGGTGTTTCGCGGATTCGTAACGCCGATCGGGGTCCGTGCGCAGACATTTCAGGCAGATCGTTTCCAGGTCTTCGCTGAGGTCGGATCGATGATCACGAGGCGTTGTGACGCGGCGGGTGTGCAACATCATCACCGCCTCGGGCACCGATACCGGTTGGTGCGGTGTCGTTCCAGTCAATAGTTCAAACAATACGACGCCGAGGGAATAGATATCCGAAGCCGCTGAGATCCGACGCTTGCCGAACATGGCCTGCTCGGGCGACATGTATTTCGGCGTTCCCGCTAGGAAACTGGTCGTACACATCGATCGATCGAGGTCACCACATAAACCAAAATCCAACAGCAACGGTGTCCAACGCTCCGTCGCCGGATCGCGAGTCATCAAGATGTTGGGCGGTTTGACGTCCCGATGAACCAACCCGTTTTCATGGCCGTGATGAAGCGATACTGCCAGATCACGGATCAATTCGGCGACCAATTGCTCGGACAGCGGCAGCGACTGTTTTACAAACCAATTTCCCAAATGGTCACCGTCGACCAGCGGCATGACATAGAAATGGAATGAGTCGACCTCACCACAATCGAAGACGGGTACGATCCCCGCGTGATTAAGAGTCGCGGCGGCCCGTGCTTCCTTTTTGAAGCGTTCCAATCCGGCCGCATCGTCGACCACTTCGGGACGAGCAATTTTGAGGGCGACCTCTCGCCCCAATGCCGTATCGATCGCCCGAAAAACGATCCCGTACCCGCCCCGCCCGATTTCACCGACAAGCTCGTACCGACCCAGCGTGGCCCGGCTCATCTCCGACGAGACCCCTCGACCGAAGGATACAGGGGTATCCTCGGGGTTCGATCTGGTTGTTCTGGGGCTGCTCATCGGCAAATCAAGCGTTCAGTTTTCGGGTCGATCGTGTCGCATCTGGTACGCGATCCACTGCGTTCGAACAAACGAAGGGACAGATCAAAAAACGAAGGGACCCAGCATGTTGACGAGGTGTCAAGCATAATCGGCCCGACGCAGATGGTGGCGTGGTAGTCGCATTGCTGACCCGGATCCAGAGGGTTCGGGCGGGCGGCTCTTATCATGGGCGGCTCTTATCATGACGCGCCAGAGTTTTAGCGGAAGGCGTTTGCTGTCGAACTCGGGGCGGACCCTTATCGCCCATCCCGCTCGGAGGCGAAGTTCGCTCAGCCGTGGTCGATGTTTTGACTCGTCTGCCAATGCGGCCCTATCCGGCCGCCATCAACTCGCGGGCTCGGCGGCGGAGGTAGAAACGGCGGTGCGTGCGGTGACTTCGCATCGCGTCGCCCGGGCTGCAACGGCCGGCGACCGTGCAGAACAATTTGACAAAGTCGTTGATCAACTCGCACCAGCCTGACGTCTCCAGCCCCAAACGTCTCAGCACCGGGGGCACGCGATCGGGCGTCCGGCCCCGCTTCCCCTTGGCCGTCTGCCCTCGGCCGTTCGCCGGCCCGCAGAGCCGATGCGTTCCCAATCCGTCATCAAGCCGCTTCATGACCCGCAGGGTCAAAGAGGGTAGCTGTGGGTGGCCGCCACCCACGGACCCCAAGACCCCGAAAGACCACCACGACCCCGGCAGGGGTCGCAGCGCGGCCACTTCCCCCGGATCGATCACCTCACAGCGTGCCAGCCTCACCATCGCCCTGCTCCATCGACTACACGATTCGAATCCAGATCCTCGAGTTCTACCGGCTCGACGCATCCAATCCTTCGCACCACGGAGGCAAGCGCCAACCCCCTGAAAACATGCTGTGTCGCTGGGTGTCCCCCCTTCCTTCTCGATGGCGTGGTGCTGGGATTCGTCACCAGCCGGAGGAGCAAAGCTACCAGGCGTAGCTCAGCATTCCCGAACCGATGTGCAGGACCTGGTGCTCGTTAGCCATCGTGTCGTAGTCGGCTCGGAATTCCCAGCGGTTGTTCGGCTGCAGCGAGAATCCACCACCGACAACAACCCAGTCGCGTCCCAAGTCCAAACCGTTGGCAGTGAAGCCAGTTCCGCCAATGGAGGCGAAACGAGCATTCACCAGCGAGCTGGTATCAAGGAACTCGTGCATCCAGCTAGCGCGAATCTCGGGGGCAATCATCCACCCCTGCTTGGTCTTCCGAGCGGTTCGCAACAGCCGAGCCCCAAGGTTGCTACGCAACGAAAAAGTCTCCACCCGAGAGACGGCCAAGTTCACCGCTCCGGCCCCCGTTTCGGTGTAGGCATTCTGGCGAGCGGCAACGTACTGCAAACCAGCGAAAGGCTGAAACGCAAGCAAGTCGTTGAACCGGAAGTTCATCCCACGTTCACCATACGCGAAGGCCTGCCAGCCATCGAAGTCACCCTCAGCGGTCCGGTCCAGACCACCAACCTGAATGGTCCGTTCGCTGTCATACGCGTCAAGCTGGATTCCACCGAGCACCAAGCCGTATTGATCATCGCTGACGTGAGTTAGGTAGCTACCAAAGTTACCGCCGCTGGAACGGACCGATTGATCCATCCCATCGGATGCCACCGAAGCTCCGACGTATCCACCGAAGTATCCCAGTCGCACACCACTTTCCAGCTCACGCTCGATGCCGAAGCTGGTTCCGCCCAAGCCGTAGTCCACTCCGGCCATCGTCCCATCGCCGTCCGCTGCACCACCAGCACCATAGCCGGTCAGCCAGCCTCGCCATTGGTGCGACACCAAACATGGCTCGGCCAGCATCGAGTCGCACGACGTCGGTGTGTACGTATCATGCACAAAGCTTACCAACGAAACTTCAGACGCCGAGTCAGCTGCACCACCCGCCGTGTTGGCGACCAAAGGAGCAAAACCACTCGTGGTACGGCTCCTGTTCATCAAACCCATTCGCAGCTGTCCACCGATGGTACCGATCATCTGGCTGGTACCCTGGATCGCCACCTGTGACTGACTGGCATAGACCTCGCCGCTGAGTTGACGGAGGCCACTTCGCGCCTCGGTCACCGATGCCCCGAGAAGCTCGTCCAACACCGACGCAAAATCTCCCGTCGCCCCCGGGGAGTGCTGGTCGATGTAAGTCCCCACGTTTAAGAGATTCCCCGACCCGCCAACAGTTTGAAAATCCGTATGGCTAAGCGACAAGGTGAAATAGGCGGAGTTCGCGGTGTAGCCCAGCTGCGCGTCGTAGTAAGTCAGATTGTCCTGAATCGACGCGAATGTCCCCGTCAACCCGGTCGTTGTTTGCAAGAAAGTGTACTGCGCCCCATGCGAGTAGGTTCCTGCGGCAGCATCCACCGAGACGGTTCCGCCACTGATCGTCGCTGTTCCCGACGCGATCAGATCCCCATCCGTTCCTGCAACCGGGGTGCTGCTGCCTTGAATTTCGATCTCGGTACTGCTTCCGACTCCAAAGCTCGCGTCGCCCGACACCGTCAATGTGCCGATCGAATTGCCTGCCGCCAAGGTACCGTTGTTGGTCAAATTGCCTCCAACGGTGCCACTTCCGCCAAGCTCACCACTCGCACCTACGATAGCGTTTCCCGCGATCGATCCGTTGATCGCCAGCCGTCCCGCGTTCGCGTTGGTGTCTCCAGTGTAGGTGTTCCCACCAGACAAGGTCACGTTCCCCGTGCCTGCTTTGGTGAGTGAACCGGTCCCACTGATCACACCGGAATAGGTGCCATCGGTGCTTTGATCGAATTGCACCGCCGCGTTGTTAGTGATCGAGCCTTGAAGCGATGTCGTGCTACCGGTCAGGGTCCCAGCACCGACGGTCGTTCCACCTGTGTAGTTGTTCGCACCAGACAAGGTCACGTTCCCCGTACCCGCTTTGGTGACCGACCCCGTCCCAGTGATCACACCGGAATAGGTGCCATTGGTGCTTTGATCAAATTGCACCGCCGCGTTGTTGGTGATCGAGCCTTGAATCGATGTCGTGCTACCGGTCAGAGTCCCCGCGCTGACGGTCGTTCCGCCGGTGTAGGTGTTCGCTTCGGACAGCGTCAGTGTGCCAGCACCGGTTTTCTCCAAACCCCCTTCACCTCCAATCGCATCAGTCGTTGCCGATTGGCCCGAGCCAACTTCAAACCCAATCACAACACCGCTGCCGACCTGCATACCGTTCCCACTAGCCGATCCGGCGGATCCAGATACTGCTCCAGTCCCGCCACCACCGGCCACAGCGGAGTTCCCGCTCAGCGAACTATCGACGATGGCGATCGTTGCACCAGATTCAACGAAAACCGCACCGCCTGAGGCACTACCAGCGAAGCCACCAATACTAAGTGCATTTCCGCCGTTTCCACCGCTGGCTGAGTTTCCGGAAAGCACGCTATCGGTGAGCGATAAATCACCTCCGGTTTGCACATAGATTGCTCCACCACTTGCGTTGCCGCCGTTTCCGCCGATCGACGTGGCGCCACCACCCGCCCCGCCTTGCACGGCATTTCCCG
>JGI12210J13797_10006441_pt1 | contig 14377 bp, 13 predicted proteins | sample ElkSlonscriptome_3_FD_13797 | JGI IMG/M metagenome (IMG submission 13797)
CAAGAGCGGCAGACCGTGGCGCTCAACAAGTGCATCGATCAATGGTGCGGACATGGCTCTGGCCTTTGGGTTGTGGTCGCGCTCGGAAAGAAGGTGGAGAAGGGGATGAGCCCCTCATTTCAACCATCCCGAGAAGGCGTATCGAAAATTTCGTTGTCGTTGTCGTTGTCGTTGTCGACGATTCGATTACGACAACGAGTACGGTCTTTGACCAAGCTTATTGCTTCCGGCTCCGTCGGGTTAGGATTTTCGACTTGGCCGCACCTGATCCCGCAAGAATTCCGGCAACTCGGGCTCTCGCCCAACTAGATCGGCAAACAGATGCTCGACGGACAGGCCCTGCTGCGCGGCGCGCAAGGCCTCTAGCGCATCGCGGGTCTGCTTCGCCCGCTGCTCATCGATAACATCGCGCGCGGCGCCGAGAAAGACCAGCAGCCAGGTTCCCGGCGGCTGATCGCCAACCAGGCGCACGTCGACGCGCTCGCGGTGGTTATGGTCGTACCCGGCGCTGCACAACGCCCAGCCGGAGCTGGACTCGATGACTTGCATCGGTACCGCGATGCACATCAGCTGCCCACCGACCCTTTCTCCAAGCGCGACAACAGCCGCTCATCGCCGATGCGGCACGCCAGCTCCGGCGACGGCCGGCCGGCCTCGTAGGCGGCCAGGTCCAGCGCCGGATGCGGCGATGTCGGCGACAGTCCGACCGGCGATGCCTCGGAGCCCGAATCCGACCGCGGCACCACCCCGAGTTTGGCCAGATAGGCCAGCGCCAATTCAATGGCGGGGCGAATACGCGCCTTGACCTCCGGCCGCAGGCTGCCGCCGAAGTCCTCCAGCGCCACCGGCTGCACGCCGACCAGCAACAGATGTTCCGGATAGTCGCCCAGCAGATCGGCCATCGCCAACACCTCTTGGAAACCGGTCTGGTGCAAGCTCATCTTCTTCGCGCCCATGAACCTGGGCACCGCATCCCCCTCGACGCGCTTCAAAGTTCCAGCTGGCAGGCCGTAGTCCACCGCATCAAACACCACCAAGACATCCGCCTCCCGCACCTGATCCACCAAATAGATCCCCTGCGTTCCGCCGTCGAGCAGCCTGACGTTCGGCCCGAACCGATAGGCCCCAGCCATCGCCTCGACACAACGCACCCCGAAGCCTTCATCCGCCCACAGGATATTCCCGATGCCAAGCACCAGCACCCGGAGCGCAGAAGACGATGCGGGACGCGTCGTCGCAGCCCCCTCGGCCCTCGGCCCTCGGCCCTCGGCCCTGACGATCACGGACGATCGTCCTTAAACATCCGCCACCCACTGATCATGGTGCTGATCAGGCTCTGGCGCGACATCACGTCCTCGCGGATGGCCGTGTAGACGTGCAACATCACGAACACGACGATCACCCACATGCCCCAATGGTGCCACATGCGCACGTCCTGGCTCTGCCCGATCAGTGGAATTACCCAGCCGAACAGTTGATCCTGCCAACTGCCGAGTCCCGTCTGCTCCGAATACAGCGCAAAGCCGGTGAAGATCATCACCAAGCCGCCGACAGTGATGATGACGACCATGAACAGATGCGCCAGCGGATTATGGCCGTAGTATTTCTTCGGTTCCTGCTCCAAGAAGGCGTACCAGCGCACCTCGTGCCAGAGTTCATGCCAGAACGAGCGGCGCCAGAACGGCAGCGTGAACAATTGGTGCGAGTACTTGTTGCCGGCAAAGGCCCAGTAGATGCGGAACAGGAAGCCGACTGCGAACACATAGGCCGCGGCGAAGTGAAAGAAGCGGAAATAGCCCATGACGAAATGGTCGCTGGCCTCGCCGGGCATGCTCGGCAGTGGATTGGCGATGAACCAACCGGTGATGACCAACACCGTGATCGACAGGGCGTTGATCCAATGCCAGGCGCGCAGCGGGGCCTGGTAGACGTAGACGGCGGTGCGCTTGGTCTTTGGAATGCCGGCCCGGCGCTGCTCGCGCAGGAGGTCTTCTGGGGTCGTGCTCATGTGGCGGTCACTCTCTAGCGGAAAGTTGAGGGGTAGTGGCGAGTTTCGAGCTCAGAGTGGCGAGGGCCGAGCGCCTGGCGCCGAGGGCCGCGATGTCGTCGCGCACGATCGGCCCTTGGCCCTCGGCCCTTCCTACCTCACCTTCACCCGCGTCAACTCCTCGCCGCCCGGACTCATGACATGGGTCGAACAAGCCAGGCAGGGATCGAAGCTGTGCAGCGTGCGCAAGATCTCCAGCGGCTCGTCGGCCTTGGCCAGCGGCGTGTTCATCAGCGCTGCCTCGAAGGCGCCGATGTTGCCGGCCGGGTCGCGCGGCGAGCCGTTCCAGGTGGTGGGCACCACCGCCTGATAGTTCTCGATCTTGCCCTTCTCGATCACGATCCAGTGGCCGAGCGCGCCGCGCGGGGCCTCGGTGGTGCCGACGCCCTGGGCGCGTTTCGGCCAGGTACGCGGTTCCCATTTATCGATGTTCGCGGTGGCGCTGTCGCCGGCCCTGATGTTTGCGACGAGCTTGTCCTGGAAATAGCGCATCTTGTGCGCGGCCCAGGACGCTTCGAGTCCGCGTGCGGCGGTCCGGCCCAGGGTCGAGAACAGGGCATTCAGCGGCAGGCCGAGATCGGTCAGCACCTTGTCGACCGGCTCCTTGAACTCCGGGTTGCCTTGGGCATAGCCGATGACGTAACGCGCCAGCGGGCCGACCTCCATCGCGTTGCCGCGCCAGCGCGGGGCCTTGATCCAGGAATACTTGGCACCCTCGTCGACGGCCTCGATGCGGGTCGAGGTCCCCTTGGCGTTGGGGCCGAGCACATAGTTGGCCTCGGTGACGCCGTCCCAGGGATGCAGGCCCTTGCTCTCGTCCTCGTAGCGGAACCAGGAATGGTCAACGAACTCTTGAATCTCTTGCGGATCGCGCAGGTCGACCGCGTGGATCTTGGACAGATCGCCATTGATGATGGCGCCCCGCGGCAGCATCAGATTGGCCGCGGAGTTGTCGTTGGCGTGGTCGGGGATGTCGCCGTAGGACATCACCGAGGTGCTGCTCAGACCCCCGCCATAGGTCCAGTCCTTGTAGAACGACGCGATGGCCAGCAGGTCCGGGATGTAGACGCGGTCGATGAAGTCGATGGTGCGGTCGATGATCCCCGAGACCAGATTCAGCCGTTCCATATTGACCGCGCCCACCGCGCCGACGCCGTCGACATTGATGGCACAGGGCATACCGCCGACCAGCCAGTTCGGGTGCGGGTTCTTGCCGCCGTAGACGGTGTGGATCTTGACGATCTCCTTTTGGAAGTCGAGCGCCTCCAGGTAATGCGCGACGGCCATCAGGTTCGCCTCGGGAGGCAGCTTGTAGGCCGGGTTGCCCCAGTAGCCGTTCATGAACGGTCCAAGCTGGCCGGACTCGACAAAGCGCTTGATGCGGGTCTGCACGTCGCGGAAGTAGCCGGGCGAGGACATGGGCCAGTCGCTGATCGACTGGGCCAATTGCGAGGTCGCCTTCGGGTCCGCCTTCAGCGAGGCAATCACGTCCACCCAGTCCAGCGCGTGCAGGTGATAGAAGTGCACCAGATGGTCGTGCGCCTGCAACGTCAACTGCATGATGTTGCGAATGGAGTTGGCGTTCTCCGGGATCTGGATGCCCAGCGCATCCTCGACCGCCCGCACCGAGGTCAGCGCGTGGGTGCCGGTGCAGACGCCGCAGATGCGCTCGGTGAAGGCCCAGGCGTCGCGCGGATCGCGACCGCGCAGGATCACCTCCAGCCCGCGCCACATGGTGCCGGTCGAGACCGCATTGCGGATGACGTTATTCTCGTCGAGGTTGACCTCGCAACGCATGTGGCCCTCGATGCGGGTCACGGGGTCGACCACCACGCGCTGGCCGGAGTTGTCGAGATCGAAGCCGTTCGGGGTCGTCGTCGCGGTCATTGTTGGTCACCTCCGGTGCGCTCGTCGCCGGCGTTGGGATTCTTCTGTTTCGCGCGCTGGATGGCGCTGTAGGCGGCATGGGCACCGATGGCGGCGCCAACCACGCCGACCGCGCCGAGACCGACCTTGTCCGCGTTGGCCTCGACGCCGAACACGTGCGTGTCGGTGGTGTGCTGATAGAAGCTGCCCTTGTCCCAGAATCCGTCCTCGGAACAGCCGATGCAGCCGTGACCGGACTGGATCGGGAACGACACGCCGTTGTTCCAACGCACGGTGGAGCAAGCGTTGTAGGTGGTCGGGCCCTTGCAACCCATCTTGTACAGGCAATAGCCCTTGCGCGCGGCCTCGTCGTCCCAGTCTTCGACGAACTGGCCGGCGTCGAAGTGCGGCCGGCGGTAGCACTTGTCGTGGATGCGCTGGCCGTAGAACATCACCGGACGCCCCTGGCGGTCCAACTCCGGGATGCGGTCGAAGGTGAGCATGTAGGTCAGCACGCCGGTCATGACCTCGGCGATGGGCGGGCAGCCTGGCACCTTGATGATCGGTTTGTCCTTGATCACTTGATCCACCGGCGTCGCGCGCGTCGGGTTCGGCCGCGCCGCCTGCACGCAACCCCAGGACGCGCAGCTGCCCCAGGAGATGATCGCCTTGCAGTCCTTGGCCACTTCTTGCAGTTGCTCGACGAAGGGCCGACCGCCGATGATGCAGCTCATGCCCTCTTGGTTCAACGGCGGGTTACCCTCCACGGCCAGGATGTAGTTCCCCTTGTACTTGTGCGTAATCTCCTCCAGGATCGCCTCCGCCTGATGGCCCGCCGAGGCCATGATCAGGTCGTCGTAGTCCAACGAAATCATCGACAGCACCACGTCGGAGACGAGCGGGTGGGCGGAGCGGATGAACGACTCCGAACAACAGGTACACTCCAGTCCGTGCAGCCAAAGCACCGGCGTGCGCGGCTTGGTCTCCATGGCATGGGCAATCTTGCCTGCAAAGCTCGGCGCGAGACCGAGCGCTGTCGCGGTCAGGCTGCAATACTTGAGAAAGCTGCGCCGGGTGATCCCCTGGCGGCGCATGACCTCGTAGAAGGTCTCCAACTTTGGCGTTGATCGTGACATTGGCTTGTGGTCCCCGTTGGTGGGTCAGCGGGGCCACCAGTGCCAGGCATTGGAGTGACGCGCCGCTCGTTCGTTGTCAGGGTGACTCAAAGCACAGGCCGGGCCAGAATGAGATTATTTTTCTTGACCAATGACTTGGGATTCGCCGGTTGCGCTGTGTCAAAGCGCAGAGGCAAAGAAAGTTTTCAGTCAGCATAAAAACTGGAAACAAGGTTTGCACTCGCACGCGCGCACCAACGCTAGCGAGGCGGTGCCTCGGACCAACGAGGGTGCTGTGCCCTGTTGCTGGGCCTGTGCGCTCCTTTCATTGGGCCAAGCGCCGAGGACCAAGGGCCGCGGTACGGCACCATGCGGTCATTACGGTCCCAGGCCCTTGGCGCTCGGCCCTTCGGCGGGCAAGCGCGTTGTCGCCATGAAACTTGACCCATCTGCAAGCATTCGGCGCCCTCAAGCAATCTAGAGTCGAGGACCTCAGGCGATATCTCCGCCGAACAACCGACAGGCCCATGCCAATGAACAACCAGCAGGACCCTCTTGACCACCGTTGGGGTCCGCAGCACTACGACGACCATTTGGCCTTGAAGGTCCCAGCGCTGATGTGGCTGACGTTGGCATTCCTGGTGCGGCACCTGCTGCTGCTCGGCATCACCTTCATGCCCACCACCGGGGACGAAATCACCGTGCTACGGGAACTGATCCGGCCCGAGTATCTGATCGCTGACCTGATCGCCCTGCCGTTGCTGGTGGTCGCTCTGCGGCGCCGACCGCAAGCGCCTGACTGGATGCGCAAGCTGTGGTCAGCAGGTCGGTCCCTGCTGACCCTGTCAGCGCTGGTCTATCTCGCGCTCTTGGGTGGAACGCTGCTCCAGTCAGAGCGGCGCTTCATGGAAACCGTCAACGAGGCAACCTTGATCTCGATCCTGCTGAGCATGGCCGTACTTCTCTATCTGTGGCGGTCGATGTTGGCGCGGGACCTATTTCGGGACTGGCCCACCTAGATTGCTCCAGGGCGCCAACTGTTTGCAGTTGAGTCTTTGGGTGACCACGAGCGTGCCCGCCCGCGGGCCGAGCGCGTAGGGCCGAGGGCCGACATTGCCTGACAGTGCTGTGCTGCGCCCCTAGGCCCTCGGCGCTTGGCCCACCAAGAGCAACGCACGGGCTTGGCAACGCAGCGCCGTCACCTCGTCGGTCGGAGGCGATGCCTCGCTAGAGACTAGGCACAGCCGCCAGCGCTGGTGATCAGGCCCCAAACATCTGGACGCTCTTGCCGCGTACGTTCCAACATTTCATTCAGGCGGGTATAACAGGGCTGACGCCGGCCATGAAAATTGACCACTGGGCCGAGCTTGATCCAGTGCACCCCGAGCTTGGCGTACATGCGCAACAACGCAGGTTCCATCTCGGCCACCCAGTGCGTGATGCCGTGGCGGCGACTATTGAAAACCATCGCCTGCACCAGCCCCAGCGAAAGATGAGCCACGCGACGCTGCTCGGCCTGGCGATGATCTGACCAAAAGGGTCCGACACCGGTTGGGGTAAGCACATCCTCGACCCGGCGGCGAAACAGTTTGGAGACGGCAAGACGGGAGACTTCCGCTAACCCATGCCGCGGCAGCAGTGTCTGGTCGCGCAGGCATGCATCGGTGCAGAGGGTATCGATCGGCAGCGAACCCAGGGGCGCTCGTTGATCGGGGAGGATCAGCCGTACCGTACCGGCTACCTGCTGCGAGTCGCGGTGCAACAGCAACGAGTGCAGTGCACGTGCGTCGTATCGGTCGCGCTCCATGCCATCAGGGAAGGCGGAGAGGTCCTCGTAGGCATGTTCGACGCAGTAGACCTGATAGCGAAGCCTCAGGGCCTCGACCAGTAGATGCTCTTCCGATCCGACGTCACAGCGCACATCGAAATAGGTCTGATACAGGGCCTTCAGGTCGTCTACCACGCTCACCTCCCTCAGTGTTTTTTACTCGCCTCACGGGATGACTCCGTTGGAGAACTCCGCCTTCGATTTCCGCCGCGGACGTCCGAACGCGCGGTGTTTGCTATCTTACGGCGTAAATCTATTGAACCAGACCATATGGTCGCCCGCCCAAAGCACTGCATATAAGCCATGTTCGATTACGATCAAGCCTTCGCGCGCAACCTCGGCTGGATCACAGAGGCGGAACTGAAGCATCTGCAACACAGCCATATTGCCATTGCCGGGCTCGGCGGTGTCGGCGGCAGCCATCTACTGACCCTGACCCGCCTCGGTATCGGCGGCTTCCGCATCGCCGACTTCGACTGTTTCGAGCTTGCCAATTTCAATCGCCAGGCCGGTGCCGCCATGAGCCGACTCAATCGCCCGAAGGTGGACGCCCTGGCAGAGATGGCGCTCGACATCAATCCGGACCTCGACATCCTGCGGTTCCCGTCCGGCATCGGCGCAGACGATTTGGACGCCTTTCTCGATGGCGTGGACTGCTACATCGACGGGCTGGACTTCTTCGCGATGGGGATACGTCGTCAGGTTTTCGCCGCCTGCGCGGACAAGGCAATCCCGGCGATCACCGCGGCACCTTTGGGTTGGGGCGTGTCGCTCTTGAGTTTTGTACCCGGCTCCATGAGCTTCGATGACTACTTCCAGCTTGCTGGCCAGCCCGAGCCGGAGCAATTGCGCCGGTTCCTGCTCGGGCTTTCGCCGGAGGCGATGCAGCTGGGCGCCCTGGTGGACCCGACGCGGCTCGATCTAGAGCGCCGCATCGGCCCATCGACGCCGGTCGGTTGCGAGCTCTGCGCCGCGCTGGCAGCCACCGCCGCGGTCAAGCAGCTGCTCGGGCGCGGCAACCTGTTGGCCGCGCCAACATCGCTGCACTTCGACGCCTTCTTCGGCCAATGCCAGGTCATTGAACGCCCCGGGGGCATGTCACACCCAGCGATGCAGGCCGCGTTGGCGGCGATGCAGCATGAGCAATGAGGGACTCGTGCAGCCGTGCAGCACGAGCGGGGCTTCGCCTCAGATCGACGAGCATGCGCTACGCTGTTGTGCAAACCGTCAGGCGTCGACGACCACGGCCTTCAAGGGCAGGCGGCGCGAGCGCGGCGCAGTGCGCTGGGCAATACCGATCCGCAGCAGCATCAGCAACCGCTCGTCCTCAGCGAGCCCGAAGACATCAGCGTTGTCGGTCGCCAGCGCCACTGCCTCATCGACCAATGGGTCTGGAATGCCGCCGCGGTGGAGACGCTCTAGCATGTCGGAGATGACATAGTAGGGCTGCGCGGCAACACCGGCGGCCTCCAACCGATGCCAAGCGCGTGCCAGCACGCGCCCGGCGGTGAGACCGCTCAAAGCATCGGCGGGACCGGTGATCGCAAGCAGCGCCGGCGCACTGGCCACCGGGCGACTATCCACCGCCGCCAGCATTCGATAAAGGCCGAGGCGGTTCAGCCACTGCAGCCGTGACCAGTCCGAGATCAGCCGCAACAGCAGACCGCCGCCCAGCGGCAGGTCCAGGGTCTCCACATCGAGCCCGTCGCCGCGGGCGGCCTCGTCCGGCGTTAGACGCAGGCTCTCGATCAACCATTCGTGCACGCTGCGTACCCGAAACCTTAGCCGCGAACCACGCTCCACCAGCGCAGCAACTTCGTGGATCACCCCCAGCCCGCTGAGCACCTGCACATGTGCGGCCGCATCGCCAAGCGCGGCCAACTCCGCAAACAACGCGGGCGGCAGCGCGGTCTTGCGATAACCGAAGCGGTTGGTGTGGCGACGCCAAAGCGGATCGGCGCGCGGCAGCTCGGCCACGCCCGCGGGACAGCGCTCGATCACCGCGTGCAGATACCAGGGCGGCTGTGCGCTGTCCGCATCACCACCAGCGCTGATCTCCGTGCGTAGCGGGATGCCTGCCTCGTGCGCCGCGGCAGTCACGTTCTCGATCAACATCCCCATCGCCAGCAACGTCGCCGGATCGCGCGGACCAAAACCGCCCGCGGACCGCTCGTCGTCGAATTCGACACGCAGGCCATCGGGCAGACGGACCAGCCGCCAGGGTTGGCAATTGTCCGCCGACGGCGCGCGGCACGCGGCGGCGATGAGCCGATCGATACAGGCCTTCATGTTTCGCTCATGCCACCGTCGACGACATACTCCGAACCGGTCACGAACGAGGCTAGGTCCGATAGCAAAAAGGCGGCGACGTTGGCGACCTCCTCCGGTCGGCCGAATCGCCCCAGCGGCACCTGCGCCTGGATGGCCTCACCGAACTGAGCGATGACGGCCGGAGGCATGCCGGAACGGCCGAAAAAGTCCGTCTCCACCGGCCCCGGACTGACCGCGTTGACGCGAATACCGCGGCTGGCAAACTCCGCCGCCAGCACCCGCACCAAGGTGCGCAGCGCCCCCTTGGTGGAGCCATAGGCCGCCGCACCAGGCAGCCCCTTGTTGCGCGCCACCGAGGTGTTCAGTACCAGCGCAGCACCGTCGACCAATAACGACGCGAGCGCCTTTGCCTGCAAGATCGGCCCCCGCACATTGACGGCAAACTGCTCGTCGACGCCCTCGGAGGTCAGCTCGGACAATGGCTGGAAGCGACCCATGCCGGCGTTCAGAAAGGCGCCGTTCAGCGAACCGAAGGCATCGCGCAGCACGTCGGCCAGCGCATCCGCCGCGGCCGGGTCCGCGGCATCGTTGGCCAGCGCGAGCACGCCGGCCAGCTCAGAGCGCACGTTTTCTAGGCGCTCCGAATTGGTCCCAGTCACCGCGACCCGCGCGCCAGTCCGATGCAGCAACCGCGCCGTCGCGAGCCCGATGCCACTGGTGCCGCCAGTGACGAGGAAGGTCTTGCCATTGAAATCGAGCATGATTCATCTCTTCTGTGATTGGCGCCACCCGAGCGCGGCCAAAGGGTCCAGAGAGGTTTCGACTGGGACCGACGGGTATGCGCTACGTTGTTCTGAAACCCATACGCTGCTCGCAGAGGACCGAGCGCCAAGCGCTTGGAGCCGACACTGCGCGAGGGTGCCGCGGGACGGCCCTTGGCGCTCGGCGCTCGGCCCTCTGGCAGGCAACCGCACTTTCTCACTTTCGCCAAAAAAACTCGACGCCTCTGCAAACACGTCGCCCTCAGACAATCTAGTGCACCGTACAAACCATGCACGGATCGAACGAACGCACGATGTGTTGCACCGCCACCGGCGTCTGCTCACCGACACGCACGGGCGCACCCACCAGCGCCTGCTCCAAGGGCCCCGGCGTACCCTGACCGTCCCGCGGTGAGAAATTCCAGGTGGTGGGCGCGATGATCTGGTAGTTCAGGATACGACCATGGCGCACCTGCAGCCAATGACCGAGACTGCCCCGGGCGGCTTCGGCGAGACCGACACCGGCACCCTCGTCCGGCAGCACGGTTCGCTCGCAGAAGGGCTCACCAGGGCGCAACGAGCGCACCCATGCTTCCATCGCGATGACCAGCCGGGCGCTTTCCAGCAACCGGGCGACGACACGATTGCGCACGTTGCCGCCAGATGTTTTCACCAGGTCGCGAATCAGCGGATGACCGTCCACCATTTGGCGCGCCAGCGCCCCCACCTCGACCGGCTCACCGGCCAGCCGGGGCGCCTTGCACCAACTGTATCCGCCGATCTTGTCCGCATCGGGAACGGTGCTGCCTCGCGTCGGGTGCAACGGCTCGCCGCCCTGCATCCAGCTATGGCTCGGGTCCTCGCTGATCACGGCCTCGTCCAGCGCTGCAAGCCCGCGGTACCAAAGCCCGCGTTGGAACAGCAGCTCACCGCCTAACGGCAAGCTGCCGTAGCTCATGAACCGGTCCACGCCGTGACCCAACTGGTCGAGGCGCAAGGCCTCGGCCAGGTGTAGAAAGGCGCGCAAGTCGCCCTGATGGGGCGGCGCTGCATCGGCCCAGGCGGCAAGGGCCTCGGCGCTGTCTAGGGCCACCACTGCTTCCAGGCGGTCAGCAAAGGTTTGGCGCTCCAGAAACCCCCGGAATGCGCTCAGAATCGCCAACAGACGCAGCCGTTCCTGCTGCTGCACGGGTTTGCTGGAGCCGCCCGGCTGCAGGCTCAAGCTATGGGGCCATTTGCCCGCCAGCATACCCATCAGGTGCAACAGTTCGGTGCGGGCCGGCATCGCGGCGCGGGGGGCGCTGCCAGTGATGGCGCGAAAACGCGGCTCGACCCAATCCGACCAGGGCTCGCTGGCATAGACGGCACGGGCGAAGTCCGGCATGAAAAACAGATAGAAATGGCTGAAATGATCGGCCAGGTTCTCGCAGGCGAGCACCAGATTGCAGGCCAATTCGCCGTTTGGCGGCATCGCACGACCGGCCAGGTCGGCCAGCGCCTGCGCCGCGGCCGTGGACTGGCTGACCGAACAGATCCCGCAAATGCGCGGGGCGATCACCAGCGTATCGAGCGGGTCCTTGCCGTGCAGGATCTGTTCAAAGCCGCGGTACAGCGGCGAGTTGACTCGCGCCGACCTGACCTGACCACGGTCGATGTCGAGCCGCACCTCCAGATCGCCCTCGACGCGGTTGAACGGACCAACGATCAACTGACTCATCAGCGTGGCTTCGGTTTGTGGATAGTGGGCGGCACCGCGACGTGGTCGGAGACGGCGTTGCGGCGCAGACGCTCCGGGGTCGCCGCCTTGCTCAAAGACGCCAGCGCGACGAACCAGGCGCGCGGCATGTCCGTGGGTAGACCGATCGGGATACCGGCGATCTTCGGCGTGCGCTGGAAGCTGTGGCCGGATTCCTCGAACTCCGGCGCAGTGCAGTTGATACAGGCATAGCCACCACGCGTGCAACTTCCCTCGCCGTTCCAGAGCCTGGTGTTGCAGTCCGCGTGTGCCTGGGTGCCGAGGCAACCCAGGTGCTCCATCATGCAGCCCAGCTCCGACGGCCGTTCGGCGCTGGCCTTGAACTCGTAGTACTCGTTCCGCGGACAGCCGTGATGGACCAATTGATCGGCGAACATGCGCGGGCGTGCCAGCGCGTCCAGGTCCGCCGGGCCGAGCGCACCCAGCGCGAGGGCCATCAATGTCTCAGTAACCCAGTTCGGGTGCGTCGGACAGCCCGCAACGTTGACCACGCGCAGGCCGGCCTGCGAACGATAGTCCGTACCAAGTAGTCCGCCCGGATGCGCACCTTCGAACTGGAGCCCGCAGGCATCGGTGGGATTTGGGCCACCGGCGGTGATGCCACCGAAAGCGGCGCACGTGCCAACAGCCAGCGTATAGTGCGCGCGGGCCGCGAGCCGCTGCACCCAATGCGTCATGGGCGACTCGGTGCCGGCCATCAGGTGAAAGCGCCCACTGCCATTGGGACCACGCAGCATGGCGCCTTCGACGCAGAGCAGATGCAGCGGCAGGGAGCCATCCGCGGCCCGCTCCAGAACGGCCAAGACATCGCCACCGCTGGCCTCGCTCAGGGACGGATGCCACAACAACTCGATGCCGGCACCGGCCAGCGTCGTCAGCAGGTCCGGCGACTCCGCGCACAACAGCGACATGGTACAGCCGCCGCAGCCGCCGGATTGCAGCCAAAGTAGGTTCATGGACGTCGTGCCTCCGAGTCGGGCTGTGGCGGCGATGGCCGCCGCGGGCTGGACCGAGGCAGCTCAACACGCACGATCACGCCGCCCTCCGGATGGTTGTCGACACTCAGCTGCCCGCCATGGTCCTGCACGATACCGTAGCTGATGGACAGCCCAAGCCCGGTGCCTTTGCCCACCGGCTTGGTGGTGAAAAATGGATCCAGCACCCGCACCAAGTCCGCCTCGGCAATGCCCGGGCCATGATCCCTCAGCGTCACCCAGACGCCGACATCGGTCTCGCCGACGGCGATATCGAGCCGCGCCTCGGGCTGCTCCTGCATCGCATCGAGCGCATTCTGCACCAGATTCATCAGCATCTGATGGATATGGCCCGGATGACCAACCAATGGCAACTCCGCCGGTAGGTCCATGCGAAGCACCAGGTCGCGGCGGGTGCCATTCGTCACCCAATGCACCGCCGTTTGAATCAGGTGCACCAGATCGAATGCGCTCGACTCCCCCTGCTGTCCGGATGAGAACCGCCTCAGGTCCTGCACCAGATCGCGCACCCGTTCGGCGCCTTCCAGTGTGCCTCGGAGTAGCGGATCGAGGTCGTCCAGTAGCTTGTCGATGCGCAGTTCCTGCTTCAGCGCCCGCAGCTCAGGCGACGGATCGGACGCGTCCACGGCGTCGCAATAGGCCCGCAGCCGATCTCGGTACCGGGAAAGCGCGTGCACATTGCCATAGACAAAGCTGATTGGATTGTTCAACTCATGCGCAACGCCCGCCACCAGACGGCCCAACGAGGCCATCTTCTCGGCCCCGATGAGCCGAGCTTGGGCACGCTTCAGCTCCGTGTAGGCAAACTCCAGCGCCCGATAGGCCTCGCGCAGATCGCCCACCGGGCGCCCCATCAGCACCATGCCGAGCAGACGCCCGCGGTGATCGAAGCGCGACGTACAGTTCATCGCCAAGGGTACGTCTTCGCCGTCGCGGCCAAGCAGCGCCACCTCACAATCGTGCAGCGACTCGCTGCGGATCTGCTGCGAAAAGCCCTCCGCCTGATCCCGGGAACTAGCCGCCATCAGCGGCAGGAACGAGCTGCCGCGCAGCTCTGCCTCGGTTCGCCCCACCAACTCTTCCAGCGCCTGATTTACTCGCTGGATGCGGCCATCGACATCGCAGACGATCAGCACGTCCGTCATCGACGCCAGCACGCTGGCGATAAAGTGCTGCGCGTCTTCCAGCGCGCTGTTCTTCTGCTCCAACTCCACCTGGTAATGCACGAGGTCCGCATAGGTCTCGTCCATCTTGCGAATCACCTCGATCCAAGCGGCGTCGCCGACGGCATCGTGCGGCTCGCGGGTTTCGGTCAATTCGGGCATAGCAGTTCGCCAATCATCTGCAAGCATTCGGTACGCGCACAAACAGTCGCGACGAATCTAGCCCAGCATGGCAGGTCGCCGCCACTGCTGCGCCCCGCGGCTTTGTCGGGTTACTCGGCGTTCGGGCGAAGCCGCGGCTTTCAAAACGCCACCATTGCCACGGAACCAAAAAGCAGATAGCCTGTCTTTCTGTTTACCTGGGGGCGACATGGCTTCGACGTGGGTCGCAAAACCCGAGGTGCATGCCGAGGTGCGGGTTACCTCGTAAATCCAACCGCAAATCTATAGTTGCCAACGACGACAACTACGCCCTCGCTGCTTAATCCCAGCGGGCCTCACACCGTCTCTTGTCTGTGGGCGGCGGATTCGTGGGGTAACATCACACAGAATCGCGGTGACGGGAGCCTGGACCT
>JGI12210J13797_10011904_pt1 | contig 14377 bp, 13 predicted proteins | sample ElkSlonscriptome_3_FD_13797 | JGI IMG/M metagenome (IMG submission 13797)
AATGATCCAGCTTCCTCAACCGTTGGCTCCGTTGGGTTAGACCGGGAAGGTGACAACGCCTCAGTCTCATCCGATTCCTCATCCGATTCCCCAATATCGAAGAAATCATCGTCAGGAGACAAGAAACCCGATATAGTGGCCTCTGTCGCCTCTGGCTCTCCAGTTTCTAGCTCTCCAGTCCCTGGCTCTCCAGTTTCTAGCTCTCCAGTCCCTGGCTCTCCAGTCTCTGGCACTGCAGCATTCGCGCCCTCAATTCGGGATAGGTCAGCAGTCAGCTGGTCAAGGTTGACATCGAGATTGACGGCCGGTTGGGTCGCATCACTGACAGTCGGCAACAAATCTTCTCCCAGGGAGGCCATAGTGTATGGACTGCTGACTCCTGATGCATCTTCTGCCCCCAGCTGCATTAGGAGATCGGTATCAATGAGGTCTGACAGCCGGCGGATAGTATCAGCTGGCGCTGAGCTGTCCGCTGTGGTCAATGGCTGTTCCGGGCCTGGGTCTGGTTCAGCTTCCTTCGTTTCACCATCGGCGGCAGTCGAAGCAGCGAACTCTGAGGCTGAATCTGGACCTTGGGGTTGAAGGTCTGTGGCAGCCTGAAATTCGGCATAAAACGAGCCAATGTCGTCCCTGGGACCTGGGTCGTCCGCCTCGGTTGACAGGCTGGCCTGATCTGTTTCGATGCTGCCCAGCTCTGGCGCATTGCCTGACGACAGGTCCGCTCGCAGCTCATCGCCGGAACGCTCATCGGCGTCGGTCTCCCCACTAAGCTCAGAGGAGTCTACCTCCGCTCCCTCAACAGAGGGCGCGGCAGATTCATCAACGGTGACGCCCTCATCACCCAGCTGGAACAGGGCGATCGCCTCGTCTGGAGTATCGGCAGCATCTGCCTCACCTGCCGCCAAGTCAACAGCGTCTAAGTTGAGATTCAGCCCCTCGCCAACGGCGCTGATGTCTGCTTCCAAATCCTGCAAAATTTGATCAATCAATTCGTCTGGGTCCAGCTGAGACGACCCTGGTGGGCCGCCTGTGTCAACCTCAGCAGACGGGTCTGATGCCGTTTGGGGAAGATTTTGGCGCAGCAGCTGGTCAATGTGATCCGCAGATATTGTGGTGGCATCGGCGGCAGTTGCCCCTGGGGAACCGCCAGCAAATGGATTATCTGCGATGGCATAGTCTTCCATCTCGTCGCCCCCATCAGACTCAGAAGGCTGGGAGTCAGGCTGTCCTGTGCCCGTCAGTGGAGGGCGGGACGCCTCCCACTCGGCGGATAGAGATTGACTGAGGTACTGGGATGCTTCTCGCCCTAGCTGACTGGCTAAACGATTGATCAAGGCAGCAAAAAGCGTTTCCCCCTGCTGCCCGAGGCTGTGCATTTTTTCAAGACCTTGGCCAAGGGACTCCCGGTAGCTGTCGACGGTTGTTTGTAGAGAGTCGAAGACAACCCTCAGGGTTGAATCCATCTTCAGCATCATTTCATTGGAGGTCGCCTGCAGTGCGCGAAGTTCTGCTGCTTGCTCTGCTGAGGTGGCAGACGGAGCACCATCTGCCGGTGGAGCACTAGCGGTCAGCTGCGGCTGCATCAGGGTTATGGCCTGCACCACTTGCGTGGTCATCTGATCTTGGAGCCGGACCATCAAGGACTGCATGAAGTCCTGAAGCATTTTTTGCTGTATGGCCTGCTGCTGCGACTCTTTAATTTTCTGCTGGCGCTGCTGCAGCTGACGCAGGTCATCACTAAGCAGTTTTCGCTCGCCATGTAGCTGGGTAATTTCTTCTCGCAGAGGCTGAATCATGTTGGTGCGCAGGTAGCTCATCTCCTGCACAACCGCCTGTAGAACCTGCTGCGCTGTTGCTTCTTGAGATTCGCCTCCGTCCTGCTGCAGCTCAAGCAGGTAGCGTCGCGTTTGGGCGATCGCCTCTTGCTGTCGGGCCTGCGCTTCAGGCGTTGATGACTCTCCAAATGCTGAGTCAATCGTATCGATGAGCGCTTGGAGCTTAGCTCGATTAGAAGTCACAGTAAGAGAATCCTAGGTAGGGCAATGGCGATAGGGGTAGCGTTGTCCGCTTAAAGGCTCTATGGTCGAAACTCTTTGGAATAAACAGCAGTCATAAACAGCATGGACTAGAGAGTGTTGCCTCAGGCCTTTTAGCTATCATATGACAGGTGACTCACGTCATAGGATGGGCACCTATAAGAGATAGCTGCTTATGTTCAATAAATCATACGGCATCTGCCAGCCCATTTGACAAGATTGCTGCTGGACCTGGCGTCTTTGCGAGGATGACACAGCAGCGGCTCACCTCAAGATTTGCAACTCAGCATAATAAAGGATGTTTAAGGGTATGAGACCTCAGCTTTCCGATGAGCAGTCGCCCCAGGCAATTCAACCAGCGCAACCCACCGCAGGGCAAGCCTGGTTTGACTACCCTGTTCGGGCTCAGCCGCACCACACCGATTATGCCGGTATCGTCTGGCACGGGAGCTATGTTGCCTGGATGGAAGAAGCTCGCGTCGAATATTTGCGATCGCTGGGAATCGATTTCTCCAACCTGGTGGCGCTAGGCTGCGACTTACCCGTTGTGGACCTTTCAATTCGCTACCACCGCGCCCTACATCTGGGCATGACGGCGATTGTCAGAACCCGCATGGAAAATATTGATGGCGTCCGTCTGAACTGGGATTACAAGATTCAGTCTCTGGGTGGAAGTGGTGCATCGACAACCCTCCATGTGACCGCCCGCGTGTCTCTTGTGGCCGTCGATCGGGAGAAGGGAAAGATCATGCGTCAGCTTCCTCAAGAAATTCGACAGGTGCTGATGCCCTTAGCCGGTGCTGGCCCAGCCTAGGGCGTCATTCCAGACGATGGTCTTGGCGTATCATACAGGCGACATTATCCAACCTCCTAGCCAATACCGATCAAGCCTTGCCAGAACTCGACGAGCTGCCGCCAAAGGTCTAGAGGACCAATGCCGAATATGAGCTGCAGCACCAGGGCAATCAGAGCAATCGTTAAAGCCGTACTCACCGTTGCCCGCACTACTCGAAAGAGCCAGGTAAAGATAAAGAAAGAGATCAGCAGCGCTGCAATCAGCAGTATTGGAGACATGATCAACCCGTCACACCGGCATTATTCACGGACAGCATCAGGGTTCCACTATATCGCTTGCGGCCTCCGGCTAATCGGCTTCATAGCGCTTTCTTGGTAGAGCTATACTGCCTCCTCAGTCGCGGACCTTTGGTGATATAGCTGTACGGCGCTCCAACAATTCGATCAGGTGCTGAAGGGTCTGGGTTTGCTCATGACCTAGTTGTTCTAGGCGCTTGAGCGCCTCAATCAGTTGGCGATCGCTAGCGGCTTGGGACTGATGCTGCAGTGCGTCTTGAATATCTGTCAGCGTCACAGCATCAATAGTCGAAACTGAGGCTCTATCCTGCAAGCAAACCGGGCGGTTATCTGATGAATCTGTAACACGGCTGTCGGGCTCGCCTGGCGGGATCATGGGACGTAGCGCTACGGCGTCTTTTGCGCTGAGCAAGCTAAACCGCCGATACCGGGCGCTGCCCTGGGCCACTGCCCAAAGCAAAAAATGTTTGAGAGCCCTAGCGCTGAGTCGGATGAGATACAGCGGAATGTTGAACAGAGCTGTCCAGCCCCGCTGCGCGAGCTGCGCCATAGCCTGAATCAAGCCCCCAATCAGCACAATGCCCATAACCCCAAAGCTGAGGGTGATGAGCGGATGGGTAAAAAGCCAGGACAAGACGGGATGATGGCTGAGCCATTGCTCGATATCAGCTTGCAAAATGCGCCACAGCTCACGGGCGATGCCGCTGGTCGCCCCTTCCGCTTGGGCAACAGTGTGGTCGATAGACTGAACTGCTCGCGCTGTCGTCGCCGCGATTGTCGTCGTGACGGCAGACGATATACCGTCAGCAGCCGTTGCCAAATCTTGCTTCACATCTTGGGCTGTGCTCTCTAGCTGCTGCCTAGCCTGAATAATGGCATTGCTTAGTACTGGCAGTTCCAAAAAATCTCTCGATAGGCTTCCGCTATAGTGCCTATGGTAGATCAATTAGCCGATTAATTTACGGAGCGATCGCGGTCGTTCGGGGAAGCTGTTCCACAGATCTGCTGGGATTTCCTAGATCGCCTTTCCTAGATCGCCTTAGGTCCCTCAGGCTGAGAATACCGTCTATTGGAGCAGGTTGAGGGTCATTCCCTCGCGGGCAATCTTCACATTAGAGTACGTTGCGCTCATCTCATCGGCAACATTGTCTAAGAAGTCGTCCTCATGGGTCGGATCGTGGTGGAAGACAAGAATTTGCTTCGCACCAGCGCCAAGAGCCGCATCAACGCAGGCATGCCACTGATCGAAGCTGCGAGATGCAGCCGTCTGCCTTGGGTCGAAGTAGGCATCGTCAATATAGACGGCATCAATGATCAGCAGATCGGCGTCATATGCAAGGTGAGCTAAGCCATCCTTATGCTGAAAAATGTGGGCTGTGTCTGTGGCATAAACCACGGAAAGACCTTGCCAGTTGATTCGGTATCCCAATGCGCCATTGAGCCGGTTAAGCGGTAAGGTCTCAACTGCAATCTCTTTGATGGGAATAACGCTGCCGGCTTCAATATTGTGAAAGTTCAGATCAGATTCCATTGCCCGTAGCGAAACGGGAAAGTGGGGTAAAACCATCTGATCCATCAAGCGCTGCTTGATAGAGGCTCCTGTCAAGCCGGTTGCGCCGTAAATATGAAAGCAGTTTGATTGGCGAAAGGCAGGAATAAAAAAGGGAAACCCTTGAATCCGATCCCAATGCGTATGGGTAAAAAAGATGTGGGCATTGACGCCAGTCACATGCTGCAGATGTTTTCCTAGGACCCGAAGTCCTGTTCCCCCATCAAAAATCAGTCTTTCGCCAGCAACGTTGAGTTCGACACAGGCGGTATTGCCGCCATAGCGTGCGGTACCCATGCCGGGGGTGGGGATACTACCTCGTACGCCCCAAAATGTGACGGTAAATTCTTGAACCACAGCTTCAGATCGTCGATTGGCATCTGGTTGAACAGGGTTTATGAGCGCGTCAGAACCTACCATGTTTTGTCTAGTAAAACCTAAGAAAACGCGTGAGCGTCAGTTGACGTTTGTCGTAGCACCGCCGAGGCTGGTGATTCAGCGAGAGGTCAATTAATCAGTGTCGGCTATTGACCCGACCCCATTAATCTAACCAATCGTTTCTAAATAAGCAGCTGCTTGTAGACACCCTGCGAGGCAAGAGACTGCATGTATGCGCGCTCACACCATTCTTTAATGCTTCTAGCCCTAGCCCAATGATCCGGACCTTGTCGCTTGCCACAACAACAGCCTTTGACCGTTAATAGCCCTTGAATCGAATATTGCAGCATCAATAGATATCGCCTCGGCGGCATCGCTGAGTCACTATGGTGAATATGTCTCAGCTGGCACAACCGCAAGCCTATATCAGGCTATATGTATACCACTCAATAAAATCGGCTTTTAATAGATGCACACCTACTATTATTTTAAGTGGATTCTAAGCAATTCTCAAAATTAGCGGTCCAAATGCTGTACAAATGAAGAGTTACGGGGCTGCATCAGCAATACAGACTAAAAACGTACATGTCATGGAGTAAGGCGGCTGTAGCGCATATCAGCTAGTGGACTACTCAAGCTATCCACTAGCTGAATAGAGGGGTGACATGTCAAGATGCCGTCAGCTAAGAGCTAAGTTAAGTTAGGCGCTATATGCTTTGATGCAGGCATCAACAAGCTGGCTCACGGTATCGACGTCCTTCCAGCCAAGGATTTCGGTTGCCTTTTTCTCTAAATTTTTGTAGGTTCCAAAGAACTCTGAGACTTCAGCTAAGCGGTGGGCAGCAATATCTTGTAGAGATGTGACGTGGCTATAGCGTGGATCTTTGTCTGGAACGCACAGCAGCTTCTCATCGCGATCGCCACCGTCGATCATCTCTAGCATGCCGATTGGACGCGCTGAGATAACGCATCCCGGAAATGTCGGCTGATCCATGATCACTAGACCATCTAGAGGATCTCCATCGTCGGCCAAGGTGTTTGGAATAAAGCCGTAATCGAAGGGATATTGGACAGATGCATATAAAACCCGGTCTAGGGCAAGTGCTTCTAGATCCTTGTCATACTCATACTTATTCTTGCTGCCCGCTGGAATTTCGATTAAGACGTTGACAATGCCGGGCTTAGGCTGCGCGGGAATACGCGATAAATCCACAATAATCTACCAAATGTCGTCATGTTGAGGGTTCAAGACCTCGATAGCATTGTAGGAGATGATGGTGGCGTCTCTGCAACAGTTTTTAACGCCATTATCAAAAGCTCACACAACGCGAGAGCCGACACATCAGAGCATCAATTGTCGGGGTGAAAATGCCCTAGGGCGCTGGCCAGGATTCGCGCTTTAGGGGTTCAGGCCCAAAGGATTCGTGACCCAAAGATGAAACCGTAATCGCGGCTAGCGGTGCAATCAACGTGAGCAGCGCGATCGCCGTGCCCACGATGTTAACTAGGCGCTGCTCGCCTTGGGGAGGCTTGTCAGACTGGCTATCGAAGTTCATGTCAGTGTTGGAGTGCGAGAGACTATAGTGCAAGAGACTGTGGGGGGGCTGAAATGGGTCCGGAAAGCGACGGGGCTGTTTGCACCACTAACGCTTTAGGGCAAGCTCCTGCTACATGTCACTCTCCGACGCCGCAGGATACTCAGATGCAGGACCGCGATCGCGCTTCAACAGGTCCCGAATCTCCTGTAGCTCGTCTAAAACCTGATGCAGCAGCTGACGGTTGGCCGCATGCTCACTGACCTGAACTGCTATTGTGATTTGCTTGATTCCCAGAATGTCTCTGGCAAACCGCTCCACTTCAGACGGATGGAACATGAGCGGATCTTCTTTATGCTTACGCAACTCCGGATTCAACCGTTTGGGGTCAAATGGTGGGTTGAGGCTGTCGATTGCGGTGTTGGCGTATCTATAGATCGATGCCCGCGATCGCCCCAAGGCTGTTTGTACCTCATCTACGCTGAGGAATTCGTAGTCCTCAGCCTTGTAACCATGACCTGTATGTTTCGTCATCCCTATATATTTTCTAGCGCTAAGCCTGCAGCAGCTGTAGTGGTAAGCACATTGGTGGTGAATAGGCCAATGGAAAACGCAATGGCTGCGGCGATCTCAGGGCCACTACAGGGCCACTAGCTGTAAGATGGCTGGCCGCGAAGCCACTGTGCGGCGGCAGGGCACATAAGACGGGGGATATCTGAACAGGAGGCATATAGGGGAGAGCAGCGCAATCGAGACATTTAAAGGCTGTCAATATCAATGGTAATCCACAGTCATCCACCATGCCGCCTATTTGACGACAAACCATTACAATCCGACGAGTTGGTAAGCATTAATTCTTCTAAGAAATGGCAGGTTTCTTCTTGGGGTTCCCCGCCGACGGCGGGTTAGATGCTCAGTATGGTCGTGCCGGGCCGTCCGCATTCGCCTCGGCGAGCGCTTTGCGCTTAATAAATTGCGGCCTACGAAAACCAAAGTCCCTTCAGGACTGCCAAGCGATCGCTCTTAGCCCCAGCGGGGCTTTCGCTAATTAGCCCGCCGTTCGCGGGCGGTCTGAAAGCCTAGCCGAACGGCTAGTTCGTCCTGATTCGTCAAACTGAGAATCGCTGTCACAGGATAAAACTATATTGAAGCTAAGCTTTTAGATCCGCTATGCTGACACCATAGGAGCGAATCAGCACAGACGCGAGCGAGAGGAAAGGGCCAACGAGCCCGATGAGCGCGCCGGATCAACCGCTATCTTCTGTCTGTATCCTGTTTACGACTTGTACACATTGCTGACGTCCAGTGAAGATAGGCATGCCAGACACCTACGACGAAGCGGCAGTCCAGCAAATATTGGCCCTAGCTCGTGATCGTCAGGGTCAGCATGGCCCCGTGACGCGATCGCAGCTGATTGATATTTCCCGCGAACTGCAAATTTCGCCCGCTAACTTTTTGGCGGCTGAAGAGGACTGGCAAGTGCGCCAAGAGGAACAGGCGGCTCAGTCTGACTTTGACAAACATCGGCAGCGTCAGCTGATGAAGGGACTACGGCGATTTGGCTTGGGGAGCACTCTTCTGATCCTGTCTGATTTTTTTGTGACGCAGCGCCTCAGCTGGTCTTTGTACCTAACCCTGGGCTGGGCCATTGTTATTGGTCTTCAGGGATGGCGAATCTACGGATCATCTGAAGAGAGCTACAACCGTGCGTTTCGCCGCTGGTGGCTTCGACAGCAGATCGGTGAATCCTTCAAAGCTATTTCAGAACGACTGCGGTCGTCCCCCGCTGAAAGCGATCGCGCTATGGCGTCGAACGTTGGCATGGCCAGCGGTCTTAGCGATATCTCTGATTCAGCACATCCTGCAGCGATAGATGGGGGCAAAATCGATCCCTCAGCTGGCTCATCAACCGGCTCCTCGCCATCTTTTCCGCTCGGCGGTCGAGACTCTTAATGCTAGACCACTGGCGCTCCCAATGTAGCCTGCCTCTATGAATTTTCCTGTCCGTCTCAGTCTACTCATGCTGGTAGCTGTGATCCTGGCCCTAGCGATTGCCTACTTTTCCCCGGTGGACCAGATAATGCCAACAACCCCAATGGCTCGGGATGGATCAACAGGATATACGACAGGACCCACGACAGCAGATATCCCTCAACAATCAGCACAGCGGTCTGCACCGAGGCTGCCGGTTGGCGAGGTGCTGAGGATATCCGAGCTGCAGCATCAGCTTGAGGCCATAGGCACCGAGCGGTTTCAGCGCAGCGATCGCGAGCAGGCAAGGGACTATATCGCGGCGGCGCTAGGGGCCTCGGGCTGGGTCGTTACCCGGCAGGCTATCAATATTGAGGGCAGAGTTGCTGATGCCAGTACCCCTGATGCAGAGATTGGGGGAATCAATATAATTGCAACGCGGCCTGGGCAATCCATAGCGGGATCAATCGTTTTGGGGGCTCATTACGACACCGTGGCAGGGTCACCAGGGGCAGACGATAATGGCACCGGAGTGGTGGCGGCATTAGAGGCAGCGCGACTGCTTGGGCCATTGCCCGCTCCGCGATCCCTAACGCTAGTCTTCTTCGATCTAGAAGAGCGTGGCCTGATAGGAAGTCAGGCGTTTGTCGATGCCTTTCCCGATGTGGCGGGCGCTGTCATTTTAGAGATGCTGGGCTTTAGCTGCAGCGAGCCTGGCTGTCAGCGCTACCCTGCTGGTTTGCCGATCACGCCATCTCAAACCACAGGGGATTTTCTGGCCGCTGTCGGCGATCGCGCCCACCTGGATCTGATCGATGCGTTTCGCGATGGGCCTGACGCTGGATCGCTATCGGTCTTGACGCTGGCTGTTCCCACCCTCGGCCCCCTCGCTCCTGACTTACTGAGAAGTGATCACGTTCCGTTTTGGCGGGCGGGGATCGGGGCGGTCATGCTGACGGACACGGCGGAGTTTCGCAATCCGCATTATCATCGGCCCTCTGACCAAGTGCAAACCATTGACTTCGGCTTTTTTCGATCTGCGGTTCAGCTGGTCGTGGAGCGTTTGGATCACCTGCTTTGGACCCTGTAACGGTTGCATCGTTCTGGTGGCGTTCGCGGTAACTCGTTGAGACACCGTATAATATCAGCACAATGTCGAACCCACAGACCATTCACCGATGCTAAGGCTCAATCTTCCGGCACGACGCCACAGGTTTTCTTCGTCACTACCTACGATCTTAGGGATCGTCATCATGACGCTGGCCGTCTATCTATGGGCTCCACCAGCCCAGGCCACTGGCGTCTATGAGATTCCACCCCTCAGCTCTGACGAGCCGACCTGGGTGCTTGACACCGCTGACATTATCAGTCGCGTCAACGAGAATCGACTCAACCGAGACTTGGGTGAGCTAGCCGAGAAAACGGGCAACGAAGTGCGGTTTGTGACCATCCGTCGCCTCGACTATGGTGAAACGGTAGACAGCTTTACTGAGCAGCTTGTTGATAAGTGGTTTCCAACAGCGGAAGACAAGGCTAATCAGACGGTCATTGTGATGGACAGCCTAACCAACAACACCGCCATTGCCACCGGATCTGCGGCAGCATCGCTGCTGCCATCAGGCGTTGCCACCAGCGTGGCGCAAGACACCATGCAGGCACCGTTGCGGAGCGGCAACAAATATAACCAAGCGCTGCTTGATGCGAGCGATCGCCTTATCGCTGTGCTGTCAGGTGATCCTGATCCCGGTCCTCCTGAAATTGAATCTACGGTTCAAGTGGAAGGTACGTTTACAGCTGCTGAGGACACCGACCAGGGCAATGCCACAGTTCTTGTGGTGGGTTTTCTGATTGCGGCAACCGTGATCCCCATGGCAACTTACTTTGCTTACCTGATGATTCAGCCTTGAAGATAGCCTTATGACCGCTGGCGAAACAGCTATCGATGCGGATATGGGATAGCTAGAGGTGAATACAGTATTGTTGGCGTAGCGGCTTTTTGCTGTTGGCACAATAGTGACAGGCGTCAGCTCAGCTGCCCGCCACGGCACACAGCACATCAAAACGACTACAAAACAACTACGGGGGAGAACGATGACGAACGTCACAAACTCTAGGGTTCAGCTTGTCGAGCTTGATGAAGATACGCTGGTCAACACCTCAATTCCCATATCTCACCATGCGGCTCTGAGAGCCGGTTTTGCGGGATACACTGCTAACCCCCGCTGGAGCGCAACCAAATTTCAGGCCTGGCAGGTAGGACGCACATGGCGGCAGGCATTACGGCGCGGAGAAATGACCGTTCGGGATGGCGATCGCGTCTTGGTCACCATCGATAAAAATTGATATGCGGGCTAGGAACCGCTTTTGGCGAAGGCTACACCTGCGATATGTTTGATCGCTGTGGCGATTTACTTCGATAGAAAGACGAGGGATGACGCTGATGCTAGATAGACTAGCGTTTGTACAAACCACGGCGTTTAACTATTATGAGTAACTCAAAAAGCGATATCAATCAGCCCACCAGCCCTGAAGAGGTAAGTCCTGAGCAGCACAAAGCGCAGCAAAAAGAGCTGGACGAAAATCCCAACTTGACCCTCAACCCCGGCGATCGCGTCGAGGGCTCCCAGACATTGGAAGAAAAAGCGCAGCGTACCGCCGTCAATGCACCCGACATCACCGGGGATCACATCACTGTTCCGACCTATTTTGTCGTAGAGGGCGAAGATGGCGACAAAGAAGCGCTACACCATATCAAAGATGCAGAGGAGATTTCTGACGTGATTCGCGAAGCGCGCACTGACGACGAGGGCGACCGTAAGTGGTGATAGCGATAGTCTCTTAGCCCTGTAGAAAGTGAGAGGCTTGGCTTTGAGCCCAGCAGAAGGATCGTGAAGTCTGCTCTGCTGCCGCCTAAGGTCTTATCTTCTGAGCATCTAATCTGCCGAAGGCGGGTAACCCCAAAAAGAAACCTACCGTTTCTTAGAAGATACGGTGAGTATTCAAATGCTACGGCTGCTGAATGGGCCAGCTTCCCTCAACCGACCAGTCGCCATCGCGCCGCTGATACAGCGCTAGGTCCCATCCGGCTCTGATAGACCAGTCAAATTCCTTGCTCAGAGCCAACAGTATTTTATGCTGAGCTGTATTTGCTGGCGACGCTAATAGAACGCAAAGCTGGTCTGGAACGGTGAGCGCCACTTGCACAGACCGCATTTGTTCGCTGAATTGAGACATCACTTGATTAACCCAGTCCGAAACCAGCCTTAGCTCGTGACCTTCAGGCTTGTAGTGCGGCTCAACAACTTCTACCACGGCGGACCCTCCCATAGGCGCTGTCATGATGGCCTCATCTAGCTGTCTGACATAGTCCGCTGCGTTGGCTTCAGCAATAAAATCATCTGTCAGTGGGCAATAGGGCAAGCAGACGGGATGCCCCAAAGCGCTAGAGACTTGGTCTTGGTACTCTGCCATTGCTTCTGCGAGAGCCCCGGTGGCATACAGACGAACTGAAAACTGAGCCATAGTTTTTCTCTGACGTTATGCCGGTGAGAGCGAATCTCTAATTGCACCTTGGGTCATGGCGGCGATCGCCTGGTCCGTCGCTTTGGGCAGATGATAGTATTTGCCGCCAGCATTCTGGGCTAGCTCTTTGGCAAACCCTGTAGAGACGAACTTGCGCTCTGTATCCACAATCAAAAACTGGAATCCTGTGCCTCGAATTTTGCTGGCAATGTCCAGCAGTTCGGCTTTGATATCTGGCTTCTCCCCCTCTGGAATGGGTTCTCCCAGGGATCGCGCCAGGGGAATATTGCCCCGACCGTCGGTGATGGCCACAATCAGCACTTGGCCAATATCCCCCGATTTTTGGGCATTGACCCCAACCCGCACCGCCTGAGTCAGGCCGTGAGCCAAGGGAGAGCCCCCGCCGCAGGGCATACGCTCTAGGCGGCGACTGGCGGCGGAAATAGACCGGGTGGGGGGCAACAGAACCTCGGCCTGTTCTCCTCGAAAGGGAATAAGAGCAATCTGATCGCGATTTTGATACGCTTCCGTCAGCAGCCGCAGCACGGCTCCTTTAGCCGCCTGCATCCGATTGAGAGCCATGGAACCAGAAGCATCCACCACAAACACGACCAGCGCCCCGGACTTGCGGGCCAGCTGCTTGTTGCGAATATCTGTCTGCTCCACCACCACCCGGCGATTGGGGTAGCGCTCTCGTCTGGCTTTTTGATAGGGTGCTGCCGCCCGCAGCGTGGCATCTACAGCGATGCGGCGCACCTGTCCTCGGGGCAAAATGGGGCGAATGTAGCGGCCCCGATCTTCCGAGAAAATGGTGTTGCGAGCGCCGGACTTGCCCTGGCGCTGAGCCGTCTGTGTAAACGACAGCACCGACGGATCTAGAATCACGCCCTCTGGGTCAAAGACAAACTCTTCGGGGATGTCGGGAACTGAATCTTGGTCTTGCTCTTCTTGATCCTGGTCTTGCTCTTGGTCTTGCTCTTGGTCATCTTCGTCTTGGGAAGAGTCTTCAGGCTCTTCGGGTTCTGGCGGCGGCGGTGGCGGCGGTGGCTGTTGATCAGGCGGCGTTTCCACTTGGGTGGCGCGAGGCACAATCACCAGCTCAACCGCTTTACGCAGGTCTTCCGCATTAAGGGCGGTTCGCCCATCTAGCGCCGCATGGGCCTTGGCAACGCGCACCGCAAACAGCTCTGCTCGGTGCCCCTGTACCCCGCCCCGCAGGGCTTCGTTTACCAGGTAAGCCACCTGGTCTCGGGTGATCGCCACATCACCCAGCCACTCCCGCGCCAGCAGAATCTGGGTTTTGATGCCGTCAATATCGTCGGCATATTGCTCGAGGAACGCGCGGGGAGATTCGGCATAGTCTACCGCTTGCTGCATGGCATCCACCCGCTCATCTACAGTGAGCACCTGGTCTGCCGAAAGGGCGATCGCAATCCGGTCGATGACATGGGGGCGCAGCTCACCTTCTTCCGGGTTGTAGGTGGCAATGAGGATGGGACGACAGGGGTGCTCTACGCTGATGCCCTCTCGCTCAATTTGGTTACGGCCTTCGGTGACGGTAGCCAAGAGCAGGTTGGAGATCTGCTCATCCAGCAGGTTGATATCGTCGATATACAGCACCCCGCGATGGGCTTCTGCCAGCAGCCCCGGCTGCAGAATGGACGTTCCTTGCTTCATGGACTGAGCGACATCCACCGAGCCCAAGAGGCGATCTTCGGTGACGCCGAGGGGCACCTGAATGAAGGGGCAGGGAATTACCTCGGTGTTGGATTCCTCAGTGGCGTCTAACCTGTCAAACTCGGGAGCCGCATACTCGGGAGCCGCATTGTAGTAAGAGTCTTTGACCACCTCAATGGGAGGGAGCAGGGCATGGAGGGCGCGGGCCATGACTGATTTGGCTGTACCGCGTCGTCCGGCAATCACCACGCCCCCTAGCGCTGGATCGATGGCGACTAGCAGCATGGCGAGCTTGATGGCCTCTTGACCGACGATGGCGGTGAGGGGGAAGGCGATGGGAGCAGTGGAGACCATATCGAGCAATATAATACTGCTCTATACGATATCAATATTTAACGCGCCGTAGCGGAGGCAATTGCTAGCGCTGCCCACATATCTCTGATGATTCTATTGGTAAGCTGGTCATTTGGTAAGCAGGTCACTTCTCATTGCCATGGTTGTACCCACAGGGCCGTATGGCTGTGGCGAGCGATGCTGGACTCTTGGGCGCGATCGCGCTCCCGTTTCGTCCGATAATAAAATGGCACCCCTATTGAGACCTGCCATGTCTCCCCGCT
>JGI12210J13797_10519007_pt1 | contig 14377 bp, 12 predicted proteins | sample ElkSlonscriptome_3_FD_13797 | JGI IMG/M metagenome (IMG submission 13797)
ACGCCGGCCACGCCGCCAATCAGCGCCAGCGGCAGGTTCAGCATCACCAGCGCCGCGTCGCGGGCCGAATTGAAGGCCGTGACCAGCAGGAAGAAGATGCCGACGACGACCACGCTGCCAAGCAGCACCAGGCGCCGCCCGGCGGCCTCGGCGCTCTCGAACTGGCCGCCGAACTCGACGTGATAACCGGTTGGAAGGTCGACCTGCCGATCGATTTGCCGCCGCATGTCCTCGACCACGCCGACCAGGTCGCGGTCGGCGACATTGGCCATCACGACCAGCTTGCGCTGAACGCTTTCACGGCTGATCGTGTCGGGTCCGCGGGCTCGACTGATATCGGCGATCGTATCGAGCGTCACCTCGGCGCCGGCGGCGGTTTCAAACACCGTGTCGCGCAAGGTCTGCAGATCGTCACGCATTTCTTCCGGATAACGCACGATCAGATCGAAACTGGCCGATCCTTCGAGCACGCTGCCGACCACCGTGCCGCCGAACGCCGCCTCGACCATTTCGGCGGCCGCGGCCACCGATACGCCGTAGCGCGCCAGCGCCGGACGGTCGAATTTCAGCGTGACGAACGGTATTTCGCTTTGCTGTTCCATGGCCACATCGACAGCGCCGGGGACTTCGGTCATGATCTCTTCGATCCGGCTGCCCAGCTGCCGCAGTTCGGGCAGTTCCGGGCCGAAGATCTTGACAGCGATATTGGCGCGTGTGCCGGACAGCATGTGATCGATGCGATGAGATATCGGCTGGCCGATGACGATGTTGGTGCCGGGAATCGCGGCGAACTGCCGGCGCAGTTCGGCCAGGAGCGCGGCCTTTTCTCGCTCGCGCATCTCGAGATTCACGTCGATTTCGGATGAATAGACGGCTTGTGCGTGGGGGTCGAGCTCGGCCCGACCCGTGCGCCGGGTTGTCGCCACCACTTCGGGTTCGGCCAGCAGGATCTCTTCGACCTTTGCGCCGATTCTGTCCGACTCGGCCAGCGCGGTGCCCGGGAGCGTCACCACGCTGATTGTCAGGCTGCCTTCGTTGAATTCGGGCAGGAAACCGCGTCCGGCGAGCACCAGCGCGGTGCACGCGGCGACCAGAAGAGCCGCGCCAGCCACGGTCACCAAACGCCAGCGCGTCAGCGCGATTTCAAGTACGGGCCGATAGCCACGCTTGAGCAGCGTCGTGATCCGGTTGTCGTGGTCGGCTTCGGCATCCGGCCGCCCGGGCAGCATCAGCAGACACAGTACCGGCGTGATGGTCAGCGCGACCAGCAGCGACGCGGCCAGCGAGACGATGTAGGCCAGGCCCAGGGGCTCGAGCAGGCGGCCTTCGACGCCGGCCAGGAAGAACAGCGGCAGGAATACAAGGATGATGATCAAGGTGGCGAATACGATCGAGCCCTCGATCTCGCGCGTGGCCTCGTAGACGACCGTATAGTCCGGGCGGCGCTCGTCCGCGGCCCGACCCCGGTTTTCCCGCAGCCGGCGCACGATGTTCTCGACCACGATGATCGCATCGTCAACCAGCGCGCCCAGTGCGATCGCCATGCCGCCCAGCGTCATCGTGTTGATGCTGCCGCCCAGCGCGCGGATCGTCAGCACGGCGGTCAGCAGCGACAACGGAATCGCCAGCAACGCAATGCCGGTGGCGCGCGCCGACAACAGGAATGCGAACATGATCGCGACCACCAGCAGCGCGCCGTCGCGCAGCGCAGCACCCAGGTTGTCGACCGCAATCCGGATGAAATCGGCCTGACGGAACGCGTCTGTTTCAATCCGCATGCCTTCGGGCAGTGACGCCTGGATTTCGCCAATCGTCGTATCCAGACGTTCGGTCAGGCCCAGCGTATTGACGCCGGGTTGTTTCTGAATGCCCAGTACTACCGCCGGTTCGTCGTTGTGCGCGCCGGTGCCGCGCCGCGGCGCCGGGCCGATTTCCACCAGTGCCAGGTCACGCACCAGCACCGGCATATCGTTGCGCGTCGCCACCACGGCCTGCTCGATGTCGGCAATCCCGCGCACCCGACCGATACCCTGGATCAGAAATTCCTGGCCGTTCTCGACCAAAAACCCGGCCGATGCATTGCGCCCGGCCTCGCGGACCGCCGCGAGCACTTCGGTGAGCGATACATCGAACGTCGCCAGTCGCTCCGGCTGGACAATGACCTGAAATTGCCGCGTGCGTCCGCCGATCGGGATCACCTCGGCCACGCCGGGGACTGCCAGAAGGCGGCGGCGCACGACCCAGTCGGCCGCGGTTTTCAGCTCCATCTCGCTGTGGACGCCGGACTTGAGTGCGATGAACATCACCTCGCCCATGATCGAGGTGATCGGCGTAAGAACAGGCGGCGCCAGCCCGGCCGGCAGCGAGCTGCGCGCAACCTGCAGCTTCTCGGCCACGACCTGGCGGGCGCGGTAGATATCGGTGCCCCAGTCGAACTCGATCGTGACCACGCTAATGCCGATGCCGCTGCTGGAACGCACCCTGCGCACGTTCGCCGCCCCGTTAAGAGCGGTCTCGATCGGCAACGTGACCTGGATCTCGACATCTTCGGGCGGCATGCCATGGGCTTCGGTGACGACGGTGACCGTAGGCGCCGTAAGGTCGGGAAAGACATCGACCGGCGCGCGCGAAGCCGACCAGCCGCCCCAGGCCAGCAGCCCGGCGGCCAGTACCAGAACCAGCAGGCGATTGCCCAGCGACCAGGCGATGATGCGATCAATCATTGTGGTTAATGAGCATGACCGTGACCGACCTCTTCGCCGCCGGTGGCCGCGAGCTTGACGTCATAGGCGCCGATCGTGACGACGCGCTCACCGGCCGCCAGGCCAGAGACGATCTCGACCCGGTCGCCGTCGCGGATGCCGGTTTCGATCGGGCGCCGCTGGAAAGTCTCGCCCCCGGTCTGGACGTAGACCACGGTGCGCCCGCCATCGTCGATGATTGCGCTTTTCGGCACGGCCACCCGCTCGCTGGAATCACCGACCTGAACATGCGCGGCCAGGCCCAGACCGACAAGCGTCGGCGCGCCCGGGATCTGCCTGTCACCGTTAACCGAATCTCCAGCACTGCCGCTCTCGCCGCGCAAGATCGGGTATTCGATGGTGACCGCGACGGTGCGCGAAACCGGGTCCACGCGCCGGGATACCTGGACCACCCGGGCGCCATGGGCGGCGTCGAGCACCACGGTTTTATTCCCGCTCACGAACCACGCACCGGTGGCCTGGTCGAGTTGCGAGGCGCGCGCTTCCGGCACCCGCACCTCCAGCCAGCGCCGGGCCGGATCGGCCAGCCAGAACAGCGGCTCACCGCTTCGCACGAACGCGCCCGGCGCGACCGCGACGTCAACGATCTGACCGGCCACCGGTGCCTTCAGGGCGATCCCGGAACCTGCCGCACCGCCTTGCCGCTGCTCTATCCGGCCGCGTGCCGAAACCAGTTCGCTTTGCGCGATATCGAGTTCGGCCCGGGCTTCGATCAAACGGCGTTCGGGCACCGCGCCGGTCGCCACCAGCGACTCGAGGCGCTGAACATCGCGCCGAGCCAGATCCGTTCGATTGCGCGCACGTTCGAGTTCAACCGCAAGGCGGCCCGCATCCGTGCCTTCGCCCAGTCGCGGCACGAGGTAGCCGAGCACTTCGCCGATGTCGACGCTGCCGCCGATCCGCGGCACATCGACGGAAGTGAAATAGCCGTCGTCCGGCGCAGCGACCACGGCACCACCGTCGGTGGGTGCGCGCACCTGGGCTACCCCGGGCACCGATGCCTGAATCGGCATGGCGCGCACGGCCTCGGTCGCGAATGGCGTCGTCCACTGCTGTTCCTTGAGATAGCCGATCTCGCCGGGCGGCGTTTCGGTGATGGTGCGCGCCGAATCCGCGTCTGCATAAACGCGGTAAGCGCCCAACTCGTGCACGACCTTCAATCCGGGCGCTTCGACCTCGATCCGCAATTCGAACGCTCCGCTTTCCTGCGGCGTTACCGTCGGCGTGAACAGGCCCGCACGCGCCGGCGCGTCGACCCGGAACCGGGCCGCGGTCTGCCCATCGCGCAGGAGTACGACATCCATCCGCCCCGATCGGACCGGGGCAAAATCGGCCAGTCGCGTCACGTGCGCGGCAAATCGCGAACCGCGGTCCACGACCAGCGGCGGAAATTCCACGAACAGCTCGCTGGCTGCGGTGTAGTCGGTGACCACTTCGGTTGCAGCTTCGGCTGCCGGGTCGTGCGCCGGCTCGCCGGGCGCGTGGCTGTGGCCGCCAGGTTCCGAACCTCCGCAACCGGCCAGCAATGCGACCCAAAGCGCGATCAGTGGCGCCGGAATCAGGAATCTTTCGGGAATCTGCAATGACATGGTGAACTCGGGGCAATGAAACCGTGAATGAGCATTGAAATAAAAAAGCTTTAACCACGAAGGGCACGAAGAGCACGAAGAAAAACCTTCCTGATTACGTCTATTCCTCAGCTAACGCCCAAGCCATGGTGCGCTGGCAAACCGTTGTCACCAGAATTGTTCAAGAACATGCATTTGATTTGCTTTTCCCTTCATGCTCTTCGTGTTCTTCGTGGTAAACCGCTTTTGCGTTCGCGCCATTTCGATGAATGTGTTCAGTGGTCATCGTGGTCGTCATGCGCATGGGTGCCGCCGTCATGGCTGTGTCCATCATCTTCGTGTTCATGATCGCTTTCGTCCTTGCCATGCTCATGCTCGTGTTCATCGGCATGTTCGTCGCTTTGCGCTTCACCCGCCGCTTCGTCTCGTGGCGCATCGTCTTCAGCCTCGTCGCCGTAGAAGGCCTGCGTTTGTGGTCCAGTCTCTTCGGCGTGCGCGTGATCGGCATCCGGGCCGTGTTCGTGCGCCTGCTCGCCATCGTGGGCGTGGGCCTCGGCTTCGTGGCTGTGGCTGCCGTTTTCGTCGTGGGCGTGATCGCCACAGCCGGCCAGCGAGAGCGCCAGGCCAGTTGCAAGTACAGTCGCGAGGGGAAGGAAATGCTTCATTGCGGTTCTCCGGTCAGTTGAATCAGTTCGATTGCGACGATGCGCGCCGCGTACTCCAGTTCGATGGTTTGAAGATAATGATCGAGTTCCGTTTGCCAGGCATCGAGCAGGCTCATCACGCCCAGCTCACCGGCCCGGTAGGCGGCCTCTGCGATTTCGGGCAGCGAATCCGTCGTGCGTTCCCGCTCGGTCTGCATGGCCAGCGCCGCATCGCGACGAAGCTTCAGTTCGTCGAGCAATGCGCGTGCCTCGGACGCGAGGCGGGTGATTTCCAGTGCCGCCTCTGCCGATTTTGCGCCCGCGCCGGCCTCGGCGGCTGCGCGGCGCTGGCGACCACGATCGAACAATGGCACCTCCACACCGATCGCGAATACACCACCGGTTTCCGAGACCGGTCCGTCCTCGAGCTGTCTGACGCCCACGCCAAGCGTCACCTCGGGCCAGGTTTCCCGGTCGGCTGCGCGCGCGGCAAACCGGTCCGCTTCGGCGCCTGCTTCGAGCCGTCGAATCTCCGGATGGGATTGCAGCGCCGCCATGACGGCTGCTTCTGACGGCGGGTCGCCGGGCAAGAGTCGGCCGGTCAGCGTGCGCGGCGGGCTCTCGAGAACGCCAAACAGTCGCAGTCGGGCCGAATGCAGCTCCGCGCGACCTGCCGCCAGGCGGCCGTCGAGCAGGGATAGTTCGCTCTCGATCCTGAGCTGATCGAAACGTGATGCATCGCCGGCGCGAACGCGCTCGGTCACGGCCCGGCCGAGTTCCGCCAGCCGCTCGCGCCACGACTCGATCGCTTCGGCTTCACGCCGGTGCCTGATGACTCGGTAGAAGGCGCCGCGAATTGCCTTGGCACGGCGGCGTTCGACAAGTCCAATATCGGCCGCCGTCACGCCTTCGGCGGCGCGCGCCGATTTGCGCGACAGCGAGTTGCGGCCGGTCAGATCCAGAGGCTGGCGCAGCCAGAAATAGCGATCGGTGTTGCCGCCGGGCAGATCCAGCGACTCGTCGGCAAACTCGAATTCTGGATTGTCCAAAAGACCGGTCGCATCGGTCCTGTGCCGGGCTTCGCTCATCGATGCCTCGGCCCACGCGCGCCACGCCGCCACTTCCAGGCCCATTCGCACCGCTTCGCCCTCGGTCAGTGTTTGTGCATGCGCCGGCAGGGCGAATGCAAGCAGGCATCCGGTGAGGCATCCGATCAGGTTTGTTTTGATTGTTCTCACTCTCACTGCGCCAGCCAGCCGACAAATGTCTCGAGCGCGTGATGCTGGCTTGCCAGGCCAAGCGCGATCAGTCCCAGCACGGCGATCAATGTGCTTTCCGGCCAATTGGAAGGGAGCGGTTCGGGCGGGCGGTCGGCCAGTCGCTTAACCCGGCGAGCAACGTCTGCCGAATTCGCGCCGATGGCATGAGCGTCAGTCGCCCGTTCGGGGGCGCCGTCGCGCAGAATCCTGACCAGCGCCGAAGCCAGATCCAGGCCCTTCCCGCTCGCGGCAACGGCATCGTCGGCGCGTTCCTCGGCTGCCTGGCTCCAGTGGTGGATAAGGCGACGCCGGGTTGGCGGAAATTGCGTCGACATCATCAAGGCCAGTACCAGCCTGCGCGCCAGATCGCCGGCACGCGCATGTGCAATCTCGTGGCGCACCACGGCTCGCCTTTCGGCCGGCGACAGTTTCCGAATCAGCCCGGTCGTCAGAACGATTCTCGGCTGCAGAATTCCCAGCAAAAAGGCGCCCGGCTTTTCCGAGTCGGTCACGATCAATCGGCGTCGCGCGGGTGCGAGTCGCGCGATGCCGTTCGCCAGCCGTGCATGCCGAATCTGGTCCAGCGTTGTCCGTACAAGCCGTGCGATCGGCCACGCGCCCGCGGCAATCAACAGAAGCACCAGAGGCCCTGCTTCGAACGCCGGCAGATGGCGCAGGCAAAAGTGCGGGTGATGCAGGCCGTGGGCCAGGCAATGATCGTCAATCAGTCCCGTGAACTTCAACAGTGCCGGCAACGCCAGCACAAGAATCGCGAGTAGTGATACGGCAACGGGGAGCGCTGCGATACGCTCGACGCAGCGGCAGCGAAGTTCAGGCGGGTGGCTGTCCGACAGCAGGAATCGAGCGCCGGCCGATGCCGTGACGGCACCGACGGCCAGCCCGATGACGCCGATAATCGCTGCAAGAATCGCCAACCCGAGAAAGGATTCAATCACGCCTGTCCCCTGCTGCGGTGCGCCTTGCCGCGATCAATTCCTCGAGTTCGTCCAAGGCTGCGTGGTCGAGTTGCTCGGCCGCATCGACCAGTGCCGCCATGGCCGTCGAATTGTCCTGGGAGAATCTGGCTGCGGCCTCGCTGACCATCGCTGCGAGTAGCGAGCCGCAACTGACCGATGTGGTATACCGATACGCCCTGCTGACCTTCTCACGGTCCAGAAGCTGTTTGCGATGAAGACGATCAAGCGTCGACTGGATGGTGTTCAAGGAGATTCCCCGCGAGCTACCGACAGCCTCGTGCACGGACTTCGCGGTTCCAGATTCGACAGACCATAGATGCTTGAGCAGGCAGGCTTCAAGCTCGCCCAGGCGAGCCGGGAACCTTGATTCATTGGGAGACATGAACGGCCACGACAGAAGTAATGCCGGCAATATACGGGCCCTAAAACCGATTGTCAATCGGTTTTAGGGCTGACCCCGGTCTTGCGCAGTCTCAGCGCGTTGCCCAGCACGAACAGGCTGGACGCCGACATGGCGCCGGCCGCGGCCATCGACGAGAGCAGCATGCCGTTGATCGGGTAAAGCACGCCTGCGGCGACCGGGATCAACGGCACGTTGTAGCCGAAGGCCCAGAACAGGTTCTGCGAGATGTTGCGCAGGCCTCTGGGCGGGCCTCTGGGGTCGGGCCTCTGAATAGAGCATAGGGCAGGCGTGAACCTGTCCTCTACTCTACCCAAGGACGCCCTCGCGGCGAGCGATGTTAGTTCGGGAAACGAGCTGTGGGCTCATGATGCCAATACGGGCATGACCGAGTTCGTGGCAGTCATCAATCCGGGAGCCGGCAGGTCCTTCCTGGGTGAAGCTATCGTTTATGACGGGATTCTTTACTTCGCGGCCGACGACGGAACTCACGGATCGGAGTTGTGGCGTTACGATGCAGCGACCGGTCTTGCAGAGCTGGTACACGATATTAATCCCACGGGTAGCTCATCTCCAAGCGAAATGGCTGTCTACAACGGCCAGCTATATTTCGAAGCGAGCGACGGTACCGGCAGTGAACTTTGGCGCCTGGACACAGGCCGCGACATTGTCATTGCCGACGGCTTCGAAAACTGACGATCTCTGCCGGGCTGGTTTTATTCTGTAGTATCGGCGTGACTGCCTCTGGTTACCGGACCCGGAATTGGAGGTCGCGCTTTGGCCAGGTCAGGTTTTTTGCCGTTGGCCCCACTGACGTCATAAGCAATGGATCTTGGGGCAGGTCTGGCTTATTTCGTAGGGCTGCCAGGCGCGCGCTCTCCGGAAGGGTGATTCCCTTTCAAGGAGGTATGGGTGACGGGGATCTTCCCCCTTTCGCGCCGACGGCTGCATCTGTTCCGGCCTCAGGACCTTGAACGCAAACGGTATTCATGCCATGAAGATCGAGATTCTGGAAGGGGATTCAGCCACCAGCCTCGCACTGCTGACCAGGATTGCCACCCGGATATTTGATGATTTCGACCCCGCCTATATCGCGACTCGTCTGCCGCAGATGGTCGAGCCTGTGCTGTTGGTGGCACGGGATGCGACCGGCCCGGTCGCTTTCAAGCTCGGCTATCGAGAGCACGACAGCTTTTATAGCTGGCTCGGCGGAGTCGATCCGCGGGCACGGCGGCAGGGGCTGGCTTCACGCTTGATGCGTGCGCAGCACGAGCATGTCCATACGCTTGGGTATCGATCGGTGACGACCCGAACCCGGGCAGCCAACCGGCCCATGATCATTCTGAACCTGAAGCATGGCTTCGAGATCGTCGGCTTCGAGATCAATGGCGACGGATTCGCCGTGCTCAACCAGCGAAAGCGCCTATAACGACGGCCGTGTGCGTTCTGATTTGCGACACGCATTGAACCCTCACGATCAACCGCCGAGCCAGAAAGCCGCAAACGTACCGGCGGTATGCAGATCCGGCTGGGCCACTGCCTTGATCTGCAGGGCATGCCGCCCAGGTCGATCCTCGCTTCCATGATGGCCAGCGCTTCACGCGACCCCTTTTCTAAAAATTTCCTAAAGACTATTAATTTCAATAATATAAACTTCGCCTTTCAGGCGGATCGAGCATGAGCACCCCGGCCTGATAGTGTGACTATAATCACCGAATGGGCCGTGTAACAGGGGAATCGGAGAGCATGCAGTGGATTGCGATCGGCGATCGGGTGGTCGAACTCCACGCGGGCCTGGTGTATCGCGCGGGGGAAAGCCATCCGCTCTCGCCGCGTCTGCATACCCTGCTCCGGCATTTTGTCAACCACCCGGATACGGTGATCAGCCGGGATGACCTGATCGAAGCGGTCTGGGGACATCTTGATGCCGCCACGGACGATTCGGTCAACGTCGCCGTATCGTCGCTGCGTCAGACCATCGGCGATACACGCCGTCCCCATGAAGTCTTCAAGGTCGTTCCAAGGCGTGGCTACCTTTTCGATAGCAGCACGGTGCGCCAACTCGATGCGAACGAAGCGGCGACGCTGACGACGCCCGGCAAACCCACGCCGAATGCCTCGGCCCAGTTGGCACCTTCGAGATCAGGAGCTGCTACAAACACCGTCCGGACAACTGGATTCGCCGTGGCCGTCACACTGATACTGGCCGCCACGATTCTGGCGATCGGGCTGATCGCTGTCGATCGCAGCCGGCCCGGGGACAGCCGCGCTTCCAACGCGGCCGAACGGCAGGCTGATGTCACGCAGTCCGCGTCGGATTCGATAAATTCGCTATCGGAAAAATCCGTCGCCGTCCTGCCTTTTTCCGACTTCAGTCCCGGCGGCCAAAGTCAGTGGTTTGCGGACGGGCTGAGCGAAGAGATCATCAACTCGCTTATGCGCGTGCCCGACCTCATGGTTGCCGCACGCACCTCGTCGTTCGCGTACCGTGATTCAAGCCCGCCGGTTTCGGAGATCGGGGCCGAATTGGGCGTTGCACACGTCCTCGAAGGCTCGGTCCGGATGGAATCCGATCGCGTGCGGGTCACGGCTCATCTGACCCGCGCATCCGACGGTTTCAATGTCTGGTCGAACAACTTCGATCGCGAAACAGCTGACATGATCAGCATCCAGGAGGCGCTGGCCCGTCAGATTTCGGTTGCCCTGGAAACCAGCATGGATCCCGAATCCCTGGCGGCCATGGCCGATGCCGGCACCAGCTCGGTCGAGGCCTACAGGAATTACATCCAGGGGCGTGCATACGGAACGACAAGCTTACCCGAGGCCTACGCGTTCTTCGAACGAGCACGCGAACTGGACCCGGGATTTGCCGCGGCGCACTACCATTCCGCGCTGTACTGGCAATTTCAGGGAAATCTCACGGTCATGTCCCGCACCGCACTCGATCTCGGACTGGCCGAAATTCGAAGTCGCTTTGCCGAGCGGATCGAGGCGGCAATCGAGACCGCCCACGATCCGGTCGCCGCCCTTCTCTACCGCGCCCTCGAAGCGCGCGAGCAGCTTCGACTCGGCGAAGCCACGGCGTTGTTCAGGCGCTATGTCAGCGAACGGCCCGGCGATTTATCGGCGTGGCTGCAGGTCCTGGAACTCGCCTACATCGTCGGCGATGAATCCCTGCACGAACAGGCGCTGGCAGTCTTTCGCGAGCGCTCCTCCAACGATCGCGTTGCGGCAATCCAGTACCTTGTTCATGCCTACCGCGCCAGAGCACCCGGGGAGTGGATCGATCATGCATTCGCGCTCGCAACACGGTGGCCGGACGCCGTGTTTGTTCAGTACCAGATTCACCGCGCGCTTCTATGGGCCGGCCGTGTCTCGGAAGCGCGGGAGTTCCACGACAGATTTCTCCGCATGGACACGCCGGCCCGAGCGGATTTCCTGGTCCAGATTCGGCAGGCCTGCGCAGAAGATCGAGCCCAAGATGCATACGCTTTGTTCGAAGACGCTCCGGAAGCATGGATCGACTGGTTTTCTGCAGACATTGTTGCTCGCACCGATGAAGCCGACGCCCTGCTCCGCAGTGCCGAGATCGAACACGGTACCCACGGCCTGCTGAATTTCCTTCTGTATCCTCAATTCGACGCTCGCCGTTTCCCCAGCCTCGTTCGCGTGCTCGAGCGCGAAGGCATCGAGATTCGGGAACCCACGCCGATTCCGTTCGCTTGCAGTCGCGATTGAGGACGACAAGTGGCTAACAGCGTGGGCAGTTTTACAAGTCGGGAGGGCCGTGTCTACTCGGCCGATACCGCGGAGCACGAAACACGCAGAAAAAAAACAGTGGGTGGTGAGATGGACGCCGCCATCATTTGCTCCGGCGTCATGTTGGCATTCCGCTGCCTGAGGAAATCGAGCTGGCCATGCCGCCGCTGCACCCCGCGCTGATTGAGGCAGCCGAGGCGGTCGGGATTGAAGTCATCGCCGCCGAGCCGCCGGCTCACCCGGCCCTGGTGCCCGGGATCCAGACCCGCGCCGACACGATCACCAAGCGGCTTGCAGGCGCGCCGTGGTTTTGATCATTCATATCGAGTGCGAACTGCTTGCTTCACGGTAGCAATCCTTGCCGGCACGTTTCGCCTGTCTGAGAGCGCTGTCGGCTCGGGACAACCAGGCATCCCGGCTTTCACCAGGTGTGTATTCGGCAAGCCCGGCCGAAAACGTCACCGGCTGAGCGTCAGCGGACTGGACTTGGTTGAATTCCTGGCTCAAATTTTTCATGGCTACTTCCGCGCCAGCCAGCGGCGTTTCGGGTAGCAGCACGACGAATTCCTCGCCTCCGTAACGGTAGAAGCGGTCACCCCCTCGCGTGCTTTCCCTGGCGGCTAGCGACAGAAGCTTCAGCACGCGATCTCCGCTCTCATGTCCGAGCTTGTCGTTGAGCTGCTTGAAGTTATCCACGTCGATCATCGCGAGACTGTGAGTCTGCTGCGAGCCTGTATCAACGATTTGCGTCAAATCAGTGTCGAGTGAGCGTCGGTTGTACGCCCCGGTAAGGCCGTCACGGGCCGCCAGTTCATGTAGCTGAGCGCGCTGGGTCCTGACGCGAGAAGCGAAAATCAGGCTGAACAGGCTGGTCATGCTGACAACCGACATGAATGTCGCGTGCTCAGCGGTGTTCTGGAAGAGATCCGACTGGACTGCAATGACGATGACCATCAAGGAATTGGCCGCCAGGGCAATGCGACGCTCTGCCATGAGGAAGTTACCCACCAGAGTGCTGAGCACCCACATGGGGCTCAGATCAAGGAGCATGATCACTGTTGCGACGCCGAGGGCGGCGACCGCGGCCAGAACGTTGGCCAACAGCCGTGTCCAGCGCGGGTTCCAGGCCAGCGCGGCAAGGGCAAGAAAGCACAGTAAGAGGACGCTGTCGGCGACGCCGATGAGTATATCGCCATGCATCAGCCGAAAAACGGCGAAGGGTCCGATGAAAACCAGTACACAAAGCGAATAAAGTGTGATGATGGCAAGCTGAAGATCACTGCGCATCCGCTGGCTCACGGTGCTCAGACGTTCCCGCCAGGTCAGCTGATTGGGGCGTTGCTCGGTTCGGTTGTGCGATGGACTGAAAATCATAGTCAGAAATCCTGCGGTCTCACGTTTCGCGGACCATGCGGCAAAAAGTACAAGCAAGGCATGCACATTTAATGCCAAGCCAGTGAATTGTGAGAGCCGCTCAGCGGTGTTTAAGGCGTATACCCGACCTATTTTCCGATTTCAAGCAGAATCCGCAGCCGTAAGGCAGCTGCCGTTTGGCCCTGTTTGCGGGCCGAATCTCAATAAATTGTCACCTTTCATGGCCCATCGAAAAGCCCCCTGCCTCGCTTTGGCCGGGGTTGACGCTCTCGACACGAGCGCCACCGGGCCGCGCCAGGATGGAGGGTGGCCTGAAACCGGTTTCCTTCGTTTTAATGATGCAATTCAGTACGCCCGACGAGCTCGATTCTCTGAATGTCCCAGATTTTTGCTTCAGCCAGCCATATCTGCGCGTCAACCTCCCCCGCTTGGTAAGCCTCCGCGAACGCGGGGCATCGCGCGGCGGGAGGATCATGCATGAAAAAAGAACCGAAACCAGGAATCGATCATTCAGCGAGCTCCGCCTGGACCATTTCCCTGAGCACGCCCATTCGCTCCAGCGTCCGATAACGGAACATCTTGACCAGGTTTAGCCGGTTCTGGCGCTCAACCAGGAGGTTGCTGAAGTCGCGTGTGCGAAGCGACGCCACACCCGGGTCGAAGCGGCTACCCGGGCCCTCGGCCCCATTCGGGTCCCTGAGCCTGCGGCTGGCATAGCGATCGATGTTCCGGCTCATCCAGGGATTGAGTTCGTTTGCGATGAAATCCCCCTGCAGCTCCTCGAAGCGCCGAGCCACGCCCAGCCAGGACGACACATTGCTCAGCTCGTCGCGGATCTTCGGATCGCTGACCAACTGCAGGCCACCATCAGCGGTCAGGATATTGAAGACCGGCGTTGCCGCCGAAAATTCGAAGGCGCCGGGCAACGAGGCGACCGCCTTCAGCCATTCATCGTCGGCGTGTTCTTCGGCGCCGTGGATGGCCTGCAGCAGCCACTGTGAATCAGCTTCAACGGTATCCGTTCGGCGCTGGGCGGCCGGTCCGAGTCTGTCGATGTAGAGATCAAGCTCGCCGATCAGCTGCACCAGCAGACGCTGTTCCTGCTCGCGCTCACGCACCTGATCCCAGCCCGCGTCGATCGCGAAGGCCAGCAGGATCGACGCGACAATTACCAGTCCTTCGATCAGCAGGTTGCGCAAACTGCGCTGACCGGTTTCGGACCGCTCCTCGAACCCCTTCGACTCGTCCCGAGTCCCAATCCGCGTTTCATTCACTTTCATACCCTCCTCTCGATGCCGTAGTGCCAAAACAGGCACATCCGAGCGGTTTGGCCGGCCCGCCAGGCAGCCCGGGAGAGACGAGGGAGTATAAACGCCCAATTTACTGAATTCCAGCAGCATCCGGGGTCATGCCCAGCCGGCGTTTGACCCCGGTTGCAGTCCGCCGCGGTCCAAATTTCGCCCGATTCTCATCTGTCGTAGCCAATCGAATGACAGAGCACGCCAAACTTCCCGCTATTGGCCTACTGCGGCACGAGCGCCGCCAGACTTCGCTCGGCTGAAGCGCGATCTGAATACCGTTTGCTGTGATTCAGGAAAGCAAGCCGATTCGGCGCCACCGGCTGCTCTATCGCA
>JGI12210J13797_10693609_pt1 | contig 14377 bp, 15 predicted proteins | sample ElkSlonscriptome_3_FD_13797 | JGI IMG/M metagenome (IMG submission 13797)
CCGTAACAGAGGTTCAAAATAATCCGAATGAAAGCGTCCAAGGCAATGAGATCACCAACGTTCCGCAGTCCATCGCAACTTTCGATATCTCTTATGCTTTGCGGAGTGGATTCGGAGCAAGAATATTGTATCGAGATGTGGGTTCGTATTTCACGAATCCGGAGAATACAGCGGGATATGAAGGGTATAATGTGACTAATCTATTCCTTTTCTATAATTTCAATCAACGATCCTCTAATCGAGGCCGGGTTTTTATTGAGGTGCGTAACATATTCGATTCGCTTTACTCCGAAGTTGTCTTCGGTGGCCCCGGATCGCAGATTTTCACTCCTGCTCCGACGAGAAACATTATGGCAGGGATCACTTATAATTTTTAACCTTAATCAAAAACACGATGAGGACGATCAATAAATTGTCGAGATATATTGCATGTATTGGAATACTCTGTTTTTGCTATAGCTGCGGCCATGAACATGGTCCTCATACCCATACGCATGATCACGATGGTCACACCCACGGGGCAGATGAGCGAGGTGACGGTCACAGTCACTATGAAAATCAAGAAGATCGACCTGCATTCTCATATCTCACTATGGATGGAGAGTTTCATCTGAATCCCGGTGATTCTCTCTCACAAAATGACCCGCGCAACCCAAGCCGCCTGATCCTTCAGACGAGCAATGAAAAAGGGACTCTAACGAGGATGACCTTTTTTGAACACAATGATCTAAACGTAAAACTTGCTGAGTGTGGGTATCAGTATATCGGTAGTAAACCTGATCCACACTACTATCCCGAGCAATCCAAGACATCCGTCTGGGATATTTTTGAGAAGGTAGAGGAGTATTCGGGAAACTGTATGAATTACAAATACGTCATTTCTCGATCGCCACATGGTGACCCCGTGCACATGCATTTGCGCTATGGCCAAGATGTAGAAGCGCTATTGGCGATGAGTAATGACGAGGAGGATGACCGTTTTAACCCCTGGTGGGCGACGTACTGTGATATTAATCGAACGACATCATGTGATTAACCTGAATCGCGCTCATTTGCCTGATTGACTTTTAAAGAAGATCTTTTTTAGGAAATTCAAAGCATCTGAATGTTAAATATTGATCTCTTGCATCAGTCGTCCTTCCTTAAGCTACGTTATCTTTGACCGAGTCCGGATAAAAAATTTTCAATCAAAAAGGGTAGTGTCCTATTCGTATCTTGCCCCTGACAATGCTTTTGATAAATCAAATCACCGCTAATTTTTTGGTTGTCCTTCTCCACGGAGGACATAGCCACAGCCACGAGACTATGGGCTTTGCATTATGGACGGGTATGGTAGCTGCCGTTTTGCATGTCATTTCCGGACCGGATCATCTTGCTGCCGTAACGCCATTGGCTGTTGAAGCTAAAAAAAAGGTGTGGAAAATCGGTTTGTTGTGGGGAACAGGACATCTGGTTGGAATGCTCATAATCGGGTTGCTCTTCTTATTTTTTAAAGACTTTCTCCCTATTGAGGCAGTTTCTGCCCACAGCGAACAACTGGTTGCTCTTGTTCTAATTGCGGTGGGTCTCTGGGCGCTTTATTCAGTTTTTTTCAAAAAGGATAAAATCCATACCCATCCACATATTCACGTTGACGATGAGCCTTACATTCACATCCATGAACACGATCACAGCGTAGAAGGTAGTGGCCATCAACACACCCACAAAAAGAAAGAGAAGCAAAATCTTTGGTCTTCTTTTGGAATAGGAGTCATACATGGTTTGGCAGGTGTGGCGCATTTTATTTTGCTCCTTCCTGTGCTCGGCTTCGAGCATCAGAGCGACAGCCTTCAATACATCATTGGGTTTGGGTTAGGGACTATCTTCGCTATGACGATTTATACGTTCCTGCTTGGCTTGGTGTCCAAGCATTCCAGGAAGCAAGGTGGGAAACCCTTATTTCAAGTGGTTCGCTTATCGAGTGGGGTATTCGCCCTCGTAGTTGGGTTTTACTGGCTTTATCTTACTTTTTAGATATTCAAATCGGCCAGCACAATCCGGTGATTACCCGTATCGGCGATGATAATTTGTTTGTTCTCCGTGCAAATTGAAAAAGGCCAATAAATAGAACTATCCGTTCCGAGCATGGTATCCTTGTTCTCACTTCCCGTCTTAAAATCTCTTTTACCGATGACGGCAGTAGCTTCCGCATTGCTGGCTTCGGGCACCTTTTCAAACCAAAGGATGCGGCTATTGCCCGTATCATTCACAAGCAAACCGTCCTCATAAAAGCAAGCATCGTAGGTCCAATTCAGAGATCTTTCAGAAGGAAACAGTCCGTATTGATTTTGGCCGCAGGCATCGAAATCGGCTTGGCCTATTAATACGTCGGCTGCCCGCTCATTGGCTTTTTCGTAATTATTCCAAATATGACATCGGTAGAATTGGGTGTCGGCGACGATCATTTGCTTTTTTGAATTGACCTTTACCGAATAAGGCCAAATGGGTTCGTGATTTTCATAATCTCTGGCCGTAAAATCAGGCTTTCCGATAACCTGATCGGCAGCGGCATAATTCTCGTTAGGAATGGAATTGAAAAAGAGAATACGGCGGTTTCCCGTGTCGGCAATCCACAGATGCTCGCCATCAGAAAAAACCCCGTAGGGCCAATTTAAGGTTTGCGATGTCGGATTTTTTCCAATGCCTTCCACGTTGGGTTGATTCGATGTAAAGTTGGGTTGGCCAATAACTACATCAGCCGATTGGCCGTTTTCAGTAGGCAAGCTGTTCCATATCAAGACGCGGTGATTCCATGCATCGGCCACAATCAGCTTTTCACCGTCACTCCAAATTCCCGAGGGATATTGAAGCGTATGTGCGGACGCTTCTCCCCCCGAATTGCGGCCGATCTCCTCGGTATTGATTTGCCCTAAGATGACATCAGGATCGCGGTGTTCACCCTTTGGAATTTGGTTCCAGATAAACACTCTGTTTCTGCCCGTATCGCTGACGAATAGCTTTCCCGCGCTCGTAAAGACACCTCGCGGAGCCAGAAAGGGTGTTGACTCCGCACCCTTAAAGACACGGCCATTTTTTACGTGATTACCAAGCGTTTCAGTCTTCATCCTAGCAGATTCTGGGTAGTTGTTCGCCCGGAAGCATACTGATGACTCTTTTCCCGCCAATGGCACTTTCCATAATAACTTGCTTGGGATGATCATCGACTACTGATCCGATTATAGCCGCATGTTTTCCATTTTCATCTTGACGCAATACTTCTAAAATCGAGTCCGCATCCTCTGCCGCTACGAATGCCACAAAAAGCCCTTCGTTGGCAACATAGAGCGGATCAAGACCGAGCAGCTCGCAAGCACTTGCTACTTGCTCATCGATGGGAAGAGCACTCTGAGAAATTTCGATTCCGAATTTTTCCGATTGCGCAATTTCTTTCAAAACGGTAGCCAAGCCTCCCCGAGTAGGGTCAGTCAAGAGGTGAATGGAACTACCGAACTTCTCAATCAAAGCAAGAATCGTGTGATTTAAATTGGTGGTATCGCTTTGTATTTCGGAATCAAATTCAAGACCTTCCCTCACCGACATGATCGCCATGCCATGCGAAGCGAGATTTCCACTGAGAATAATTTTGTCATCTTTTTGAACCTGACGAGCTCCTATTTTGGCTTTAGGATGAATGTTACCGATGCCTGATGTATTAACAAAAATTTTATCTCCTTTGCCTTTTTCAACCACTTTGGTATCGCCCGTTACTACTTGCACTCCTGCCTTTTCGCAAGCGAATTTTATGGAAACCAAAATGTCCCAAAATTCTTTTACGGGAAGCCCTTCTTCGATGATAAAACTTAGTGAAAGGTATTTTGGTATCGCTCCGCACATGGCGAGATCATTTACCGTTCCGTTTACTGCCAGCTCCCCGATATTTCCTCCCGGAAAAAAGATGGGCGAAACCAGAAAGCTGTCAGTTGAAAAGGCCATTTTACCTTCCATTTCGAGAAATGCTCCGTCGTGGCGTTCGTCCAAAATTTCATTACTAAGGAGGTCAAAAACTCCGCTGTCCAGAAGTTTATTGGTCAAAACTCCACCACTGCCATGACCCAAGGTGATAACATCAAAGTCCAGCTTGGGCATGGGGCATTGTAGCTGCATGCGTATTTTCTTATCGTCTGACATTTGGTATTCTAAAGGCTTTACAGTAGTTATCTAAATCTAATTTGCTAATACGAAGGAGTGTTTTTTATTTGAGATAAATCTTAGAGAGAAAGTTCATTAGCAAGGCGTACGAAGTTTCGGAAACCAAGGAGTTGACATGAGTCCTCGACTGTTTTCGGAATGAGTGCAACGCAGATAATGGGCTTTATATCCGGATTTACACTTCAACTAAACCTGAAAAATGATAATAAGCCGCACAAGCCCCCTCGCTGCTTACCATAGGCGCCCCAAGCGGATTGGTAGGTTTACAGGTTTTACCAAATTGAGAGCATTCAAAAGGCTTCTTGATTCCTTTCATGATTTGACCTGAAATGCAGTCGGGGTGCTCGGGCGCTTCTTCGATAGTTACATCGTATTTTCTGGTTGCATCGTAATCGGCAAATTCTGCCCTTACCGCATAACCGCTATCGGGTATCTCTCCGATGCCGCGCCATATCTGATTCTTTACTTCAAAAACCTGATTGATTACTTTTTGTGCATCGGGATTTCCTTCTTCTCTTACGATTCGGGAATACTGATTTTCGACCTTCGCCTTTTTCTGTTCCAATTGTCTGATCACCATCAATATTCCCTGTAACACATCCAAAGGCTCAAATCCGGTGACTACAATCGGGACATCAAACTTTTCAGAAATGGGGTGGTATTCGGCATTTCCCATGATGGTGCAAACGTGTCCCGCTGCGAGAAAACCGTCAATTTTACTCTCTTCATCATCGATTACCGCCTTGATGGCAGGCGGCACTAAAACATGAGAGGCCAATATGGAGTAATTTTTCACACCACGGCTGTGGGCGTGAACCACCGAGAGGGCATTGGCGGGAGCCGTAGTTTCAAAACCCACGGCGAAGAAAACCACTTCTCTGTCGGGATTTTCTTCTGCAATCTTCACTGCTTCCAATGGAGAATAGAGCACACGCACATCCGCACCTTCGGCCTTGGCCTCCAGCAAACTCTTTTTTGAACCTGGCACGCGCAGCATATCGCCGAATGAGCATAGAATAACTCCCTTCTTACTGGCGAGATAAATAGCTTTATCGATAAGATTAAGTGGCGTAACACATACAGGACAACCGGGACCGTGAATCATGGTCACTGCTTCGGGCAACATCTCGATAATTCCGTTTTTTACCAGGCTATGTGTCTGTCCTCCGCAGACTTCCATGATCGACCATGGCTGAGTTACGGTGTTTTTTATCTCTTCCAGATACTGCTTGGCCAGCACCGGGTCACGGTATTCCGACATGTACTTCATCAGGCTCTTTCTTCAGATTTAGGGAGATATTCATCCACATCTTCCAAATCTCCTAGCTCACCGATTTCTTCGAGGTATTTAAATGTTTTCTGTGCCTCCTCTTCATTTACTTTGCTAATGGCAACGCCTACATGCACCAGCACGTAGTCGCCAATATCGGCGTCAGGCAGCATATCCAAACTCGCTTCTTTGGTGATGCCACCAAAAGAGATTTTGGCCATCCTAACCTTGCCGTCGTATTGAAGGTCAATACTCTTAATCTTCCCCGGAATCGCTAAACACATAAATTAATCTTTTAAGTATTGATGGCAACATAACTGCCCGAACGAGATATTCTCGTCATTGCAAGATAAGAAACGATTTAGGAATAATTCCATTTTTGACCTGCTCGTTAATTCAATCAGTTTCTTTGACAATACAGCATTTTGAAACACCCCACCGCTACAGGCGATCCGTCGGAAATCCTTGCGATCGGCAAACTTTACAATCAGCAAGGCAAGGGTGTGAATAAAGCTGTTGGAAATCCGATCCTTTGGTATTCCTGTGCTCCGGGCTTGATGGACATTCCGCAGAATGATTTTGGTTGGAATCGGTTCGGACACCGTATCGGCTAAAAAATCTATAAATTCATTCCCTTGGTATTCTTCTGCCACTGCTTCCAGAAGCATGGCGGCCTCGCCTTCGTAACTCGCAACATCGATTAATCCCAACATGGACGCTACGGCATCAAATAAGCGCCCAACCGAGGAGGTTTTTAGTGCATTGGATGATAAACTCTTCTCATAAATCTTCCACTCCATTTCGGAAAATTTAGAGCAGTAATTTTCCCTCAGATCTTCGGGAAGATAGCATAGAAGAGAGAGCCGGGGTTCTTTGGCCATTTTATCGCCTGCTATCCAATCGCTGTATTCAAAATGTGCGAGCCGATCAATTGAGCCTCGGTTGTAGCTAAAAAATTCACCGCCCCATATCGCCCCGTCATCGCCCAGACCGGTACCATCCCAGATTACACCAAGAACTTTTTCCGATGTATCGAATAAGTCATGCTCTCCCAGCACCGAGGCAAAATGAGCTTTATGATGTTGAAACGAGTGGATTTCGGCTTCGAGCTCGGCCGCCATTTCCTTTCCGAAAATACTGCTCTGGTATTGCGGGTGTTTGTCAACCAAAATGACATCGGCTTTTTTCTCAAAAAGATTCTCGTAGGCTTCGATGCTTTTTTCGAATCGCGTTAAGACCTCGAATGAGTCCAGATTCCCGAAGTAGGGGCTCACATAGGTATGGCTATTGGGCACAAAGGCAAAACTACTTTTCAAGTGTGCGCCCATCGCCAGAGTGGTTTCTTCATTTTTAAATGACTTGGCGAGGTAATTTGGCGCCATTCCTCTTGCTCGGCGCAGGATTATTTTCTGATCATCTACAAAGCGCACTACTGAATCGTCTTGAGGAAAAGATATGGTTAAGTCGTGGTCCAGAAAATGATCGGCAACTTCCGATAGCTTTTTCTTCGCCTCCTCCTCGGTCGCTATGATGGGAGAGCCGTGAATATTGCCACTGGTGGCGACGAGCGGCATATCTACCTCATCCATCAGCAAAGTCAAAAGAGCTGATGAAGGCAGCATGCAACCCAAGTTGCTCAGGTTGGGCGCTATCTCTTCGACTTTCAAATCGGTCTTTCCTTTTGGCTTGAGTAGAACAATCGGAGCCTCTGCCGAGGAAACTGCTTTTTCTTCAGAAAGGCTCAATTGAAACGACGATTTTATATAGCTGATGTTGGGAAAAAGCAGGGCAAATGGCTTGGCAGGCCGACGTTTTTTTTGCCTCAGACGAGCAATGGCTTCAGCATCATTGGCGTCGCAACAGAGCAGATATCCGTTGGTGTTCTTAATAGCAATGATCGCTCCCGAACTGAGCAAACGAGCAGTTTCGGCAATGATTTCCGGTTGCGAAAGACCCGAATCTTTCCCTGCACCGCTGGTCAATTGGAGAGTAATACCACACTGCGAACAGGTATTGGTCTGAGAGTGAAATCTTCGATCGTCGGGATCTTGGTATTCTTGCCTGCAGGCAGAGCACATGGCAAAGGCATCGATCGTGGTGTGGGCCCGCTCAAAAGGAAAAGTCTTGGTAATGGAATACCGCGGTCCGCAATTGGTGCACGTTGTAAATGGGTACGCGAAGCGCCTGTTTTCAGGATTTCGGATATCGGCTTTACAGTCTTCGCAAATCGCGAAGTCGGGCGTAAGCGGAATATCAATTTGCTCTTCTTTTCGCGAAGGCTGAATTTCAAAAGAAGTGTACTTCTCATCTCCGATTTTCTCCAACGAGAAGGAAGTGATGATCGAGGTGCGCGGTGCTTCGGTTCTGACTGCCGATAAAAATGACGAGGCCTCCTCCTTTGAGGCGTTTATACGAATCACGACACCTATTGATTTATTACAGACGTAACCCTCTAGACCAAAACGCTTGGCTAAGTGATAAACAAATGGTCTAAAGCCAACACCCTGTACTTGTCCCGTCAGGGCTATTTCGTAAGTGCCTTGCATCGGGTGATTAACCCTTCTTCTCTTGAATTTTGGCAAGCAACCAGTCGCACCACTCATCAATACCCTCTTCATTGATGCTGGAAACCTGAATGACTTCGATTTCGTGGTTTACTTCGCGGGCATCTTTGACTACGGCATCTACCGAAAATGGGAGATAGGGCAATAAGTCAGACTTGGACACCAACATCATATCGCTGGTCAAAAACATTTTCGGATATTTTTTCGGCTTGTCGTCTCCTTCCGTTGTAGCCATGAGCGTTACACGATAGTCTTCGCCCAGATCGAAAGAGGATGGACAAACCAAGTTTCCGACATTCTCAATAAAGAGCAGATCGATGGATGGCAGATCGAATTGATCGAGCACCTGATGCACCATCTGGGCCTCGAGGTGACATATTCCTCCCGTCACAATTTGCAAAGCCTGAATACCGGTTTCCCTGATTCTGGCTGCATCACGTTCGGTTTCCAGATCTCCCACCATAACTGCCATCTTTAGTTTGTCTTTCAGACGCTCGGCCGTTTTCTGCATCAAGGTGGTCTTTCCACTTCCCGCAGAGGAAGTTATATTAATCAAGAGGGTTCCGGCCTTGGCCATCTCCTTTTTGATAATGTCGGCTACGTAGTCATTTGCCTTGAGCAAATTGATATTTGTGTTTTCGCACTGTGCCGTTCCACGTGCTGCTTTAGTTGATTTCTCGATTGTACTCATTTCTCTCTCCTGTTAAGTTTTGGGTTTGTTTTTAAAGCTCCGGATTATCGATTTTTAGCAAGATGGAAATGCATCGCATCCGGAACATCTAATCGTCAAATTCTACTTTATGTATTAACATCTCTTCGCCTTGTATCACGTTTTTGCTTGGACGTTCACAATTTTCGCAGATAAAACGGTAATTTTTTACATCCGTAACGTGATTGCATATTTCACATTGTATTTTAAGACTGGTTGACTCAATATGTAATTCCGCATTTTGATATCCCGGATTGCTCAAATGAAATGCGCTATAAGCATTATGCAGCAGGCGGGGCTCAATATTAGACAAGATACCTACCTTGACGTAAATACCCTTCAACCTACTCAATTTTTCAGCTTCAAATTCCTGTTCTAAGGTGCGCATGATGCTATTTACGATAGATGTTTCGTGCATGATCTAAGCTTTTATCAATGTCCTCAACTTTTCCAGCTCTTTCAAGTGCTCATCTGCTTTGTCGACAAAATCAGGATCCGAAACCAAGGTCTTTATTTCTTCAGCTTGGGTCTTCATGGCTTCATATTGCTCCAATTCTTTTGCGCTTCCTTCATTGTGACTGAGCCACTCCAACTCAAGTTTATTCAATAAAGTTAATGCGCGTTCAAACGGATATTTATCTGCAGTTCTCACTACCAAGGCTTCTCTAAAAAGGTCTGCTGCTTTTTCGAAATTATCGTGGAGCTTTGCGGGAGGAAAGTGCATCAAGGCCGTGGCGTAATTATGACAGGCCATTGCATATTCGTATGGAAATTCTTCCTTCGTGTAAAAGGCTAGAACTTCCTTGAATGAGGATGCCGAAAAGGCGGTCCACATTGGTTTTTCCTCTGCTCCGACAGGAATCTCGGAATAAATGAGAGCAAGGTTGTGATGAATATCTGCAAACTTTTGCGGATGAGTATCTCGCTTGAATACTTTTAGTACATCCTGAAATGCGTTAATGGCTGCCTTATAATATTGCGGGCTACCATTCTTTGACCAGGTGTAAAGCAAAATGGCTTTTTTCAATCCTGCTTCACCCAAGAATTCGGGAATGTCTTCTTCCTTAAAATACCGTATTGACTTATTTATCAATTCCTTAGAAGCGATGAAATCTTCTTTAAAGTTTGCCGTCTCCGCGGCGTCAATTAAAAGCAACCCCGCCTGTGTCTTCAATCCTTTGGATTCAAGTCTTTCGATGGCTTCAAGCTGCAAGCCAAGCACCCGCTCCAACTCTTTTGTGTCATAGGGCAATTCCAATTTTTCCTTCAAGAAAGCACCTAGCTGAAGATTCAAGGCGAACTTGGCATCTTCAGAAATGGCGAGTTTCCCGTGCTTTTCAATGAGTCTGATTCCCTCGTCGACCTCTTCCAAGTCGAGCAATAAATTCAAATAGTGTTTTAAGCTGAAGATTCTAAGCTCATCATTTTCTGCATTCTCAATCGCAAATTGAAAAGCTTGCTTGATTTCGTTACGTCGAATATCTTGACTTAGATTGCCATAATAATGGACCACGGCATAATTATGCGGTGATGTTCTTTTTGCAAACTCCAGCATTTCGGGAGAAATCTCATATCCGAATTGAAGATGGCTAGCAATCAAAAGGTGATTAAAAATTTCTGAATCTTCGTCCACATACTCAAAAGCCTTTTGGTGGTTACCGAGTTTGATGAAAATTAAAGCCAGCAAATGCTCATGTGACAAATCAACTTTTGGTATGACATAGGGCGGCTCTAAATCATACCAGTCGAACGAAGGCAAAACGGCCGCATCACTTATGACCAATGTTTTCAGGTCAGCGACGCCTTTGGCCTTGGTCACCACCGTGACCAACTCTTCCAGTCTATCAATGGACCGAATGGCTGTTTCAACTTGTTCCCGGTGTTCAGTTGTCGTTAATATCGTAAGCATCTTTATCTACTTTTTGGGTACCTCGAGGATCTTTTGCAGCCGTTTGCTGCATGCTCCTTCCGTATATTTCAGCCAGTCGCTCCGTGCGGTAAGTTCCTATAGTTCTCACCATTACTTCTTTTGGATCATTGGTGTTGATAAAAATCAACGCTACTTCCCAGCGTCCTTTGAGTGGCGTAACGCGGTACTTGACCTCCGCATCCATTAGCCAATCCTCATTTCCCTTCGACTTACTCAAGCTACTTTAATTTTTATCAGGTTTGTACGCTGCACCATTTCGTATTCCAAATCTCTGTCGGCTGCGTCCAAGTCATTGTCAATCAACAATTCGTGAATAGCCACCGTTCTGTCCCCTTTTAGGTTTCTCGCTTTAAGCATAAACTGCTTTGGCTCATACATTTTGGTAAACCAGACACTCGAAACCGGGGTAACCAATATTCGTTTTTGATCCTCAACGTACGTTACGTAAGCATAGATGATTTCCCCAAAAATCTCAGTCACAATTTCCTGTGGAAAATAAAGGTGTGATGATTTAAGTTGAATAGTTGGGGTCACGATGAAACGGAGTCATTCAAATCTTCCAGCACATGCTGCACGACCTTATCGCCTGCATCTTTCACCAATTCACTCAGCTCCACTTCCAATCTCGTGTTTTCGATGGCTACTAAATAAACCTGAATGTCCTTTGGGTAGTCATCTCCCAATATCTTCTTTGTGTAAGAGAGAGCCTGATCCCATTTCATGCCGTGGAGAAATACCATCGGATCATCTTGTGGCGCTCTCATCACCTCTTCGGCGGGCACCTTGAAAAGTGTGCCTACAGGCTCATCGCTATTCAGTACGGCATCTACAAGAATGATTCGGTCGTGACCTCGCAATCCAAATAGCACTTCAAAGGCAGCAGTGCCCATATCGAAAATACTGATGTTCTCATTATCTTCCAGTTTTGCGCGCAATTGGTCAATCACGTATATACCTAACGCGTCGTCGCTCCTCACCGGGTTTCCAAAACCCATTATTGCCGTCTTCATAAAACATATAGATTAAAAAAGACTTCCCGAAATTCATCGAGAAGCCTTCAAAAATGCTGAATCGATTCTATAATTTGAATTTCGATAGCTCCACTCCACTATTAGCGTCGTGAGCATGGACCGTACAAACAAGACATGAATCAAAAGATCGGGCAACAATACCCACTTCGACCGGATCCAAGGGATCTTCAATCGTGGTTCCAAGTAGGGCCTCCTCAATCGGACCAGGCTTTCCTTCGCCATCCATCGGACCCACATTCCATGTTGTGGGTGCCATTACTTGATAATTCTTAATTACGCCGTCTTTTATCTCTATCCAATGTGCCAATGCACCACGAGCAGCTTCGGTAGCTCCAAAACCTTTCCCGTCTTTCTCGACCGGTTTGGTGTAAAACTCGCCGTCTAAATCAATTTCAGACAACCACTTTTGGATAAAGGTATATATTCTCGGAGCCTCGTGCATTCTAGCCAGTACTCTGGTGAAAACGCTCGGGCCTTTCTTTTTAATGATATCTCCGAATAAAGGATCCTGAATTTGGTGATCTTTATTGGCGGGATTGGCATTCATAACACATCGCGCCAAGGGGCCTGCCTCTGCCACATGGCCATCGTATCTCGGTGCTTTTGACCAACTGTACTTACTGTCAAAGTCGGTGTCGTGGAGGGTCTGCGAATCTACCGGTGAAGGAAGCGGTTGATCCCAAGGGTGGAGTCCGTCCTTTTGACCATCGTACCAAGAATGCTTCACGTGTTCGCTCACTTTCATGTGATCAAACTCGTGGTAGTTTTCACCATCAAAGAAACCACTGGACTGAATTAAGGCGTTATTTCTACCTTCAATTGTGGGATTGTTATACATGTCTTTATGGAGATATGTACCCGTGGCAAGAAATTTACCGACTCCCTGACCGAAATTATCGATCCCGAATTCCATTCCTGCTCTTATGAAAAGGCCAAGATCACTATTCCTATGCGATTCATTTTCATCTACCCAAGCCAGCATATCATCCCATGACTTAATTTCCATGTATCGCTCGATCGAACAGCCAAGCCATACCGGTTCGAGCCAGTCATTCTTGAATTGAGCCAGTATGGCATGAGCCCGAGTGATGTCTTTCAAGGTAGGAGCGCACATCACACCTCCCGGAACCATGTAGCTCGAGTGGGGCCACTGACCACCGAACAGGGCATAAATTTGAACGGGCAAACCGCTGGCCGTCAATCCCGTTTGGAACGTTTCTCCAACATAAGCCGACCATCGCTTAACTACTTCGTCATAAAGTGGTTGATTGGCGTATTTCTTATTGGCCATGTCCGTTGCAAATATGGCGTAAAACCACCGCGGAATACTTTGGAGGGTTTCGGTAGCTTGTCCGATTGCCCTCAGCAAAAGTGCATTTGGCGTAAGCTTAGTTCCCCATGCCGTATCCAGCGCCGATGAGGCACAGTAGAGATGCGAACCTCCACAAATACCACAGATTCGAGGCGTCACGATCAATCCTGACTGAGGATCTTTACCTTCCATGATTTTCTCAAAACCACGAAACATCGCAGCCTGAGTATGGGCTCGGGTCACTTTTCCGTTGTCGATGTAAACTTTCACATCCAAATCGCCTTCTACCCGTCCTACCGGCGATATATTTAATTCTTTAACTGACATCTTCTCTCTCTATTTGGAATGTTCTTGAACTCTATGATTTGTGGGCATTACTTTTTGGAAACCGGCCTCGAGATAATACGCCAGTTTATTTCTGCCTTCAGGCACTTCCTTGGGGAACGTCCCCATGTACTTCATCGTTTTGAATACACTGCCTTTCTTCAGGTCGTGATGAGGGAAACCGGGCTCGGTGCATCCCAAGCATGGATGGTTAGCTCGTGTTTTGCTCGACTGGCGATTCCATAATATATTGTTACAACTCGCTCTGGTCATCGGTCCCCTGCAACCGACTTCGTAGAAGAGACACCCATTTCCTTTCTTTCCGAAATGTCCGTCTACTTTTTGAGCGAAGTTTACCACATTGGTACAACCTGTCTGAACGAAATCGGTAAAGAAGGTTTTCGGACGGTGGTAATCATCAATCTGAACATCGCCGATTCTTCCTACGGAAATGGCCACCAAAATTTGAGTAATCCAATCGGGGTGGGCGGGACAGCCGGGTATATTGATTACCGGAAGACCACCTTTTGAAACGTAATCAGCTCCTAAAAATCCCCCTTTATTTTTCTTGTGAAACTGTAGCCCGGTTGATTCACTCGGATTTGGCGGTACCGCGGGGATACCTCCCCAAGTCGCGCAATCTCCAATGGCAACCACGTAGCCGGCCACCTCTGAAAGTTCTTTGATCCATTCCATCATCGGTCTGTCGGCAAAGAAGTTCATCGAGCCCGTATTGTTCGGGCCTTGAACCAATGAACCTTCATAGACCAGAATGTCCATCTGAACTTTTCCTGCAATGATATCTTTCAATAAATCTTGAACTTGATCGCCAATTTGCAATCCCGTGGTGGGATGCCAGAGGATATTCAGACCGAAGTCTGTGATAAGCTCCACAACGGTTGGTTCTTCGGCATTGAGGAACGACATTGTGTTTCCACTACACGCTCCCCCCTGCAACCACAATACGTTTGCCATAAGAAGTAAATTGATTTAGAGTTTGTTCCCAAAAACTGACCTTTGTCACTTTTAGAAATTTAATTGTGTCAAAT
>JGI12210J13797_11103906_pt1 | contig 14370 bp, 9 predicted proteins | sample ElkSlonscriptome_3_FD_13797 | JGI IMG/M metagenome (IMG submission 13797)
GTATCACCCAATAAATCGAAAGTCTTGACGACTTCCGCTACTGTAAAACCTAGTCCTCAAACGAATTGCCAATAAATTCACAGCCTCTCCGAGCGGAAAACGCTACCAAATTCTAACTCGCTCTTCCGGTGCCAAGTAAAGTGGATCGCTCGGTTTAACGTCGAACGCGTCATACCATGCGTCCATGTTTCGCACGATTCCGTTGACCCGATATTCGCTCGGGCTATGAGGGTCCGTCACCAATCGCTTGAGAAGTTCCTGGGGGCGATAAAGCCTGCGCCAAATTTGTGACCATCCCAAGAAGAATCGTTGATCGCCCGTCAATCCATCGATCACAGGTGCTTCTTTTCCGTCGAGCGAAAGTTGGTAGGCTTCGTAGGCGACACTCAATCCTCCCAGATCGCCAATATTCTCGCCTAGCGTCAAATCTCCATTTAAAAAGTTGCCTTCGACGGGCTCGAACTCACTGTACTGGTCTGCCAGAATCTCTGCCCGCCGTTCGAACTCGTTGCGATCGTCGGGCGTCCACCAAGAACGCAGGTTCCCTTTGCCATCGTACTTGCTGCCTTTGTCGTCGAAGCCGTGGCTTAACTCGTGTCCAATTACCGCACCGATCGCTCCGTAATTGACAGCATCGTCGGCGGCCATATTGAAGAATGGTGGTTGCAAGATGGCGGCAGGGAAAACGATTTCGTTCATCGTCGGATTGTAGTAGGCATTGATCGTTTGCGGCGTCATGTGCCACTCGTTACGGTCGATCGGACCGCCGAGTTTATCGAGGTCTCGTTGGTACTCGAAATTCGCCGATGCGATCATGTTTGCGGCTAGGTTGCCACGATCAATCTGCAGCTTCGAGTAATCTTTCCACTGGTCGGGGTAGCCGATTTTGGTTGTGAATTGACTCAATTTGATGAGTGCTTGTTTCTTTGTCCCTTCGCCCATCCAATCGCGTGATTCGATCCGACGAGCAAACGCCGCTTTTAGGTTGTCAACCAATTCATTCATCCGCTCTTTCGCCTCAGGAGTGAAATGGCGTTCGACGTAGACTTGGCCGACCAATTCACCGAGCGCGCTGCTGGTCGTATTGACACCCCGTTTCCACATCGGCTCTTGTTCGGTGATTCCGCTAACGGCGGTGCCATGGAAGTCAAAGCTGCGTTTTTCGAGTTCTTCGGTTAGCGATGACGCGTAGCCATCCATCAAATGGAAACTCAGATACGATTTCCAAGCGGCGATCTTGGTTTCGTCGAACAGGCTAGCGAATGCGTCGAGGTAGCTTGGTTGGCGAACGACAAACTTGTCTTGGCTGCTTAAGCCAGCCGATTTGGCAAACGTTTCCCAATCAAACTCGCCCAGTTGTTCGGCCAGCTCATCGGCGGTGACGGCGTTGTAAGTTTTTTCAGGATCGCGGTTTTCGGTTTTCGTCCAATGAGCTTCTGCGATCTGTCGTTCAATTTCGAACACTCCCGCGACCGCTTGACCGTCCACGGTTACCTGGCCGACTTCGACGCGGCCTAGCATGTCAGCGATGTAGCGTTTTAGCTTATCACGCAGTTCCACGTACCGATCATCGTCTTTGATGTAGTAATCACGATCGGGCAATGTCAAACCTGCTTGGGTGATGTAGACGGTGTATTGATCGCTCGCCTTTGCATCGACACTCACATACGAAGCGAACGGACCGTAGACCCCGTTTCGAGCAAGAAGTCCGAGCACGTCGGCCAGATCTTCTTTGGAGCGAACCGCATCGATTTTCGCCAGCAGATCTTCGACAGGGGCGATGCCCGCTTGGTTTCGAGCTTGGACGTCGGTCACGCTGTGATACAAATCACCGACCTTTTGAGCGGCACTGCCGGTCGGGTTCGACGTGCTTGCCGCTTCTTCGACCAGGTCACGAACTTGTTCGCGAGTTTGATCGTTGAGAATCGTAAAGATCCCGTAGTCCGCCTTGTCGCTGGGAATCTCGGTCAACTCGAGCCATTTTTGGTTCGCATACTCGTAAAAATTTTCACCTGGCTCCACTTTGTCACTAAACAATGACTGATCGATTCCCGACGTTTTCGTATCGCTCACCGTTTCGGCAGCACCCGAGTCGATTGTCACTGCAACACTGGCGAGCCAAATTGCAAGCAAGGAAAGAGACATCACGAAAAATCGCATGGGCGAGAAGCTCCTAAGCTGGGTTTGGTTATCTTATTGTTTAAGGCGGCTTGGCTGCATTGTACGCAGTAGAAGCAAAACCGTTAACAGCCCATTCTTGACCTGCGGTCCAGATTCACGATGATAAATGCATCGAACTTACCGCGTCCATTTCCGGAGGCAACCGTAGGGTGGAACGACTTTGCCGCATCGATCCGTTTTTCGAGAAGCGACTGTCTCGGTTGAAAGTTTGTACCGGCATCGAACTCGATCCGAACGCGTTTTCTTCACATGTCCTTTTCTCACGGCCCGATTGCTTGGTCGCAATCACCTCCAGTCGTCTGGGGCATGACGCCCGACTACATCGTCAGGTGTGTCGATACTTGTCGCACCGCATGTTGGATCTTCGCCACCAACCGGTTCGCGTCTTAGTCGCTGCGAATTCAGCCATCGAACAACTGGCCGTGCGTGCTGCCGAATTGTTTCGTGTCCCTATCACACGGCTTTACGTTGACGAAAAGTGTCTTTCGCCTGCAGATAGTGAGTGCTCTATCCAAACCGACGGACGATTGTCTCGCGATCAACTTCTGTTGGGCATTGCGGACCGAGTCGATGCTGTCTACGTTCGCCCCCAAGGCAAAATTGCTGCTGCGATCAAGCAGCGGATCAAGTCGGACCCGTCGGTTTCCACTCGTGTTGCTGTGATCGATCAGCCAAGAAATGCTGCCGCTGACTTGATTACCGCCGGTGCAATTGGTTGGTTGCTGACGGATGCGTACGAACGAAGGGGTAGCACGCCCGAGCCTGCCATCGAGAAGGACGACGTCAAGACTCGTTCGGCTTCTTGGACGCATGATGCGGATCGATGGTTGATCCATTGCACGCGAGGATGCACAGGTGCTTGGCCAGGGCAAACGATCAAGCAGTATCAAGATGAATTATTGCTGGGAGACGCTAACGTGACCAAGCGAACGCCTTTTGATGCTTTGGTTCGGATCATTCGACAGCGTCGCCTCATCGCCAATGCGGTCACCAGTGCTAGGGCTTATCCGGTCGTCTGCTTTTCTCAGCGGTCACTGGTCGAGTGCTTGGCAAATCGCACCTTTCGCTCGCACGTAGGGCGTTGGGACGGAGAACCGTACGGCATCGCAATCAATATCGAGGCTGCCCGAAAAGCAGGAATCCGACCGGTCATCTATGGCGACCGGGCAACACGACGCTCGATCGATCAAGCAGACCAATATCGATTTCAAGCCCGAGGCAACACCGTCGACTGGACCGAAGAACGGGAATGGCGGTCGGATCGTTCTGTTGATCTCACGCGGTTCTCCATCGACCAGGTTCGCGTCTTCGTCAGAACCGAAGCCGAAGCAGAACGTCTAAGAGCAATCTCGAAATGGGAAGTCAGTGTTGTTCATGTAGGCTGGGTCAAGTCGCGGTAGCGACGCAGACCCGGCAAAGTACCGGGATCGTGTTTGCATCTTGTTAAATAGTGGATGCCGGGTCTGTCGTTGGAATAACCGTTACGTCCATAAAAGATTGGGAAGTGCGACCATCGCGAGGCCGGTAACAAGGTATGATAACCTGTAGCGAGAATAATCAATCCAAAGCAAAAAGAGAGGACGGCAGCAAATGGCGATTTCGACCTTACCCGGTCAAGAGATTGTTCCTGGTTTCACACTGGTTCGACAACTCGGCTCGGGAATGGCCGGAGACGTGTGGGTTGCGCGAGCTTCGGGCGGCGTCGAGATCGCGATTAAAATCATCAGAGATCTCGAAATGCTCGGTAGCCAGCGTGAGCTTGGAGCGCTGCGCGTTGTTCGTGAAGTCAAACATCCCAACCTGTGTCCTCTGTTCGGCGTCTGGTTTTTTGATCGCGATGGCAATCGGCTCGATTTGTCTCAGACCGATGCAGTCTTATTCAGCGATCCTAATGTGGATGGATCTGACGATTTGGGGGCTTCCGCCGAAATTGACATGCATGGAACGATGGCAGCACAGCCACAGTTTCTTGAGACGCCGGCTGCCGAAGCCCCGATTGCCAAGTCCCCGGTTTCCGAATCCCCCATGAATCGTCCCGTCCCCTCGGTGATGGTCGTAGCGATGGGGCTCGGCGAGCAGACGCTTTTCGATCGGTTGGTACAAGCACGCGAAGAAAAGGGCTTAACGGCTTCGATCGACAATGGCACCGATGATGATCTTCATATCGTGGGGGGAATTGATGTTGATGAACTACTACGGTATTTATCCGCATCAGCTTCTGCGATTGATGAGTTGAATACTCGGTACAATATTTTTCATTGCGACATCAAACCACAGAACATTTTAATTGTCGGCGGACAAGCTCAGGTTTGCGACTTCGGGTTAGCGCGACAAGTCAAGAATACGCGACAAACTCAGATGGCTTTCGCGAGTCCGGCTTATGGCGCACCGGAGATGCTTTTCGAGCGAACGTATAGCAAAGCGATCGACCAGTATTCCTTAGCGATGACGTATTACGAATTGCGAACCGGCAAACTGCCTTATGAAAAGATGACGCAATTGTCGATCCTGACGGCAAAATCAACGGGGCAACTCGATCTATCGCTCGTTACCCCTGCTGAACAAAAAGTCCTGTCAATCGCGACCAACATCGATCCTGAAAAACGATACAAAGACTGTCAAACCTTTGTCGCTGCACTGGCCGACGCCGTCCATCCGCCCGTGTTTGAACGTGCGCAGTCGTCGCGTCCTTTGATCATCGTCGCTTTCGTCGTCGCGGTTTCCGTTGTCGCCTTGACCGCCGGATACCTGTGGGAAAAGAAACACCAAAGTCCGAAGGTGGTCGTTGAGCCAAAAGAACAGGACGTTAAACCAGAGGTTGTTCAAGGGGACGCGACGACGACACAACCCGAGACGAAGGTCGTGGTGCAAGAACCGGAGATGGTGGATGAAGTGAAGCCGCCGCAAGTACCGGTTGGACGCGGTACGAAGGAGTTGCCTTGGATCGTAGCGAGCGATGGAACAGGTACACACTCGAGTATCGTGGAGGCGATGAATGCGAATCGACCCGATGCTGATTTCGACGCGATTTACATTAACGTTAGACCTGGCATTTATGAGGAAACGGTGTCGGTCGACGCTGCGGTTTCGCTGAAAGGACTTGGTGAAAAACCAGAAGATACGATGATCCGCTGTAGTACGCGGTCGCCGCTTGTGATTGACTGCGGAGCGAATGTGTGCCGCCTCGAAAACCTGTACATCTATGGTCGAGGTCACAAGGTGACGGAAACTTTCAATGCAATCGATCTGACATCGGGAACGCTCGAAGTTTTGGACTGTGCGATTGAGTCCGACTCGTACAACGGAATTAAAGCCAGGGCGGGAAGCCAACTCACCGCCATCGGCTGCGACTTTGTTCACTCCAAAGAATTCGCCATTTCGTCAAAACAAGCAAAGCAACTGTTGGTTAATGAATGCACATTTCGCAAATCGGGTGTGCAATGGGTAGGCGGCATGGGATCGGTCCATCGATCATTCTTCTATGGTTCGGCCGGTATCTATGTCGAGGACACCACGCTGGGCAAGACGGTGATGGTCCAGGATTGTCTATTTGACGAATGTGATGAGTATGGACTTGCCTCGGTCGTTGGCGCGAATGTGGAAGTTCATCAGTCCCAGTTTACTTCTTGCCGAGTCGGGATCAAGTGCGGTGTTGCAAAGCAAGACATGGAATCGCAATCGATTACCTCCGAGTCACTCAGTTCGGTGGTCGTCGATCAATGCAACTTCGTAAAGTGTGCCGAAGCTGCGGCGATCATCAGCGGGGCGGGAAAAGCTACGTTTCAAAATGAATGCAGCGTTGTTGGGGGGCGGTATGCCATCCTTGTCGATGCAGGGACCGTTTTACTCGAGAACTGCCGCATTCAAGACACCCAGTCGCACTCGGTACTTGCTATTGAAAAAGCGAAAATCCAGTTGTCTAAAACAACCATATCGAATTCCGGAGGTTCTGCGGTGAAGATGGACTCGGGCGACTTACAAGTTAGCGACGGGAGCATAGAGCAGGCCGCCGAGAACGGAATCGAAATGCAGTTAGGGACGTTGACCATGACTGGCGGATCGATCGATCGCTGTAACGAGGCCGGAGTCTTCTTGGATTTGGGTTGCCAGAACGCTTCGCTTACAAACGTTTTGTTATTGAACAATCAACAGGCTGCCATCATGGTCGCCGATGGGCCGCTTCTTGTTGACAAATGTCGAGTAGTCGGCGGGCAAGTGGGGCTTTTTGCGGGTACAAAACAAGGTTCAGATTTCACGGACGCCGATTGGTCGGTCGAAGTGAGCGAGACCGAATTTAGTGAGCTCAAGCAATTTGCGATTGTTGCGTACAACGCATTCAAAGTTCGTGTTCGCGATTGCTCATTCGAGGGGATTGATCCGTCGAAACAAGCATTACAAAGCAACCAAGCCGAAATCCTAACCCAATAGGGGGGCATTTTTCCAACTTCTTCGGTTCAAATGCGTGACTTTTGCGTTTCCCGAATTACGCTGTTCATAATGCTTAAGTTCTCATCGCACAGTGCTTGGCAGGCCAAAAATCCAAATGACTCTACTATAAGCGAGACCTCCCATGCGTACGGCTTTCCTTGCGCTTTTTCCTCTATTGATGATGGTTGGGGCCGTATCTGGCCAATCGTCTGAACCTCAAAATGTTGCTTTGACATCGCTACTGCAGGACGAACCGGTTCGGTTGCCCGAAGACAACATGGCACGTTTTTCTTCCGCTGCAAAGGAAGTCAACGTGCAATTGGATTTATTGTCGATGATTGGAGCACAGTCACTTGAGGGGACCGTGGTCACACTGATCGACGCAGACGGAAAGGAGGACGTCAAGGTTGCGGATGCAAGCGGACTCGTCAAGTTTGAAGAAGTTACGGAAGGTCCACACGCTTTAGTCGCATCCAATGACAATTCACATGGATCAACGCTTCTTGTGCTTTCCCAAGTGGATAATCAAGACGTGAACCCGCTTGAAGAAGACGTGGTTGAAGCCAAACCGATCGAGACGGCGCGAGTGACGTTGCTTCAAATTGATCCACATGAATTGGTCCCGATCGTGGACGATATCGCGGATCCAGTTGGAACCGCTCCATCGGTCATGGAGTTAACCGGATTCGAAAGACTGCAAACGGAATCACCGTTTGGTTTTTCAGTTCGTTTGCAAAACGATGGGACTCTTTTGGGACGTGTCATCGTGGCAGGTTCCGCTGCTCAGCAGGCATCGTTGTCGGGGACGACTGTTTTTATCTATCGTCAGGGCCGACGGATTGCGGTAGCGAAGACTGACGCTTTGGGTCGTTTCCAAGTCATCGGAATGCGTCCGGGGGTACATGGTCTCGTGGCGGCAGGACCCGCTGGCTACGCAGCGATGGCCTTTGAGGCGTTGCAGGCGGATTTTGTCAATTTATTGTCGTCGTCCTCGGGCGTGACCTTCGTTGCCGCGATGGCGGAGACCAAGGAAGAACTTCCCGTTGTTTTGGTTCCACCAAAGTTGGTTCCAAAAGTCGCATCGACGATTCGGCGAAACTATCCTGGTATTAGCACGCGGACTTCACCGCAAGGCACACCTGCACCGATGACACCCGGGGCGATCTCCGCTGGGCTTATGGCAGGCGGCAGTGCAATGTCCGGTACGACTGGAAGCAGTGGATACAGTGGCGGCTCCGGAGGCGGGATCACTGGCGGTGGCGGTGGCGGTGGCGGCTTGGGTCTGTTGGCGGCTGCAGTTGCCATCCCAGTGGCCATTTCCGCAGCGGACGATGATGATAACCCTGGACCGATCGCCTCGCCTTCTGAATAGGATTTCGTTGGGCTTTAGAAAGGAATGGTTTTACTCGTAGTGATTTTTCCCGCTCAAGCATCAGCAGATTGATGCCACAACCGATAGGGATCATCCAATCGTCGCATTTCGAAGAGTAGTAATGCCTCCATCTCGGCCAGCTTATCGGCATAACGCGGGTCACTGGCAAGATTGGTTTGATTTGGACTCGGCGTCACTCCGGTTGATGCGATCACGGCGGGATCGTGATGCTGCGGCAAAAATTCGTGTGGATTCTCAGCAAGATTGAACGCTGATCCCCTCGTTGGAATCGGGCGTTTCAATTCCGGCTAAGTCACAGAGTGTCGCCAGTGTATCGAGCAGTTCGGGTGTGCCATCACGAACATCGTGGGGATGCGAAAATCCGTAATAGATCAGAAACGGTTTGTCGTCCTTGGTTGTCTGTCAATCGTTTAAGTACTTGAGTTTAAGTACTTGAGGACTTGCTCGGCGTGCCAAACGCTTCCCGACTCGGCCGTCATCATGAACAATCGATAGGGACGTGAAATCAGGATCTCCGATTCTAATCGAACACCGTTCCATACAAATGACCAAACCGCTCTTTCTTTTTTCTGCGGATTTTGACTAAAGTCGCCACGACACTCTGACCGACAGGCCACGCCGACGGAGCGACGACGGTTTGAAACGTTTTGCGACCTTTTTTCTTGTACTTCTAATGCTCGCGGTGGCTGCTGCGCCGCTGGCGGTCGCGCAAGAACCGGCTCCGCAATCAACCGCTCCTTCGATCGTCCAGCCCGAACCCCTAAAAATCCCAGCTCAAACGCTTGATATTCTTGGCGGTGGACCCGAACAATGGACAAGTCCCGAAGGATTGACGAGCAGTTTGAAGGTGCTGCTGCTATTGACCGTCCTCAGCATGGCTCCGGCGGTACTTCTGATGACAACCTGCTACGTGCGCATCATCATCGTCCTCGGTTTACTGCGGCAGGCGATCGGTCTGCAGTCGATGCCACCGAGCCAAGTAATGACCAGCATTGCGTTATTCATGACGCTGTTCGTCATGACACCCGTATGGACTCGCGTCTACGACGATGCGATCGAACCCTACACCAACCCTGATGTGACGATGTCGATGGAAGAAGCCTACGAGGCGGGCTCGATTCCCATTCGCGATTTCATGTCACGGCAAATCGATGTCGCGGGGAACCACGACGATGTACACCTGTTCTACAGCTACATGGATCCTGATGCTCCGGCACCGAGTTCGTTTGAAGACGTACCGCTGCGAGTGCTGTTACCCGCCTTCATCTTGAGTGAACTCAAGACGGCGTTCTTGATGGGCTTCCAAATTTACCTGCCATTCTTGATCGTTGATTTGGTAGTGGCCAGCGTCACGATTTCGATGGGGATGCTGATGTTGCCGCCTGCGATCATCTCGTTGCCGTTCAAATTATTGTTGTTTGTGCTGGTCGATGGATGGCGATTGGTGGTCGAGATGTTAATGAACAGTTTTGGGACATTGGCGTGAGTGTTTTCTTGACTTTCTTGTTCCCAGGCTCCCGCCTGGAAACACGATGATGGGAGGCTCCCGCCTCCCGAGTAGAGCGTCCCGAGTAGAGCGTAAGGAGGCGGGAGCCTCCAAACACCTCGTCACAAGGCGGGAGCCTTGTAACGAGTAACGAGTTAGAACCTTTCCGAATGAGAACAAGCACGATGATTGACACAGCGACAGCGGTTGACCTTTGCCGGACGACGATGGTTTCCGCCGTGATCACGGCCGCTCCGATGCTGCTCGTTGGTATGGCGGCGGGTTTGGCGATTGGTCTCCTTCAAGCTCTGACCCAAATTCAAGATCAAACGGTGGCGTTCGTCCCCAAGATTTTGGCCATGGCTGCCGTTCTAATTGCCTGTACCCCGTGGTTAATTGAGCACATGGTCGAGTTCACGCGCACAGTCTTTGTGAACGCAGGATCGCCTTGATGGGTTCGGAGGAATTCCAATCGTTTGTTCAGTACGCCGTCGATCATTTGGTCCTCGGCGTTCTCGTCTTGACTCGGCTTAGCACGTTACTGATGTCGATGCCAGCGGTGGGTGTCGGCGTGCCACGGCGTGTACGAGCTTTCTTAGCCGTTGCGATGACGGTGCTTTTGCTTCCTCCCGTCGCCGCCAATCTTGACCCCGGCTCGCTTCCGGCACTCGATAACTTAATCGACCTAACGATCGCGATCGCACGCGAAGGGATCATTGGACTATTGATCGGAGCAACGATCCAACTAATCGTGACAGGCCTACAATTGGCGGGCGAAGCGACGAGCAGCACGGGCGGGATGCAGCTTGCCAATTCGGTCGATCCGACGACAAAAAGCAGTATGCCGACATTGGCTACGTTCATCGGCATCTTTGTCACTGCGGTCATGTTCTGTGTCGGAGGCCATCGATTGATCCTACAAGTTCTGGTCGATAGCTTCGAAGCATTGCCAGCGGGAAATATCACCTTTAGCGACTCGATGATGAACTTGATCGTCGAGCAATTGAGTGCAGGTGTGGTTGCCGGAATCCGTGTCTCCGCTCCTGTGGTTGCGACACTTTTACTGAGCAATTTGCTAACGGGCCTGATCAGTCGTACGCTGCCCCAGATCAACGTGTTGGCGATTGGACTTAGTCTTAATGCGCTCGCATTGCTTGTGGTCACGACATTGACGATCGGATCGGTGAGTCTGATTTTCCAAGACGAGTTAACCAAGACGATCGACCGTATCAGCAGCATTTGGTGATTGAATCATGGCCGATAGTGGTGCCGACAAGAAGCATTCAGCAACCGATAAACGACGTCGCCAAGCGCGCGAAGAGGGCCAAGTCGTCCGCAGCCAGGACTTGACCTCGGCTGCCCTTCTACTGGCTGCATTGGGATCGCTTTGGATGCTCGGCGGACCGGCGACCGAGATGTTGGCTGGTTCCATCGCCGATGCCCTTTCGGCACCTCGCATCGCTTCGCCCGATACCAACGACGCGTCCCGTTGGCTACTGACGACCGCAACTCGATTGGCGATCGCGACGGTGCCAATCATGCTAACGATGATGGTCGCCGCGATCTTGATCAATGTCACTCAGAGCGGGTTGGTATTATCACCCCAGAAACTTGTTCCAAAATTAAGCCATTTGAGTTTGTTGGCGGGTGCCAAACGGATCCTATCGGTCCAAGGTGTTGCCAAGTTGGGGTTCGGGATCTTCAAAGTGGGCATCATCGGTGTGGTCGCATACTTTGCGATCCGAAAGTACAAAGAACCGATACTCGGCTTGGCGTCGATGTCGATCCCACAAATCGCGTCGACGATGTTCCATTGTCTGCTCGGCGTTTGCGTTTGGGTCGGCGGTGCGTTGTTTGTTTTGGCAATATTGGAGTACGCGTTCCAAAAGTGGAAATTCGAACAAGACTTAATGATGACGGACCAAGAAGTCCGCGACGAGATGAAAGAAAGCGAGGGGGACCCGCAAGTTGCCCAGCGTCGCCGTCAGGTCCAACGGCAAATGATGCAGCAGCGAATCGGCAGCGAGGTGCCCAAAGCCGACGCGGTTGTGACCAATCCGACCGAGTTGGCGATCGCGATCAAGTATGATCCGCAAACGATGCAAGCACCGATCGTGTTAGCCAAGGGAGCCGGTTCGGTGGCCCAGCGGATTCGTCGCTTGGCGTTGGAAAACGGGGTGCCGGTGGTCGAGCGTAAGCCGCTAGCTCAATTGCTCTACAAAACCGTTGATGTTGGCGAATCGATCCCAGCGGACCAGTACCAAGCCGTCGCCGAAGTTCTGCGGTACGTGTATCAGTTGCAAGGCAAACCAGTGCCCAAAGCAGGGTAAAAAAACGGAGCGATTCAATCGTAGCGGAAGTCGTCAAGACTTTCGAACCAGCAGAACGTAGCGGAAGTCGTCAAGACTTTCGTTTTCCAGCCGGGACGAAACTCGAGACGCTTTTCCGCTACGGCAGTGTTTCAATCGACGTCCGAGAGACGCGGCTACTTATAACCGCTCAAATTGCCAGATTTCATCGCTAATCTGCTTGCCGCTTTCCGCTGCGTGGTCAATACTTGATAGGCAGCCTTGTTCTTCCTTTCAAGTTCCTCTTTTGTCCTGAGATTACAGGTGGCGACACAACGTCTAACGAAACATAACGCGGCAATGATCCGCACCGCAGCCGCGTTAATGCGCGACCGTAACGCTGATGCGATGTTGATGTTGTTAGATGGCTCGACCGACTGGAAAAAAATTGCGGAGATGGTCCAGCCGATCGATAAGCCGATTATCGTTGCCGTCGATTCACCCGAGGACTTGGAAGGAGCCGCTGAGGCGGGGCTCAAACCATTGGCCTTAAACAAGGAAAAAGCACCGTTACTTGAGCGGCTACAACACGCCCTGCTCGAATCCGCAGCCGATGAATTCATTCGGACCAATGGCGAAGTGATCGCTCTATACAGCGGTTTTCAGCAAGGCCGGCTCGATTCGATCAGCCATCTACAAATCGACGAGCGAATGCGGCAATTGACTGTTCGTGACCTGCAGTCGATCGAAAGCCGCGTTCCTTTGAAAACGATCAAAGCTGTCATCGATTTGGCGGCACAAATTGGCCGCGAAGGTCGCGAGGGCAAACCTGTCGGAACGCTTTTCGTCGTCGGGGATACTCGCAACGTGCTCGAACATGCAAACGACAGCGGCGTGGACCCGTTTCGCGGATACAACCGCAGACAACGAAACCTGCTCGACAAAAAAGTTCAAGAAGACGCCAAAGAGATCGCTCAATTGGACGGTGCGTTCGTCATCAGCAGCGACGGCGTGATCGAAAAGAGCCGCCAAATGCTGGAGGTCTCACATGACGCATTGACGATGAGCAAGGGGCTCGGTGCCCGGCACTGGGCAGCGGCGGCGATCAGCCAAAAAACCAAAGCGATCTCAGTCGTCGTTAGCCAATCGACCGGAACGGTGCGGCTCTACCAAAACGGGCTATTGGTGATGCGAATCGAACCGATGGACAAGAATGTGAAATGGCAGGAGTTCAACTTTGAACCACCCACCAGCAGCAACCCGCCCGAAGCGTAGGCGGGGTCTGGGGTGCTCAAAAGCTTGGTGTTAATGTGATCGTAACTTGCGCAGTTTTTTACACCTCTCCCGGCGCAGCAGGGGGAGGTCGAGTGACGCCCTTAAGGCGTTCACGAGGGAGGGGGCCTGCAGAAGTAGTAGCATTGTTTTCAGGCCGGAGGCCGACATATCCTTGCCGGTGGCGTAAGCCACCGAATCAAAGGCGTTTTAGTCGCCGCAAGGCCGGAGGCCGACACATCATCGCTGCTGTGTCGCCCTCCGGCCTAGGTTGGTTGCTACTAGCTCAGCAGTCTCCTTCGCTTGGTAGAGGTGGTTGAGTTGTTCACCTAAACGCAAAAGTTGCACGAATTCTAAATCGGAAGAGAGCTAACGGTGGAACAAAAATGATGCCTACCGATACAGTATTAAACCCGAATATTGAGCACCCCAGACCCAGCTTACATCAACTTCCCACACCATAAGGCTCATTCGAATGAACATCTCTCTCCTACGAAACCTTCGCAACCCGGTTTGGCATTGCGGTCTAGTTTGCTTGCTAACTCTGGCTTGCTCGGCATTTGCCCACGCCGATGACTCGCAGACCGACGATTTCAAACCTGATCGCAGTGTTGTCTACAAAACGATCGACGATGTCGAGCTGAGACTACACATTTTTGAGCCTGTGTCGCATCAAAAATCGGCGCAATCGCCCGCAATCGTCTTCTTCTTCGGCGGCGGATGGACGAGTGGAACTCCCGAGCAATTTTACGAACAGGCAAGGTTCTTTGCCGATCGCGGAATGGTTGCAATTTCTGCCGAGTATCGTATTAAGAACAAGCATGGAACCTCGCCATTTGAAAGTGTCGCAGATGGAAAGTCTGCAATCCGATGGGTTCGCAGCCATGCCGATGAACTCGGGATCGATCCCAACAAAATCGTCGCCTCCGGTGGATCAGCCGGCGGACATGTCGCTGCTTGCACCGGAGTCATTAAGGGTCACGAAGAAGCAGGCGAAGACCTGACGGTAAGCTCGGTTCCCAACGGGATGATTTTGTTCAACCCTGTCCTCGATACGACCGCCAAGGGTTATGGGCTTAGCAAGGTCGGCGAGGATCGAAAACTCGAGATATCGCCCTGTCACCAAATACGCCAAGATCTTCCACCAACACTCATTTTTCATGGCACCGCCGATACGACGGTGCCCTTTGAGAACGCGGAGCGATTTGCCCGCCTGATGAAAGAGGCGGGCAATGTTTGTCAGTTGGAAGCCTATGAGGGAGCTACTCACGGGTTTTTTAACGGAAAGTTCTTTCGTCCCAAGACGACAAACTTAATGCCGT
>JGI12210J13797_10670016_pt1 | contig 14367 bp, 12 predicted proteins | sample ElkSlonscriptome_3_FD_13797 | JGI IMG/M metagenome (IMG submission 13797)
CCGCAAAGGAGAGCACCGCTTCTTTTCGGTTTTCGGAAACCGGCCGGACCTGAACCACCACTTCGCCCGAATCGGTGAACTTGATCGCATTTCCCGCCAGGTTGAGCAGCACCTGCCGAAGCCGGCCCGGGTCCCCCCGAAGCCGTCCCGGCACCCGGGGACCCACGGCACAGATGAATTCGAGGTCTTTTTCCTCGGCCCGTACCGCCAGCATGCCGGCCAAATCGTCCATGAGGCTGTGAAGGTCGAAGTCGATCATCTCCAGGTCCAGCTTGTCGGCTTCGATTTTGGAAAAATCGAGGATGTCGTTGATCAGGGCCAGCAGGGATTCTCCGCTGGATCGCACCGTCTCGGCATACCGGCGCTGCTCCTCGGTCAGGTCGGTATCGAGAAGCAGACCGGTCATCCCGATGACGCCGTTCATGGGGGTCCGGATTTCATGGCTCATATTGGCCAGAAACCGGCTTTTGGCCTGGTTGGCCGCCTGGGCCTGAACCGCCATGCGGTTGGCGAAGGCGGTCTGCTCTTCCAAACGCCGGTTGAGGGCTTCGGCTTCCCTTTTGGCCTTTCGCAGACCGTCTTCAGCCTGTTTGCGTTCGGTGATATCCACCGAAATGTTGCCGGACCCCAACAGCGTCCGGTGCTGATCAAAGATGGGAAATTTTTTGGTCAGGACATGCCGAACCGTCCCGTCCGCCTGCATCACCGGCTCCTCCCGGATCAGGAAACGGCCGGGCGGCAGTCTGTGGGCCTTCCGTTCATCCGCCATATAACTCCGGATCGGTTCGGTTTCAGGAGACACCCCGAAAATCTCGGCGTCGGTTTTGCCGATCATGGTCTCGACCGAATCGTGACCCGCTGCCCTGGCATAAGCCATGTTGGTAGCGACCACCCGCAGGTCCCGATCCTTGACCACGATGATATCCCCGCTGTTTTCCACCACCGAGGCCAGGGCATCGAGTCGGCGCCGGGTCTCGTGGATCTCGGAGATGTCAATAAACACAGTGAAGATGGCCGCCTGCCCGTCGAACTCGATGCCCCCGGCGGACACCAGCACCTGTTTTTCTTCCTGGGCCCGGTTGCGCACCCGGACCTCCAAGTTGTTGACCGACCCGTGCTCAAGGATCGCCTCGACGAAATGGCGGCGCTCCTCGGGGTTGCACCAGAAGTCGGTATAAGCGCGGCCCACCGCCTCCTCCTTGGGCAGCCCGAAAAAACCGGCCGCGCTCTCGTTGGCGAACAGGACCCGGCCGTCGGTCAGGGTCGTCACCAGCACCGAAAACAGAGGGGATTCCACCAGAAGCCGGTATTGCCGCTCACTCTCCCGAAGGTCGTCTTCGGCCTGCTTCCGTCGGGTGATGTCCAGGGTCGTGCCCACAATCCGGACCGGATTACCGTTTTCGTCACAGATCCGTCTGCCGTAAGAATGCATCCAGCGGCGGCGGCCGTCCGGGTGCACCACCCGGTAGGTGTTGTCGAAATCGGCCCCGTCCTCCACCGTCCGCCGAAAAACGGCCATCCCACGGTCCCGATCATCGGGATGAACACAGCGCTGAACATCCTCGATGGTACCGCCGAAGGCCTCGGCGGAGATACCGAACAGAGCGGCGTGCTCGCCTTCCCAGGAGACCCGTCCGGTGGCGATCTCCCAGTCCCAGATTCCCATTCCCGCAGCCTGAAGGGCCAGATCCAACTGCTGCTGTCGCTCACTCAGGGCCGCCTCGGTTTTGATTCGAGCCAGATACCCGCCGAGCATTTCGGCGGCGGTTCGAAGCAGTCGAATATCGTCCTCGTGCCATGCCCGGGCGGACCGGGTATCGTCGAACCCGATGAACCCGAGCCAATTGCCGGAGGCGAACAGCGGCAGCACCAGAATGGAGAGAATCCCCTGAGTTTCCAGCACCGACCGTTCCGCTTCCGGAAAATCCCGAATGAGTCCCTGAACGGCATCCCCTTTGGACAGCACCTCCCGCCAACGGGAAAAGCCGTCCTGATAAGGTAGGCGCTGTAACTCCGGCGCATCGATCTGAGGGGTCGTTTCCGGCCCGCATACCTCGTAAGTCTGCCCCATGCACAGCCCCAGGTCGGGGTCGCGAGAATTTTCAAAGATGTAGACCCGGTCCACATCCGGGGCCGCCCTCAGGTGGGAGAGGGCCTTGGCAATCAGGGGGCGGGAGGGTCCCTCCCGCAGCAGGCAGGTGGAAGCCCGGGCCAGCATTTTTTCATACCTCAGGCGCATGCCCAGGATTTCCCTGGCCCCCGCCTCACCTTCATGGCCGGTATCAGGGGATGAACTCATAAGATCTCCTTCAAACCCGCTCACATGCCGGAATCCGCATAATTCGGTTTTTCATTTCAATTCCTTTTGGCACCAATGATGCAAATTATTAACAGAATACCCATTGATTAGGATAGAAATTTTGAGATAGCAAGAGATATTCTCGGTTGTGAAACGAACCGAAACCGTTTATTTTAAAAAATGAAGCATCCCGAATACCCCGAACGGCCCGGAGGAATCCGCCTTGCCCGATCCAACGCGAAGCGCTTACTGGAAAACAGTGATCGACACCATGGCCGACGGCCTTATGATCGTCGACCGGAAAGGGGTAATCCTGTCGGTGAATGCCGCCATGGAAACCCTGACCGGGTATCCGGCAGAGGAGCTGATCGGCCGAAGCTGCCATGTACTCGACTGCGACACCTGTTCCGACGCGAGAACCGGTGAAGAGGGCCATTTCTGCTCCCTTTTTCGGGACGAGACGATTCGGCGGTGCCGATGCACCCTGAAGCAAAAAAACGGCACACCCCTGTCCGTGATGAAGAATGCGTCGATTTTGCGGAATACGGCGGGAGAAATTATCGGCGGGGTGGAAAATTTTTCCGATCTGCGGGAAACGGTGGCTCGGGAGACCCTCATCACCGACCTTCGCCAGGAGTTGAACGGCCGGCAAGGGTTTCACGGCCTCATCGGCGATTCCCCGATTATGCAGAAAGCCTATGGCCTTATCTCCAGCGCGGCCCGATCGGAGGCGCCGGTGATCCTCTATGGTGAAAGCGGCACCGGCAAGGAATTGGCGGCCCGGGCTGTCCACGATTTAAGCCCACGGGCCGAGAACTCGTTGGTCAAGGTCAACTGTGCGGCCCTGAACGAATCGCTGCTGGAGAGTGAACTCTTCGGCCATGTCAAAGGCGCCTTCACCGGCGCAGACCAAAACCGGGTCGGCCGGTTCGAGGCGGCCCATGGCGGCGATATTTTTCTGGACGAAATCGGTGAAATCCCGCCCGCCATCCAGGTCAAGCTTCTCCGGGTGCTGCAGGAAAAGGAGGTCGAGCGGGTAGGAGACAACCGAGTCATCGCCGTCGATGTTCGAATCATCTCCGCCACCAACAAGGACCTGCGGACCATGATTGAGGCGGGCGCCTTTCGGGAGGACCTCTTCTACCGCATCGGGGTCATTCCCATTCGACTGCCGCCCCTTCGGGAGCGCCGGGAAGACATTCCCCTGCTGGTCAACGCCTTTCTTCACCGGGTCCGGCTTAAAGCCGAAAAGCCGGTCTCCGGAATGACCGAAGAAGCCCTGGATCGTCTCTATGCCTACGATTGGCCGGGCAATGTCCGGGAGCTGATCAACACCATCGAATACGCTTTTGTAGTCTGCCGGGGCGGGATCATCGAGCCGTCTCATCTACCGGAACCGATACTCGCATCGGATCGGCCGGCCGCACCCCGGGTCGCCGCGCCGCTCCCCAAAAAGGAGGGCCGGGCCGCAACCAGGCGCCGCATCCTTCAGGCCCTGGATACGGCCGGCGGAAACAAGTCCGAAGCGGCCCGGCTTTTGGGGATCAGCCGTGTCTACCTTTACAAGCAGCTGAAGAAATACGACATTCGGATAGAACGAAGGATAAAAGGGTGAACCGCACGCCCCTCCGGACAAAGGCGGCGGTGCAGACCTGAAGGGCTATTTCCGGAATTCCGACGGTCCTTTCCGAATACGGATTCGAAAATATCCGTCTTCAGCGGTTTTATACAGGATGCGATCCGTGGACCGCTCGATGATTCGGGTGAGATCGGAGATCGCCTCCGGATCCCCCATTAGGACCTCGATCTCCTCCCCCGCCTCCAGTTGATAGAGCGCGTTTTTGCACAACAGCAGGGAGAAAGGGGAAAAGACTTGGGTCAGGCAAAGCTCCGATTTGGGGTTCATGGCGCCGCCTCCGCCGCATGTGCCGTGACACACGCGGGTGTCATTCCGGCCGGGGCAATCTTCGAGTCCCTCGGCCCCGGGGACGAAGAGGAATCGAAGTCGTTCCGCCGCATCTGCCCCAACCCTGTTTCAGGTGGCAAGGGGCGGTTTCGGAATCCCGAATTCCTACTCAAAAAAGACCTTATCGTATGTGATTCCAGTCTTTTCAAAAGACTCGTAGAGGTTCAACAGGCGCTTGTTGGCGATCCGGACCGCCATCGGTTTGTCTTCTCGCTCCCGCTCAGTGGGATAGCAGGCGAAACACCGTTGGGTGGGATGATCTTCCCCCCGAACGGACACCAGGAACCGGCCGTTCAAAAAGGTCTGGGGATTCTGATACCTCGCGAAATGCTCCACCGCAGGTAGATAGTCGAGGCCCACCGCCACCGAGACGGTATCTCCCTCCTCGGCGATTCGAATATAGTCGTCGATGGTGAGGGTTGGGCCGTGCTCCGCCCGGTAGGCCTCAAACTTCACCACCATATCGTCCAGGGTGAACAGCCGTTTCGACAAGGTAATACCGGCCTCGGCCAATACCCGGTAATCTCGTTGGAGGTATCTGTTGGCGATCAGAATGGCTTGGGAAACATGGGGGCACAGATTGTGGGAACAGCCCCGGGCATAGCATTTCCGAAAAGAATAGGGCGCACCGTCCACCGTTCCGGAGTACCGGCAGAGGAAGACATGGGCCCGGTAGGGGTTGTCCCGCTGCATGAAATCCACCGGCACCACTTCGAATTCAGCGCCGCAGGTTACATCGGCGCCGGCCTGCTTACACCCCGCGATATCGACGACCCGGTGAGGGGGCGTGAATGGCTGTTGTTCCATTGGATCCTCTCTTCTGATGCATACCGCATCGGGTTGATGGGTGACGGCTTCGGGGGATCGATCCGGGCCGATCCCCCCGGTCCGCGGAGGGGGTGAATCCCAGCGGGCCTTCAGCCGAACCGTGTATGTTAGTAGGTCACCGCCGCATCCGCGGCCAGCAGGGCTTCGTTCACCGCTCCGCCGGCCACCGGCCTGGCGTTGGCCACCAGATCCGCCTCCTCGATATTGCGCGACTTGATGCAGGGGGTGCAGACCATGATTTTGCCCTCGAGTTCGTTGAAGGTCTGCATCAGGTCCGCAAGCGGCGGCAGGCCGTTGCCCCTGACATCCAGGGCGTAGTCTTTCTTGGCCAGCCAGACCCCGTTGCCTTGCAGGACCATGGTCACTTCGACATCCATGGCCAGGCTCGCGTTGGCGAGCATAAAGGGAAAGGTGGCCCGTTCCGGGTCTTCCCCGCCGTAGGTGCAGATGTAGACGATTTTTTCAGTGGTTTCGGACATTGGATTGCCTCCTTGGAATAGGGGTTGCGTATAAAAAAACGGGTTGCCTTATGCCGACGACATGGCACGCTGTTTCACCTTCATGAGGTAGAGCACCAGCGGCCGGTAGAGCTGATGGGTCCACTTGGCGAAAGGCACCTCGATCACCAACATCGGCACAGCCACCATCAGGTGGATGACATAAATATAATAGGTGCTCAGGGGCCATTCCAGAAGCCGGGTGGCATGGATCAGAATGCCGGTAAAGGTAGTCAGCCAGAGAAGCGCCAAAAACATCCAGTCGGAGGGATGGGAGTGGGCATATACCGGTTTGCGCTTTCGAATCCGACCCAGAATGGCGTAGGTGGCGCCGTAGAGAATGGCAAAGGTGGCGTAATAGCCGAGAATCCGGACCGGATGCCAGAGCGGGTAGATCTCGTCCCGCTGAAACCACCGAATACCGAGGACCACCAGGCCGAAGACGATGCAGTAGCCGGTCATGATCAGAAAATGGACCCACCACTGGGTGCGCTGGCTCTCGGAGTTGCAGCTTCTGAATCGACGCTGGGTCAGAAAATGAGAGATAAAAGCACTGAATTCCGACAGGTACAGGTGGATCGGCACCCCGCGTATGGGCAGATTGGGCAGCTGCTGCCGGGCAAAAGGGCTCATCTTCGGATAATCGGCCGGGTCGCCCATGATCGACCTGAAGAGACGATAGGCGTTGCTCAAAAGAAAAAAGGAAAGGATCGCCAGCAGGAGGAGATCCAGAATCTCGATCACATGGTTGGGAGCGAAGACGTTGAGCGCCACCCGGTCGGTGTGCATGGGGCCGTGGAAGAGATAGAACCCAATGGCCACCAGGGCCGCCACCAACAGGACGGCGAACACCTCAAACAGCTTGGAGGTGTAAAACAGACGGGAGATGCCGGTCCAGTCGTATCGGGCGGTGAGATATCGGCGCAGCCCCATCATCACCTCGCCGGGATCGGCCTCCCGAGGGCAGGTCTCGGAGCAGTCGCCGCAGTAATAGCAGAGCCAGGGCTCGGGGCTCTGCATCAGTTTTTCCTCGGCCCCCAGCTGCAGGTATCGGATCACCTTTCTCGGAAACGGCGCCGATTCGCTCGAGAGTTCGCAAACCGCGGTGCAGTTGCCGCAGTTGAAGCAGACCGCTGCATCCTGAACGCCGAATGCGGTCAGGTCCTGGACGATATCCGGGTTGACGTGAATGGTCATAATGATCTCCTCTCTGGTTGGGAAAATGGCGGGTTCGGCTGCATTACAAGACTTTGTACCGGAAATAATCCCCTTCCTTGTCCCCTTCCCCGATTTCGCCGTATTTTTTCAGCGCCATGAGATACCAGAGCACTTCGGCCGTCGGCAGGTCTAAGGCGGCGGCGATCTCGGGAACGGTTTTGCCGTCGCCGGCCGTCTCGGCCTTGATCCCCTTGATTTTCCGGTTCTGTTCTTTGAGCCGGGTCCGCAGGATGTCAATGCGTTCTTTTCGCGCCTCGCGCAGCGCTTTCAGGACCGATTTATCGATTTTCATGGGTAGGTTCCTCTCGGGTCAGGCGTTTACAATGGCATCGACCATCCCCTCATACTGCTGGAGGGTCCAGCCGTCCACATCGATGGCGTTTTCCGGGCAGACCGCCACACAGATGCCGCAACCGGTGCATGCGGCGGGGTTGACCTGGGTCCGGAGGGCGGTCTGGCCGTCGATCCGCATCTCCGACAAGGTGATGGCCGATTCCGGGCAGGACTCCCGGCAGGGTCCGCGGCCCCGGCATCGGTCGAGATTCACCCGGGCGACAAAGGGGTCCAGTTCCACATACCCCCGGCGGAGCAGGGTGGACACCTTGGCGGCGGCGGCCTGGGCCGCCGCACAGGACTCCCCGATATCCATGGGGGCCTGGCAGGCGCCGGCCAGAAGCACGCCGGTGTTGGCCACCTCCACCGGCCGGAGTTTGGGATGCACTTCCAGAAGAAACCGGTCGGCCCCTATGGGCAGCTTCATCATCTCCGCCAGGCCGGTGACATCCGCCGGTTCCATACCCACCGCCAACACAACCAGATCGACTCCGGCCGTCACCTCCTCTCCGAAGGTCAACACGTCTTTGGTCCGAATCCGAAGGGGCCACTCGCCGGTCTCGTCCGTTTCCACCGCCGGCGCCTCCTCGGGCTCGAACCGGAAAAAAAGCACCCCGTTTTCCGAAGCCCGATCGTAAAGAGCCTCCTGCCCCCGACCGTAGGTGCGGATATCCCGGTAATAGTCGAGCACCCGGGTGCCGGGGAAGGTCTCCCGAATGTGATTGGCCGCCGCTAAAACGCTCGAGCAGCAGACCCGTGAGCAGTACTCGTTGAGTCGGTCTTCTTCCCGCGATTCGTGGATGCCCGGGATCTGCCGGCTGCCCACGCAGTGGATGAATGCAATCCGTCGAATCTCCCGGCCATCGATCTTCAGACGGTCCCCCTCGCTCACATTTTCCGCCACATGCCGCACTATATCGGGCAGGGTGATCACCTCCGGAAGGGTTCGGTATCCATATTCGCCGTTCAGCGGCACATAAGGGGCAAACCCGGTGGCCATGACGATAGAGCCGGTCTCCAGGACGAATTCCTCAGCCCGCGACGGCGCCGGCCCCGGGGCGATCCCGGCCAGAGGGATGAAGCGACCCGCAGCGGCCCCGGACCGGGCATACCGATCGAGACGTTCGAGATCTTCGGCGGAATCCGGCGGTTTCTGTTTTACAGTTACCTTGAAGCTGCCCACATAGCCTTCGGCGGCCGCTATTTCCGCGCAGGTGTAGATGGTAATCCGAGAATGCCCGGCGATCTCCTCATACAGCCGGGCGAGCAGGTCGCCGGCCCGCTCGTGCGTGGGATACACCCGGTCCAGAAGGGCGGTCCGGCCGCCTAGAAAGGGAGACTTTTCTATTAAGGCGACCTCGACCCCCTGTTGGGCGATATCCCGAGCCGCACGGAGGCCGGCGACGCCCCCGCCCACCACCACCGCGTGCTGTTTGGCATCCACCCGGATCGGATCGAGTCCGGTGAGTCCGCGGGATTTGGCCACCGCCGCGGCGATCAGGGCCGAGGCCTTTTCCGTGGCCGCCTGGCCGTGGTGGACCCAGCTCACCTGCTCCCGAATATTGGCATGCTCATACAGATAGGGATTGAGCCCCGCCCGCTGCAGGGCCCCGCGAAACGTGAGTTCATGGAGGGCCGGAGCACAGGAAGCGACCACGACCCGGTTGATCTTACCCGACCGGATGTCCTCCATAATCCGTTCCTGGCCCGGGTCCGAGCACATGAAAGTTTCCGTGCTGGCCACGGCCACACCGGGAACCTCCCGAACCGTCTCCGCCACCCGGTCCACATCCACATGATCGGAAATATTCCCGCCGCAGTGGCAGATATAAACCCCGACCTGTGTGCCTTCATTTCCTTGCGTCATGGTGATTCTCCCGACAATGGAGCGGGCGTGCAGTCACCGGCCCGCCGAAAGGTTCTGGTCAGGCCGCCCGGCCGGACCGTTTTCGGGTCAAAAACCGGGCCGCTTCCGAAGCCGCGGCCCCGGCCTCCACAATGGTGTCGACGATATCCTTGGGCCCCAGGGCGGCGCCGGCTGCAAACACCCCTTCCATTTCCGTGGCTGTGGGCGCCGAAAGCGGCATGGGAGCCCGGATGAACCGGTCGGTATCCACCGCGGCCGGGCAGACCCCGTCCGGCTGCCACTGGGGCGCCATCCCCAAAGAAAGCACCGCCAGATCGTGTTCACGAATCCTCACTGCCCCGCCGTCTTCCTGGGCCTCGTACCGCAGGACTACCGAACCGTTCTCCCCCTGGGACACGGCGGCCACTTTGGCCTTCACGAATTCGATGCCCATGGCCTTGGCATTCTGATAAAACTGTTCATATCCCTTGCCGAAGGCTCGAATGTCCATGTAGTAGATGGTGATGTCCGCCAGGGGCAGGGCCCCGGAGAGAAGCATCGCCTGTTTGATTGCATACATGCAGCAGACCCGGGAGCAATAGGGCATCCCCAGGGACTTGTCCCGGGAGCCGGCGCACTGGACATAGGCGATGGAATCCGGCTCCTTTCCGTCCGACGGCCGAAGCACCCGGTTGTAGGGTCCGTGGGGCGCCAGAAGCCGCTCCATCTGAAGGGAAGTGACCACGTTCTCCACCTGTCCTCGGCCGTACTCCTTTTTCTGGTCCAGCGGGGTGAGCTCAAATCCGGTGGCCAACACCGCGGTGTCCGCCTGCAGGTGAAAGGTTTCGGGTTGCTGACAATAATCGATCGCGTCGGTGGGGCAGGCCTTGGCGCATTTGCCGCAGAGGGTGCACTCATTCGGGTCCATCACCGCAATCTGGGGGATCGCATTGGAAAACGGAATGGAGATCGCTTTTCGTGCGGTGAAGCCGCCCTGTTCCGAATCGGGCACATAGACCGGGCACCCGTATTCGCATTGCCGGCAGCCGATGCATTTGACCGGGTCCACGTACCGAGGCCGCTGTACCACCTCGGCGGTGAGCCCGCCCCCATCTTCGTGTTGAAGGGATTTCAGGTCACAGTAGGTAAACAGGGTGATGTGGTCATGGTGAGCCGCCGAGGCCATTTTGGGGGTGGTGATGCAGCTGGCGCAATCCAGGGTGGGAAAAACCTTGGAGAGCCGAATCATCTTGCCGCCCACCGAGGCGTCCGTCTCGATGATCGCCACCTGATAGTCCTGCTCCGCCAGGTCCAGGGCGGCCTGAAGCCCGGCAATGCCGCCGCCGATCACCACGGCATCGAAGGGGATGACGTTCTGGATTTCCATGATGTTGACTCCCGTATCTTCCGGTTCTCGGCGCCGGTTCAGGCGGCGAGCCGGGGCGGTCCGAGTTCCTGGACCACCGCATTCATTTGATTGATTTCTTTTAGAAAGGCCCGGTTGCAAACGGTGCAGATGGCGGTCAGGCGAAGCCGCCGGATGTCGATCTCGGCCGCTTTCATCATCTGATATACCCGGTCGATTCGCTTGGCCAGCGCGTGATAGGCCCCTTCATAGGGGCACTCCTCGCCGCAGCTCATGATAATGATGCCGGCGATGCCCTTCCGGAAGCAGTCCATATAGAACCGCTCCGGAAAGAGCACCGGAGAGCGAACCCGCAGGATATAGGTGTTGGCCGGATAACTCGAGTGCGCCTGCCCCACCGAATTGGCGCCGGGATAGGCGCAGGTCTCCGTCGCCAGAATCAAGATTTTGCCGTCTCCGTTCCCGTGCGCCATAATGTCCTCGCTATTTTCTTCGGGTAATGTAGTGTTTGTCGTAGCCGTCCGCCTCCAGGTGGCCCAGGTATTCATGGCCCACTTTTTTAGCCCAGACCGGGATGTCGTTGCGGGTGCCGGCGTCGTTGGAGAAAATCTCCAGCACCTCGCCCACTTTGACCTTTCCGATCCCCTTCTTGGCTTCCAGAAGCGGTCCCGGGCAAGCGCTGCCCCGAGCATCGACGGTAGTGGTTGCGGTGATGTCGTTTAAACTGGCTTCAGACATGTGAACCTCCTTGGGTGTGATGGATCAGTGGATGTTATGGATACGATCGCTGTTGAAACTAAGAATAGCAAGGCACATGCCACAGAACCGGAAATCGATATATACTTGAAATTAAAATATTATTTTTTTTCTACTCCGCCATCTTCACCCAGTTTAGTTTACACATGCAAACACAAAAACAGATTACAGGTGTTCATGGGTTTACAAATGAACTTCGAAACCTGCTTGGATCCTCCGCCATGTAAAACATCGGCGGAAGGCGGTTTCATACAAAATCGAATTCGACAAAAGAAGACTTGAAGAATGGCCGGGTTTTTGCGTATGAACTGGATATGAAAAGCCAACCCGACACCGAGGGAACCCGCTGATGACGAACCGATGGGAAGACCACCTGAAAGAGCTGGAAGATTACAACCGCTTCTTGAATCTGCTGCTGGACAACATCAATTCGGCGGTCCTGCTGGCGGATAAACACCTGAATATCTACCGGGCCAACCGGTCCTTTCTGAGCCAGTTCGGTGATCCGGAAAAGACCATCGCCGGCGGCCCCTTCGGCAAGGCCACCGGATGCATCCACTCGGTAGAGGAGCGGGTCGCCTGTGGCGAGACCTCCTGGTGCGAGGATTGCGTGATTCGGGGCGCCGTGTCCCGGACCCTTTTCCGGAAAGAAGCGACGGACCGGCTCCGGGTGCAGAAGGCCTTCCATATTCAGGGACACACCCGAATGAAGATTTTCGAAATCACCACCCGCCCCTTGACTTTTCAGGGGCGGCCCATGGCCTTGGCGATTTTTTACGACATCACCGACATCGAAATGCAGCGGGTCGAACTGGAACAGAAGAACGCCCGGATCGAAAAGGACCTGGATGCCGCAGCCGGCATCCAAAAAAGCCTTTTGCCCGACAATTTTCCGGATTTTCCCAACCTGGAATTCGCCTGGCGGTTCGTGCCGTGCAGCAAAATCGGCGGGGATATTTTCAACATGATCTATATCGACGATCACACCCTTGCCGTCTACATGATCGATGTCTGCGGCCACGGGGTTTCGGCCGCCTTCCTGGCGGTGGCGGTATCCCAGTTTTTGAGAAACCGGGATGTCTTTCTGGCGGGAAAGATCGCGGTCATCTCCCCTCGGAAGGTCCTTCGGCGCCTGAGCAACACCTTCACATTTGAGCGGTTCGACAGCTTTTTTACCATCTTCTACGCCATTATCGACACCCGGAAAAAAACCTTCACCTACAGCTGCGGCGGTCATCCGCCCGCACTTCGGGTGGGGCGCACCGGCGATTTCGAAGAACTCGGCCGGTGCGGTCCCGCCATCGGATTCGAAGCCGACGCCGAATATGAACAGCATACACTGGAGCTGAGAGCGGGTGACCACATTTTCTTGTTTACCGACGGCATTTACGAAACCGAATCCCCCACCGGCGAGCGATTCGGGTGGAACCGCCTGCACCGGGTGCTTTCGGAATCGCCTGACAAACCGGTCCGTGAAACGGTCGACCGGGCCTTCGAAGCTGCGGACCGTCACGCGGCCGGAAGCGACCCCGAGGATGACATCAGCATTCTGGGGATCGGATTTTTAGGTTGACTCTTTTTTGAGCATGATCAAACGAACCGTCAACATCTGTTTCAGGTGCCGACAATATCGGCAAAAAGAAAATCCCGTGAAAATCGGGAACGGGCCCGCCGCTGTAATCGGGGACGAAAGCCGCAACAAGTCACGGTTCGAAGTCCGGATGGGAAGACGCGGCCGGTAGCGAGAGTCAGAAGACCTGCCTGAACAAAAAAAGAGCGCAAGAGCTCGCGGTACGGGTTTTTCGCCGAAACACCATCCATTTCGGAGACACGCTTGCTCTGGCCCGGGGAATTTGCTTCGATCTGTAATTCCGGCTCGGAGCGGAGAAGATTGACAGATCAAAGAAAATCATCTATGCGATCCACGACTTTGGGATCAACTGGATCAGATACAGGATCACGGAAAGGGTACGTATGTCACTGACGCTGTTGGAAGGCAACGAGGCAATCGGCTGGGCCGCGATGGAGGCCGGATGCCGGTTTTTCGCGGGTTACCCGATCACCCCGGCCACGACCATTTACAACACCATGCTCCAACTGCTGCCGCCGGCCGGGGGGATCTGTCTTCAGGGGGAGGATGAAATCGCCTCTATCGGTTTCTGCCTGGGCGCATCCATGGCGGGCTGCAAGGTCATGACCGCCACCTCCGGGCCCGGCATCAGCCTCTACAGCGAGCAGATCTCTTTCGCGATCGGAAGCGAAATTCCCATCGTGATCGTGGATGTGCAGCGGCTGGGGCCTTCCACCGGATCGGCCACCAAGGGGGCGGACGGAGACATTCAGTTTCTGCGCTGGGGCAACTCCGGGGGGCAGCCGGTGATCGTGCTGGCGCCGGTGGATGTGAAGGACTGCTACACCCTCACCATGCACGCCTTCAACCTGGCTGAAACCTATCGCTGCCCGGTGTTCATCGCGGCCAACAAAGAGATCTCCATGACCCGGGAAACCCTGGATCCGGATGCTTTGGAGCGACCCGGGATTCTGGAACGAAAAACCGCCGACCCCGACGCGACCTATCTGCCCTTCGGCGCGCCGGATGGACGCCTGACCCCGGATTTTCTGCCCATCGGCGGGGATCGCCTGGTCCGCCAGACCTCCTCCACCCACGGCCCGGACGGCTACATCACCACCGACCCGGCCCGGATCGCCGAGACCCAGGACCGGCTCATGAAAAAATTGGAGGGCGCGGTGGAGGAGTTTACCTATTTCGATGAAGAAAAGGTCCCCGAGGCCGAGACCCTGATCATCACCTACGGCGTCAGCGTCCGTGCGGCCCGGGACGCGGTGCGAACGCTTTCCGAAACCGATCGTGCGGCCTCCCTGCTGGCATTGAAAACCCTGTGGCCCGTTCCCGAAAAGCGGATTCGGGAAACGGCCGCCGGTTATAAACGGGTGGTGGTGGTGGAAATGAACCTCGGCCAATACGTGCGGGAGATCCAACGCCTGCTGCCCGAAAAGGAGATTTCGTTCGTGGGCCGAATGGACGGCGAACTGGTCAAACCCCGGCAGATCCTGGAGGTGATTCATGGATAGTCTTCTCAACACCGGCCGCCCTCCGGTTTTCTGCCCCGGCTGCGCCCATGACCGGGTGGTCCGGGCATTGGATCAGGCCCTCACCGGACTGGGGATCGCCGGCGAGCAGACGGTCATCGTCACCGACATCGGGTGCTCCGGCCTGTTCGACACCTTCTTCAACAC
>JGI12210J13797_10060791_pt1 | contig 14351 bp, 11 predicted proteins | sample ElkSlonscriptome_3_FD_13797 | JGI IMG/M metagenome (IMG submission 13797)
AGATGGTTTCGGACAAGGAGTTGGTGCGGCGGTATCGTCGATTGTATCCGAAGCCGACGCCTTGGCAGCCTATGGCCTGGGAGGTGCTCGAGGAGATTCTTGCCAAGGATAATAGCCAGGCTAGGGATTTACGGGCTGGTCTGCTCCGCCGGATGGGGGATGTTTCTTGGCTAATGAAGACGCTCAAGCAGCGGTTCTCGATGTGGCTGAACCGCTCGAAGGAGAGGTTTGGTCCGCTGTGGGCGGAGCGGTTCAAGAGTGTTCTAGTCGAGGGGGATTCTTTTGCGCTGCGAACGGTGGCAGCCTATATCGACTTGAACGCAGTTCGCGCCGGCTTGGTAGAGGATCCGAAGGACTACCGCTTCTGCGGCTACGCAGAGGCGATGGGTGGCGGACGCATGGCTCGGGCCGGACTCACGGTGATCGACCGGGATCTGGCCGGGTATCGACAGACTTTGTATGGATACGGTGCGGGGGAGAAGCCTGGAAAGGTTTCGATCTCGCGGGAGGAAGCCGTGCGGGTGCTGGAGGAGGAAAAGGGTAAGCTGCCTTTAGCTGTGGTTCTGCGGTGCCGGGTGCGTTACTTTACCGACGGGATGGTTCTCGGGTCGCCGGAATTCGTCCGGGAAAAGTCTGCGGGCATGGAGAGCACCGGTAAGCGAGAGCGCCGTGCCCACCCAATGCGGGGTGCGAATTGGGGCGGCCTCGCAGTCGGAACAGGGCTTAAGACCGGGTTGTTTCAGTGAAGACCCCTTCCCTCAAGGAGAGAGCCGCTTTCAACGAGGTTCCCTTTGATCCAGAGAAAGGGCTGGGCTTAACCATCTGCCGAACACGCGTGCATCCCGCGTCTGAAGAGTGACGCATCGGCCCCTTTTTTAGATTCCCTCTGGCGGCTCGTTTCCTTTCTTGATTCCCGCGTGGCGCACTTCCTTACCGCTGTGCAGGTAAATAACTTCCTCGGCGATGTTCGTTGCGTGGTCGGCGATTCTCTCCAGGGATTTGGATATGAATACAAGTTCAAGGAGAGTTTCCGTCTGTATGCCTCCGTCCGAGAGCATTCCGGTAAAGCCCTGAAAATTACTCCGATTCATCGAATCTACCTGCTTGTCTTGGCGAATGATCGAGATGCACTTTTCGACATCCTCATCGATCAAGGCTTCAATCGAATTCTTCAGCATTTCAATCGCCATGGATGCGGTCTGAGGGATTGAAATCATATTGTCCGGCAGGGAGTGCCCGTTGGCAGCTGAGTTGAGAATCCGCCCCACCCGCTTCGCGATACTGGAAGCTTCGTCTCCGATCCGCTCGATATCGTGTGAGGTTTTGATCGCTACTGCAATGAGTCGCATATCCGCCGATACGGGTTGAAAGAGGGTCATGTAGCGCACAGCGGCGCGATCAATCTCACTCTCCAATTCGTCAATCTCGCGGTCCGCGTCGATGACTTCGCTTGCGATGGTCGTGTCCCGCTTCTCGAGAGACTCCATGGCTCGGGCTGTGTTGTGCATCGCTTTCTCAGCCATTAAGATGAGGCTATCNTTGATATTGATGAGTTCAGCGTGAAAGTTGCGGTCCATGATTTACGAAGATTAGAGGGTTGGCGGGAGAAGTCGATTAATAAGACGGTTAGAAAAACCTCAGCCGAATCGGCCGGAGACGTAAGCCTCGGTCTGGTCCTCGCGAGGGTTCATAAAGATGGTATCGGTCTTGTCGTATTCGATCAGCTTCCCGAGATAGAAAAATGCGGTTCGGTCAGAGACTCGTGTCGCTTGCTGCATGTTGTGAGTCACGATTACAATCGTATAGTCCTTCTTCAGATCGGAGATCAGCTCCTCCACCTTGGCGGTAGCAATCGGATCAAGAGCGGAGCACGGTTCATCCATCAAGAGAATGTCAGGCTCAACTGCCAATGCACGGGCAATACAGAGCCGTTGTTGCTGACCTCCCGACATGCCGAGTGCGCTGTCATTCAAGCGATCTTTCACCTCATCCCAAAGCGCAGCACCCTGTAAGCAGCGCTCGACGACTTCGTCGAGCCGGGACCGCTTGTTGATCCCCTGAATCCGCAATCCATAAGCAATATTTTCGTAGATGGATTTCGGGAAAGGATTCGACTTTTGGAAGACCATCCCTACGCGTTTGCGCAGCTCGATGACATCGACGTCCTGATGATTGATGTCGACTCCTCCGATTTTAATCTTCCCAGACGTGATCCTCGCAATCGGAACAAGATCGTTCATCCGGTTGAGGCAACGCAAGAGGGTGCTCTTCCCGCAGCCGGACGGCCCGATGAAGGCGGTCACCTCTTTCTCCACCATCGACATATCAATGTTAAAGAGAGCCTGCTTTTCACCGTAGGCAAAACTGAAGTCGTTGACCTCGATAACTGAGGATTCGGCGGAGTTGGATTCAGATTCTTTCATAAGAAATTAGACAAAAATATAAAATCAAAGAGCGGGTAGTTTTACCACTGATACTTCTTTCGGGCACGGACACGGAGAACGATGGAACTGAAAGCGATGAGCCCCACAATCACCATGAAGACGAAGGCAGTTCCATACTGCATTTTCTCCGTATATTCATTTTGAGGGATTTTCAGACTCACCACGTAGATGTGATACGGTAGTGCCATCACTGGCTCCATGAACATATTCCAAAAGCCTTTGTCCCACGGCATCCCCGGCGCAGAGGCGTAAGCGGCCGTAAACATGATCGGCGCCGTCTCTCCCGCCACCCGAGTAATCCCCAGAATCGAGGAGGTCAATATACCCGGCAAGGCATAGGGAATGACGTTCGTGCGGATCGAGGTCCACTTCGTCGCCCCAAGTGCCAGCGATCCTTCCCGGAATCCTCTCGGAATCGCCCGAAGAGACTCCTCACTCGCTGCAATGATCACCGGTAGAACCATGAAGGCCAAGGTGAAGGCACCCGCCATCAACGATACATTCCACCCCTGAAAACTAAAGGAGACCCGATTGAGCACCTGCACTTCTTTCGTCGTCGGAACGGTCTCGGTCACGGGCTCCAGCGACATCAGCTCCCGTCCGGGGAGCGGAATCCCAAACAGCTTCCACCGCTCAGTAGTCACCTCGAATTCGTTCGCATTGGGGTAGCTCTCCATCGTTGTCACTTCACCCAACTTCGCTGCTTCGTCGCGCGGTAAGACCTCAACCGTCTCGACATTTTTAATCGGAGTGCCGAAGGCGAAAAGCGTATCTTCGGCAGGAGCATCGGTAAAGACTGGCGCGGTCAAGACAAAGGCACCGAATCCGAAGATCCCGAAAACGATGGAAGGCACCCCAGCAAGATTCAGAATCGATAGCCGAATTGTATTCAACATTTTACCCGGCCGGGAGTATTCGCTCAAAAACACCGCTGCGAGTGTTCCGAGGACAAGGGCGATAATGACGGCAAAAATCGTGAGCAAAAAGGTTCCGACAATGTTCGGAAGAATCCCCCCTCCGGAGTACGCATAGTTCTCCGCCCCCAGGTAGTCACCGAGAGGGATCCCCTTCTCCTTTCGCCACTCGTCAAAGGTCCTCGACGCCATTTCCAGCTCTTCGTAGGAAAGAACCTTCAACGTCACACCCTCTTGTTGGAGGAAGGCAAAGAACTTTTCCGCCGGCATCGGACCCTGCTCTTCGAAGTTGAATAGGAAGGTAAATTTGCCGAAATGGTAATCGATCTTCGAAATGGATCGATTCTGATCCCGCACGGCCCGGCTAAATGCTTCGCCGGACATCTCTTCCTCGCCCTCGGCCGTTTCGACTGTGTACCAATCCAATACATAGAGAGTCTCGGGGAAACCGGTAAAAAACTCCGTGTTAACGAAAGGAAAGCTCGATTTAAAGACCGTCTTTGAGCCGTTCCATGTGATATCGGCAAAGATGTATGTGGCAAAAAGAATGATCGAATAGGTGATAATTCGAAAGCCCCAAAACGATACCGCCTGCATTCGTTTCGCCCGGGTTGGCCGACTCCCGAAATTTGAATTCCGGACCTTTTCTTTTTCTGAAAGTGACTCGTTCATGTAATAAATTTTTCTATCAGGAAACGATCAATCGGCCGAAACCTTGAAGCGGCGCACCACTTTCTGGGCGATGAAGTTGATGAGAAGGGCGATGAAGAAAAGAACGATCCCGACCATAAACAAGGCGCGGTAGTGGAGGCTGCCATTGACCACCTCCGGTAGCTCCTGCGCGATAATCCCGGTCATGGTATGCACGGGTTCGAAGATCACAGCCGGGCCGAGGCCCAAATCCGGAATCTTGATCCGATTGCCCGCAACCAGAAGCACGACCATTGTCTCCCCTATGACCCGACCGAACCCAAGCAAACAGGCGGAGATAATCCCAGATAGAGCGGTTGGAACGATGACCCGAATCGTCGTTTGCAGTGAGGTCGCCCCCATAGCAAAAGAAGCCTCTTTAAATGCTCTTGGAACATTATTGATTGCATCTTCGGTGAGCGTAAAAATCGTCGGGACCGCCATGAGTGCCAGGAGCACGCCGGCCACAAAAGCGTTTAGCCTCTGCTCAAGACCCAAGAGGTTCTGAAGAACCTCCCCAAACACCACGATCCCAAAAAATCCGAGCACTACCGACGGAAGAGCCTCAACAAATTCGATATAGGGTTTGATGATGTTCTGTTCCCGCTTACTCGCGATTTGGTTCACGTAAATCGCTGCGCCCACACTAAAGGGCACCGAAATCGCAATCGCGATCACCGCAATGAGAAAGGAACCGGAAAGCAGCGGGAGAATCCCGTAGAACTCCTGCCAGCTTGTTCCCGTCAACCAACGCTTGCCGAAAAGAAAGGCAAAGACGGAGCGATACATCGGAACCGGCTCAAATTGCTCCCAATTTTCAAGTTTCTCTACATAGACGGGGAACTGCTCGATAAAGGTCGGTAGCAACGATCGGAAACGGATTACGTCTTTCTGGAATTGCTCCATCGCCGCGTCCGGGACTTGGGTCTCGAGCTCGGCGATTCTCGCTTCCATTTCGGTAGTGATCGCTAGATACTCATCAAACTTCGCCTTGAGCGGAGCGACTCTCGATCGCCAGTATTCCTCGTTAAAATCAATGATCGGGATCGTTTCGGCTAGGCTTTCTTTATCTGCATTAATGAGATTCTGTCTACGCTCGAGATTGGATACGTTCGCGTAGTAATCGTCTTTCGTCTTCTTCGCGATTGTTCTCATTTCGGATAACAACCGCTCCAGCGGTCGGCCTACCGCTGAAAACTCTTTCCCGAATTCAAATTCGTCGGAGAGGGTCTCCCGCACTTCGGAGAACTCTACTCCTTGGTCGTAAAGAATCGTAATCTGGTCGTTGCGAATCTTATCGTAAAATTGTTTGAGGGCGATGTAGTCCCCCGTTTGCTCACCAACGATGTCGACATATTCCAGCCCCGCGCGTTGGTAAACCTTCAAATCTTCGCGGTATTGTCCAAAAAATCCTGCCCCTTCCTTAAACAAAAAGATCGTGATCAGGGCGAGGATGAGCATCGCCACAAAGGCGTTTCCTCCGAAAAAATAGCGGATGAAATCCCCCGAATTCAGACCCAGCATCTGAAACCGATTGGATCGGCTCAGTGATTGGCCGGAAAACTTGCTATTGTTCTTATCCATGTGGAGGAAGGAGGTGCATTGGCTTCCGATAACAGAAGCGGAGATTACTCAAGTGTTCGATTCAAAAAGAAGGAGGACCGCAGGAATCGGACCTGCAGTCCTCCAAAAGAGAGAGAATCTCGGTTGTCCGTTAGCGGACAGGAATGAAGTCTACCTTCTTGACGATCTGCTGACCGGCGAGGCTGAGAGAGAAGTTCAAGAACTTCGAAACATCCGCATCAGTCGGGAAGCCGTTGGTCAAGTAGTAGAGCGGACGTGCAAGTGGGTACTTGGGATTGTCCGGAAGGAGTCCATCAACAGGGATGACCTTAACGCCGGGAGTCTCGATGTAAGCGAGGCCTACATATCCGATTCCATCCGGGTTATTCGCGACTTCGGAAGCGATTTGCTCATTACCCGCCATTTTCTGGGAGTTGATCGCATATTCGCGGCCGTCCATTCCGAGTTCCTTAAACACCGCGTAGGTCCCGGAGGAGGTGTTGCGGGTGTAGCAAGAGATTTCACCGGGCTTTCCAGTCATCGAAGCCCAATCGGTGACGTCACCCGTGAAAATCGCTTCGACTTGCTCGAGGCTGATCTCGGTGATCGGGTTGGACTCGTTGACGATGATCCCGATTCCGTCGAGAGCGACGGTGGTCTTCATGATGTTGACGCCGTTGGCTTCTGCCTTGGCCATTTCCGAGGCCTTTACATCGCGGCTGGACATACCGATAGCGGCCGTGCCGTCGATGATCGCTGCAACCCCGGTGGAGGATCCTTCAGCAGCAATTGCGAAGTCCATGGAAGGGTTTTGCGCCTTAAAGGCTTCTGCGATTTGCGGAACCATCTTGGCGCCGAGAGTGTCGGACCCCTTGATCACGATGGTGTCTGCCACCGCCGAGGAAAGAGCGAGCCCAGTTGCCAGCCCAATGGAGCTGAGGAGTTTGAATTTCTGATTCATTCGTTGTCTATTTTGGTTTTTGAGTATCAGTGAGACTGAGTTATCCAGTCGCCTCCATTGATTGTCCAGAGACCCGACGCGGACAAGGTCAAATCGGGCCGTATCTGTTACATTGCCGTAACACGGTTTCGCGCCTCAAAATGGACCCTTTTTGAATCGGCCTCTCTTCATCCGGCGGTCGGCAACCAAAGCTCAAAAGAGGTGCCCTCCTTCCCCGTCCAGGCGAGGTGAATGTCGCCACGGTGCGAGCGAACGATGCGCTTCGCAATTGAAAGGCCCAGTCCAGACCCATTTTTCCGGCCGGTCAGAAATGACTCGAAAATCCGATCCCCTATTCCGGGATCAATTCCAAATCCTGTATCCGAAATCGAAATACGAACACGCTTCTCCTGCCCCGGATCCAGCCTGATTCGAATCTCCCCCCCATCGGGCATCGCATCGACAGCGTTGATGATCAGATTGAGAAGTGCCTGCTGGATTTGCCCCTTATTGACATCCACTTCCTGATCGCGCACCTCGGGATGCGAGGTATAGACAAGACGAACGTCGGCCTGAAATAGCTTCATCCGCACGAGCTGGAGCGTCTCCCGGACGATCGCTTCAATCCCGAAGCGTCCGCGCATTCCATCCCCCGACTTTCCAAAATCCAATACCCGCCCCACGATATCCTCCAGCTGCGAAATCTTCTCACCGATGATTCGGATATCCTCTGTGCGCGGATCGTCGGCCCCGAAATCGAAATCGACCGACTTAAAGAGAAGCTGCATTACCGTGAGCGGGTTTCGAATTTCATGCGCGATCTCCGCCGAGAGTAATCCGAGTGTCGTCAGCTTGTCGTTTCGATTCAAAGACTCCTCCGTCTCAAAGATACGCTGGTAGAGCTGCGAATTTTCGATCGCCACCGACCCGAGACTGGCAAGACCCGCCATGACCTTTTTCTCATCATTATTGAAACGGTGGAGACTATCGGTGTAGGCGCAGAGCACTCCGATCCGGCGATCCTCGAAAAAGAGAGGCGTAGCCAGCATCGAAACCAACCCGAACTTCTGGACCACCGGAACGAAGTGGTGCTCCTCTGTCCGCGGCAGGTCAAGAACCTCAACCTGTCGCTTGTGCCGGATGGCCGTGCCAACCGAGCTCTCATCCAGAGAAAGCTTCTCTTGGTAGGGGCCATCCCATCCCTCACCTCGAATCGAGTAGAGTTCCAAAAACTCCTCCGATTCATCGAGGAGGAAGATTGCTGCAAACCGGGCGTCGATCAGATCACGTGTTGACGAGGCGATCGCCGTGAGGACCGTCGCCAAATCCTTCTTGGAGACAATTGACTGCCCTACCCTCAGAAGCGTCTCCATCTGCCGTGCTTTGACCCGGAGTTGCCGCACCGCCCAAAGTTGCTGAATCGCGCGGGTCGCCTCCCGGGTAAGCAAGCGAAGCAACAAGACGTCATCCGGCGAGAAGGTATTGGGCTGATCGCTATCCAGATTCAGCACTCCGATCACCTGCCCTTTATCCTCCATGGGAACCGCAAGCTCGCTCAACACGTCATCGCGGAGAGCGACGTAGCGAGGATCCGTTCGGATGTCGCGGATCAGTAATGGCTTCCCGTGAAGAGCCACCCAGCCAGTGACTCCAAAGCCGAGTTTTAAGGGAAAATTGCGAACATCCTCCGGCAAACCGCTCGCAGCCTCGATCCTCAGCTCCCGACTATCCGGGTGGACCAAGGCGACCGAGGCACTGGACGCATCAAAAACGCGAACCATTTCTTTCAGGATTTCCTCCAAGGCCTCCTGAGGTTCTTCGTATTGACCGACCAAGCTGCTGATTCGGTAGAGCGATTCAATCGCCCGGTTATCTTCCTTCGAGTACGTCCCCGCCATCGCTTAATTCACTCCCAATACGCGCAAAAACGAAACTCTATTCTGCACCAAGTAACCACTCCGCAAATCCAGCCACACTTTTAAACGAAGGAACCCCGGGCACTCCTCCGGTCGAGCCAGCCACGATCTGGGCCGAATTAACCCCCGCTCTCCGCCCGGCCTCAACATCACTCTTTTTGTCTCCTACCATCCAGGTTTCTTCTTTCCGTAAATCGTGGACCTCAATCATCTCAAGAATATATCGGGGAGAAGGCTTACGATAGAGAGGCTCGGGATCATCGGGAGCTTCAGGAGCGATGCAAATCCCGGTAAAACCCGGGTCGAGTCCGAGCCGCTTTTCCGTCTCACGGTTGCAGGCCTCCGCCGCCTGCTGATCGAATAATCCACGCCCGATCCCACTCTGATTCGTAAAAAGAAAAAGCTCGTAGCCCGCGGATCGAAGACGTTGAAGGGCTTCACCCGCCCCGGAGATGGGCTCCACCTTTGACGGGTCAGACAGATAAGGAACATTGTGAATCAACGTATCGTCCCGATCAAAAAAGATCCCGCGATTGCTCGTCTTCATCCTGAGTAAACGGTCTCCCTGGACGGATCGGCGAGATCCGGATGCAGGCTCAGATACTTTAAAATTTCTTCGGCCGAAACGGTAGCCGTCCCTACTTTTCCAACAACGACTCCCGCCGCCAGATTCGCCAAACGCGCCGCAGTCGGAAGGTCTGCCCCTGCCGAAAGAGCCAAAAGGAGCGAGGCGATTACGGTGTCACCCGCCCCTGACACGTCGAAGACCTGCCGGGCGTAGGTCGGGATCAAACGTTCCGGCCGTCCCTCGCGGCAGAGCAAAATCCCATCTGCCCCAAGTGTGATCACCAGATTCCCCGGTCGATGGTTCTCCCATATCCTAGCGCACACTTCCTCCGCCGGAAACTTTCCCCGAAGGTGCGGGGATAGACCCGCCAGCTCAAGCGCCTCGGCCCGGTTCGGAGTCAGTAGATCCAGCCCATTGAAACGCAGCCGCCGCCTCGGTTTCGGATCGAGAGAGACGGGCACCCCCTTTCCCTCGGCCTTCCGCACGATCCAGCCAATCAAAGCCTCCGATATCGCACCCTTCCCGTAATCGGAGAGAAGAACAGCGTCCGCACGATTCAGAGCCTCTTCAATAGAACCGAGGGACCGTTCGCCCTGCAGCAAATACTCCCGCGAATCCCCCTCCCGATCAATCCGGCAAAGTTGCTGATTGCGGACCATCACCCGCGTCTTACAAATCGTCCGGCAGGATTCCGTATCCAGCCCGCTCACACGCTCCACTCCGGAGTCCCTTAAAATCGCACTTAACCGCTCTCCACTCTCATCCGCACCCGTTCGACCCGCGAGCACAGGCACCCCGCCGAGCGACGCAAGATTGAGAGCCACGTTCGCCGCGCCTCCGGCAGCGTAGGAATCCTCCGTGACATCAACGACTGGCACCGGGGCCTCGGGCGAAATCCTCGAAGCATCTCCCCAAACATAGTGATCCAGCATCACATCTCCGATCACCAACACCCTCCGCCCTCGGACGTTCTCGAGTAATTTTTCAATCTTCATTCTATGTCTCGTTAGCTTTCAGCGAAACCCTGTTTCTACCATCCTCAGTCCGTAAGGCTACCACAAAGCAGCCCAATCTCACAGCTTCCACCCCAGACTGAAGCCAACGACCAAGATGGCTTTTTTGATCATCTCGACCCATTCTCGTCACATTCTTTCTTTCCCCCGGCCGATGAATCGTAGACTGTTGATCCGTGTTTAAATCCGTCCACCCTCTCCTCTTTTCCTTCGACGTCGAATGGGTTCCTGACCCTCTCGCGGCCGCCCGCCTCTTTGATTGCCCGATCCAGACCCTCGGAGAACGGGAAGCCGCGATCCAGCGGCTCTGGGAACACGGGGGTGCCACCGAGGAAAAACCGCAGCCCTACCTGAAGACTGTTCTTTGCCGGGTCGTCACTCTCGCCGGGATTCTCAGAGAAGTGAAGCCGGGCTCAAAACAGCCGCACCTTCGCATGATTTCGCTTCCCCAACGTATCGACACCCGATGGGACGAGCAGGAGAAAGCCATTTTGAAAGGTTTTTTCGATGCCGTGGGTGGAAAGAAGCCTCAGCTCGTCGGCTACAATTCGTCGCAGGCCGATGTCCCTATCCTCGTGCAGCGGGCGATCATCAATGGACTCTCGTGTCCCGGATTTTCCCGGCGCCCCGATAAGCCTTGGGAAGGGGTCGACTACTTTAGCAATCACGGAGATCACGCGGTCGATCTCGCTCCGATGCTCGGCCGCTACAACCAGATGCCAGCCCTAAACGAGGTGGCCCGCCTTTCCGGGATCCCCGGGAAAATAGAAACCAGCGGCGGAGCGGTCGCCGAACTCTGGCTCGAAGGTCGACTCGATGAAATCCTCGCCTACAATGAGTGCGATGCGCTCACCACCCATTTGGTCTGGGCCCGGTTCGCCCACTTCGGCGGCTTCCTGAGCGATAGCGAGTACGAAGCCGAGCAGCAGGCCGTCCGCGACCTGATCCATTCCCTTATCAGCGAAGGCAAAACGACACTCCAGAAATTTCTCGACGAGTGGGAACGGCTCGAGTCGATCCAGCCCTGAACCATCCTTTCCGCATGCTCAGTCCCGAAACCATCCCCCCGAGCTCGCGCTCAAGACTGCGGAGAAGCGGGGTTCGTCGTCGTTCTTGAACTAGTCGCCGAATTTTTCCTCAAAGAGTTCGTCCATGTAGGCGAAGGCCCGCTCGCTCGAAAGGGCATTATACTCGGCTTTCCCCGCCATGGAGGCCGTCGGATCGGTAAACGAGTGGACAGTGTTTGAGAATTGGACCAGCTGCCAGTCCACCTTGGTATCCAGCATGACGGCCACCCACTCACTGACGTCCGATTGCGGGACGAACGGATCGGCCGCACCATGGAGCACCAGGACGCTGGCCCGAATATCACGGCTATCTTCGGCCAGAGTCGGCGAGAGAAGATCTCCGTGAAAAGAAACGACCGCATCCAAATCCGCTCCCGTCCGCGCGTATTCGAGCACCGCGCCTCCTCCGAAGCAGAATCCGATCGCGGCCAGATCGCCATCTTCAAGAGGAACGCCGACTTGCTCCAGCAGCACTTCCTCCGCCTTTGCCATCCTCTCGCGCATCATCGCCCGGTCGCCACGAAGAACCCCAGCCGCTTGGCTCGCCTCTTCCTGATTTTCAGGACGCACGTCCACTCCATAAAGATCAACCATCATCACGACGTAATCATCGCCAGCGATCCGCATAGCTTTCTCCAGCGACGCCCGAGATGGACCCATCCAGTTGGGCACCATCAAGATTCCCGGCCGATCGTCACCGTTCTCGCGATCCCACACGATCGTGCTCTCCATCTTGACGCCATCAACCTCGTAGGCCACCCGTCGAAGCGCAAGCTCGCCCAGGTCGCCAGTATCATCGGCCCGGACAAAACCTGTAATGGAGAGAGCAAAAAGAAGGACGGATGCGGTTTTTTTCATAAGTTTTCGGTCAGTTCGGGTCATTGTCGACGGTTTCAATACTTGGAAACGATTGGATCAATATCAAATCAGAAATCATCCTCACGGTCGGCCTCAACCATTCTCAGGCAAAAACTCGCCGTAGCGTTTAAGCCAGTTTTGGATTCTCGCCTGATAGTAGCCGGGGTCGTAAGGAGCGGTCAGCGGATCATATTCATCCAGACTGCGCGCTCTCTGCCACTCGGGGCTACTCTTCTTCTCCCCGGGTCCCACGTAGAACCGCACGCGCTCGCCCATCTTCGGAACGGGATCCATGCGCAATGCGACTTCGAGAGAGGCTCTCCTCGACTTCCCTTTATCTGCCACCGCTTTCTCGTAAGCCGCTGGAGACTGGCTCAGGTACTCAGACTTCGCCAGTTCCTTCACCGGAACAGAGTGCTCCTCTAGCCGCGTGCGCAATTCCGAGATCGCCTCTTCCGGCGAGTCTTCTCTCACTCCCATAAGCCAGTCGATGAGATGATACGTGAGGTCTCTCAAGAAGGGCTCCGTCCCCCGCGACCGCAAAGCCGATCCCTTCACGATGACCCGCCCACCGTCGAGGAGTGCGTAGTTCTTGGCCTTGTAGCAAAGCATCGCCTCGTAGGCTCCATCAAATTCGAGGTCGACTCCATCCGGCAGGTCACCGTTGACGGCAGCGAGGAGACGCTCCGGGCGCTCAAACCAGTCGGCCGCCTCCACATAGATCCCATCCGTATCCGCTTCGAGGACGCGGCACTCCTTCGACTGAAAGTTTACGATAAGCTGCTCCAGGATTTCGCGGCCCTGCCGCGTCACTTCCGCCGCCAGATCGCTGTCTCCGAAACGGGCACCACCGAAACCCAGGTAACCGTAGAACGAATTGATCAAGATCTTAAAACTGTTCTGGCGCGCCGCATACTCCCGGCGAAGTGCCGGATCCTCCTCCGCAGTCGACCGCCGTTTGTAGTCGAGCCTCTCCGCCCGGAGGCGCTTTAAGGCGGGGATGAGGACGCCGAGGTCATCGTTCTTGGGATTGCGGTCAATGTGGAGCAACAGGCTCGGATAGAGCGAGGCTACGTCAAAATGGAGAACGTTCTTAAAAACACCTGTTTCGAGGCTTCGGGAAACGGCTCCCTCAAAGCGACGGGCTGCTTGCGGCTCGGGTAAAGCGCGGTCCGCACGGAAATATTCCTCGAGAAAAACCATCTCCACCCGCGATCCAGTGCCCCGCAGGAGAATCTCTTGCAAGGTCATTGGGAAAATCGCTGCCTGGGCAATGTAGGTGGGCAGCAAAATGGTGGCAATCCCCTCCGTTTCCCGAAGATCGTCTTCGAGGTAGGCGCGAAACGACTCCCGGTCGTTTCGGAAGCAGTCCGCAATCTCCGCACCCGGTAGATAGGTCCGATCATCGTCACGACTCAGGCCAAAATGCAAAGCAAGGTCCTTGAGTCCAAACGAGGGCAGACTTCGTTGAGTCAGGTCGTAAAATTGCGCTGCGATCAATGTATCGAAGACGGTGCGCCCCGGGAGGTCACAGCGCGACAGGTCAAACCAACGCTCTGCGATCCGGACCCTGCTGTTTCGAAATTCAGCCTCCGCTCCGAAGCGACCCCACGTCATCGGCACCCGATAACGGCGGCACCGGCGGCGCAGATAGTTCAGATCAAAATTAAAAAAATTATGCCCTTCGATGACGTCCGGGTCCAGTTCCAGAAGTCGTTCACCAAACTTTTTCAAAAGCTCCCGTTCGCTCGCATCCGTCTCCTCCTCCAGCTCGAGGATCTCGGCCTTCCCATCGACCCGGAGGCCGATTGCGAGGATACGGTCTCCCTTGCGGTTCGGATTGCTGAAGCCCTCAGCCTCCTCACAAGCCGTCTCAATATCGATCTGGCAGCGGACGATATTTTCCAAAAATCCCGGTGCAATCATGCGCAGACCGTGCCGGAGCAGGTGCTGGTGCTCGAGCGGCCGGATCGATTCGACCTTGGCGGGGTTGCGCGGAAGTTTCTGCAGCACCTGCGCTCCGCCGGGATCGACCCCCTCCACCAAATGGGAAAGGGTCCCCTCCCCCGCCAACGCCTTTCGCGGCAAGGTGCCGACCTCCGGATCCTCGCAGAGGCTTTGATCCACCCACGCAAAGCCGTGAAATGGCTCCTCTCGGAGCTCTACCGGATCCTCCCGCCGATTGCGCCAGGCGGTCTGGACGGTTCCTTTTGCGGCGTCGACCCATATCCCGACGAGGATCCCCGCAGGATCTTCCCGAAGGCTGCTGTCTTCACTCGCGCTCATTCGAAGAGAGCTAGATCAACCCGTGCAAAACCGCAACCCGATTGCCCGAACTTCGACACCGTCGATGACTCGATCAAGCAGCACCCGCCAGT
>JGI12210J13797_10177806_pt1 | contig 14350 bp, 13 predicted proteins | sample ElkSlonscriptome_3_FD_13797 | JGI IMG/M metagenome (IMG submission 13797)
TGATCGCCGTGGATTCGCTGAGCCGGTCCAGGACTCCAGAACTGTCGTTGCGGCAGCGGGCCTGCTAGCAATGCTCCGCGTAGGCCTCTTGCAGCGTCTTGCCGATCTCCTGCGCCGTGGACCGCTCGATCTGGTGCCGCTCCATCATGTAGACCAACTCCTGGTCCTTGAAGAGGGCGACGGCCGGTGAGGAGGGCGGATACCCGACGAGGTACTGCCGGGCGCGCTCCGTCGCATCCAGATCCTGGCCGGCGAAGACCGTCGTGAGGACTTCGGGCTTGGCCTCGCCCTGAAGCGAGAGAAAGACCCCGGGCCGCGCCGCTCCCGCCGCGCACCCGCAGACCGAATTGACCACGAGGAGGGTCGTGCGGGTCTCGGACCCGAAGAGCTGATCCACCTCCTCGGGCGTCTTCAACTCGTTGAAGCCGATGCGAACCAGGTCCTCTCGCATCGGTGCAACCATCATCTCGGGGTAGGGCATTCCAGTGGTACCTCGTTGATCGTTGGGGTCGCGGGGCCGAAGACTCGTTTTAACCGTGCCGACCCTCGTCGCCGCTGTTACCCCGGCCACGGCTCGGGTTCCCCCGCCTCCGTACTCCGGCTCGACCCCACACCGTCCTTGCTCTCCCCTGGTGGAGCGGAGAACTTGAAGTACTCCACTCCCTCGCGGAGGCGCCCGTGCCAGAAGTCACTGATCTCGTTCGCCTGCAGGTGAACGGCGACCACCATCTGGTGGGCGTTCCAGGGCACTTCACGCTACTCGAAGTCCTGCGCTACACTTTGGGTCTGACCGGCTCCAAGCAGGGCTGTGACAAGGGGGACTGTGGGGCGTGTACTGTGATCGTGGACGGTGAGCCGACCCTTTCGTGCCTCCTTCCTGTCCTGGAGGCCCAGGGACGCGAGGTGGTCACCGTCGAGGGCCTGGCCGATGCGGATGGACTTCATCCCCTTCAGGACGAGTTCGACCTGAACGGGGCCGCCCAGTGCGGCTTCTGCACGCCGGGCATCCTCTGTTCGGCCGCGGCTCTGCTCGAGCGGGAGCGCGACCCCAGCCTGCACGATGTCCAGGAGGCTCTGGCAGGGAATCTCTGCCGCTGTACCGGATACACCAAGATCTACGACGCCGTCTTGGCCGCGGCGGCGCGCCGTCGGTCCGCCACTCCCGGTCAGGAGGCATAACTCCTTGTCCGACCACGGTATGGATGACCTGACGGTCATTGGAAAACCCCTGCGGAAGGTGGATGGGCTGGCCAAGTCCACCGGGCAGACCCAGTACACCGACGACATCGCCCTGCCCGGGATGCTTCACGGCAAGATCCTTCGCAGCCCTCACCCCCACGCCCGCATCGTGTCTCTGGACGCCTCTGCGGCCGAGGCCATGGACGGCGTGCTGGCCGTGGTCACCGGGAGCGATATGCCGGTCCTGTACGGGATCATCCCCTGGACTCCGGACGAGTATCCCCTGGCGGTGGATCGTGTCCGCCACGTCGGCGACGCCGTGGCCGCCGTGGCCGCCGTCGACGAGGACACCGCGATTCGGGCTCTGGACGTGATCGAGGTGGAGTACGAACTCCTCCCGGTCTGGCTGGACCCCCACGAGGCGCTGAAGGCCGACGGGAGCTACGAGTCGGGTGACTTCATCCATCCGCCCCGGAAGGAGGGTTGGAACGGCAACATCACCAAGAAGGTGGAGCTGGAATTCGGCGACCTGACCGGGGGATTCGAGGCGGCAGAGCACGAAGTAGAAGCAGAATACTACTTCGAGGGCACAACCCACGCCGCCATCGAACCGCACTGCGCCATCGGTCGTTGGGACCAGGACGGCAAGGTGACCGTCTGGTCCTCGACCCAGGTACCCCATTACCTGCACCGCGAGCTCGCTCGGGTCCTGGACGTGGACCCGGCGATGGTCCGGGTGCTGCAGCCGCCCGTGGGGGGCGCGTTCGGGGGGAAGAGCGAGCCCTTCGACCTCGAGTTTGCAGTGGCGGCGCTCTCCAGGAAGAGTGGTCGCCCGGTGAAGATCCTCTACACCCGAGAGGAGGTCTTCTACGCCCACCGGGGCCGCCACCCCTTCCACATGAAGTACCGCACCGGCGTCGACGCCGAGGGTCGGCTCACCGCCGTGGACGCGGAGATCGTGCTGGACGGTGGGGCCTACGCCTCCTTCGGACTGGTGACCACGTACTACTCGGGTCAGCTCCTGTGCGCCCCCTACGACATGCCTGCGTACCGCTTCAACTCGGTGCGGGCGTACACGAACAAGCCGGCCTGTGGGCCGAAGCGGGGCCACGGCTCGGTCCAGCCGCGCTTCGCCTTCGAGGTACAGCTCGACAAGCTCGCCGAGAAGGCGGGCCTGGACCCCTTCGAGTTGAGGCGGCGGAACTTCATCGGTTCCAACACGACGACGGTGAACGAACTCCGGATCACCTCGAACGGATTCCTCGAGTGTCTGGAGGCGGTGGAGGCGGCTTCGGCCTGGCAGGGGCGGTTCAGGCAGCTGCCCTTCGGTCGCGGCCTCGGCCTGGCGGGCTCGACCTACATCTCCGGGACCAACTACCCGATCTACCCCAACGACATGCCCCAGTCCGGCGCCCAGGTACAGATCGACCGGTCTGGCAGGGTCGCCGTCTTCAGCGGTGCGTCGGAGATCGGGCAGGGGACCGACTCCATGGTGGCCTACGTGGCGGCGGAGGAGTTGGGCGTCCCCCTGGAGCACGTCCGGGTCATGCGCGGTGACACGGACTTCGCCCCGGTGGACCTGGGGGCCTACTCGTCCCGGGTCACCTTCATGCTCGGAAATGCCTGCATCGACGCCTGCCGGAAGCTCAAGAAGCAGGTGCAGCAGGCGGTGGCGGAGCAGTGGGACGTCCCGCCCGCAGAGGTGCTCCTCGCCGAGGGCCGCGCGATCTTCGCCCGGGACACGGACCGCGCGATGGCGATTCGGGAGGCCTTCAACCTGGCGGAGGCGAAGTTCGGAGCCCTGGGGGCCACCGGCTCCTACAACACTCCGAAAGACGTTCACGGGGACTACCGGGGCGGTACCATCGGAGCCAGCCCGGCCTACTCCTTCACCGCCCACGTCGCCGAGGTCGAAGTCGACGTCGACACCGGCGGGGTGGAGGTCCAGAAGATCTGGGTGGCCCACGACTGCGGTCGCGCGCTCAACCCCGTCATCGTCGAGGGGCAGATGGAGGGCTCGGCCTACATGGGCTTCGCAGAGGCGCTCATGGAGGAACACGTCTTCAAGGATGCCGACCACGGGAGGGCTGGGTTGCACAACGCCCCGTCGCTCCTGGACTACCGGATACCCACGAGCCTCGACACACCGGAGTTGGAGTCCCTGATCGTCGAGTCCCTGGATCCGGAGGGACCCTATGGCGCCAAGGAGGCGGGGGAGGGTCCGCTCCACCCCTCGATTCCCGCCATCGCGAATGCGATCTACGACGCGATCGGGGTCCGGGTCGACCGCCTGCCCTTCGCTCCGCCTCAGGTGTGGAAAGCGATACAGGAGGCCCGGGAGGCCGGGACGTTGGCCAAGCCCTCGCCACCGGAAGCCCCGACCCGGGTGCTCACGTGAGGCGTCGTCGCAGGACCCCTCTCCGGGCGGGGGTACTCATCGGTCTGATGGTCGGGTGTTCCCCGGCCGACGGCGGCGCACCGAGGGGTTCCGGAGACGAGGGTGCACGGCCAGGGCCGGACGGCGTGGCCACGGCCTCCGAGGCGGCAAGCCCGCTCCCGTCCTCCACGGAGCTCCGGCCTGAGGCTACCGAGGGTTGGCCTTCGGCGGAGGACTCGATCCCCGGCACGCCCTGGACCCTCCGGGACTGGGAGATCTTCGAGACCACCCTGCGGCGTGCCCGACGGGAGGGCTTCGATACCCTGCCCCTGGGCGAGGCCGTGGCCGCCATGGGGCGGCTCTTCCTGGGGTCTCCCTACGTCCCCCGCACCCTGGAGGTCCCGGGGCCGGAGCGCCTGGTCGTGAACCTCCGAGGGCTGGATTGCGTGACCTTCGTTGAGAACGTCCTCGCCCTCACCCGCTTCTTCCGGGTCCACGGCGTCTCGACCCTGGAGGATCCCCCCAGGGCCCGGGCGCTGTACCAGGAGGATCTCGCCGCCCTCCGCTACCGCTCGGGAGAGCCTTCGGGGTATGCCTCGCGGCTGCACTACTTCTCCGAATGGCTCGCCCTGAACTCCGCCGCGGGTCGGCTGGAGCTCAAGACCGCGGGCCTCGGTGGCACCGCCGATGGGGAGCGCATCGACTTCATGTCGACTCACGCCGATGCGTATGACCAGCTGGCGGACCCGACGCAGTTGGAGGCTGTGCGGCGAGTGGAGTCGGAGCTGAACACCCGGGGCCCAAGGGCCGTCCTCGCCCAGGGGAAGATCGCCGACGCCGCTCTCGGCATCCGGACCGGGGATGTCATCGCCGCCACCAGCACCGTCCAGGGGCTGGACGTGGCCCACACCGGGCTTGCCGTGTGGGTCGATGGACGACTCCACCTCCTCCACGCTCCACTGGTGGGGAGCACCGTCGTTCTCTCGGAGCGCCCTCTCTCCGAGCGGATTCAAGCCATCGGCTCCCAGGATGGCATCATGGTGGCCCGCCCCGGCGGGGCCTGGTTCGGGGAGGCGTCGTGATTCCCAAGGCACAGAGCTGATGCTTCGTCTGCCCCCCTTCACCTTCCACCGGCCGGAGCGGGTCTCTGACGCCGTCGGACTCCTCGCCGCCCACCCCGGCGAGGCGCTACCCGTCGCAGGCGGAACGGACCTGATCCCGAACATGAAACACCGGCTCTTCGAGCCGGCCCACCTCGTGTCCCTTACCAGGATCGAGGAGCTTCAGCAGATCGACGTGAGCGACACCGAGATCAGCGTCGGGGCTACCGTCACCCTGGCCAGACTCGCCCGGGACCCCCACCTGGCCGAACTCCTCCCGTCCCTGACTGAGGCGGCGGGGCTGGTGGCCGGTCCTCAGATCCGCAATCGAGGCACCGTGGGCGGGAACCTCTGCCTGGATACCCGGTGCACCTACTACAACCAGACCGCCTTCTGGCGTGAGGCTCTCGGGTACTGCCTCAAGAAGGACGGCGACGTGTGTCACGTGACCAAGGTCGGCCGGAAGTGTGTCGCGGCTCACTCGGCGGATACTCCCCCGGTGCTGATGACGCTCGGTGCCGAGGTGGATCTCCACGGGCCCGACGGGGAGCGCACCCTCCCCGTGCGCGACTTCTTCCTGCCGGATGGCATCGTCAACACCCGACGCCAGCCGGGAGAGCTGGTCGTTCGGGTCCGAATCCCCCGGCCCGGGCCCCACACGCACGTGGCCTACAGGAAGCTCCGCCAGCGGAAGTCCATCGACTTCCCCCTCCTGTCCGTCGCCGTGGCCGGGGAGTTGGGCGCCGACGGGGAGGTCGAGGACCTCCGCGGTGTCGTCACGGCCCTGGGCTCCCGCCCTCGTGAGCTCACAGGCTGGAAGGAGATCGCCAAGGGCCACCGGCTGACGACGGAGGTCGTGGACAGCCTGGCCGAGCGGGCCTTCGATCAGTGCCGCCCGTTGGAGAACATCATCGTCGACCCGAACTGGCGTCGGGCCATGGTCCCCGTCTTCGTGCGGAGAGCGTTGGAGGGTCTGTCGGCGTCGGACTCGGGGACGCGCGTTACGGTCGGCCCTGCGGCCGGGGGCGGGGCATGAGCGCCGGGAGGACCCCCTGACGATCGTCATCGTGCTGGTGGTCGTCGTCGCCATCGTGCTCTTCGCCCTGGACCGGGTGGCCGTGGCCCTCATGCGGCCGCGCCGGCGCTCGCCCGCGGCCACCCCGTCCGGGGTCGGGCTCCCCGCCCGGGATTGGGTCGTCCAGGGGCAGCCTCCCCTCAACGGTTGGTGGGTGGACGGTGGGCGGCCCTCGGGGCCCATCGTTCTGGTGGTCCACGGTTGGGGCGCACACTCCGGGGTGACGCTGCCCCTGGTGGAGTTCGCCGTTCCGGTGGCGTCTCACGTGATCACCTTCGACGCCCGCGGTCACGGCCGAAACAGCGTGTCGTCGAAGGTGAACCTGACCACCTTTCGCGACGACGTGCGCCGGGCCGTGGATGCGGTGAGAGAGGTTGCCCCTCAGCGACCCCTGGTGGTTATCGCCCACTCCATGGGTGGGGCTGGCAGCATCCTGGCTGCCGCCGACGGCGCCCGGATATCAGGGCTGCTCACCGTCGCGTCACCCTATCATGTGTACGACACCATCGTCGCATACCTGAACGATCAGGGACTTCCCGGCGGATTGATCGTCCCCCTGATGAAGCCCTTCTGGCGGCTTCGCGTCGGGGTCCCGGAGCGGGATATCCACCCCGGGAAGGCGGCGGAGCGAGTGCGAATCCCCCTCAAAGTCGTGCACCCCGAGCTGGACAGCCGGGTGGTCCAGGAGGAGGGCGAGGCGTTGGCCCGGTCTGCAGGGGTCGAACTCGTCACGATCCCGTCGGCGGGCCACACCGACGTTCTCGGTCGCCCGGAGCTCGGCGACGAGATCGTCGCATTCCTCGAGGGTTTCGCGACACCGGGCCGGGAGACCGATGTCGAGGGAGAGTCGGCGCCGGAACCGGGCGTCTCCCCGGCCTGAGTTCGGTGAGCGTCAGCTCGGGAATACCAGGGGCAAGAGGAAACGCGCCGCCAGCGTGACCACGGCGACGGCTACCAGGTTCAGCACGAGCCCCGCCTTCACCATCTGAGGGATCGTGAGGTAGTCCGACCCGAAGACGATGGCGTTGGGCGGCGTGGCCACGGGCAGCATGAAGGCCATGGAGCTGGCCATGGTGGCGACGATCATGAAGGGGATCGGGTCGCTCCCCATGGCCGCTGCTGCACCCACCAGGACCGGCATGGCCATGGTCGTGGTCGCGGCGTTGGAGGTGAGCTCGGTCAGGAAGACGAAGAGGATGGCCAGGGCCGCGAAGAGCACCAGATCCGGCACCCCGGAGAGGCCTTCCACGGACGAACCGATCCACCGGGACAGCCCCGACGACTCCATACCCCGGGCCAGGGAGAGGCCGCCCCCGAAGAGGAGGAGCACCCCCCAGGGGATCCTTCGGGCCCGGTCCCACGAGAGGATCGGGTGCCCGGCCCGCTGCCCCGGCCCTCCCTTCCGGAGGATGAACAGGATGATCGAGGCCGCGATGGCGATTGTGGAGTCTCGGATGCCTGGAGCCAGGGTCTGCAGACCCGGAATCGTGAAGGCACCCAGGCTCTTGGGGGCGCGCAGGACCCAACAGAGCGCTGTGAGCCCGAAGACCCAGGCGACTCGCCGCTCCGCCGGTGTGGTGGGGCCCAGGGAATCGATCTCGGCCTCCAGCACCGTCGACGCATCGGCCTGGAGCTCTCCCGGGGGGTGGAGCACCCGCACCAGGAGGAACCAGGTGAGGGGTAGCATGACGACGGTCACGGGCAGGCCAAGGAGCATCCATTGCCCGAAGCCGACATCGCCGTCGAGGAGCTCGGCCACGGCCCCGGCGAAGATCGCGTTCGGCGGCGTCCCGATCAGGGTGGCCACCCCTCCGATCGAGGCGGCGTAGGCCATCCCGAGCATGAGGGAGACGCCCAGGGGGAACCCCTCCCTCGGCTCATCGCGGCGGAAGATCTCCACCACCGCGATCCCTATGGGGAGCATCATCGCCGCCGTCGCCGTGTTGGAGATCCACATCGAGAGGAAGGCGGTGGCGAGCATGAAGCCCAACACAAGTCGTTCGGGACCCAGCCCGACCCGCCGGATGATCTCGAGGGCGATGCGCCGGTGGAGCCCCGTCGACTCCATCCCTGCCGCTAGAAAGAATCCCCCCATGAAGAGGAAGATGACCTCGGCGGCGTAGGGTGCCGCCGCCTCCGGCATGGGGAGGACCCCCAGGAAGGGAAAGAGGACCAGGGGGAGGAGGGCGGTGACCGGGATCGGGACCGCCTCGGTCGTCCACCAGATCGCCATCCAGAGGGCCGCCGCTCCGGTCCTCAAACCTTCTGGAGGCAGGCCGGCCGGTGTCGGGAGAAGGAGGATCAGGAGCGCCGCGACCGGCCCGGCCACGAGGCCGATGGAGGGCCGGCGGGCCTGGGCGGGAGGGTCGGGTTCGTTCAAGGAGCGCGGGCCGGTGAGGGGGTCGGAGTGGCGGGGATTGTGCACTCCCGGACTGCACCGGGCAACCGAGGCCGAGGCGAGGGGTACCGCGCGACCTCTACCCCGCCCAATCCACAGCAACGGAGCTCTCGATGCCCCCTCGTTCCGGTGATCCGGCCCCCGATTTCAGCCTTCCATCCGGACCTGGTCCCGACCGGGTCACTCTGTCCGACTTCCAGGGGACGGACAACGTGGTAATCCTCTTCTTCCCCCTGGCCTTCAGCTCCGTGTGTCAGGACGAGCTCTGCCAGGTTCGGGACAGTTGGCCGGAGGCCTCGGAGCTGGGTGCCCAGGTGCTGGCCATCTCCGTGGACTCCCCCTTCGTGGTGAAGCGTTTCGCCGAGGAGACCGGCGTTGGCTTCCCCGTCCTCTCCGACTTCAACAAGGAGGCGATGGCGGCATACGACGTGATGTACCAGGACTTCTTCGGAAGCCGCGGGGTGGCGAAACGGTCTGCCTTCGTTGTGGACAAGACCGGAACGGTGCGCTACGCCTGGGTCACCGAGGATGCAGGCGTTCTTCCGGATTTCGATGCGATCCGTGCGGTGGTGGACGCCCTGGGCTAGACCGGCGGTCCATATCCGTGGCGGCACGCCTGTGAGGCGGTGGTCTCGTGGCCGGTCTCAGGCCCGCTCCACCACCATCGCGAAGCCGAGGCCCCCAGCGGCGCAGACCGTGATCAGTCCGAGCTCCACGTCCCGACGCCGCATCTCGTTCACCAGCGTCATCGTCACCCGTCCTCCAGTGGCGCCGAAGGGGTGGCCCAGGGCGATGGAGCCCCCCATGACGTTGATCCGATCCACGTCGGGGTGGCCCACGCGCCGACTCCGGCCGAGACGGTCCCGGGCGAACTGGTCGGAGTCCAGCCACTGGAGGTTGGACAGCACCTGAGAGGCGAAGGCCTCGTGCATCTCCATGAGGCCGATGTCCTTCATGGTCACACCGGCTCGGTCCAACGCCTTCGGGGCTGCGAAGGCCGGGCCCTGGAGGAGTTGGTCTTGTGGATCCAGGGCGGTGAAGGCGTAGCTACGGATTCGCCCCAGGACGTCGATTCCGTCCGACCGGGCTCGCTCCTCGGACATGAGGAGGACTGCCGACGCCCCGTCGGTGAGGGGTGAGGCGTTCCCTGCCGTGACGGTCCCGTACCTCTTGTCGAAGACGGGTTTGAGGCTGGCGAGCTTCTCCAGGGAAGTGTCGGTGCGGATCCCGTTGTCGGCGCGGACGACCTCGTCGAACTTCGGCGGGAGCCAGGTCGGAGCGATCTCCGCCGTCAGCCGACCATCCTCGGTACCCGCCGCCGCGAGGCGGTGCGAGCGCAGGGCCCACTCGTCCTGCGCGGAACGGGTGAGTCCGTTCGCCTTCGCCATCCGCTCGGCGGACTCCCCCATGGACTCGCCGGTGGTGGGCTCGGCGATCTCGGGCTGCTGCGGGAGAAGGTCTCGGGGTCTCAGCCCTCCCAGGGTGGAGACCCGAGCGCTGACCGTCTTGGCCTTCGACGCTCGCACCAAGGTCTCGGAGAGCTTCTCGGAGACCAGGATCGGGATGTGTGACAGGGACTCCGCTCCCCCGGCTACGACCACGTCGGAGTCCCCGACCTCGATCAAGTTGGCGCCAGCGACGATGGCCTGGTTCGCCGTGGCACAGGCCCGGGAGACGGTGCTCGCAGGTACGGATTTCGGGAGCGTGTCGAGGCCCACCTCTCTGGCGATGTTCCCGGCGTGAGGATCGTGGACCACCGTACCGAAGACGATCTCATCGATCTCCTCCCCAGGAAGCCCGCTCCGGGCGATGAGCTCCCGGACGGCCATCCGTCCCAACTCCACTGCAGACCAGGAGCGGAACACGGTCCCCGCCCGCACGAAGGGCGTCCGGACTCCATCGACGATCACGGCCTTCATCCGAATCTCCTGTTGGGGAGGGTGTACCCTGCGGGGCCCTGGACCCACGCCGACGCCTCGGGTTACCCTCTTGGCGGACTGAAAGGTGCCTCCCGGTGCTGGCCACCGCCTCCGGAGTCCAGCCTCCCCCTCCTCCGGCACCCACCTTCTTAGATGCGTACAGACATAGAGCTCCAGCCTGCGGGCGAAGAGCACATTCCTGCAATGGCCGCCCTATGGGCCGAGGCCTTTCCAGAGAAGCCCGAAGAGCGACGCCAGCGAGAGATCCGAGAGGGTTTCCACTACGGAGACCTGTCTGATTGCTGGATCGTCGAGTCCGACGGGCGCCTGGCCGGAGCCCTCCGGACCTATCGCCTGACCCTGAACCTCTTCGGCCAGAAGGTCCCGACCATGGGGCTGGCGGGGGTGGCGGTAGCCCCGGACTTCCGGCGGAGAGGCATCGGACGCCGCATGTGCCTGGCCGCCCTGGGGATCGCCCGGGATCGTGGCGACCTCATGTGCGCCCTGTACCCGTTCCGGACCTCCTTCTATCGGGACATGGGTTTCTCCCTGGCCGGCGCCCTGCACCGCTACCGCTTCAGCCCCGCCTCTCTCCCCATCTACCCCGGTTGGGACCATGTCCAGCGGGCTCCCCACGAGGAAGGAAGGACGCTGGCCCAGGAGATCTACAGCCGGGTGGCGGCCCGGGCGAACGGGATGATCGAGCGCTCCGCACAGATGTGGACCTCCCTCGATCTCGCCGGGGCCTACCTCTACCTCTACCGGTGCATTCGCGGCGTGCCCATGGGCTACGTGGTGGTCCGGGGGCGAGGTGGCCCGCCGGAGGAGTCCCGCCTTCGCGTTCTGGAGATGGTGGCGGAGAATCGTGAGGCCTACCTCGGTCTCCTGGGTTGGCTCTCGGTCCAGCGAGACCAGTGGGGGACGATCCAGTACGACTCCGTCCCCGGCGAGGACTTCTACGGCCGGCTCGACCACCCGAGAACTGAAAAGAGCGGTCTTCCTCGGGGACTTTGGTTCCACTCCGCCAGCATCCTGAGGGGGCCCATGTTCCGGATCCTGGACCTGGAGGCCCTGTTGGCCCTGGGCGCCGAGTCCGGCCGGGTCGAGGGTGCCTCCCGGCTCACCCTCTCCGATGGGACGCTCCAGGTCCGCGACCCGGACATTCCCGACAACCAGGGCTCGTGGCGAGACGGCGAGCGGGTCTCCACCACGGTGGACCAGACGGCGGGTCCCATCATCGCCATCGGGGACGTGGTGAAGGAGGTCTTTCGAGGCACCCTGCCCGGCCAGCCTCGCCCTCCCGAGGGGTGGGAGCCGAACCTTGGCCTCACCGAGGTGAGGTTGTTGGACGAGTTCTGATGCGGGCGGTCACCTTCGACGTCACCGTTCCTCGCTTCCTGCTGGCGAAGACGCTTGGGCGGGTCAGCAACTCCGCCTTCTACGGGGGCCCTTCCGGCGTGTCCATGGCGAACCAGGAACTCCCTGGTCTCCCGGGGCCCAGGTGGCTGCGGCTCCGGGTCGACAAGGCGGGGATCTGCGGGTCGGACATCGGCAACCTGACCTACTCCGCATCTCCGGCGATGGAGCCCTTCGGCTCCTTCCCGGCGGTGCTGGGTCACGAGATCCTGGCCACGGTGCTGGAGGTCGCGCCGGGGGTCACTCGGGCGGAACCGGGCCAGCGGGTCGCCATCGACCCGATGATCTCCTGCACCGTGAGGGGATACGCCCCGGGGAATCACTGCCCTTCCTGTGAGCGGGGCCTGCACTCCACCTGCGAGCGGGCGGGTGAGGTGGGTCCGATGAAGATCGGGGGCGAGCCCTTCGCCGCCGGGCTGACCCAGGGTTACCATCGCTCCCTTTCCGGGGGCTGGGCCGAGGAGCTTCTCGCCCACGAGGTGCAGGTCTTTCCCGTGGATGATGCTCTGGAGGACCACGCCGCAGCCCTCATCGAGCCTTTGGCCGTGGGGATGCACGCCGTCCTGAACGCACCCCCGGCCCACCGTTTGGAACCCGTATTGGTTCTGGGGAGCGGCCCTATCGCACTGGGAACGGTCTGGGCCCTTCGCGCCACCGGTTTCCAGGGAGAGGTCTACGCTCAGACCAAGCGGTCCCATGAGGGCGACCTCGCGCGACGGCTCGGCGCGTCGCAGGTCATCTCCCCTGGAGACGAGGCTCGGGAGGCGCTGGTGGGGACAGGGGCCTCGGCGTACATGCCCATCGTGGGGGACGAGGTCTATTCCGGGGGTGGCTTCCCCCTGGTCTTCGACTGTGTGGGGAGCGGCCAGACGCTCTCCCAAGCCATGCGATACGCCTCACCCCGGGGTCGGATCGTGATGCTGGGGTGCGCCGCCGAGATCCCCAAGCTCGACCTGACCTTCATCTGGGCCCGGGAGCTTCAGGTGAAGGGGTTCGTGGGCTACGGCCGGGAGCACTTCCAGGGGGAGGAAGCCCACACCTTCGAGATCACACACCGCCTCCTCCTGGAAACCGGGACGCGGGTCCAGGAGATGGTCACCCACGTCTTCCCCCTGGGACAGTATCGGGCGGCCCTCGAGGCGGCGTCGAATCGACGCCGTTCGAAGTCCGTGAAGGTCCTCCTCGATCCCAAGGCCGGCTAGCGCGTTGGATCGGGAGTCCTGAGGGCGCTCCCGAAGGCCACGCGGGCGGAGGTCGGCCCGGCCCGCTGTCAGAGCGGGAGCCGAAGCTCCTCGGGGTGGACGCGGCTGGTGGCCTCCTCGCCGTCGACGACGATCCCCTCGAGGCGCAGTAGCGCCGCCTTGCGGGAGAGTCCCCCGGAGTAGCCGTGGAGGGTCCGATCCGAGCCCACGACCCGGTGGCAGGGGATCACGACCGCGGTGGGGTTGGCTCCCACCGCCTGTCCCACGGCCCGAGCGCCCCCGTCGCCAAGCCCCAGGGCCCGGGAGATCGCGCCGTACGTCGTTACGTGGCCGGCCCGAATCGTACGGAGATGCTGGTAGACCCCGAGTTGGAAGTCCGTGAGGGCACCCAGGTCCAGGGGGACATCACCGAAGTCCTGGATCCGCCCCCCGAAGTAGTCCTCGAGTCGCCGAAGCGTCTCGGCGAGGTGCTCGGGTGGCTCGTCTGTGGTGAGGCGCTCTCCGGGGGGTGCGAGATCCGGTCCCGCGCGGAAGTCGAGTCGTCGAAGTCCGCGGTCCGTGGCCCACAGCTTCAGAGTCCCGACCGGGGTCCCTGCAAGGTGCGCGTAATGGACCGGGGTTCCGGGCAAGACTCAGGCCTCGGTTGGGGGATCTCCGACCTGCTTGAGGGCTTCCTGAAGCGCGTCGAAGCCCAGGAGCGCACACTTCACCCGTACGGGGAACTTGCTGACCCCCGCAAGGGCGCGAAGGTCTCCCAAGCTGCGGTCTCGCGCCACCGACTCGTCGCCGTGCATCAGGGCGGTGAACCGCCTCGCGACATCCACCGCGTCCTCCACCGAGGCGTCGGTGAGCTTCTGGCTCATCATGGAGACCGCTGCCTGAGAGATGGAGCATCCCTGACCGGTGTGGGCCACCTGCGCAATGCGACCGTCCTCGACCCTGAGCTGGAGTTTGATCTCGTCACCGCACGTCGGGTTGCGCATGTGGACCTCCGCCTGTGCGTTCTCCATCTCCCCCCGGTTCCGCGGGCTCTTGTAGTGCTCGAGGATGAGCTGTTGGTAAAGGGAGTCGAGTTTGGGTTCCTGCATGGTCAGCCGAAGATCTCGAGGACGTCGCCCAGGGCGTCGACGAGTCGGTCGGCGTCGTCCCGGGTGTTGTAGAAGTAGAACGAGGCCCGGGCCGTGGCCGGGACCCCGTAGTGCTGCATCACCAACTGGGCGCAGTGATGGCCCGCCCGGATTGCGACGCCCTTCGCGTCCACGATGGTCGAGATGTCGTGGGGGTGGGCTGCATCCAGGGTGAAGGGGACCACGCCGGAGCGGGCCTCCGGGTCCGGGGGCCCGAAGATCCGGATCCCCTCGAGCGACCGCAGGCGCTCCATGGCGTACCCGACCAACTCCCGCTCATGGGCCAGGAGCTGGTCGTGGGGCAGAGCCGAGAGGTAGTCCACCGCTGCTCCGAACCCGATGGCCCCGGCGATGTTGGGAGTACCGGCTTCGAACTTCTGGGGCACCGAGGCCCAGGTGGAGCTGTCACGCTCGACCAGGGAGATCATCTCACCGCCGCCCTGGTAGGGCGCCATCTCGTCAAGAAGCTCCCTGCGGCCCCACAAGCCGCCGATCCCGGTGGGGCCACACATCTTGTGAGCGCTGAAGGCGTAGAAATCGACGCCCAGGGCATTCAC
>JGI12210J13797_10571194_pt1 | contig 14350 bp, 6 predicted proteins | sample ElkSlonscriptome_3_FD_13797 | JGI IMG/M metagenome (IMG submission 13797)
CCTGGCCAACGCCGAGCTCCCACCTCGCGTCGGCCTCGAGCTGCGCGGCGAGGCCAGCGAGCGCGCGGCGATCCTCGGCCTCGACCTCGACCTCGAAGCCGGCGGCGCGGTCCACCTCGACGCCAGCGGGGTCCGCGATCCCGCCCGCGGATCGTGGACGATCCTCGCCGGGCTCGCGGCCGCGCTGGCCCCGGCGCTCGTCGATCCGCGCCAACCCGGGATCGAGCTCGACGCCCGGGCCCGCGCCCGTCGGGCCGACGCCGAGGCCCCGATCGACGCCCGCCTCGATGTCCGCGTGCGCGAAGCCCAGACCCGCGAGCTTGTCATCGCCCACGCCAGCGCCCGGGCCGACAGCTTCGATCCCCTCGCTGGCGAGGCCGCACTCGCGCTCGATGGCCTCGGCATCGATCTGCGCGCGTCGGCCAGCCACGGCGGCCCGTCCGGCCCGACCCGCGGCGCCCTGACCCTCGCGATCGCCGACCTCCACGCGCCGCTCGCCTTCGTGGCCCCGATCTTGGAGCTCGCCGAGCTCGACCAGGTCCGCGGCGGCGTGGTGGTCGAGGCCGAGTGCGGGCCGCCCAGCCCCGACGCGACCGGGCTCGCGGCCCTGCGCTGCACGCCCGAGGTCCTCGTCGACTCCTTCCACGGCTTCGGGACCTCGCTGGCCACCGCCAGGCTCGACGGGACCGTCGATCCCCTCGCCGACGAGCCCGGCTTCGACCTCGACCTCGACGCCCGCGGGCTGCTCGTGGCCGACGGCGGCTACGCCCTCGATCGCGTCGAGGTCTCGGCCGCCGGCCGGCCGAGCGATCTTCGCATCGAGGCGACCGGCGCCGGGCGCCACGATCGCTTCGACCTCGCCGTCGACGTCGAGCAGAGCGAGGACGCCCGGCGGGTCCGCTTCGATCGCCTGAGCGCGAGCACGACCCGCGGGGCCGGGGGCGTGCCCGCGGCGATCGAGCTGCGCGCGCCCGGGGCCCTGGTCATCCACGAGGATCGAGTCGAGATCGCCGCCCTCGACCTGCGCGCGTTCGGAGCCGACATCGACGCCGAGGGCGTCGTCGCCCTGAGCCCCGCGCGCCGCCACGACCTGCGCCTGTCGATCGCCGGCCTCGACCTCGCAAGCCTGGATCGCGCGGTCCCGGGCCCGAGCATGCGCGGCCGCGCCGACCTCGACCTCCGCGTCGCCGGCCCCTCCCGCGATCCCTACGGGCGCCTCGAGGTCCACGGCCGCGAGCTGCTGATCGCCGGGCTCGAGCTCGGCGACCTCGACCTCGACCTACGCCGCGAGCCCAGCCCCGGCCCGCGCCTGCGGCCCATCGAGCCCGCCGTGCTCGCCCTCGCCCGAGCCGACATGCCCGGGTCCAACAGCGGCGATCTCGTCGTCGACCTGCGCCTCGCCGGGCCCTTCGCCCGGCGGATCGAGCTCCGGGCGATCGCCCCGATCTCCCTCGCCGAGGGCCGCCTCGGCCGCGGCCCGATCGCCGCGGCGCTCAGCGTCGAGGACTTCGAGCTCCACGAGCTCGCCGCGCTCATGCCCGAGACCCCCGCGGGCTGGGATCCCACGGGCCCGAGCGCGGCCCCGCCCGGCGACCCGCTGTTGGTCCCCGAAGGTCGCGTCGATCTCGACCTCGTCGCGACCGGAACCTGGGCCCGCCCCGAGCTCGAGCTCGCCGTCCGCGGGACCAAGCTCGAGCTCGATCGGGCCGAGCTCGGCGCCCTGCGCCTGCGCGCCCACGCCGATCACGACGCCGTCGAGCTCGAGCTCGATCTGTCGCCGGGCTTCGTCGACGCCGTCTCGGTCCGCGCCCACGTCCCGGTCGAGCTCGACCTTCGCCGCGGACGCGCGCGCTGGGCCAAGACCGACGCCCACGCGATCTCCCTCGACATCAGCGGTCTCGATCCGCAACGGCTCGCCGCGGCCCTCGGCCCGAGCATTCCGGCCCTCGGCGAGGCCCTCGCCGCCCTGCCCCTGACCGGCGAGTTTGCGACCGGCCTGCGCGCCCGCGGCAGCGCCGACGCGCCCGAGCTCGACCTGCGCGTCCACGGCCGGGCCCTCGCCCTCGGGCCCTCGCAGCTCGGCGATGTCCGCGTCGACCTCGGCTACGCCCACGACATGGTCCTCGCCCAGTTCGACCTCGCCTCGCCCCTCGCCGCGCGCCTCGACGGCTGGGTCGAGCTGCCGATCAGCCTCGACCTCCTCGGACCCGAGCCCGTGGTCCTCAGCCAAAGCGCCGCCCTCGACGGTCAAATCCACGCCCGCGACCTCGACCTGCCCGAGCTCGGCGCCCTCGCCAACACCGAGCTCGGCGGCAGCGCGGGCTTCGATGTCCGCTTGGCCGGGACCCTCGCCGCGCCCGAGGCCACAGCCGCGCTCGAGCTGCGCGAGCTCGCGACCGGGCGCGACGAGATCGGCGACCTCACGGCGACCCTCGCGTTCGCGCCCACGCAGGTCGACCTCGACCTCGACCTGGTCCGCGCCGGGGTCCACAGCCTCGCGGTCCACGCCAGCGTCCCGCTCGAGACCGAGCTGTTTCCGCCCGGCGACGCCGCGCCCAAGATCGCCTGGCGCCGGACCGGCTCGCACCGCCTCCAGCTCGTCGCCGAGTCCCTCGACGAGGGCCTGCTCCGGGCCTTCGTCGAGCTGCCCGAGGATTTGCGCTTCGACGGCGCCGTGGCCCTCGACGGCGGCGGCGAGCTCGGCGACTTCGCCCTCGACGGCACGGTCCACGCGATCGTCGCCAAGGGCAAGGCCGACCCCGTCGAGCTCACGACCGCGCTCCACCTCGACGAGGCCGAGCAGGCTGTCGAGCTGAGCTTGATCCCGGCCCGCGGCCAGGGCCTCGACGCGCGCCTGGCCCTCGCGCTCCCGGTCGCCGCTTACGTCGCCGGCGAGCACGGCCTCGAGGCCACGCCCTACACCCTCGAGGTCGAGGCCCCCGCGTTCGATCTCGTCAACCTCGCCGGGTTTTTACCCCCGAGCCTCCACGATCCCGTCGGCATCCTCGACGCCCAGTTCACCGGCGCCGGGCAGATCGGCGCGCCCGCGCTCGACGGGAGCTTGGCCCTGCGCGGCGCGGCCTTGACCGTCGTGCCCCTGCGCCAGCGCCTGTCCGAGCTCGAGCTCGAGCTCGAGCTGTCCCGCGAGCGCCTCGAGCTCGCCAGCTTCCACGTCCGCGCGGGCAAGGGCGGCCTGCGCGGCTCGGGCCACGTCGACGTCATCTCGGGCACCGCCCCCGGCCTCGACGCCAGCATCGAGCTCGACATCGACGACTTCCCCGTCGTCCAGCCCGGGCTCCCGGCGATCGTGTTCGACGCGGGCGTCGACATCGAGCTGCGCTCGCGGCCGCGGGACCTCGAGCTCAACATCGCCTTGCGCGAGCCCGAGCTGAGCGTCGGGACCAAGGCCGAGAGCGCGCCCAAGCCGATCCCCACCAGCGACGCCCTGGTCTTCGTCGGCGAGGCCGAGGGCCTCCACACCGACGACCTGCCCGAGCTCGATGCCGACGGCGACGCCGATGGCGGCCGCCTGGCCCTGACCCTCGAGCTCCTCGATCCCCTGCGCATCGCCGGCAACCCGATCGACATGACCTGGACCGGCAAGATCGAGCTCGAGCGCGTCGACGGTCAGCTCCAGGCCAGCGGTCAGCTCGACACCCGCCGCGGCCGCATCGATCTCGTCGGCAAGCAATTCGACATCCAGCGCGGCTCGGTCGCCCTGCCCGACGACGGCAAGATCGATCCCTACATCGACCTCATCGCCACGACCCAGGTCAACGACGTCGAGATCACCGCGCGGATCGGCGGCCGCATCAGCCGGCCCGAGCTCGCGTTCTCGTCGAGCCCGGCCCACAGCCAGTACGAGATCTTCAGCTTGCTCGTGACCGGCACGATCTCGCCGTCCGACGCCGAGCGCAGCAACCTCGAGGCCCAGGCCGCCTCGCTGCTCGCCGCCGTCAGCAGCCCCCAGCTCCAGCAAAAGATCTCCCAGAGCCTCGGCATCGACCGGGCCAAGCTCGGCTTCGGCGAGACCATCGACCAGCCGATCTTGACCGTCGGCAAGCGCGTGTCTCGGCGCGTCTACCTCGAGACCCACTACCACCACAACGCGCCCGACGACGAGAACACCGCCGAGGTCCGGGTCCAGTACGACTTCGCCCGCCGCTGGTCGCTCCAGACCCACTTTGGCGACGCGGCCGTCGGCGGGGTCGGGACCTACTGGTCGCGGACCCTGGCCGCGCCCGAGTGGAAGGTCAGCCCCGAGCAGCGCGCGGCTCGGCACGAGCGTCGGCGAACCACGGTCGAAGCCGAACAGCCAGACGAGCGCGAGGTCCCCAGCGAGAACCAAGACGAGGGCGAGGTCGCGGCCGATGACTGAGTCGCTGCGCCCACCCAGGCTCGGCGGTCCGGGCCGCCGCGCGGTCGTCCTCGCCCAGCTGCTCCCCGCGCTCGCGCTGCTCGGGTGCGAGGCCGAGCCCAGCGCCGCTGCCGATCCCGCCGCCCTCGTCCACCCCCCGCCGCCGTCCCCCGTCCTGACCCGCGAGCGCGACGCCGCGGTCCCGCCCGGCTTCCCGCTCGAGCTCCCCGATCTCGACGAGGTCCTCGACGGCCAGCGGCTCACGACCCGCGACGGCGCCGAGATCTTTAGCCTGAGCGCGCGGGCCCAAAGCGAGGACATCGACGACGTCGCCGCAGCCCTGACCGCCGCCCTCGACGACCACGATCTGCGCGTCGAGACGACCCGCGTCGCCGCCGGTCAGGGCCAGCTGACGCTCCTCGACGCCCGCGACGACGACTGCACCATCGAAGTCGGCGCGATCATCCAGACCGAGACCCGCGCCGTCGGCGATCCGGGTGTGAGCTTCATTTTGACGTGGACAGCCCGTCAGCCCGACGCGCGCGCCGCTGCCCGCTCGGCCTCGCGCTGAGCCTCGCCGTAGGGATCCTGCCACGGGCACCACTGCGACGAGGTCCCCGAGCGCGGCTTGGAGCACATGTTCCGCACCCCCGGCCCGAGGTCGAGCTTGCCGGCGGCCATGGCCTCGAGCCCACCGGGGACCTCGGGGGTGACGTAGACCGAGGTCTCGCCGTACTCGCCAAACACCACGCGGTTACGGCCGCGAAAATAGCGATAGACCAGGCGCTTGGAGCTCTCCTTCGGGATCAGCAGCTCGACCCGGACGACGTCCTTGTCGAAGTGGGCGTTGGCGTACTTGGCCAGGACCCGCCCGGCCTCGGCGCCCGACCACCAAAAGCTCTCGATCAGCGGCGAGTCGGCGAGCACGATGGTGTCGACCCGGCCGCGGATCGCGAGCTCGCCCGGGAGCGCGCCGAGGTCGACGTTGACGAGCTCGGGATCGCTGGCGTCGACCTCGGGCGCGGCGTAGTAGCTGGCGACGAGCTCGGTGATCTTGGCCAGCTGCTCGGGCTCGCGCATGGCGTCGTAGTAGCGAACCCGGGCGCTGCGGATGACCTGCTCGACGTCCTTTTTCTTCTTGGGCATCTCGCCGTCGAAGCGAAAGTCGAGGGTCGACTGGATCGCGGCGTCGACGAAGGCCTGGTCGGTGATGCAGTAGGCGGCCTTGTCGGCGTAGCAGCTGTCGCCGTCGACGAGCGCGGCGCGGGCGAGCTTCCAGCCGTCGACGTCGACGTCGGGCTTGGACGCGCCGCAGGCGACGAGCGCGAGGGCGGCGAGCGCAGGGGCAAAACGACGAAGCATCGCGGCGCAGTGTAGCGTCTACGAGAGCCAATGCTGGTTTGTCAGGAGCGCGCGCGAGCGGGCGCCGCGATGTCGAGGCCGAGCGCCTCGTTCGGCTCGCAGACGTCGCTGCGCGCCCCTCCACGCCGCTTCGCGGGTGGGCACGGCGGTTGCACAACCACCGGCCATGCAGTCATCGACGATCCGAGGCAAGGTCACCTTCGTTCCCTGGCTCGCGGCGCTGGTCCTCGGCGCCAGCGCCCACGCCAGCTTGCTCGTCCATGAGCTGCGCCACGGTGACAGCGGCGAGCCCCCCACGGTCGTCGTCATCGAGGCCGGCGATCACGAGCGCGTCGCCCACCACGAGCGAGTCTTGCGGCAGCGCGCGCGCCGGCGGGCGCGGGTCCGCGGCGCTCGCTCGCCGGGCACCCGGCCCACGCCCGGGTTCGAGTCCTTCGACGCGCCGAGCTCCCTCGACGACTGGATCGAGCAGCGCGCGAGCTACAGCTACACCATCGATCGCCAGGCCCTCGACCACGTCGTGCCCCGGGCCCTGCTGACCATCGACCGCGACGGCCTCGAGACCCTGGCCGCGACCGTCGGCCTGACCGAGCCCCTGCGCCTGCACAACATCCGCCGGGACACTCCCCTGTGGACCCTCGGCCTGCGCAACGGCGACCGCGTCATCGACCTGCGAACCGGCGGTGACGCCGGGATCGAGCGGGTCACCCTCGCCATCGAGCGCCGCGGTCGCCTGGTCGATCTGTCATATGAGCTGATCTAGGCCCGGTTTCCGGCTAAAGTCCCGGCGTGGCACCGTCGACCCCACCTACCGACACCGACCCGCTCCTCGGTCGCACGCTCGACGAGCGCTACCGCGTCGACGCGCAGATCGGCGCGAGCAGCTCGAGCCGGATCTACCGAGGGATCCACGCCGAGCTCGGCGAGGCCGTGACCATCGAAGCCCTCAGCCACGAGATCGACCGCGCCCGGCTCGACGAGACCAGCCAAGCCCTCGCCAAGCTCCGCCACCCCCACGTCGCGACCTTGCTCGAGCTCGGCCAGACCGAGGGCGGCGCGTACCTGGTCACCGCGCCCGTCACCGGCGAGTCGCTCGCCGATCTGCTCGCCGACGGCAGAACGCTCGAGCCCGCGCGGCTCGTCCCCCTCGCCAGCCAGATCGCCGCCGCCCTCGCGGCCGCCCACGCCCTCGACCTCGTCCACGGCGCGATCGAGCCCGGCCACGTGTTCGTCGAGCCGGGACGCGACGCCAGCGAGCAGGTCAAGATCCTCGGCTTCGGCGTCTCGACGCTGCTCGCCGACGACCCGACCGGGCCCGAGCCCGCGCTCGATGTCCGCGCCCTCGGCCAGCTGCTCCACCGGGCCCTGAGCGGGCGCGAGGCCACGCAGCCCGAGGTCCTCGCCGAGCTCGAGCTCCCGACCGGACTCGCCGCGCTCATCACCCGCGCCCTCGCCGACGCGCCCGACGACCCGGCCCCGCGCATGGACGACCTCGCCGCCGCCCTCGCCGAGCTGCCCGTGTCCGCGCCGCACCCGGCCAAGCCATCGATCGCCGAGCGCCACCCGGTCCTCGCCCTGCTCGCGTTTTTGTACATCGCCCAGTCGCACCTGACCGACGACGACCTCGACCCCAGCGAGCTGCTGCTCATCGCCCAGCAGCTCCACGCGTGGAAGCCCAAGACGACGATGCGCCAGATCAAGGCCATCATCGCCCACGCCCGCGCCGACTACGACGCGCTCGACACCCGCGCGGCTCGCTACGCCCGCAAGCACGAGGTCACCGAGGCCCTCGGCGCGCGCCTCAACGAAGATCAGCGCCGCCACGTGCTCGGCAGCATGTGGCGGATCGCCGGCGCCGACGGCCGGATCATCGACGCCGAGCGCGAGTTCATCACCGCGACCATCGGCCACCTCAACCAGGCCAGCCCGAGCGCGGCCAGCGAGCCGGCCGAGGCACCCGAGCCAACCGAGGTCCGGGACCCCGAGAGCCCGGTCCCGCGGGCGCGAACGACCGAGCCGACGCAGCTGCTCTCGGTCGCCGACGACGCCGGCGACGACGCCGAGCCCCGGCCCCAGCCCGCACTCGACACCGACGTGCTCGAGGACGGGACCGCCATCGTCGCCCCGCTGTTCGAGACCGCGCCCTTTCCGGCCATGGATCCCGCGCCCGCCGACGCGCCGCGTGAGGCCGAGCCGGACGAGGCGCCCGAGGAGCCGACCATGTTCATGTCCCCGGCCTTCGACGCCGACGAGCCCCCGCCCCTCGACGCGCCAACCCCGAGTCCTGCGATGCGGGCCACCCCCACCGCGCCGCCGCTGATCACCGACGCGCTCCCGGCCACGCCCACCGCACCGCTGCCGATCGCCGACGCGCCCAAGCCCGCCGCCCCGGTCGCGATCGACGACGCGCCCGCGACCGAACCGATCGATCTGCGCGCGACCGAGCTCGCGTTCCCCAGCGACGCGATCCGCGAGCAAGTCGAGCAGTGTCACCGGGCCCTCGCCGAGCTCCTCGCCCGCGCCGCGCCCCTCGACGCCCTCGCGGCCGGCCCCCTCGCCCGCCGCCGCGACAGCGCCTCGGTCCTCCGCCTCGAGTTCGAGCGCGACGCCGGTGTCCGCGAGTCGCTCCTGACCCAGCTCGACACCCGCGCGCTCGATCCCGCCACCCGCCTGTCGACGGCCCTGCTCGTGCTCGAGCTCGATCCCAAGCGCGGCGTCGAGCTGCTGTTCGAGCGGGCCAAGCTCGCCGACGCCAACGACGACGGCGCGGGCCTCGACGCGATCATCGGCGCCCTCGAGCTCGGCGCCGAGGACGAGCAGCGGGCCCAGCTCCTGCTCCGCGGCCACGCCGACGCCAGCCCCGAGCAGCGCCCGCGCTGGCTCCTCGCCCTCGACCGCCAGGCTATCGATCCCGGCCCCGAGATCCTCGCCGCGGCCCTCGCCTCGCCCGTCCCCCAGACCCTCGCCGCCGGCCTCCGCCTGCTCGCGATCCACGCCGACCGCGACGCCCACGCCGCCGCGGTCTTGCCCCAGCTGTTCGCCCCCGCGCCCGCGGTCCGCAGCGCAGCGATCCTCGCCGGCCTCGTCCTCGACCTGCCCCAGGCCCCGATCCTCCTCGGCCTGACCGCGCCGAGGCCGGGCATGTCCATCTGCGCCTACCTCCACGCCTGCTCGGCCCCGTCCGCCGATCTCGACCGCCTCCTCGCCGACCCCAGCGACGCCCTCGACTTCGCCCTCGCCCTCGCCGGTCGGCGCCCGATCATCGACGCGATCGTCGAGCGCAGCGGCGAGGCACCGGCGGCCCCGGTCCTCGCCGGCCTCCACTTTGCGACCGGCTTCGACGGCGAGCCATCCGCGCTCGCCAGCTGGTGGGCCGAACGGCGCGAGAGCTTCGACCCCGAGCAAAGCCACGTCGGCGGCCAGCCGAGCTCGGGGCCCGCGATCGAAGCGGCCCTGCGCGCTGCGCGCCCCAAGGTCTGGTCGACCGTCCGCGTCGAGCTGCTCGCGCGCAGCCGCGGCGCCATCCGCCTGCCCGATCGCGGCCTGCCCGACGCCCTGCTCGCGGCCCTCGACGGGCTCGGCGCCGAGCTCGACGCCAGCCCCTGATTCGCGGCCCAATTCAGCCACACGCGAACGATTTTTGATCGTTTGGCCCCGGGCCTGACTGCTCGTTCGATGCTCGATTCGGTCCGCAGTGAAGTCATCGATCCCCAGGCTCTATCGCCCGCGCGCAGGCACGCCCTGATCGCCGAGCTCTACGCGATCCACGAAGCGATCTTTCGCGGGGTCTCGCGCGAGAGCTTCGCCGCCTACGTCGTCGACTCGCCGGCCGCGCGCACGCGCATCGAGCTGTTTCGGGCCCGCGGCCAGCTCGTCGGCTACTGCGCCGTGCACACCTTCGTGGTCGAGCGCGAGGGCCAGCGCGAGGTCGTGGTCCCCCACCCGCAGCGGCCCACGCCGACGGCCACGCGCGCGTGGATGAACCAGCTCGCGGATCACTTCGGCCTCGAGCGCCACGACAGCGAGCTCGACGGCGTGTGCAAGGTCGGCTGGATCACCCGCGAGGGCCCGAGCGCACGCGCGAGCTGGGCCGCACGGACCGACGCGATGACGCGCTACTTCCTCGCCGCGAACCCCGGCTACACCCGGGGCGAGGGGCTGCTGACGCTGATGCCGCTGAGCCTCGCGGGCCTCGTCGAGGGCAGCCTTCGCCACCTCCGACGGAGCTGGCGACGGAGCTGGCGACGGAGCTGGCGGCGGCGCGTGAGTCCGCATCGAGGCCCCACAGCTGTTCGAGGCCCTCGAGATCCGGTCCAGACCTGAACACGGCCACACTCAGCCCAGCGCGCTCGGGCGGCTCGCAAGGTGCCCCGCGTCGCCAGCCAGCAGCTGAGCTGCGAGGGGCTCGACGACCCGCCGGCGGCCCTGAGCCCACAGCTCGGCGCGGACCGAGTCGGCGAGCAGCCCGTGCTCGGGCCGCGAGCGCGCGAGACCCAGGTCGATGGTCTCGCAGGCGCGGGCGAAGCAGGCGGCCGCTGGCGCGCGCAGCTGTGGCCAACGACGCAGGAGCCACGCGAGCAAGACCCAGGCGTGCTCGGCGTGGGCGGCCTCGTCCTCGGCGATCTCGCGCAGGCGCGCGGCGAGCTCGGGATCCGTGCTCATCGCAGTCGCCGACGCCGACGACGTCGAACGCCTCGAAGCACGCTTCGCTGTCCGGCTCACCGGTCTCGTCGCCGGTCTCGCCCGTCTCTTCACCGGTTCCAGCCTCGCCCGTCGAGCCGTGTCCGGTCTCGCCCGTCGTGTCTGCCGCCGTCTCCGAGCCGCTCGCGTCGGTCGTCGTGCCGCCGTCGCCGAGCTCCTCCGGCGTGCACGCGAGCAGCACCGAGCTCGACGCGAACAGCACCCACTCCAGCCGTCGCCGCCGCGCCTCGATCCGCGTCATTCGGTCCCGTTGAGTCATGGATGGGACTGTAGGGGCTCGAGCGGGCACAGCGAGCGTCCGCCGACGAACCGCGCCGTTCGGACGACGAGCGGCGCGAGCCCGGGGACGAGCGGTCGTGGCCGGCGCCGCGCGTGTAAGGCGCCAGCTCGGGTTTTGCACCCTGTTTTGGGGGGTCTCGGACCACCCCTCGACGACCCCGGAGGGGTTCGCTGGGTCAAATTACACCCCTTCGTGGCCCTCCGGGGTCGGCCAATTCTGGGTCGCGACCTCCCCCCGAGCCGATCGGGTCGGCCTCGGGGAGGTCGGGACCCTCGACGGGACGAAGTCGAAGCTCCGCGCGCGCGGTCCCGGACCTCCTCGCGAGCCGATCGACATCGCACGCGAGAGGTCCAAGCCCTCGAAGGATCGATGTCGAGGTCGCGCGCGGGAGGTCGCCAACCGGCGAGCGACGAAGTCGAAGCGCTGCCGTCGAGGGTCGCGACCGCCGACGCAGCCGATCCGAGCTCCGGGGTCCCCGTGTAATTCGCCAAACCAAGCCGATCGATCGGCTTCGTCGGAGGTCAAAGACCACCGCGACGCGATGTCGAAGGGCCCAGCGTCGAGACCCCGACCAGTTGACCCTCAGACCGCGAGCGAGGAGACTGGGGCCATGCCTCCTCGGGAGTCGAGCGCGTGGGCAGACATCCGCCCGGAGGCCCTCGCCGGGCTCACGTCCGAGGAGTTCGAGCGCTTTTGCGAAGACCTGGTCGAGTCGGAAGCCTACGAGCGCCACGACGAGCCTGACTTCGCCGGCAGCACCGGCGGGCCTGACGGAGGCCGCGACATCTTGCTGACGGTCTCCCGTCAGCCGATCTATACGCGGCTAGAGTACCAGCGGCGCTACTTGCTCTCGCCGCTGACCCACGACCCGCGCGCGCCGCCCCAACCAACCCGGATCGCCTACAGCTGCAAGACGGGCGACTGGCTGACCCTGGCGCTCAGGGACGCGAACAAGGGAACCAGGCGCGCGGTCGAGGTCCTCGCGGAGGGAGGCTACTTCATCCTCTTGGTCAACGCCCGGGCCTCCCTCGACCGCCAGTACACGCGCGACGGTGTCGAGCAAACAGCGCGCGAACACCTGGCCCAGGCCTACTGGGAGCGGCTGAAGTCAGAAGATCCAAACGCCGCCGATCCGAGCGAGCGCATTCACATCTACGACGCCAACAAGCTGGCCCGCTACCTCCGCGCGCGCGGGCCTGCGAGCAGCGCCCTCGACGGCTGGGCCGAGCGTCTACGCGCCACACCGCTGCTGTCGAACCTCGAGCAGTGGTGCGAGAGGCAAGCGCTCGATCGCGGCGAGCTACCGCGCTGGGTCGACGACGATGAGCGAACGCGGATCAAGACCGACCTGCTCGCCCACCTCGAAACACCCGACCCCGACGACCGAGCCAGTCGTGTCGCCTGTCTGGTCGGCAAGCCCGGCGTCGGCAAGACCCGGCTGCTCTACGAGGCCCTGAGCTCCAACCAGCAGCTCCAGCAGCGGGTCAGGATCGCGCGCTCGGCTGAGGAGGCCGAGAGCTCGATCCGCGCCGACAGGCTCCTGCGTCGCTACCCCGGCCTCGTGCTCGTCATCGACGACTGCCTCGTCGGCGAGACCCGTGAGATCGCGAGCTACTTCCTCCACGCAGCCACGTCCGCGTCCAACCTGGCCGCCCAGCTCGTACTCCTCGTCCCCGCCGCGCCGGAGGCCGTACGCGACCAGCTCCCCCGCGGCGCGCGCTGGGAGCTCGGGCCCCTCGCGACCGAGCAGGCCTGCGAGATCGTGGCCCAAACGAGCGATCGACCGCCGACGGATCCGACGGTCGTCGAGCTCGCCCGGCTGTCCGAGGGCTTTCCATGGTTCGCGCGCTTGCTCGCCGCGGAGCTCGATAGCGCCGCGGGCCAGGCCCCGGTCGACACCCGCGGGGCGATGTTCTGGGCGCTGGCGTCGCGGCGCGAGGTCGGATCCGCTCGCGAGCTCGATCACCTGCGTCTGCGCCGGGCACGGAGCTTGCTCGCCCTATCGCTCACGCCGAACGTCGACTGGGACCGGCTCGATCCCCAGCGCCGCGAACGACTCGCGCGCGCGGTCGGCCTGTCGAGCTTCCAGGAGATCGTCGACGGCGCCAACGAGTGCTTCGCGCGCGGCCTCGTCCGTCGGCGGCTCGGCTGGCGCTTCAAGTACGTGACCCCCCAGGTGCTCGAGCGGGAGCTCATCGCCTGGCTGCTCGGCCCCGACGGCCACGATCCAGGCGGCCGCAACCTCGCCCTGCACGGCCGCGAGCACCTCGATCGCTTCGTCGCCACGCTCTCACGCCTCGACCTGCCTCCATCGATGATCTCGGGCGTCGTCGACACCGCGCTCGCGGATCTGCGCGAGACCAGCCTCGCCCAGCTCGGCGACCGCGGCTTGACGGGTGCACGGCTCGACCTGCTCGCCCGCTCGCAGCCCGAGCAGACCGCCCGCGAGCTGCGTCGTCTCGTCGCCTCGACCGAACTCGACGAGCTGCGCGCCGATCCAGGCAAGAGCCGGCGGAGCCTGGTCTGGACGCTCGAGTCCTCGATTGAACACCCGCGCGCCTTCGAGGCCGCCGAAGCCGCGCTGTTTCGCCTCGCGCTGGCCGAAAACGAGGGTTACGCCAACAACGCGACCGAGACCTGGGCAGGGCTGTTTGTCCCCCACGCGCGTATCGCCGAGCGGGGGCCGCTCGCGCGCCTCGAGCTGCTTGGCCGTCGCCTTCGAGACGACGACCGTCGCGTCCGATGGACGGCGCTGCATGCCTTCGCCCAGCTGCTGTCGCGCTCCCCCTTCCGGCGCTCACGCTGGCGAGATGCGAGCGCGGCCGAGGCCCACGAGGCTCGTCTGCGCGGCTGGTCCATGCTCGTCGACTGCGGCTGCGACCCGGACATCGGCGTGTCCACGAGCGCGCGTCGGCGAGCCATCGAATCGCTGCGTGGCGCGGTCGCGCTGGGGCTCGGCCCTCATGTGATGGACATGCTCGCCGCCAAGGTCGAGGACTGGTCCCTCGACGAGCGCATCTTGTTGTGCGAGGTGCTGGAGGAGCTGCGCGCCTACGACGGGAAGTCGCTCGCTGAGCCCGAGGTCGAGGCGTCGCTGACCAAGCTCGAGCGAGCCGCCTCGCCTCGCTCCTACCGGGAGCGCCTGCGGCTGCGCGTGAGCGGATGGGGTCCGGCCCTCGTTCGTGGCGACGACGATCGCCTCGATGACGAGATCGCCCGCGAGGGCCTCGACGAAGATCTCCAGCTTCGACCAGAGCTGGACTGGCTCGCAACGCCCTCAGCGGCGCGCGCCCACATGTTCGCCTATGCGATCGGACGCAACGATCTCGACGAGGCCCTGTTCGAAGATCTGCGCCGCATCGCCCGGGAGCATCCGTCGAGCTGGCAGGCACAGGCGCTGATTGGACGCTACATCGGCGGGATGGCCCGCGCGGGTCGAGAGCAGGCGGCCCAGGCACTCCTGCGCGAGCTCCAGACCGACGAGCGAGACGCGAGCGCGGCTGCGCTGGCCATCATCGAGCTCGGCGCGACGACCGAGCGCCTCAGCTGGCTCGAGCGCGCGCTCGCAAGCGACGCGATCCACGAGTTCGCGCTCGAGGAGCTGTGTCGACGGCACCAGTGGATCAGCGACGCAGATCTGTCGAGCGTCG
>JGI12210J13797_10920737_pt1 | contig 14347 bp, 14 predicted proteins | sample ElkSlonscriptome_3_FD_13797 | JGI IMG/M metagenome (IMG submission 13797)
GCAGAGCTGAACCTGATTTAGGCGATTGCCCAAACACCACCCCAATAATTCTCAGCATTTGGGAGGGGGATTATACTGAATACGTCAGCCTAATCCCCCACATCGAGATCTTAGGCTGACGTGATTCCGCCTGTTTACCTCAGACAAGATCTTAGGCAGCGAGTCTGCCGCAGTCTCTTGTTTAACCTCCTCCGCCATGGAAGCTACCGACTACGATAGAATCGCATTCACGCGGCTGACTAAGATTCCCCCGGCCGCAATCATCGACTTGATGAACGATTCCGCAGTCCGTCGGCATCTGCCACTGGCTCGGGATGAGTTCGGAGATGTCGAGTGCGATCGCTTTGTCGCTACCAAGGAACGAATGTGGGAGGAGAGAGGCTTTGGACCTTGGGCCTTCGTGCTGGATGACGAGTTTATCGGTTGGGGTGGCCTTCAGCCGGAGGGCGACGATGTAGATGTGGGGCTCGTTCTCAGTCGAAAGTACTGGGGAGCGGGCCCTGCTCTCTACCGGAGGATTCTGACATACGCATTCGAAGAACTCTGCGTTGACTCCGTTACTGCCTTGCTTCCCCCGAGTAGGACAAGGGTTGCAGCGCTGCGGCGGCTTGGTTTCCGCGAAGATGGCGAGATTGCGATCCAAGACCAGTGCTTCATCCGCTACCGGCTCATCCGAAGCATCCGACGGACCTGAATGGAGTCAGATTACCGCCGTCGCTACCTAACGAGCACATGCACATGGAACGGTGATATACACTATCGATCATGATACGCATATTGTCGCCGTCCGGTGATGCCCAGTCCGTTAGAAAGTGGAATTTTCTACTGGGTACGATAGGCTCTCGGTGTCATTCCCGTCAGCTGCCGAAATTTTCGTCCCAAATGGCTGTGGCTGTTAAAACCGCACTCAAGGGCGATCGCCACAACGGGTTTATCTGTTTGTTTCAACAACTGCTTTGCCCGCTCTACCCGTTGCTGCAGCAAATATTGGTAAGGCGACAGGTCCAGCGATTGTTTAAAGAGACGCCCAAAATGAAATTGACTCATTCCAACAAGCTCTGCCAGGTCAGCTAAGGCAATCTCACCACCTAAATGGGCATCAATATAGTCCAAAACCTGTAGAAGTTGGCGCTGAGGGAGCCCACCCTCGTAGGTCGGCAACTCAGGTTGGGTAGTGGCGTGGTGCCGCAGCAAATGCACCGCTAAAACATTGGCCAGCGAATCGGCATACAGTCGGTTGCCAGATTCCTGGTGGAGTTCTGCTCCACAAATCCCCACCTCCAATCCCCACATCTGGGGACAACGGCTCCCCACATCCGTTTGTATTTTTGAATTGTCAACGCAAGCAACGGAGCCTGACCATGACTTTGCAGAAGCAGATGCTGGCAATGGCGATGAGAGCCAAGCTGTCTACCCTGTGGATGTTTTACCTGTTCAACACGATCTTTCGCGATATCCACGAATTTATTGAGCCGGGATTCATTGAACAGGTGATGACCGGGACATTCAATGGCACTCAAATCACAGAACCGCTGTTGCTGTTCGGTGGTTTTGTGGCCGAAGTGCCCATCTCAATGGTGCTGCTCTCTCGGCTGTTGCCCTATGGCCCAAATCGCTGGGCCAACATCGTTGCCGCTGTGGTTACCCTCGCCTTTGAAATCAACAACGGCACCACCGACATGGACGATACCTTCCACATGGTCATCGAAATGGCCGCTCTGTCATTCATTATCTGGTCCGCATGGCGGTGGCGGAATCCGTTTCCTAGGCAACAGCTGATCGAACAAGAAATGTCATCATGAAAGCAGTCATTGGAGAGAAAAACCGATGAACAAAGTTGCTGTATTCGGCAATACGGGCGGCGGCAAGTCTACGTTAAGCAAACGGCTTGCTGAGATGACCGGACTCCCCTGGGTACCGCTCGATTCACTGCAGTACCAGCCCGGCGGCGGTGAAGTCCCCCATGACGCGTTCAAAGCGGCCCACGATGCGCTGCTGACGCAAGACCAGTGGGTCGTGGATGGCTTTGGCTCCCCAGATACTCTACGGAAACGCCTGAACGTGGCCGATACCCTGGTGTATCTCGATATGCCCGTATGGCGGCACTATTGGTGGGTGACGAAGCGATTCCTGAAAGGGCCGTGGGTGCCGCCTGAAGGCTGGCCGGAGGGGAGCCCGCTCTTAAAAGGGACGCTGAATTCCTACACCACGGTGTGGCTGTGCCATACCAAGCTAACGCCCAAATATCGGGACTATGTGGCGCAAGTGCAGGCGACAAAGCAGGTTTACCATTTGCGATCGCCCCAGGACATCGCCCAGTTCTACCAGACCATCGCAGCACAAGCTGACGCTACCCTTCCCAGGAGTTAGACCATGGCCCAAACCAATCAATTTTGGGACAAGATCGCCGAGAAATATGCCAAGCAGCCCATTGCCGATGAAGCCGCTTATCAGAAAAAGCTAGCGGTCACCCGCGACTACCTGCGACCCGATATGGCGGTGCTGGAAATCGGCTGTGGGACAGGGTCAACGGCAATCTACCATGCCCCTTACATGCATCATATCCGCGCCATTGATTTCTCCGCCAACATGATTGCGATCGCCCAGGGCAAAGCCGAGGCGGAGCATATCCACAACGTCACCTTTGAGCAAGCCACCATTGAAGATCTTGACATTCTTGATCAGAGCCTAGATGCGGTGCTAGGGCTCAGCATTTTGCACCTGCTCGAAGATAAGAAAGCGGCGATAGCTCGGGTCTATCAAATGCTCAAACCGGGGGGCATCTTCGTAACCAGTACCGCCTGTCTGGGCGACACCATGAGCTGGTTTAAGCTGATCGCGCCCATTGGCCAATTTCTTGGGGGTTTCCCCTTCGTTGCAGTCTTCACTACCCAAGCACTAGAGGATAGCCTCACTAACGCCGGGTTTGCGCTGGATTACCAATGGCAACCGAGTAAGGGAAAGGCAGTATTCATTGTGGCCAAAAAGCCTGCATAAACGACTATGAACTTGAAACTAGATCACGTCTTCATACTGGTTGAGCCGGAAGCTAAGGTGGCCGATCGGCTGCTTGAACAGGGCTTTCGAGAAGGGCCGAGAAACACGCACCCAGGTCAGGGCACGGCCAACCGCCGGTTCTACTTTGCCAATGGCATGCTGGAGTTGATCTGGGTGCAGGATGCCGATGAAGCAAGACATGGGCCGGGTCAGACTCTACACTTCCCTGAGCGAGCTGACGATCTCACCGCCTCGCCGTTCGGCATCATTTTCGTGCCCTGCCAAGACAATGCCGGTCCCGACATGCCCTTCCCCGGCTGGCATTACCAACCCGCTTACTTTCCGCCACCTAGAGGCTTCCATGTAGGCGCAAATTCTCACAACATCACAGAACCGCTCTGTTTCTATTTCCCGTTCCCAAATCCAGGCGTGCCTAAACCACAGCCTAACCGCAACCCTCAGACGATTAGTGAGGTTGTTATTTCTACGCCCTCAACGGACACCGATGGCGTGTTGGAGCTGGCCTCGCAAGCCAATCGCCTCTCGATGCGACTAGGCCAGGAGCATCTTATGGAAATCACATTGGATGATCATGCTTCAGGGCATACGGAAGACTATCGTCCTGCCATGCCGCTAATCCTGTATTGGTAGCCAGAGAAGCGGTCAGCAATTGTAATTGATGGCCACCCAGCACAGTTCCTAAGCCGGGCGCTCAAATCTCTGCTCTAGGGTCGCCACAGCTTTCTATTCATTGAATCCACAACGCCTATAGTCCTCTGCAACCAGAGGGTCGATTTGACCATGCCGCTAAACACCACAATGCCGACATTAGACCGCTGGCGAACCCCTCCCAGTGTCGACACCCTTCGCTCGCTCTATGACTCATCTGCCCACCAATGGCAGGCTAACTTAGCCCGTTTGGGTCAACTCCATGGTTATCAGCTTCTGTTCGAAAGTCGGGCCGTGTCTAGTCACTTGGGCCATCTAGACCAAACTTCTCAAATTCTCGACTGCGGGGTGGGGACAGGGGCCTTCAGTCTGGCGCTTTTAGAAAGTATCGGTCGGCCCGTTCATGTCTCCGGCGTTGATATTTCTTACCCCATGTTGACCCAAGCCCAACAGAATCTAGAACATCGCTGTATGTCTCTTGATCTGAGGTGGGGAAATATCAGGCGCTTGCCTTTTGCCGATGAATCCTTCGACGCGATCATATTTGCCCATGTTTTGGAACATATGGCCGAACCCGTAGCAACGCTGCGCGAGATGGTCCGAGTTCTGAAACCGGGTGCCCCTCTAATTGGCTCAGTGACTCGCAAAGGGTTGGGGCAGGTCCTCATGTCCCTACGCTGGCGAAATCAGGGGTATATGTCTTACCAGCTAGATGCGTTCCTGCAAGCCGCAGGGCTTGCAGCCGTGAGGTCGTTTAACTATGGCACTGGCTGGGCGAAATGGATGTGTATCGCCACGCTTGGGATTAAACCAACCATATAGCGATGACGTTGGCCGTTAGGCGTATCTCCAAACAATGGCCCTGGTTGCCTAGAAGGACGAACAAGACTATGGCTAGAAAGTTTACGCATAAGACCAAATTCACCTCGTTGTCTCTAGCCGTCTTACTTAGCGCTCACTCCCCCCGAATTGCAGTGGCCACCGGCATCCGCCCCAGCCGCCAGGCCGGATATACCCCCGCCAGCAGCGCCGCCACCACCGCAACTAGACCCGCTTGCCAAAAGTAGCTCGGCTGTATCTGCATCTGCAGCGTCCAGCCAAAGGAGCGCACATTGATCACATAGATCAAAATCCAGGCCAGGGCATAGCCCAGGGGCATGGCAAACAGCCCCGCCAAGCTGCCCATGATCCCCGTCTCCAGCAGGGTCAGCTGCCACATCTGCTGCGGCGTCATGCCGTTGGCCCGTAGAATACCCAGCTCACGGGTGCGCTCTAGCTGCAGGCTCATCAGAGCGCTGAGCACACCAATAAAGGCCACCACCACCGCCAGCAGCCGCAGCGCCCCGGTAATAGCAAAGGTGCGGTCAAAGATCTCCAGGGAGCCCTGACGCAGGTTGCGGTTGGATTGGGCCACCAGGTCTTGACGGCCCTTAAACGTATCTCGTAGGCGAGCGACCACGCTGTCCACATCAATACCCGGCTTCACGAACAGGCCCAGGGAAGCAATGCTGGGATCTTGCCAGGCCGCAATATAGATATCGCTGTCTAGCAAAATCGTACCGCGATCGGAGGAGTAGTCGTAGAACACTGCCACAATCGGAAAGGTCATTGGCCCCTGGGGCGACTCTAGGGTCACCGTCTGGGGCGGCTCAGACACCCCCGCCCGCAGCATCAGGGCCTCTGAAATAATCACGCCCTCGCCCGCATCCAGCTGGGGCCAAGGGTCGCGGATATCGTCTCTGATCCAGGCGTAGGGACGCTTGCCGCTAGACACGTCCCCATCGGCGGAAATGACTTTGGCGGTGCGATTGACGGTAATTTCGGGCGCATCAGGTGCGGGAACGCCAGACGCCTCGCGGTTGAAGGCAATCACCTCCACATCGGCGTCATTATAGGTGACGATATGGTCAATCTCAGGCCAGCTGTAGGCCGCTTCCACCACGGTGGGGTCAACGCTGCCCAAGACGCGATTGGCGGTGGTGCTGGGGGGCGTCACATAGATGTCGGCCTGCAGGGTTTGGTCCAGCCACTGCACCACCGTTGTGCGGAAAGACCCCACCATCACCGACACCCCCACGATCACAGACACCGCCACCATCAGCGAGGCGATCGCAATAGAGGTACGGCTGAGCGACCGGGTAATATCCCGTGGTGCCATTTTCCCCAGCATTCCTACCAAACTGTTGAGCAGCGGCGACAGCCATTGCATCAGCAGCGCCGTCATTGGAGGCGTCAGCAGCGCCGCCGCCAGCAAAATGGCAAACAGACCGCCGAAGGCGATGACTAGGCCGCCATTTTTGATTGACAGCAAGCCAATTCCCCCCAGGGTAAACAGAGCCCAGGCCCCCACCAGCCATGGCAACACCTGCTGCACTTTGCTCTCTAAGGTAGAGCGCTGCAGACTGCTTTGGGGAGAGGTGCCCATAGCCTCAATGGCCGGAATCAAGGAGGCTACCAGCGCTGCAGTAATGCCAATCACCATCCCTTTGATCAGGGTGAACCGGCTCAAGCTGATATCCCGCACGGACACCACAAAGTAAAAGTCGTTGATGCTCTGAGTGATCAGCCCCACAATGCTGCGGCCCAGCACCACGCCTAGACCTAGGCCCAGCACCGAGCCCACAATGCTCAGCGCCAGAGACTCACCCAAAATCAGCTGAAACAGCTGCCCCTGGGTGACGCCAATGCAGCGCAGGGTACCAAACAGCGATCGCCGCTGGATGACGCTAAAAGTGACGGTGTTGTAGATCAAAAACATCCCCACCACCAACGCCAGCAGACTCAGGGCCGTGAGGTTGAGTTCAAAGGCGGCGGTCATCTGCTGCACCGCATTTTTCTGGGCCTGGGCCGTCTCCAGCTTGACGCTGTCGGGCAAAATGGCGCGAATGGGGGCCAGCTCCTCGTCGCTATCGGCAATGAGATCGATGTGGCTCAGGCGGCCCTGCATGCCAAAAATCTCTTGAGCCGAGGCAATGTCGGTGAACAGCACATTGCCCAGAGCATCGCGGGTGAGGGCATTGGCGGGCTGCAGAATGCCCACCACATGGGCCAATAGCGGCTGTCCTGCCAGCGTCAGCCGCAGCCTATCCCCCACCTGAATCCCGTACTGCGCGGCAGTATTCTGGGCCAAAATGACGGTATCTGGCTCGGTTAAAAAAGCCGTCAGCGCCCCCACACCCTGGCCAAAGGTGCCGCCAGAATTGCTGCCGCTATCTGAGGCATCACCACTGCCCCCCAAATAGCTGCGGAAGGGAGCCTCCGCAAAAAAATCAACCCCCACCAGCCGCATGGGCTGCCGGTCTAAGTCCTCGGCCACCACGTACCCTTCCACAATGGGGGCTGAGCGGGCATAGCCTATCTCTTGGCGCAGGGTTCGATATAGAGACTCATCTACACCAACCGGAGAAATGGCCTCAATGCGGTGGGTGGTGCGCCCAGCGATCGCATCGGTGGATAGCTCAAAGGCTCGCTGGGCCGACCCGTTGGCTAGGTCAATAGACACCATCATGGCAACGCCGATGGCGATACCCAAGATAAACAGCACGTACTGAAAGGGGCGGCGGCGGATGCGACGCCAGGCTAGCCGCCATAGAGGGGCGTTGGTGACGGACGTTGGGGATTGCATCAGGCGACGATAGCCTCAGTAAACTCGGCGGTGGCGTCATCAATACGACCGTCATGCACCCGCAGCACCCGGTCCGCTGCTTTGGCGATCGCCGGGTTGTGGGTGGCCATGATCAGGGTTTTCTGGGCATTGCGGGTCAAGTCCAGCAGCAGCTGCAGCACGGTGTCGCCCGTCTCCTCGTCCAGGTTGCCCGTGGGCTCGTCAGCCAAAATCAGGCGAGGCTCATGGACCAGAGCGCGGGCGATCGCCACCCGCTGCTGCTGCCCACCAGAGAGCTTGTCCGGATAGGCCTCGGCGCGATCGCCTAGCCCAACTCGCTCTAACAGGGCGCGGGCCTGGGCCTCAACGTCCTGGGGGGCGCTGCCCGCTAGCTCCTGGGGTAGGGTGACGTTTTCTAGCACCGTCAGCGTGGGGATTAGGTTGAAAAACTGAAAGATGATGCCAATTTGATCCCGGCGGAAGAGGGTGCAGGCCCGCTCGTTCAAATCAGTCACAGGAACGCCATCGATCAGCACGGTTCCGCCGCTGGGGCGCTCAATGCCGCTGATCAGGTTCAACAGGGTGCTTTTGCCGCTGCCGCTTTGCCCCAGCAGCACCACAAACTGGCCTTCTTCAACGATCAGCGTCAGGTCATTGAGCACTTGCCGCTCGCTGGTGCCTTCGGTGAATATCTTGCTGAGGTGGCGCAGCTCAATAAAGCCTTGTGATGGCTGCTTGACTGTCTCCCAGCTGGTGGCCGACGGCTGAAACCAGCGCTGCACCTGCGAAATCATGGACCCCATTGATCTGTGCTCTGTGATGTTTCTTAACAAAATGGTAGCTCAAAATGGATGGGCCAAGGGGTAGGTCTTTTGTTGAGGACATGGCGGGAGCGATGGGATGGCAGCATGGGGTTGAAGCAATACGAACGATCTGCTTCAATTGAGGAGCCCTGCGCACAATTCGCAACATTCCTTGCCCCGCGAACATGGTCCAAACTACGCCACCGCCCCAGCTTCGCCCCTACCAAGCCGAGTTGGTGAGTGACCTCTATCAGACCATCCGCCAGGGCCATCGCCGCATCGCCGTCATTGCCGGCACCGGGGCCGGAAAAACCATCATCAGCGGCCAAATCTGCGCCGACGCTGCCGCCAACGGCTGCTGGCTGCTGTTCATCGTCCATCTCGATGTGCTGGTGGAGCAGACCTACGACAAAATGAAGGCCTTCGGGCTGCGCTGCGGCTTCATCAAAGCGGGCTGGCCCGAGGACCCCGATGCCCCCATGCAGATTGCCAGCGTCCAAACCATGGCCAAGCGCCCCTGGTGGCGCAGCTGGCCCGCCAGCATGGTGTTCTACGACGAGGCCCACACCACAGCCTTTAGCCAGGTGGGGCAGCAGGTGCTCTACCGCACTCACCCTGGGGCCATTCACATTGGCATGACGGCCACCCCTTACCGGCTGGGGGCTGGGCAAATGGGAGACCACTTCCAGACTATGGTGGCCTCTCCGGTGCCGTCCGCCATTCAGACCATGGGCTACCTCTCCACCATGCGCTACTACGGCGTCCCGACTGAAGGGCAAATTGACCTGGGGGGCGTGGGAATGAGGGCGGGGGATTTTGACGAGCGGGACTTGAAAAACGCCTGCGATCGCCCCGAGTTGATCACCCGTATTGTGGAGGAGTGGCAGCGGCTGACCCCAGACAAGCGCACCATTGCTTTCTGTGTGGATGTCGAACATGCGGACCATGTGGCCCTGGCCTTTCGGGATGCTGGTGTCTCAGCGGAGATGGTGGCGGGCAGCACCAAAATCAAAGACCGCCAGCGGCTATATCAAGCTCTGCGCAGCGGCGAACTTTTGGTGCTCACCTCCTGCAATGTGATCAGCATTGGCTTCGACGAGCCCAGTGTGGAAGTAGGGCTGCTGCTGCGGCCAACGCAATCTCAAGCGCTGCACTTTCAGCAGATTGGCCGGGTGATGCGCATCTCTCCCCAGACCGGCAAAACCCACGGCACAATCTTGGATCAGGCGGGAAATTTGGTCCGTCTGGGCTTTCCTGAAGATGTTACCCACTACTACCTGCCCACCAGCCTGGCCCCCAAAACGGGGGGTGCCCCTCCCAGCAAGCAATGTCCCCTCTGTGCCCGCATCGTCCGCAGCTTTGTCACCGAATGCCCGGACTGCCGCTACCAATGGCCCGAGGTGCATCAGATTTTCACTGAGGATATGGTGGAGCTGTTGAGCGATAATCAGCTTTCCCAGGTTGATGATGACCAGCTGCTGGCCTTCTTTCGGTTTCAGCGGCGGCAGACCTTTGAGTCAGGCCAAGTCCCCAGCTGGACCCGGAAAGTGTTTTTTCAGCGGTTTAGCCGCTGGCCCCAGGAGCAGTGGTATCGCCACTCGATTTTCGGTGAAACGCCGACCCTAGACAATAAGCAGGCCTACCGGGCCTACCTGCTTCAGGTGGCGCAGCACCATGGGCGATCGCTGTCCTGGGCGGTGGCAGAGTTTCAGAAAGAGTTTGGCCCGGAAGGGTGGCAGGCGGTATTTTTGGAGCCATAGCTTGGCCCTGAGCCACCGCTCAAATCTCGTATTCGTCGAGCTGCGCTTTGAGGTAGGCCTCGGGCTGACTCGGGTCGAACTCGCCAAATTTCAGGTTCTCAACCCGCGTAAGCTCCTGGGGTGGATCGCCGCCTAGCTCTTCTGACAGCTCCCGAGCAAGATCCGTCAAAAAGATTTGCTGACCGATTTCATCGTAGTTCGCCTTCTCGGTAGGCATATAGTCCCACCGGACCAGCTGCGTTGAGATCCAGCTGGCGAAGCTCTTCCATGGATAGGGGTCGAAGTTGATGCGGTCGGGCACCTCTCGCAAGTTCCCCTGTCCGTCTTCAAAGGTTCCGGTCATCACCGCTTCTAGCACCTCAACGGGCTGATTGAGATATTCTCGGGGCGCGATCGCCGCCGCAATTTCCTTGCGGTTTGCCGGGTTGTTGGCGTAGTTGGCCCCGTCAATGATGGCTTTATTGAGCGCCCGGAAGGTGTTGGGGTATTCACCAATCCAATCTTGAGACGCGACAAACGCACAGCAGGGGTGCCCTGGCCATAGTTCCTTGGTGAGCAGGTGAATAAATCCAATATCGTCGAACACAACCCGCTGGGTGAAGTTATCCGGCAGGATGAAGGCGTCAATTTGACCGGTGGACATCTTGGCGATGGCGTCCGGGGGCGGCAGGACAATGAGCTTTACGTCATTGTCGGGGTCAAGACCTCCCGAAGCTAGGTAATAGCGCAGCAGCAGGTTGTGGTTGGAATAATCATAGGGAATGCCGATGGTCATACCCTTGAAATCCGCCGGGCCGTTTACCTGGCCGAGGTGCTTTTTGGCGACCGCAATTCCCTGGCCGTTGGTGTTTTCGATGCTGGCGAGCTTGACCTGGAACGGTGACGATCCCAGCCCTAGGGACATGGTGATTGGCATGGGCGCGAGCATATGGTAGGCATCTAGCTCGCCAGCGATCGCCGCATCCCGCACCACCGACCAGCTAGCGTACTTCATCAGAGAAACGTTCAGACCATGCTTCTCGTAGAAGCCCAAGGGGTCAGACATGATGATGGGCGTCGCGCAGGTGATTGGCAAAAACGCCACCTTTAGATCCGGCTTCTCGATACCCCCCGCAGCCGGCAGGGGAGGATCGGCATCAGCAGACTGCTCAGACTGAGACTGTTGGGTGCAGCTTGCCAGAGACACCAGCGCTGCACCGACGGCTACATTCTGAAGAAACTGCCGTCTTGTGACCTGGCTGAGCCGCTGGGCATCGCTGAAAAACGCTCCGGCTTTTGGTCCAAACGCTGCAGCGAAAGCCTGATCAAGCCCACCCGCCAGCTGAATCAGATCTTGAACTAGTCGCTCTCGTTTTGGGCTGCCCTGAGCGGCCATTTGCACAAACAACGCCTTGCGCAGCTCGGCTTGGCTGATGGCGTCGGCCACCGCTAGGGCCTGGGGCTGGTAGAGGCGCATTTTAATCAGATCATCTACTAGATCTGCGGGCTCCTGGGGCATATCTGCCATAAACTTCCAGTGGTCCCCGGTAGCGTGAAAGCTGCCGCAGATGACGCACCGGATGGCGACTGTTTCGACTGTTCCTTGCTGACAGGACAGATTGTCCCACCGACGAGATGCTGCTGATGCTAAAACCATGGGTGTTTCGCCCTATTTAACGATGTAGATTGCTGCTCAGTCCCCTTACTCAGTCCCCTTACTCAGTCTGCTATTCAGCCCGCTATTCAGCCCGCTATTCATTGCGGGAAGCCCCTCTTGCCGCCTATGACTGCCGAAGTCAGGCAATTATAAGCCTGGGGACTGCGTCATGCACCTTAGTTTTGTCAAAGCTAAAGCCTGGCTTGCCAAAGCCAAAGCCTTGGGAGAACTACAGTGATGACGATAGCGCTGTGTCCTGCATCGCAAACAGCATTTTCTTCAGGTGCTTCAACGCCGGAGTGACAATTGCGACGAAGTAAGCTTCTCGCAGCTTGCGCTCTGCCGCACTGCCTTTGACATAGGCCCGCGCCCCGGCGTGGAGCATAGCGCCCTGAGCCGCTCGGAGGGACAGCTCTGCAGCGGTGATGCGTGCTTGAACGATTTCTCTCATCAGGTGGGCATCGGCAGTGCCCTGAGCATCGAGATGATCGGCCAAAGCGTAGGTGCGATCGCGGGCTGTGGCCACATCCGCTGCAATATCGTCAGCCTGGTCATCGAGAAAACAGTTCACATGACCCAGCTGACGGTTCGATCGCTGCATCAGCGCCACGCAGCTCTCCGCTAGACCGAGGCCCATACCCACCTGGGTCAGAATAAATCCTGGGCGGATGCGGTAAACGTAGTCTTCACAGGGTGCCGCCAACATGAGGGAATCAGGAACGAACACATCTCGAAACTGGCAGCTATAGGTGCCGGTGCCCTCTAGGGCAATGAAGTGGGCGTTGCACCGCAGGGATATACCGGCCAGATCGTCCGAGACAACGGCCATCAAATAGTCATCGCTGTCGGAAATCTTGGCTACCACTCCAAACGAATGGCCAGGCCCCAAGTTGGAAACCCAGGGCAGCATCCCGTTGAGCAGATACCCGCCGTCAACTGGGACCGCCATCAAAGCAATCTTTTCGATATCGGCAAAATGCTTCATGGGGTTTGATAGCCCCGTTCCGGCCAGTCGCCGCCCGGTGGCAATGTCGGGCAGCAATGTCGCCTTCAGCGCCTGATTGTCGGTATTCTGCAGATACCAGGTGCAGGCCACCTGACACCAGGCCATAAACCCAGTGGACATGCACACCTTTGAGATTTCCTCAATGCTCTGAATGGCGGCTTTCAGGCCTAGCCCAGTTCCCTGATGGTCTGGGGAAACGGCATGGGCAAAGGCCCCTGCGTCGCCTAGCTCATGCATGATCTGAGTCGGGTACTCCCCCCCCAGATCAATAGCCTGAACCATCTTTGACAGGGACCCCTCGGCCACGCTGCGAACGGCATCAGTCGAAGCTTGAAGGGCGGACAGCCTGCTGTCCGACGCATCTGGCTGGAGTAAATCTGGTTGGAGTGTCTGCATCCTAACTGTTGTGTTCAAGTGTGCTCTCGATTCGATTCGCCATCATCCCTGGGCGGCTAGGCCATTAGGCCATCTCGACGCTCACTGGCATCGGGTTCCGTAGCGTTGCCGACACGGGCGACCATTCGTTGGCATGGGCGACCATCTCTGCCAGGGTTTCTTTGCTGGCATCCCCATCAATGTCGACTTTGACCCGCACGTCGGTAAAGCCCGCCTGAGGATTCCCTAGCTCCCCTGTCCCCCAGGTGCTGGTGATGTTGATGTCGCCCTCAAGGTAGACCTCCAGCTTCGTGAGGGAAATGCCTCGTGCCGCAGCATTGGCCTGGAGACCGACCGCTAGACAAGAACCAAATGCCCCCAAAACGATCTCTGAAGGGTTTGGAGCCGTGTTGTCGCCGAGCAGGACGGGCGGCTCATCAATGACAAAGGGATCCAAGTCACGGGCATAGTTGAGGCTACGGAATTTCCCTTCGCAGACGGTCTTGACCTTGAGGGTTTTGTCTGCGGGGTTAGCCTTGTTTTTGGCGCTCAGCTCTTGCAGCCCATCTTGGGGAATGGGAACTAGCGGTACTCTGACGGCGGCATCAACGGTGGTATTCGACATAATCGTGTTTTAAATAGAACGCTCTATCTGTTTTAACGTATAGTCAAAAATCAGGCTGCAAGTTGTATCAGGCGTTACGGACTGCCGGGGAACGTTGGTCACGCAGCGGTCATGTCGCGGGATGTTGAGCGATCGCCGGTTGCGCTGGGCGATCGCCCACAGAAGATCCCTCCCGCAGCGCCTGACGTATGAGCTGGCGGGCAATCTCGAAACTGCGGTGCAGACGGATGGCATCACGATGCAGCCGACCCATCAGCATCGCGCCCTCAATCACTGTGATAATCTGCTCCGCGAGGCGATCGGGCTCGATATCTGCTTTGAGCTGCCCCTGGCCCTGCCGCAGCCGCTGAGCTAGGGCGTCTTGCCAATGTTGAAAAATATGCTGCAGATGTTCCCGAAAACTATCGTCCTGCTCAACAAGATCAACAATGAAGTTGCCGAGCAAACAGCCGCTGCACAGTGGGGACTGCGTTTGCTTTTGCTCTAGCTTGTCGAGAATCCAAAACAGCTGCTCAATTGGCGAGGGAGACGCGTCAGCGGCGGGCTGCAGCACATGCTGCTCTAGCTTTTGCCACTCTAGGTCAATTAAGGCATGGGCGAGGGCATGCTTGGAGGAGAAATAGTTGTAGAAGCTGCCTGAGGATGCCCCGCTCAACTTGAACAACTCGCTTAGGCTGGTGGCGACAAATCCTTTACGATGAACCGTATCGATAACCGATTCGAGAATGTCGTCACGGGTCCGCTTCTGATTTACCATGTTAAGCCCTTTCCGGGTAGCCACAAGCTTTTGAGAGTCTCTATCCCACACTAGCACCGCCTTTCTCTAGAAGGGGCAGCCACAGCGCCAGCCCAGCAATAGAACAGCAATTCTC
>JGI12210J13797_10780883_pt1 | contig 14343 bp, 12 predicted proteins | sample ElkSlonscriptome_3_FD_13797 | JGI IMG/M metagenome (IMG submission 13797)
CACATACCAGTGATTAAGTCGTACCTGAATATTAGAGAGTAGATTGATATTACTAATCTTCTGAGTAACATCCTGCACCTCCTGAATAATATTGTTAACTTTTTGCAGGCTCTCGGCACCTATTCCCTGGGCAAAAACCTGTTTTTGTAATTTAAGAATCTCCAAATTGAGTTCGAGATTATCGTTCTGAGAAGCTAATCGTTTAGCCTTCGCTAAGGCCTTGGTACATTGTTGAAGTAATCCCCGATTCAGTAGAAGCTGAGCATGATCGATACACTCCCGAAGCTGAATATCTTTACTGTGCGATAGATGAAAGTCGCGCAAAAATTGTAGAGTCCTGCGATAAAGGTGAGCTTTTAGGTTAGAGAATTGCTCTGGTTTAATATGAGGGTGGTACTCCAGAATTTCATGTTCATTCGTAAACTGATGGGTAGTATATGCCTCAAATAGAGATTGTATTTTTAGATTGTTACCCAGTTTCTGCAATTCTAAGGTAACATAGCGCTTTTCGCCTTTGCTTAATGACGCTAATAGTACTTGCAAGTCGGTTGATCTGGGTTTAGCCATCGTATTTACTTTTCTTTAAAATTGCTATAATGGGTAATTAAGGCAATTTAATAGATTAAAAATAAAAATAGCGACCGTAATATTTGTTTTTTTTCTGTTGAATTATAAATTCTAACGATACATTTTAGCATTTTAAGTACTAAAAAATCTACGTTCCTTGTTATGAAGCAACGAGTTTACATATTTGACACTACGCTACGCGATGGTGAGCAAGTGCCTGGTGCTAAGTTAAATCCTGAAGAGAAACTGGTTTTAGCTCAGCAACTAGAAAAGTTGGGGGTAGATATTATTGAGGCCGGCTTTCCTATCTCATCACCTCAGGATTTCAACGCCGTAAAAACCATTGCCGAAAGTCTGAAAAAAGCTACGGTTTGCGCACTAGCTCGGGGCTTAGATGCTGATATTGACACTGCCGCTCGAACGGTAGAAAATGCCGCCAATCCGCGCATCCATACGTTCATATCCGTATCTGATATTCATATTGAGCACCAAATGCGTAAAACCCGCGACGAGGTATTGAAAATGGTAGATCATGCGGTAAGCAGAGCGAAAAAGTACTGCGACGACGTTGAGTTTTCTCCGATGGATGCTTCCCGAGCTGATATAGATTATCTAATAAAGTTTACGAAAGTAGCCATTGATGCCGGAGCTACTACCATTAATTTGCCCGATACGGTAGGCTACGCTATTCCCGAAGAATGGGGTGCCATGTGCAAGCGAATGGTGGAAGAAATTCCGGCGTTCAAAGACGAAGTGGTGATGAGTATGCATACGCACGATGACCTAGGATTAGCTACGGCTAATGCCATTGCCGGAGTTGCCAATGGTGCCCGTCAGATCGAGTGTACTCTGAACGGAGTAGGCGAGCGGGCTGGAAATTGCTCATTAGAAGAAGTAGTCATGATCATCAATAGCCGCTACAAGGATCGCTTCGAGACGGGTATCAATACGAAAGAATTAATACCTACCAGTCGGATGGTAGCATCAACCATGCACCTGACTGTGCAAGCGAATAAGGCCATTGTGGGCGCGAACGCTTTTGCTCATTCCTCCGGTATTCATCAGGATGGTATCATCAAGATGCGAGAAAACTTTGAAATAATTGATCCGGCATCGGTAGGGGCAGAAGGTTCGGCCATTGTACTAACCGCCCGCAGTGGTCGTCATGCTTTGTTATATAAACTTCGGGCATTAGGCTACGAAGTAGATAAAGAAGATGTTAACGACGTGTACCAACAGTTTCTAGAACTAGCCGACCGCGAAAAAGAAGTGTCCGATTCCGCGCTAAAAGATATGATGGAGAATATAGCTGCTCATCAGTAAAATCAATGATAATTCAGAGTTTCAAGTTACAGGTTTTGAAGGGGCTAAGCTCAAATGTAAAACCTGTAACATATAACTTTCCAAACCTGTAACTATTATATGCCAGGAAAGACGTTATTCGATAAAATCTGGGATTCGCACGTAGTAAGTAGCATAGAGAATGGTCCCGATGTACTATATATTGATCGACACTTTATCCATGAAGTGACCAGTCCTCAAGCATTCAACGGGTTGGCTCAGCGCGGTATCGGTGTAGCTCGACCTAAGCAAACTATTGCTACGGCCGATCATAACGTGCCAACCATTAATCAACATCTACCGATCCAGGAAGTACTCTCTCGGACTCAGGTAAACAAACTGACAGAAAATTGTGAAAAGTTTGGAGTTGAACTGTATGGCTTAGGTCATCCGTTTCAAGGAATAGTTCACGTGATTGGTCCCGAACTGGGTATCACGCTGCCGGGAATGACGATTGTATGTGGCGATAGCCATACCTCCACTCATGGTGCGTTTGGCTCGGTAGCATTTGGGATTGGTACTAGCGAAGTAGAACAAGTACTGGCCACCCAGTGCATATTGCAGACCAAGCCCAAAAAGATGAAGATTGAGGTGAATGGTGAGCTGGCCGAAGGAGTATCTTCCAAAGATATTGTCTTGTATATTATCGCTCAAATTACGGCCAGCGGAGGCACAGGTTGTTTTGTGGAATTTGCCGGATCAGCAATTCGTAGCCTTTCTATGGAAGCCCGAATGACTATCTGTAACATGAGTATTGAGATGGGTGCGCGAGGTGGTATGATTGCCCCCGATGAAACTACGTTTGAGTATATCCGCGGACGAGAGTTTGCGCCCAAAGGCGGGGAATTTGATAAGCTGGTAGATTACTGGCGAACCTTACCCAGTGACTCTGATGCCGAATACGATAAAATATCAACCTTTGATGCGGCTGAAATAACGCCGTTTATTACCTATGGTACTAATCCAGGTATGGGCATTAAAATCACTGATAGTGTCCCTACGATGGAAGTTGTGTCGAAAGCAGAGCAAAATTCGTTCGCGAAATCGCTAGAGTATATGGGGCTAGAACCCGGTCAATCACTGCTTGGTAAGCCCGTGAACTACGTATTTATTGGAAGTTGCACCAATTCTCGTATAGAGGACCTACGAAAAGTAGCCGATTTGGTAAGAGGACAGCAAAAAGCTCCGCACGTGAACGCTATGATTATTCCTGGTTCCAAGCAGGTTGAAAACCAAGCCCGAAAAGAAGGGTTGGATGTGATATTTCAGAAGGCCGGATTTGAACTACGTCAGCCCGGATGTTCCGCCTGTTTAGGCATGAATGAAGATAAAGTGCCCAAGGGCGAATACTGTGTTTCTACCTCCAATCGAAATTTTGAGGGTCGCCAAGGCCCCGGAGCAAGAACGTTTTTGGCTAGCCCACTGACCGCCGCGGCCACAGCTATCAACGGTTATATTACTGACGTTAGGGAGATGCTTGCTGAACCTGAATTAGCTTAAAAGATTTTATCAATGGATAAATTTCAAACATTAACATCCACTATCGTCCCGCTACCTAATCAGAATGTAGATACGGATCAGATCATTCCGGCCCGCTTTCTGAAAGCAACCACTCGGGAGGGTTTTGGGGATAACTTGTTTCGCGACTGGCGATACGATGAGCAAAATAATCCCATCAATAGTTTTATATTAAATGATCCTGATATAAAAGGGGAAATACTTGTGGCTGGTAAAAACTTTGGAAGCGGTTCTAGCCGGGAACACGCGGCATGGGCTCTTTACGATTTTGGCTTCAAAGCAGTAGTTTCTAGCTTCTTTGCTGATATTTTTAAGAACAATGCACTGAATAATGGCTTGTTGCCCGTACAGGTGAGTGATAATTTTCTGCAAAAAATTTTCAACCAATACGAAGTTGAAGCCAATACTGAGCTTCGTGTTGATTTGGCTAATCAAAGCATTACCCTGCTGACTACGGGTGAGACCGAATCATTCGATATCAATCCGTATAAAAAGTACTGCTTAGAAAATGGCTACGACGATATAGACTATTTATTAAGTCAACGGGAAGCAATAGAAAACTTTGAAGCGCAAGCACTTTATTCAGTCTAACTTCTATATTTACGCGCTCAATTGAGAAAAAAAAAGAATCATGAAAAAAAAAATAGCGGTACTAGCCGGAGATGGAATCGGACCGGAAGTAACCAAACAAGCGCTTAAAGTTTTACGAGCCATAGAGCGAGCGTTCGGCCATGAGTTTACTTACGAAGAGGGCTTAGTAGGAGCGGCTGCGATTGACAAAACCGGCAACCCTTTTCCCAAAGCGACCGAGAAGCTATGTCTCAAAGCCGATGCTATCCTTTTTGGGGCAATTGGTCATCCTAAGTACGATAACGATCCTAACGCCAAAGTTCGTCCAGAGCAAGGGCTTCTGGCTATGCGAAAAAAACTAGGCTTGTATAGCAATGTGCGGCCCATCAAAAGCTATCCGGCAATCAGTGAAATATCGCCGTTAAAAGCGAATATTATAGAAGGGGTAGATTTTGTAGTATTTCGAGAGCTGACCGGAGGTATTTATTTTGGCGAACCCCGAGGCCGTAATGAAAGTGGGGATGTGGCTTTTGACACTTGCATCTACAGCAAGGAGGAAATCCAGTGCATCACAAAATTGGCTTTTGAAGCTGCCATGAAGCGAAAGAAGAAAGTGACTTTGGTAGATAAAGCTAACGTATTGGCTACTTCGCGCCTGTGGCGGGAAACCGTACGGGAATACAGCCAAGACTTTCCTGAAATTAAACTGAGCTACATGTACATTGACAATGCTGCCATGAAGCTGATCCAAAATCCCAGTGTATTTGATGTAGTGCTTACCGAAAATATGTTCGGAGATATCCTGACCGATGCTGCCTCGGTTATTACCGGCTCGCTTGGAATGCTACCCTCGGCTTCGGTAGGTGAAAAAGTTGCTCTTTTTGAACCCATTCACGGCTCATATCCGGAAGTAGCGGGTCAACTGCGGGCCAACCCTATTGGGGCAATCTTATCTGCAGCCATGCTACTAAATTATGCCTTCAATATGGTAGAAGAAAGTAATGCTATTAAAGCGGCAGTACAGCAAGTGCTAGACAATGGCGAAGTAACGGAAGATATTAACCATGACAACCCGCTTTCAACCGAAGAGGTGGGAGATAAAATTGCCACGTTGGTATACGCCAGCAATCGCGTGAATGCATAAAAAACTTTTAAAAGTTGCAATATTCACGAACACTCTGTATGTTTAATGCTTCAATTTTGATATCTAATGATTTTATCTATTATCATTATCGTGGTGGTCCTAGTCGTTATTACGCCAACAACGGGGTGAGAATAGAAGATATATTATAACCATGAAGCTCTTCTCACCCTGGGAAGAGCTTTTTTTATACACTATGAGTAATCAACTTAATAAGTACAGTGCCACCTTAACGCAGGACGACTCACTACCGGGAGCTCAGGCAATGCTTTATGGAGTAGGACTGAAGGACGATGATTTTTCCAAAGCTCAGGTCGGAATTGCTAGTACCGGTTACGAGGGCAATACCTGCAATATGCATCTAAATGGGTTTGCTCAGGACGTAAAAGAGTCAGTACAGAATCAAGACCTAATCGGGTTAATTTTCCACACGATTGGAGTGAGCGATGGAATGTCAATGGGTACACCCGGTATGCGCTACTCGCTTCCTTCCCGTGATATTATTGCGGACTCAATTGAAACTGTTGTGCAAGCCCAATGCTACGATGCCGTAGTACCAATTGTCGGTTGTGACAAGAATATGCCCGGAGCTATGATGGCACTGGGTAGACTAAATCGCCCGGCTATTTTAGTTTACGGTGGAACGATTAGCCCTGGCCATTATCAAGGCGAAGATCTAAATATTGTATCGGCTTTCGAAGCTTACGGTAAAAAGATTACTGGCGATATTACTCCAGAAGACTTCAAAGAAGTAGTAAAGCGATCTTGCCCAACGGCTGGAGCTTGCGGTGGAATGTACACCGCCAACACAATGGCTTCAGCGATTGAAGCAATGGGAATGAGTTTGCCTTACAGTTCATCCAATCCGGCTACTAGTAACCATAAGGTAGAAGAATTAAAGCAGGTAGGCGAGGCAATGCGCTATCTCTTGGAGCATGACATCAAACCATCGGACATACTGACTCGGGCATCTTTTGATAATGCGCTGACACTGGTGATGGCATTAGGTGGTTCAACTAATGCAGTATTACACCTGATTGCAGTAGCAAAGAGCGTTGGTATTCAACTTACGCTAAAAGACTTCCAGGAGGTTAGCGACCGCACTCCATTTGTGGCTGACCTCAAGCCTAGCGGGAAGTATTTGATGGAAGATCTGCATAATATAGGAGGTATTCCGGCTGTCATGAAGTTTTTGTCAAGAGAAGGTTTCTTGAATGAAACTTGTCAGACCGTGACCGGAAAAACTATTGCTGAAAATCTAGAAGACCTTCCGGGGTTGGGTGAAGGACAGAAAATTATCTACCCAATGAGTCAGCCCATTAAAAAATCAGGGCATTTACAGATGCTGTTCGGAAATCTTGCTCCTGAAGGTGCAGTAGCGAAGATTACCGGTAAGGAAGGGCTGAAGTTTGAAGGAACAGCACGTGTATTTGAGAGCGAAGACGATGCTAACCACGCTATCGACCAGCGAAAAATACAAGCGGGTGATGTGATCGTAATTCGGTACGAAGGCCCCAAAGGAGGACCAGGAATGCGAGAAATGCTGAAACCTACTTCCGCGATTATGGGTGCGGGTCTTGGCAATAAAGTGGCATTGATTACCGACGGACGTTTTTCGGGGGGGACTCACGGTTTTGTGGTGGGCCATATTACTCCCGAAGCATTTGAGGGTGGCCCAATTGGGCTGTTACAGGATGGTGATGGCATCTTAGTGGATATAGAAAACAATCAGCTTTCAGTAAAGCTGACTGATGAAGAACTGGAAGAGAGAAAAAGTCAGTGGAAACAACCACCTCTTTCAGAAACTTCCGGACTATTATACAAATACGCAAAATCGGTTGCTTCAGCCTCTCAGGGCTGCGTAACTGATGAATCTTAAACAATTAACAAGCCGTTAACAATAGAATCATTCAGCAATTTGATCATTTAGCAATTGAGTAATTAATTTGAGTAGATATGGCATTAGTGACAGAAAAAGCAGTAAAGAAGTTGTACGATCACCCGCTACACCACGATCATGAAGCGGAGAATATTTTAATAAAAGAAACCGATCAGGTAGTAAATGGCTCAGAGGCGTTGATTTTATCGCTGCTTGAAGAAGAAGTAGATACTATTTTCGGCTACCCAGGGGGAGCAATTATGCCGATTTATGATGCTCTCTATCATTACCGAGAGCAGCTAAATCATATATTGGTGCGCCACGAGCAAGGGGCAACTCATGCGGCAGAAGGTTACGCTCAAATGGCGAAGAAACCTGGTGTCTGCTTCGCAACATCCGGTCCTGGAGCCACCAATCTGGTGACTGGTATTGCCGACGCCATGCTTGACTCAGTACCAATTGTTTGTATTACTGGCCAAGTAGCTGAACCCTACCTGGGAACCGATGCTTTTCAGGAAACGGATGTAATGAGTTTGGCTATGCCTATTACTAAGTGGTGCTACCAGGTGGCTAATCCTGACGAGATTCCTTATATCATTGCTAAGGCTTTTTATATTGCCCGCACTGGTCGCCCAGGTCCTGTACTGGTTGACATTACGAAGGATGCTCAGATGAAAGACATGAGCATTCCGTTTACTTACGAGAAGCGCAGACAAATTAAAGGCTATAAACCGGCTAGTGCTCCTCGAGAAGAAGATATTGCCGAAGCGGTCAAATTACTGAATGCCGCAGAGCGTCCGTTTTTGTTCGCTGGCCACGGAATTCTGCTTTCGGAAGCGCAAGAAGAGCTAAAAGCTTTTGTAGAGAAAACGGGCATTCCGGTAGCTAGTACGTTGCTTGGTCTCTCTGCCTTTCCATCGGAACATCCGCTGTATGTAGGAATGCTGGGGATGCACGGCAATTACGGTCCCAATGTTCTTACTAACCAGGCTGATGTGATTATTGCGGTAGGAATGCGCTTCGACGACCGGGTAACCGGAAATTTAGAACGTTATGCCAAGCAGGCAAAGGTAATTCATATTGATATTGATCACGCCGAAATCAGCAAGAACGTACCCGCTACGGTAGGTATTATTGCCGATGCCAAGGCAGCTTTAGTAGAACTAACGTCTAAAGTAAAAGAGAAAACACACGAAGGGTGGCTAAACGAGTTTGCCAAATGTCACGAGGAAGAATACCAAAAAGTTATTCAAAATGACTTTACTGCTGAGGGCGAATGTATTAAGATGGGGGAAGTAGTACGGATGTTGTCAGAGAAAACGAATGGAGATGGGGTAATTGTCGCTGATGTTGGACAGCACCAGATGGCTTCGGCTCGCTACTCCACATTCAATAAAACTGATAGTTGGCTTACCTCCGGTGGACTAGGAACCATGGGTTACGCGCTACCTTCGGCTCTTGGAGCAAAAATGGGCGCACCCCATCGCGATGTATACGCCATCATTGGTGATGGCTGTTTTCAAATGACCATTCAGGAGCTAGGGACCATTGCGCAAAGTGGGCAACCCGTAAAAATTATTATAATGAATAATAATTATCTAGGTATGGTGCGGCAGTGGCAAGAGTTGTTCTTTGATAATCGGTATTCGTTTGTTGAGTTAACCAATCCCGACTTTATTACCATTGCCAAGGGTTTCGGAATTAGTGGACACCAATGCAACCATGCTGATGATTTATCAGCCTCTCTTGATACACTAATTAATTCTGAGCAGTCTTACTTGTTAGAGGTAATGGTAGAAAAAGAAACCAATGTATTTCCGATGGTTCCTTCCGGTGCTGGGGTAGATCAGATACGATTAGAGTAGGCGAAAGATGAAACAGATTATTAGGAAATGGATGCTGCGACTTTCGGCTACCGGAATTCTTTCAGCGGGGTTATTGGTAGGTATTGTAATGAATCCGGCTATTCTTTACGCTAACCAAACTACGGTAGGTAATCATACAATTTATCACAATGCACCCCTTGATGATGCTTTCTTCTCAGCATTTGCTAACGCCCTTTCTTCAATTGAGCAGAGTGATTTGTACCATAAGAATACAGCATTAAACATCTGCTTAGACGATGGTTCATACTACCCAATACTGATGGAAAAAGTGAGGGGTAGAGCCTTTGGGTGGGGGTTTTCTAATAAAGCTGTTTTGAAGGGTACAACTAACTATCAAACTAATACTGTTGAGAAAAATGGATATAAGTGGAATCTTTCCGAACTGATTGCCCATGAAGCCACCCATTGTTTACAGTTTTTGAAGTTCGGACTCTGGAGGTCGAACCCAATAGCGGGGCATCCTCACTGGAAGTGGGAGGGGTATGCTGAGTATGTTTCTAGAAAAGCCGCGGCTCAACAGGATTTAGTCAGTAACATAACCCGAAAAATAAAACAAGAACAGGCAGATTCGGATGGGTGGGAAATCACTTTTGATGATGGTACCATTGCTCCCCGACGTTATTACCGAGGATGGTTGTTGGTACAATACTGTCTAGATATAAAAGAGATTAGTTACGAGAATCTGCTAGATGACGAAACGATCAATAAAGTGATGGTAGAAAAGGAAATGATGCGATGGTACAACCACCAAATTGAGTGTTCCTTCTGATATTCTGTTTCTGATCAACAGGAAGTTAATTCATCTTTGCAAGCTAATCATCAGCAATTGTCTAATATATAATTACTATGAAACGACGCTACACCATTATCGTATTCACCGAAAACAACTTCGGTCTGTTAAACCGAATCACTATCATTTTTTCGCGTCGGCGGACTAACATTGAGAGCCTGACCGTCTCCGAAACCGAGCGTAAAGGAATCTCTCGTTTCACGATTGTTATTGACTACGACGCAAATAAAATACAAAAACTCATTCAGCAAATCCGCAAGATTATTGGCGTATTGTTCGTGTTTCATAATGAAGACGAGCAGGTTTTCTACGGACAAATAGCGTATTATAAAGTAGCTACCGAAGACTTTCAGCAGCGAGAGGAGGTGATGGCTATTGCGCATCGCCATCAGGCTAAAGTAGCTTTTTCTACCGATGATTATATCATTATTGAGAAAACCGGAAAGAAAGAAGATATTACTACGATGCTTCATCTACTAGAACCCCACGGTATTCTAGAATTTGTAAAATCAGGGCGCATTGCTTTGGTCAAAGATCAGTACCGCTTTAGTCAATACGCTAAGAATATTGGACCCGAAGGCTGGTATTCTGACGAAGAATTTCATGAACTAAAAGATCCGGAACGTAGCCCAGGAGTCAGCTACTGAGCGGGGAGCTAGGGGCTAAGAGCAGGGGGTACATCTAATAAACTCCCTGCTCCTAGCTACAAGCTAATTTTCAAATCTGTAACTTTTAATTTTTCATTCCCCATAACTACTAAACGAAACAAAACACATGGCAACTATTAATTTTGGTGGCGTTGACGAGAGTGTCGTCACCCGAGAGGAATACCCACTCTCCAAAGCACTAGATACCTTAAAAGACGAGACCATCGCGATTATTGGATACGGAGTACAAGGGCCTGCTCAGGGTTTAAACCTGCGCGACAACGGCTTTAATGTAATTGTTGGTCAGCGTAAAGATTCTAAAACCTATCAAAAAGCTATTGAAGACGGATGGGTAGAAGGAGAAACCTTATTCCCGATTGAAGAAGCTTGCGAACGAGGTACTATCATTTGTAACCTTCTATCTGATGCTGGGCAAATTGCAGTTTGGCCCACTATGAAAAAGTACTTAACCGATGGAAAGGCTTTAGTATTCTCGCACGGCTTCGCAGTAACATTCCACGAAGAAACGAGTATTATTCCTTCTGATAACATAGACGTAATGCTGGTAGCACCCAAAGGATCTGGTACCAGTGTTCGTCGGTTATTCTTAGACGGAAAAGGAATTAATTCTAGCTACGCTATTTATCAAGACGTTACCGGAAATGCCAAGGAGCGCATTTTGGCCGTGGGCATTGGGGTAGGTTCGGGCTATTTATTCGAGACTACTTTTAAGAAGGAGGTTCACAGTGACTTGACCGGTGAGCGTGGTATTCTGATGGGGGCTTTAGCGGGCGTGATGGAAGCTCAGTATAATTTGCTTCGCAGCAAAGGGCATTCTCCCAGTGAGTCTTTCAACGAAACAGTAGAAGAACTCACCCAAAGCCTGATCCGCTTAGTTGGAGAAAATGGTATGGACTGGATGTACGCTAACTGTTCTACCACTGCCCAACGAGGCGCACTAGATTGGAAAGATCGTTTCCGCGATGCAGTGAAACCCGTATTTGATGATTTGTACGAAAGCGTAGAAACTGGCAACGAAGCTCGAATTACTATCGAGCGCAATAGCCAGTCTGACTACCGTGAGAAGTTACAGGTAGAGTTAGACGAACTAAAAGACTCTGAAATGTGGCAAGCCGGTAGTAAAGTCCGCGAGCTACGCCCGTAGAACCATATCCTATATTCCCCCTTGTTATTAAAGGGGGCCAGGGGGTATAACTTCGCTCTTTTTTTGATTCTGCGTAAACGAAGCGATACAATACCGCTTTCAATTATTCTCTGTCCACTGTCAACTTAAATAATGCCCTACCAATGGAATGCTGACCTATACCAGCAGAAACACGCGTTTGTCTACCAGTTTGGTGCCGACCTTATTGACTGGCTCAATCCGCAGGTAGGCGAAGCTATTTTGGACTTAGGCTGTGGTACGGGTGAGCTTACTTACGAAATAAATCAAGCTGGGGCGAATGTAGTAGGCATTGATCAGTCGGAAGAAATGATCCAGCAGGCGCAACAGCAGTACCCCGCCCTTTCGTTTCAGGTGCAAGATGCAACGCAACTTAATAATTTGCCCCAGTTCGATGCTGTCTTTTCTAACGCTACATTGCACTGGATACTAGATGCACCAGCAGTACTGAAGAAGATCTATCAGCACTTAAAACTGGGTGGTCGATTTGTGGCTGAGTTGGGTGGTAAAGGTAATATTGCCCAGATTATTACTGCTCTTAACCAACAGCGAATGAAGCTAGATTACTCTTCTATTAACAGTAGTGAGCAGTGGTTTTTTCCGTCGGTAGGAGAGTACAGCAGTTTTTTAGAATCAGCAGGTTTTGAGGTTCGGCAAGTTTCTTACTTTCACCGCGACACTCCTTTAGCCGAAGATGGGATTAAAATTTGGATAAGAATGTTTGCAGAACGTTGGCTAAGAGATGTTGAATCTGAACATTGGGATGCACTGTTAGCAGCAACACAAGAGTCGCTCCTCTCAACATTATGGCGCGAAGAAAATTGGTATGCTGATTACAAGCGCTTAAGAGTTTTAGCAGTAAAGGTTTGAAGAATGAATATGACAGTGCAAAAGACAATGGTTCCGGTTGAGGATATTATTAATGCGGCGCGCAGACTAAAAGGTATTGTCCAGCATACGCCATTTATGCTCAGTTTAAATCTTTCGGAGCAATATAACGCTCAAATTCACCTCAAACGAGAGGATTTGCAAGTAGTACGTTCCTACAAAATTCGGGGAGCATATAATAAAATCGCCAGTCTGTCTCGCCAAACTATGGCCAACGGGGTGGTTTGCGCTAGCGCGGGCAATCATGCCCAAGGGGTAGCTTACGCCTGTCAACGATTGGGTATTCACGGCTATATCTATATGCCTAGCCCAACTCCTAAACAGAAAGTGAAACAGGTAAAAATGTTTGGGAAAGACGCAGTAGAAATTATTCTGGTCGGCGATACTTTTGATAATGCCTGCGCTGAAGCACTAAAATTTAGTGAGCAGCAAAAAGCCCCCTTCATTCCGCCCTTCGATGATAAAAAAGTGATTGAAGGGCAAGGCACCGTTGGCTATGAGATATTGCTAGACTCTCATGAGCCAATTGACTATCTGTTCTTGCCGATCGGTGGTGGAGGACTATCAGCTGGAGTAGGTAGCTACTTTAAACAGATTAGTCCGGCTACAAAAATTATCGGAATTGAGCCTCAGGGCGCTCCCGCCATGAAAACGTCATTTGACGAGGGAAAGCTAGTGACGTTGCCAAAGATTAATAAGTTTGTGGATGGGGCAGCGGTTCAGCGAGTCGGTGAGTTAACTTTTTCTATTTGTAAAGAAGTGTTGGACGAAGTGGCACTAGTGCCCGAGGGTCAGGTCTGCGATACAATTTTAAAGCTTTATAATGAAGAAGCGATTGTGGTGGAGCCAGCCGGAGCTTTATCAGTAGGAGTGTTAGAGCAATATCGTGAAGAGATTAAAGGGAAAAATGTGGTCTGCATTGTTAGTGGTGGAAATAATGACATCACCCGGATGGAGGAAATCAAAGAGCAGGCTCTGCTATTTAGAGGTTTAAAGCACTACTTTATCATCCAGTTCCCGCAGCGAGCGGGTGCGCTCAAGGAGTTTGTAGCCGATGTAATGGGGCCGAATGACGACATCTCTCACTTTGAATATACCAAGAAAACCAGCCGAGAGAAAGGCCCGGCTCTAGTAGGGATTGAACTTCAATCGCCCGAAGACTTTGATCCATTACTGAAAAGAATGAAAGAGAGAGGTATCGCTTACGAACTACTCAACGACAAGTTTGAGTTCTTTAACTTCTTGATTTGAGATCAATAGCCAGGGGTGGGGAACTTGGTGTAAGATAATTGTCAAGAATTAGATTCTATTCGACTGATATCTCTAATACCAGAAAACAAAAAAAGCCCCACAATTGCTTGCGGGGCTAGAGGCGTATAGTGTAGTAGTTTTTACTTTTTTATTATTGACCAGCCGAAACGCTAGCTTCTTCTTTAGCAGCGTGCATCGCTTGCACAATGCTGCTGTAGCGCTGCTTAATTTCACTATCATTAGCTACAGCCTTTTTCACTTTCGAGTAAGACTTAGCACCTAATACTCGCTTAATCATAGTCTTGTAAGCTTCAGTAAATTCTGAAGTTCGCTTACTCTTCATGCTATTAACGGCATCAATAAAAGTCTTCTCGGCATCGTTTGCGGGAGTTTCACCACCAGCTAATGCATTATACCGATTCTTGATAGCAGAGTCTTGAGATTCAACATAAGTAGTTACTTGACCTGACAGCTCTGATTGAAACAAATCTAGTGTTTCCTGTACGACTGCATACTTATAAAGTTCATCATTAGTTATTTCATCCTGGGCAAACACAGGCTTGGCTAACAACGCACATAGGAAGAAAGATGCTAAAAATAATTTTTTCATTTCAGTAGAAATTTAGATAAACGTATAGTTATTCTGATAATAAAAGTGATTTAAACAAGAAAGAACGGGGAA
>JGI12210J13797_10165058_pt1 | contig 14340 bp, 10 predicted proteins | sample ElkSlonscriptome_3_FD_13797 | JGI IMG/M metagenome (IMG submission 13797)
GAATCTCTCTGATCCTTCTGCGATGACGCGCACCCACCTTTAATCAGACCCTCCCGACGATCAAGGTACGGGCCGAACTTCCACGTTGCGGAATGCGATCGGCGCACCTTCCGCTTGTAAAGCAATGTGGCCACGGGTGGGTCGCACTTTTTCCCCTCGGTTCACCACAACGCCATTCACACGAATCTCTAAAGTTCGATCAACGGACCGAATTGTCATCTGGTTCCACTCGCCCAGCGGTTTTTCTTGCGGATCCTGGGTGCGATTGATCCGCACCAAGGGAACGCCCCTTGCTTTCAGGAAAGGTCCTTCACCCAGATATCCGATACCGTTGCCGATCAAATAAAGATCCCCGGCTTTGCCGGCGGCCAACTGAATTTCAATGCTCAGAGGTTTGGTTCGAAACCCTGGTTCCGAAGGTTTGGCCTGAATCAAGACACCACTATTGGCTGTGCCTGGTGTCTTGTCCGGCCAACGCCATTCCAGGGTGAGTTCAAAATTCTCGTAATCATTTTTAGTCACGAGATAACCGCGCGGCCGACCGGTGCCATGCAAGACGTTGTCCCGGATCTTCCAGGAATCTCCAATCGACTTGGTTTCTTGACCAATCCGAAACTCCCATTGATCGAGCTCGGAGGAAGCGAGAAGATTTTCGGGGTCCGATGATTCCGGTGGTTCAGCTGCGACCCAGGAGGTGATAAAAAAGGCGAAACCGAGCACCCAACAAGTGATCGGAAGGCGTGGGAGAAAGGCTTTGGCTGGCATGGCAAACAAAAAAAACAGCGGCGCCTTGCATAGGTAGACACCGCTGAGAAGAATGACTGAAATCCGTGACTTAGGAATCTTCCTCTAGTTTCTTGAGATATTTGTCAGGATTCTTATCGAAACGCGGTTGACAGCTGGCGCAACAGAATTTGACCTCCTGGCCTTCATGGACAATGACCTTGGGCCCACCCATGGCATCCAACGGCTGGCCGGAAACAATGCAGACCTTTAAAGGGTAAGGTTTGGCTTCTTTCTTTTCGTCAGCGGAGACCAATTGGGTAGCGGCCAGGGCGAATACGGAGCAGAGGGTTAGCGTGAGTAGTTTCATCCATGAGGTTTCGATTCCAAAGGAATGGCTGGCCCTATGAATTCGGGATCAAGCGAGGCCAAAACCGTGCTTTGCCTAACCCCTAATGGTTCATGAAACCAGTCGCGCTTGCCTGAGCTTATTACGCAAAACCTTGTCGTGCGGTCTGTTGCGAGTCAAGGCGAATAGGGCCCTCTAAACAAAAATCGAAACTTTATCCGCTAGATGACGCAAATGCGCTTCTGGAGATACCGGGGCTCCCGTGGCCCGATTGATCAAGTCCAAGGGCAATTGTCGCATGCCCGCTTGATGCACATTTTCCCGCAGCCAATTGAGCATCCCGCCGTATTGGCCGGTTCGCAGGTCCTGTTCGAGATTCGGCACGATGGCATGAGCCGATTCCATGAGTTGCGCGGCATTGATGTTGCCGAGGCTGTAAGTGCAAAAATAACCGAATCCGCCGAAACTCCAATGGATATCCTGCAAACATCCCTGACTATCTTTTTCCACCTTCAACCCCATCAACTCCTCAAACATCTGGTTCCAGGCCGCTGGGAGATCGTCCACCTCGAGGTCGCCTTCGATCAGGGCGCGCTCCAAACGGAAGCGCAGAATGATATGAAGATCGTAAGTGACTTCGTCGGCTTCCACCCGGATGAAAGAACGTTTCACGCGATTCACGTGCTGCCAGAGCTTCTCGGGAGTGCTGTTCTTCAGTTGAGGAAATAACTCACAGGCGCGATGGAACCAATGTTCCCAGAAAGGCAGGGTTCGTCCGATATGATTTTCCCAGAGCCGCGACTGGGATTCATGGACTCCAAGGGAAACGGCGCTGCCGCATGGCAAGCCGTATTGATCGGCTGGCAACCCCATTTCATACAAGGCATGGCCGGTCTCGTGCATGATGCAATAGAGCGAGCTGGTGAAGTCATCGAGTTCGTATCGATTGGTGATCCGATGATCATGCGGTCCGAGAGTCGTGCAAAAGGGATGTGTGGTGGTATCGATCCGCCCAGATTCAAAGGAAAACCCCATGGCGCTGGCGACTTCCGCGTTGAACTGCTTTTGCAGCGCTTCTGGATAAGGGCCCTCAGGTAGTAACACCGGTAACGACTCGCAAGCGGAGGCGCCTTGGGCGACCAATTCGGTGAGAGCTGGCGCCAGTTCATCGAACAAGGTGCTGACGGCAAGTGTCGTGGCTCCTTGTTCGTGCAGGTCGAGCAGGGCGTCATAGCGTGATTCTTCGAAGCCCAAATAATCCGCTCGCCGCCTCGCTTGATCGACCAGCTTCTTCAGGTGCGGGGCAAAAATCGAAAAATCGCTGGCGGCCCGTGCTTTTGCCCAGGCCTCATTGCCGATCGTTTCGGTCCGCGTACATTCTTCCACGAATTCCGTCGGCAATTTCGTGGCCCGATCATAATCCCGTTTGAGCCAGCGCACATTGACCGCTTCGGTGCTGTCGGGTTCCAGCCCGGCCTCGGCTGCTTCCGCCAACCATTCTCCCACCTCCGCCGCTGTGAAAAGCCGGTGCGCCCGTCCTGAAAGGTAAGCCATCTGATCGCCACGATAAACGGTGCCAGCTTTGGGAAGATAAGTTTCCTGATCCCAATGCAGGGTGCTGTTGATGCTGCCGAGCAGGGAGATTTCGCGGATTCGTTCGAGTAGAGATTGGTAAGCCGATTGGGACATGATGGGTGACTTCAAGACCATTCATGGGGAGATCGGCCAGGTCTAGACGAAAGTCGAAAAACCGCGTGCGGTTGATTTCCATGCCACCCCAATGCACCATCGTTTCGGCACGACATAAGTCTTGAGCGTTGGCGCGGTGATCGGTTAATTCTAAATGATTGCTATGGCTACGCTCCGGCATTCCCCCAACCGGCATGACATCGCCACGGTCATTCTTTCTCACACCCTCGCACCCTCCAATCTGGAGCGTTTCAAGACTTATCAGGAAGAGCTGAACCAACGCGTCAAAACCTTCGACGGCTTCTTCGGAACTGAATCCTTCCCACCGGAGGAGGGCACCCAAGAAGAATGGGTTGTGATTTATCGTTTTCACGACATCCATCAATTGAAGTTTTGGCTAGCATCACCGGAGCGCCAGGAGATTTCTGAAAAAATCGACCAGTTGATTGAGAAGGAATGCCACGTCCAGATTCTTGTAGAGCCTCAAGAAAACCGGTCCGTTACCGCTGTCTACGCCCATCGCATCAAGGATGGGTGCGAAACGCAGTTCCGCTCTTGGCGCACCCGGATGTTGAATGCTCAGAAAAATTTCGATGGGTTCCTCGGCGTTGATTCCTATGATCCCTGCAAAGGCCTCACCCGGGATTGGGTTGATGTGGCCCGGTTCAGCGATTCGGAGAAACTCGATGCGTGGATCAAATCCGCGGAGCGTAAACGGCTACTGGACGAACTGCAGCCCATCCTCGAAGATCTGACTGTGAAGCGCGTGAGTTCCGGGTTGGATGCCTGGTTTAGCCGCGGTGTATCGGGTGAGGAAGCCAGACAGACACCGCCTGCCTGGAAGCAAGCCATGTCCGTCTGGCTCGGATTATATCCGACCGTTATGCTCCTGACCTACTATTTCAATCCGCTCTTCGGCAACCTCTCACTGCCATGGATGATGCTCATCGGGAATGCCGCCAGCGTCGCTCTGCTGACCTGGTTCGTCATGATTTGGATCAATAAACTTCTCAGCTTTTGGCTGGCGCCCAAAACACCGAGTGTGAGGCTCGATATTGCCGGGGCAGTCGGGATCCTCGTTATATTGGTTGGGATGGGATTCCTTTTCGAAGCCATCCCCCCCTTCCACTAACTGATTGATTCCCCACCCAAACAACCCAAAAAACCCTACTATGAACACCCCCGATTCCCATCAACATTTAAACAATAAACAACAATTCGCAGAAGAGGCGACCCGGCTGGCCATTGAATCCGTGGAAAAAGGATGGGGCGGTCCTTTTGGCGCCGTCATTGTGAAGGATGGTGAAATCATCGGGCGCGGTCAGAATCGGGTGCTGCTCACCGGTTTGCCGGTCATGCACGCCGAGGTCACCGCGATCATGGATGCCTGTTCCCGATTGAATCCGAAAGCGTATCTCGGGTCGGAATACGGGCCTGGCACTGTCCTGGAAATGATTCCACGTCCGGAAGGTTCGCCGGATAAAGTGCCGGAGCGGGCGAAGATGCTGAAAGGTTGTGAAATCTTCATCAACGGCGCTCCCTGCCCGATGTGTATGAGTGCGATTTACTGGGCGCGCATTGACCGCGTCTATTTTGGCGCTGGACTAGAGGACACGAGTGGCATCGGCTTTGATGATGAATTTCAATACGAAGACTTTCAACGGCCTTGGGAAGAGCGAAAAGCAATCGAATGCGTGCCTGGATTCCACCGGGAATATTGCCTGAAAGCGTACGAAGCTTGGGCAAATAAAATGGATAATCATCCTTATTAAAGCGGAAGTTTTGAGACGTTCCTGAAAAGGTTTGCAGAAATGCGGTTGCACCAGCGCGAGTCGCTTGGTTTGATGCGGGGCTGCCACTTTCATGAGCGCTACTCTGCATGTTATTCCTGGATCCGGCGAACCGTTCGATCTTGAAGTCGCCAATACGGTGACCATTGGTCGGACGTCGGAAAATGTGTTGTCCTTCCCGGGCAGCGCACACGTCTCGCGTCAACACGCCGTAATCCGATGCCATGATGGCATCAATTATCAGATCACCGATCTCGGCAGCCGCAACGGCACATTCGTTAATGGGCAGCAAGTCGTTCTCCCAACGGCGCTTCCGGATGGCTCCAAAATCCGGATCGCGAATAATGAAATCGTTCTCCGCCGTCTGGAAGAAGCCGAGGCGGATCACGAAACCGAATTAACCATGGCCATGACGATGGAGCAGTCCAGCAGCCGCCTGATGACGGTGGCCATCCTCGTCTGCGATGTCCGTGGGTTCTCCACTTTCAGCGAAAAATTGCCCGCAACCAAAGTGGCTCAATTTATCGGTCAATGGTTTCGGCTTGCAGGTAATCACATCAGTGCCACGGGCGGTGTGGTCGATAAATTCATCGGGGACGCGATTTTGGCTTACTGGGCTCGGACATCGAATGATTTGCCGGTCTGCGAATACGGCCTCAAATCGGCAATAAAATTGGTCGAACAGGCCGCCAAACTTTCCTGGCCCGATCTGGAGGTGAATATGCAGGTCGGCACGGCCTTGCACTTCGGCCAGGTCAGCTCCGGCAATGTCGGGTTGGTCGCGCAACGGGATGCCACAATCATGGGGGACACGGTCAATACGGCGTTCCGGCTGGAATCGGTGATGAAAGAATTGGGTCAATCGATTCTTGCTTCCGAAGTGTTCGTCGATCAGTTCGAGGCTCGCGATCCATTCATCGATCTGGGCGAAAAATCATTGAAAGGCAAAAGCCAGCCGGTGCGTGTATTTGGCTACCCGATGGACAAGACGAAAACCGTCATCTGAGCTGAGCCAGCCGACCCCGCGAACTCCCGAACCACCGAGATCCCGAGCCCTTGTCACGACTTTACGAATATTCGACTCTCGAAGACGTCTGTCGAACAGTGGTGACCCCGTGGGTGGCGCAGCATGGGACGACCGCATTTTTCGATCCGGCGCCCACTTTGCTGCTGACCCCGGATCGGCCGGCCATGATGGCGGTGAAACGGATGCTAGCCGGGCAGGCCGTGCCAGCGGCGGCGATTCATTTTTTGCTCCCCAACGATCTACCGTCCCGACTGCCATTGCCCGAGTCCACCGGGCGAGATCCTGGAAAAGCGATGCTCGAATTAGTAATGACGTCACTGGCCCGTCAGCGGACGGACCGGCTCAGCCAGGCAGTCGCGAATGCCCCGGCTTCCTCGGTGCAATTGATCGAACGCTGGTTGAAAGCGGGGCATGACCTCGAACAGCTGCAACCGGCGGGGCTTCGGGAGCTGGCTTTGGATTGGACCGCCTATCTCGCTGAGCGGAATTGTGCGAGCCCCGCCATGGCGACCCGGCAACGTCATGCGGTGTATGGTGAAGGAGCGGTGAAATGGTTTCAGCGCCTTCTCATCGTCGGTTTTGGGGCGGAGCATTGGGAGTGGTGGCTCGATTTGGGATCAGCCGTCGGCGCCGCGGAAGAGGTGACGGTCTGTCTGCCGCGCTGCTCCGATTTACGGGAGGAACGGCTCTGGCTGGGTTCATGGGAGCAACGGCTTGTGGTGCCGGCTGAATCGGTCGATAGCGGGAATACGGTGGAGTTCCCTGCCGGCCGTTTTTTTGCTTCGCGTGGCGCCCGGTCGCTGGCGGCGGCGTTACGAGAGGCGATGGATCGGCGGGCGAATGAGGCGAGTCACACGATCCGGGTCGGACTGCTAGACGGGTCGGGCGGCCATTTGGCTCGAGAATTGGCGGTGGGCTTTGAGCGGGATCAGGTGCCTTATGCGGACGGGTTCGGTCGCAAACGGAACACGAGTGAGGAAGCACGAAGCTGGCAGAGCTGGTTGCAATGGGAAGAGAACCGGGAGTTGCCAGCCTGGTTCACGTTTGTCGAGAACTCGCCTGGTATGATGGATCTCCTACCTCGGGACGGAGTGAAACAGGTGCGGGATGTCGCCATGGAATCGGGATTTGATCAGTTGGAATGGGTGATCAGCTGGCTGTCAACGGATCCCGATCCGCTCCGGCAATCGTTGGGTGAAGCGCTCGAAAATTTCCCGCGTTTACCGGAGTCCAGCTCAATACGTAACTTCCTGGAAGCAACCTCTGCGACCGCCCAGCAAGCCGGCTGGGAATGGCGCATCCAGCCAATCCAGCGTGGGGTGCCGGAGCGATTGGGCGAAGAGCTGCTCTGTGAACGGCGGGATTTCCTGCGTTGGCTGGCGGCGGTGGCGGATGTGCCGGAACGGTTCCGTAGTGAGCTGGGAAGCGAAGTCTTTGCCCGGATCGAATTACTGCGTCCTGGCCAAGGGGAGTTGCGGGAATGGGATCTCTTGATTCTGACCGGCCTGGCTGAGGGACAATGGCCATCGGATCCGGTGGAAGCGCCGTTTGTAGGCGATGCGCCATTGCAGGCGATCAACGAACAACTCATGGACGCACAGGTCGGCGCGATCTTACAAGGTGACCAGGGAGAAGGGCACGAGGCATTACCGCAAGGGCGCGGCTGGTTCCTCACCGCCGATGGCCGGCGCCGGATCGAACAACTCCGGTTAGCAGAACTCGGCGGAGCCAGCGAAATCTGGTATGCCACCACGTTAGCCGAGGAATTGGAACCGGAAGTGCCGGTCGAACCGGGCGCTTATTTCCTCGAAGCGTGGAGCCGGCATCTAGACCAGCCGTTCACCGAAACCGCACTGGCGGAGTTGCGTGTCGAGACCGACCGGCTAGCTGCCGCCCATCTCGAGCGGCATTCCGAAACCGTCAACGGTCTCGAAGCGGTCCGAGAAGCGTTTAATGCTCGGCGCGACCGGCACACGCCTTTTGGCCCCTATGACTGTGCGCTCACCAAGGCGCCGGCGGAAGCGTTGAATCCTTCGGCTTCCCGTTGGGATCGTGTGGTGGCTTCGCCGGGCGAAATCTGGTTTCGCGATGTGCTCGGTTTGCCAGGGGTGCCCGATCGATTCGAAGAAGGCGTGCGAAATGGGTTGGTGCTCGGCGTTTGGCAACATCGCTGGGCCGCTCTCATTCCGGGGCGGCCAGGTCAATTGCTGCCGATTCCTGCCCTGGACGAGGCGTTGGGCCGGATCGACCGCGCGTCAGGCCAGCATTATCGGCGGGGTGAGGAGACCGCCGCCATGTTGGCTAGCCCGCTCGGAGCAGAATGGATTTCGTTCTGGGAAGAAGCCAAAGCTCGAGCCCGCACCGGAGCAGAACGCACGCTCGCGATCGCAGGCGAACTGCAAATGACTCGCATCGCCACGGAATGGTGGCTTCCTCGCAATCTCGTGCTGGAGACGGCGGGCGCCCTGCCGGTGCGGGGCAAACTCGATCTCCTTCTCGCCACCGCACAGAACGAAGATCAACCAGCGGGCGATCTCGCCTGTATCGATTACAAAAATTGGACCGGTGGCCCGATCGGCGATCCGTTGCCTCACGGGTTGCAACTCTTTCTCTACGGCGAAGCGCTCGCCTCGCTCGAGCAGAGTGGCGAGGTCCGGGTGTTTGCGATTTTGCGCGATGGAACTGAATACGAAATTCCCAAGAACTTCGGCAATCGCCCATCGCAAGCGCTGCTCGAGGCGTTGGCTAAACTCGGCTCCACTTTGCGGCTCGGCATGATGGAACCGAAGAGTCCCAGATTCGCTCCGCCGGCCGATTTACCGGTGGCCATTCTGCCGATTGGCTTCAGCCAGCTGTTCGACCGATGGAAGCTGACTCATCCGATGTTGACGCGTGCGAGCGCGAAGGCCTTGGCCCATCTGGAGGCGAGTCCATGAACAAACCAGCGGATTTCGTCCAACGCGAACGCTTCATCCAGTCGCTCGACCAATCCATCTCGGTCATCGCTCCGGCGGGCGTCGGGAAAACGGAATCGATCGTGCGCCGGATCGGTGCCATGGCTGATGCCGATACCACCACGGCGGTCGACCGTCTGCGCCGATTGGTCGTGGTGACTTACACACGACGGGCGGCGCGGGAGATGAAGCGCCGGGCACTCGCTGTGCTCGGAGGCGCGACTCATTCCGAGGTGCGGTTCGCGATGCAAACCGCTTTTTTCGGCACCATCCATAGCTTCGCCGTGGCCGTGTTACGGCGCCATGGCCATGCGCTGGGGTTGTCGCCGGAATTACAACAAGCGAATGATCGCCAACTCGCGGAGCTCTGGCGTCAATACCGGCGCCGGTCTGAGGAGCCGGGCCGCATCTTGAATGAAGCGCGCGCGGCCGGCCTGCTCCGGTTGGTGAGTGTGCGCGACTTGCTCGATCAAGCGTTTATCGCGCCAGTGTCCGATGAGTCACCACCAATGCCAACTGGGCCAATGCCGCCGGTATCCATTGAGGCCATCGAACAAGTGCCGCCGAAGGGGAGCGCCAAGAGGAATACCCTGCTCAATCAAGAGGCCGCCCGCGATTGGGTGAACCGATTCGAGCGGGGTGACACTTTCATTCCGTTGCCGGTCATGAAAGGTTCCGCAAAAGCGTTGGCTGCCGCGTGGGAGGCCGCTTTCGATCCGGTGCGCGCCTGGCAGCAACGGGCGACGCAACATTTTGTCGGGCGTTTGGCGATCGGGTTTGCGGCATTCCGGGCTGCGGAAGCGGTGCTGACGTTCGACGATCAGATTCGGTTGGCCCGTCAATTGGTGGAAGATCCCGAGGCTGGCGCCGATTTACGTGCCGCACAGCATTTGGTGATTCTGGATGAGGCGCAGGATACCGATGACGATCAATTCGCATTTCTCATGCGGGTGGCCGGGGTGGGGGAAGCCGGGAATGACGGCCGGTTTTGTATGGTCGGCGATTTTCAACAGGCCATTTTTGGGTCACGTGCCGACCCGGCCGCGTATCGGCGTGCCGCGGTGCAGTTGGAACAGGCGGGTGGGGGGGATGCTCGTTTCGATGTGACGTTTCGTTGCGACCGTTCCATCGTCAAGCTAGTCAACCAAGTCTTTGCGCAAGTATTCAACGGCGTTTCGGATCAGGCCAGTCATGTTCCGTTACGATCCAGCGATACCGCCGGCGATGGTCAGGTGACCCGCTGGAAACTCGAAGCTCGCGAGCCGGAAGCGGGCAGTTCGAAGAATAGCGCTTGGGTGCTTGAGACAGAATCCGCCCTGTTGGCTGCCTGGATCCGGCAATGCGGGCTGAAACAGTTAGGAACAGCGCAATGGGGTGATGTCGCGATTCTTTGCGCTCGCCGCCGATGGTGCGCCGCGATCGAGGAAGCGCTCCGCCGGGAAGGGGTGCCGGTGCAACGGGTCGGGAGCCGGGCGCGGCGGGGCGAATTGGCCTCCTTCCGCTGGACCGCTGGCTTATTAAAAGTCATCGCGGAACCAGCGAACGAATTCGAAGTGGCCGGGGTGTTGCGGGAAGTGTGGGGGATCAAAGACGAGACAATTTACAATCACCGGGTTCGCAGCGGCCGATCCCTCGCAATCGACAGTCCGACGGCGCAATATTTTCCCGCGTTGGTCGAGTTACGCCGGATCTGGGAAAAAATCCGGGCGATGCCGCTGGCGGAATTGGTGCGTGAGTTACTGGAGCGCGCGCAAATGCGGCATCGACTCGGCTTGCTGCCGCAGGAGGTGACCGGCGACCTCGAGCAGGATCTCGATGTGATTATGGCCATGGCGAGGGAAGCGGAATTGCAGGGTGAAACGTTGGAAGCGTTCGCCAAAGATTTCGAAGAATCACTCGAAGAAGAGGTGCCAGCGGAAGAACCGCGCAAGGATGCCGTGCAGGTTTGCACTCTCTATAAGGCAAAAGGTTTACAATGGCCGGTGGTGATTCTGCCGTTTCTCGGAGTTAACAACGAACCCAATCGCCAGCAGGAACCGACCATTCTCGACGAAGATTCCGGGCTAACATTCACCGCCAGAAGGCGTCTTGATCGGGAACAGAAGATTGAAGACCGGCAGCGTGAACTAGCGCGCCTGCTTTATGTGGGGGTCACCCGGCCGAAGCATGCACTTTATTTGGTCGATGACACAGCGGTCACGGATGGTTCCACGCTGGGAAGCGGGGCATTTCGAGCGGTTGATTATTTTCTTTCGGACCCCATTTGCCGCGAGACCTGGGAAGCGTTGCCGGAAGTATCCATTCGTCCTGACGAGACTCAGCGGTTGCTCTTTTCTATGGAGGAAGAGACGGAGGCCGTGGTGCCGCAATCGCCTCGGGCCGATTGGACCGGTTACATCGATCGAATCACCCCATTTCGTTTGGCCGTTTATCCAGTGATCGAGAGTCCAGTCGAACGCCGGCTCAATGGATTTCCCGAAGAGGAAGTCGTCCAGGGCACCGCCGCGGATCAGGCTTCTTACGCGTATGGCGACTGGTGGCATCGTGGATGTGAGCAGACAAACTGGAATGCGAGCCGCGAAACCTGGCAGGCAGTCTGGGACACCTGGCTGCGCGAATGTCCCCAGCGCGAACGGGGTAACGAGGCCTGGCAACGTTTTCTGAATTCGCCAGCCGCCGAGATGTTAGCGGCGCGACAAGCATGGGTCTTTCGGCAGGAATTACCACTCTTAGTTCCCTTTGAGCAGGGAGGGAGAAAACGGTGTCTAGATGGGTTCGCTGATTTTGTCGGAATCGCACCGGACCGATCGGCTGGGTTCATTCTCGATTGGAAAACGAATCGGCGCACGGACTTGTTAGTGGACGAGTATCGCGGGCAGGTTCAGGCATACATGGCGGCGCTGTCACAACTCTTCGGCATTCCATTCACGGGCTGGTTATACGCGACCGAATCGGGAGAATTAATGGAAATCCGGGAAGAAGCCGCTGGCGAACCACTCCCGGCACGAGCTGATTGAAAGTAGGTGAGCATGATGCCTGACAACCATTCAACCATCAATCCTGCCGTCGGAGTGTATCCACGGTCATGCGTAGGATGATTTCGAATTTCGTCAGATCATGATTCCACGATCTCACCTATGAAAGCGATCGCCCTCTCCCTTATCGGCTGGCTCGCCGTGTCAACTTGGCTGGGCGCCGAGACGCCGCGAACCCTGCGCCAAGCAGCTGGAACAACACCTTTCGGAACCCTTACGGCTTTTGCGGGAGAAAACGGAATCATCCAAGGGGAGCATGTTGCGATTAATCGGAAGCGTATCATCGAACATTTTAACTGCATCCAACCTGCAGTTTTTCCGGCATGGGGAGGCTTCTGGCCACCCGAGAAACCTGCCTCGATGAAGGATTTCTCTTTTTGGACTGAGCCCTTATCAGCCCAAGCCGAATGGGCAAAAGAGAACGATCTATACGTGATTCATCATGGGTTGTTTTCACCCAACTATTACTTCCCGGAATGGTGGAAGCGCTCGGCTTATTCACCATCCGAACTCGAATTCATCCTGAAAAAGTATGTGCGGGCAGTTGTATCGATTCCGAAAGTCGATTCATGGAACATGTTCAACGAACTGTTTCTCGGTGATGGAACTTATTTTCCCGATGGAAACGGGGAATGGGACAACAAGTGGATAGGCATGGGGTTGGAACCTGACGCATCCGGGTTAACCGGGATGGCGAAGGTCAACGAGGCGCATCCCAGATTTATTCGGGTTGCCCTGGAACACGCAGCTAAATTTACAAAGGGAAAACTGGAGCTGCGTGAAGGCACCACGTTCGATAATCCCCGGAAGTTGGACGCGCTTTACCAATTGGTCCTGCACCTCAAAAAAGTAGGTGCCCCTCTTCATGCGGTAGGGGTCCAAGCGCACTTGGAGTATAATGGAAGCTATGATTTTGAGGCGTTCAAATCAACTGTCGCGAAGTTCCAAAAGGCAGGCGTAGACTTCTATATAACCGAGTTGGACGTCGGCTTGCCCAAGGGAGAACACCGAGAAGAGGTGGATTGGGAAAAAATTGAGCCATTACAAGTTGAAATGTATTATCAAATAATTACAGCCGCGAAAGAAGCTGGGGTTTCCCTAGTCAGTGTCTGGGGCATCGCAGATGCCCCAGAAGGAGGATGGCGCGGGGGGGAGAGAGCCTTATTGTTTGATGAAAACTTTGAGCGCAAGCCAACCTATGACGCCGTTCTCAGAGCCTTGCTGCAGGCGGCAAGAACTCAGACGAAGCGCATCCACTCAACCCTCAGTCGCTAAAGCTCCCTCGGGCGAGTGATACGTAACGATCTGCGAAAGAAAGCCGCTGAGTAAGGATGAACCAGCCGGAAACCTCCGGGAATTTAAGGCTTTTTTCAGCACTTGAGAGATGATGAAGTCTCGCCCGAACACCGATGTCACCGCCCCACAAAGCTCACAAATTGGAATTGCGCTCAAGGTGCTGGATCCAATCTCTGTTCGGCGCTTACTCTAAGTTCGAAGCTTTGCCATTCCAATCCACCTTTCACCCACGCTCATCATCGCTATTCGTTCGATGAGGTCTGTATTCGATGAAAATTAAATATGCACTGTTAGATACGGTGAATACCCTTCGCACGTATCGTTGGACTATTCTTCAGAGCGTATCGATTCCTAGCTTGATTATTGTATTCACTGACTGGGCTGTTCGTAATGAAGTTGCCCTATTGCCGCTCTTGTTGTTGTCTGTAATAGGCCTTGTTGCTAATGTATACATGGCTGTTGCTGTTCATCGATGTGTTATACTCGGTTCCGAGTTTGCGAGAACCTGGGGTATAGGAACATGGACTTCCCGCGAAACCGCTTTTGTCGGTCAATCTATCGCCATCGGTTTCATTACATTTGCGCCATTTGCCATCGTGGCTACAGTATTGTCTTCCGTATTTGATTATGATCTTGAAACTTTGCTCGCAGTTCTTTTTTGCTTGGCGTCTTATTTCATGGCGCGTCTCTCCCTTGTGTTTCCATCAATAGCAGTGGAAAAGCCCATCCGTATACGTGAGTCCTGGCGAATAACCAGTAAGCATCATTCACTTGTTTTTGTTCTGGTCTTTCTTGTTCCAACGCTCTTATTCTTGCCTGTTCAGTTCTTGCCTCAAGATCCAATTATGGCATTTCTTGGTAGCGTTTATTATTGTTTTGTTTTGATTTTCACAGTCGCGTTACTCTCAAAAACATACACGCTGTGCATTGAGGGTGGCCACGGAGGCGACGACCATCCTGCGGATGGCTGTTCCTTATGAAAACCGTTTTGTAGATGCAAGGCATCACAGACAGATATCGTTCAAGCCTTCCCGGTTGATTGTTGCACGCTGTATACGTGCCGCTTTCCATCGGATGTCACGTTGACCACGCTTTCGTTTGCGACAAGTGGTGTGACGACGGAAGCTAGGACAACGGAGAGAAAGCTTTGTCTCATGCGGGCAGTATTTCGCCACTGGAATCGCACGGCAATACGCGCGATTGTCAAAAGATGCCGGCCAAGAAAAATAAAGTGAAAGACGAGGATCTCTCCGGACCCGCTTTGGTCAAAGAAACCGCCCGGCGCATTCGACTCGCGCGCACCCACTGGGACGCCCACCGCAATGGGGCTTGCCGCTTCGAACGTGAACGGGCCCTGAGGCTGTACGACCGACTCACCGAGCAGGAGAAGGAACACATTCCGCAAGCACTCCGAATCTGGCTGCGTTATCGGAGCCAGAAGTATTTCGGCGATCACCGAACATCGCCCGGGACTGGT
>JGI12210J13797_10538352_pt1 | contig 14340 bp, 9 predicted proteins | sample ElkSlonscriptome_3_FD_13797 | JGI IMG/M metagenome (IMG submission 13797)
TCTTCGGGACCATGCTCCTGGAGGATGTCGCGCCAGCCGGCGGGGGGCGGCGCGTGCAGGTCGACGGCGGGCAGCTTGGGCTCGTGCGGGGTGGGCTTCACCCCCGGACGCATTCCGGGTACCTCGGCGCCGTTGACGGCCAGCTCGCCAAAATAATGAAGTAGGCGCTGGGCGCGGTTGCGACGGCGTGGCAGCTCGAACAGCTCGGGCGTCTCGTCGATGAAGCGCGTGTCGACCTCGCCGGCCCGAAAGCGCGGGTGGGTGAGCACGTTCTGCAGGAAGGCGATGTTGGTCGGCACCCCGCGGATCCGGAACTCGGCGAGGGCACGGTGCACCTTCTGGCCCGCGCCCTCGAAGTCGAGAGCATGCGCAGTGACCTTCACCAGCATCGAGTCGTAGTCGGGAGAGATGACCGCGCCGCTGTAGCCGGCGCCACCGTCGAGCCGGACGCCCATGCCCGCGCCGCTCCGGAAGACCTCGAGCTTGCCCGTGCCGGGCTGAAAGCCCTTGGCGGGGTCCTCGGTGGTGACCCGACACTGAATGGCCGCCCCTTTCACCTCCACCGACAGCTGCGAGAGGCCGAGGTCGTCGAAGGTAGCTCCGCCGGCGATGCGGATCTGCGATTGCACGAGGTCGACCATGGTCACTTGCTCGGTGACGGTGTGCTCGACCTGAATGCGAGGGTTGGCCTCGATGAAGTAGTGGCGGCCGTCCTGCTCCACGAGGAACTCGACCGTACCGGCGTTGCGATAGCCGACCCCGCGGGCGATGCGAATGGCGTCGTCGTACAGCCGCTGGCGGATCTCGTCCTCGAGGTTCGGGGCCGGGGCGATCTCGACCACCTTTTGGTGTCGCCGCTGGACCGAGCAGTCGCGCTCGAAGAGGTGCATCACGTTGCCGTCGGCGTCGGCGAGGATCTGAACTTCGATGTGACGCGGGTGATCGACGAAGCGCTCGATGAAGACGGTTCCGTCACCGAAGGCCGCTTCGGCTTCGGAGCGGGCGCGAGACAGAGACACCTCCAGCTCGTCGGCGTTGCGGACCACGCGCATGCCGCGGCCGCCGCCGCCCATGGCTGCCTTGATGATCACCGGGAAGCCAACCTCGTCGATGAAGGCACGGGCTTCGACCTCCGAGGCGATGGGACCTGAGCCCGGCACCACCGGCACGCCGTGCCTCTTGGCGAGCTCGCGAGCGGCGGTCTTGTCTCCAAGGGTTCGGAGGACCTCCGGGGGTGGGCCCACGAAGCGGATGCCGGCGTCGGCGCAGGCCTGACTGAAATCAGCGCGTTCGCTCAGGAAGCCGTAGCCCGGGTGAATCGCATCGACCCCGGCGCCGAGGGCGATGTCGATGATGTCATCGATCGCGAGGTAGGCCTGAACCGGGCTCAGGCCTTGGCCCAAGAGGTACCCCTCGTCGGCTTTGTAGCGGTGCAGCGCCACGCGGTCCTGCCAGCTGTGGATGGCTACCGTTCGCAGTCCGAGCTCCGTCGCGGCCCGGAAGACGCGAATGGCGATCTCTCCACGGTTCGCGCACATCAGCTTCCGGATAGGTCCGCTTCCGTTCGACATGCCGCCATCTTGCGTCACCCGTACCGGGAGGAAAAGTCGAAGCCGGAGAGGCTTGCAATGCCGGCCCGTGCCTTCCAACATGCGGCGAGAGCCACGGTCGCATCCGATCGGTGTGCTACATTTGCCTACCCCATGGCCCAGACCGACGTAGAGCAGGAGGCTCCCCGCGAGGCGAGCACGATGCCGGATCGCACCGACGCGATGCCGGAGCGGGATCGTTGGGCTCCGCTCAAGCGGCGCTGGCCCGCCTTGCTGTTGGTGCCGGTGGTCCTGTTCTTCGTGGCCTTTGGCGGAAGCCGCCTCCTGTCGCGGGGGGAAGTCCTCACGGGCGTGAGGGTGGGACCGCTCGACGACGGCCTCGCGCTCGGAGGGATGGACCGCGACGCGGCGGTCGGCGCGATCTCCGAACTGTCGTCGCGGCTGACCCGCGAGCCGGTGGTGGTGACCCACGCCGGCCGGCGACTCGAGGTGGCTCCGGCGGATTTGGGGTTCGTCGTCGACGAGGCGGCGATTGTCGACGCGGCCATGTCCGCCGGCCGGCAGGGCGGCCTCGGAAGCCAGATCCAGAGCTGGGTCGACGGCTCCGGAGTTCAGATCGACGTGGTGGGTCAGCTCGACCCCACCAAGCTCGGTCCGCTCTTCGACCAGTGGGAGAAGGAGGTCCTCGCCCAGCCGACGTTCGAAGGAGCGCTGAAAGCGGACAATGGCGAGGTCGTCCTCAGCGAGCCCCGCCCCGGGCGCGCCATCACCCGTGACGCCATGGAGCAGGCCCTACTGATGCAGCTGCTCGCGCCGTCTCGCGCGCCCATCGAGCTCCTGCACCACGAGGCGCCGCCGACGCGCACCGCCGAGTCCTGGCAGGCTGCGCAGAAGGCGGCCCAGGCGCTGCTCTCGGCCCCCGTTACCCTCGTAGGTGAGCTGCCGCCCCCGGAGGAGGACGAGGACGGCAAAAAGAAGCGCAAGCAGGACGAGGAGCAAGCGCCCCGGACCGAGGACTTCGTCTTTACGCCGAGCGACCTCGCGCCCGCGCTGAGGAGCCGGCTCGTCGAGCCGTCGGGAGCCGAGGTCATGCTCGACGCCGAAGCTCTCAAGCCGGCGCTCGCCCAAGCCCGCAAGAAGCTCGAGCGGCCCCCGGTCGACGCACGGTTCGAGGTTTCCAAACGCGATGAAGTCTCCATCGTGCCGAGTCGCGACGGCCGGGTCATCGATCCGGCGCAGGTCGCCACGGCGCTCATCGCCGCGGCACAGCGACCAGACCGCGAGGCGACGTTTCCCATCGAAGTGGGGGCTCAGCCCGAGATGACGACCGACAAGGCCCAGGCGCTGAACATCCAGGGGCTCGTCTCCAAGTTCACCACGTCCCACGCCTGCTGTCAGAAGCGGGTGAAGAACATCCATCGCATGGCCGACCTCATCGATGGTGTGCTGTTGAAGCCGGGCGAACGCTTCAGCATCAACGAGCACGTGGGCGAGCGTCGCGCGAGCAAGGGCTTCTATCCGGCGCCCACCATCGTCCACGGCGAGATGAAGGATACCGTCGGCGGGGGCGTGAGCCAGTTCGCCACCACCTTCTACAACGCCTTCTTTCACGGCGGCTATGCCATCATCGAGCGGCAGCCTCACTCCTACTACTTCCGGCGCTACCCGATGGGCCACGAGGCGACGCTCTCCTTCCCCAAGCCCGACGTCATCGTCCGCAACGACACCAAGAGCGGCCTCCTCATCAAGACCGAGTACGGCGGCACCTACATCCGGGTGAAGCTCTACGGGGACAACGAGGGCCGGAAAGTCCGGCGCAAGGTCAGCAAGATCTACGACGTTACCGACCCGCCGATAGAGTACATCGCCGACGACGACCTCGAGCCCGACGAGGAGAAGGTGAAGGTCCGCGGTAAGGTCGGCTGGGCGGTCACCGTTTCCCGCGTTCTAGAGTACGCGGACGGCGAGACGAAGAAGCAGACCCGCAAGGTCATCTACAACCCACGGGTCCGGAAGATCCGCGTCCACTCCTGCAAGATCCCCAAAGGCGAAGAAGGCTACACCGGCCTCTCGTGTCCGGAGCCCGAGGAGGAAGAGGACGAGGACGAGGACGAAGATGCTCCTACGGACGACGAGCCGAAGGAAACCCCCACCAAGAAGAAGCCGCCGAAGAAGAAGGGTGATGACGAGCCCTTCGATCCCCTCGACGTAGCGCCTCCCGAGGGCCCGGGGACGGGCGAAGACGGCCCCGATTGACTCGTGTAAGGTGACGTGAGCGAGGCGGCTGTCGCGCGGTCTCTGGAGGCTTGCTCTCCCGAGGTCGGCGCGTCGCTCGCGCAGGGCCCGACCCGCGGGCGGATGTCACCGCATGCAGCTCTACACCAAGATTCTCATCGGAATGGCGGTGGGCGTGGTCCTCGGCTTCTTGCTGGGGCCCAACTCCGCCGTGCTCCCCCACGACGGGGTGAAGCTCATCTCGTCGGCCAAGATCGTCCAGTCCGCGGACACCGAGGCCTCGCCCGTCGACTTCAGCCAGGGGGTCCGCCAGGCTCGGATCCTCGAGACTCAAGGGGACGCCAAGACCGAGGGAAGCTGGTTCCGCGTCGAGTGGAAGGTCACGACCACCGACGTCCTTCGATTCAAGAAGGCGGCCAAGGCCAGCAAGGACGAGGCGAAGCAGGAGGCGGTCCCGGCCAAGGGGACGACCCTGCGCGGATGGGTTCAGAACGTCTCACCCACCGTCACGACCTACAGCCGCACGGGCGAGATGATGGTCGACGCTACCGAGTGGATCGGCCTGCTCTTCCTGGCGCTCATCAAGATGGTCGTGGTGCCGCTCGTCTTCTTCTCGCTCACGGTGGGGGTGGCCTCTCTCGGTGACTTCCGCCGGCTCGGACGGCTGGGCGGGCGCACCATTGGCCTGTTTACCGGCACCACCGTGATCGCCTTGGTCATCGGCGTGGGACTGGCCAATCTCATCAAGCCCGGCGCCCTGCTCGACGAAAGCGACCGGATCCGTCTGCTCGCCTCCTACGAGGGGGCGGCGACCTCGACGGTGGACGCAGCGGCGGAGGCCCCGAGCTTCACCGACCAGATCATCGCCATCGTTCCGACCAACCCCTTCGCGTCTCTCGCCAAGGGGGAGATGCTGCAGATCATCTTCTTCGCCCTCATGTTCGGCATCGCGCTGACCTTGCTCGACGAGCGACGGAGCAAGCCGGTGGTCTCCCTCCTCGACTACGCCAACGAAGCCATGGTGATGCTCGTGCACATCGCCATGAAGCTCGCGCCCGTCGGCGTGGCGGCCCTCCTGTTCAAGGTGGTGGGCAGCACGGGGCTCAGTGTGCTGGCCGCCCTCGGCGTCTATGGGCTGGTGGTCGTCGTGGCNCTCGGGCTGCACCTCGCGATCACCTACGGGATCATCGTGCGCTTCGGGGCCAAGCTGCCTTTCCTCAAGTTTCTCAACGCGATCAAGCCAGCCATCATGCTCGCTTTCTCGACGTCGAGTTCCTCGGCCACCCTGCCTGTGACCAAGGAGTGCGCGGAGGACAACATGAACGTCTCCCCCGCGGTGAGCTCCTTCGTCGTTCCCCTGGGGGCGACCATCAACATGGACGGCACCGCTCTCTACCAGGGCGTGGCGGCGATATTCATCGCGCAGATCTACGGCATGGATCTGTCCCTGGGTGACCAGGTCACCATCGTGACGTCGGCGACGCTCGCGTCGGTCGGGGCGGCGGGCGTACCTGGCGCGGGCATGATCACCCTCGCCATGGTCCTCACCGCCATTGGCGTGCCGACGGAAGGCCTAGCCCTGGTCCTCGGCGTCGATCGGCTGCTCGACATGTTCCGCACCGCGACCAACGTGGTGGGCGACTCCTCCGCGACGGTGATGATGGCGCGGCTCGAAGGCGACGCGCTCTCCTTCCTCACGCCCGATCAGGACAAGGCCAACCCGAAGAAGGGCTTCGAGACGCGCCTCGAGGAGCCGCCGCATCCGGTGGTGGCCGAAGTCTCCGAAGAGGCCTGATCAATCGAGCGCAGGGTAGTCGGTGTAGCCGGCTTCCGCGCCCCCGTAGAAGGTGGCCTTGTCCCACTTCTGGAGCGGAGCCTCCTCGCGGAGCCGACGGGGGAGATCTGGATTCGAGACGAAGGGCTTGCCGAAGATGATGGCGTCGGCGTCACCGCGGGAAAGCGCGCGCTCTGCGGAGGCGAGGTCGAAGCCCCCATTGGCCAGATAGCGACCCGAGAAGCGTTGGCGAATGGTGCACTGAACTTCGTTGGGCGCCTCCGGCTTGCGCTTGGGCGGGCCGTAGAATTCGACCACGTCGAGGTAGGCGAGGCCGAGGTCGTTCACGGCATCGCAAAGGGCACTGTAGAGGGGGACCGGGTCGCTCTCATCGCAGCCATTGACGCCCTGCCCCGGCGAGACCCGCATGCCGACGCGGTCGCTACCCCAGACTTCGCACAAGGCGGTGAGGACCTCGGCTGCGAACCGAACGCGGTTGCGCGGGCTGCCCCCGTACGCGTCGTCGCGCTGGTTGACCGCGTCGCTCAGGAACTGCTGGACGAGGTAGCCGTTGGCCCCGTGTAGCTCGACCCCGTCGAATCCGGCTGCCTTCGCCTGGCGGGCACCACGACGAAACATCTCCACGACTTCGGGGATCTCCTCGGTGCGGAGGGCACGAGGCGCGGAGGTAGGGACGAAGGGCTGGTCGCCGCCGAGCCACACCTTGCCCGGCCCAGCGAGCGCAGACGAGGAGACCGGGGGCTCGCCGCCGTGGAAGTCTTCGTGGCTCATGCGCCCCACGTGCCACAGCTGCGCTGCGATGAGCCCGCCCGCGGCGTGCACGGCGTCCGTCACGAGGCGCCAGCCCCCGACCTGGGCGTCGCTGTAGATCCCCGGGGTGTACGCGTAGCCTTTGCCCTGGGGGTCGACCTGCGTGGCTTCACTGAGGATCAGCGCGGCGCTTGCGCGCTGCTGGTAGTACGTCGCGTTGAGCGGGCGAGGCACGTCGCCCGGCTGGGCGGAGCGTGACCGCGTCATCGGCGCCATCACGACCCGATGGGGGAGCTGGAGGGCGCCGACGGTGAGAGGCTCGAAGAGCATGCCCCGGCTTGTAGCAGGTCTCTGGGCATGTTCTCGACCTCGAACGGGCGAACACGAGCTCAGGCCCCGATCATCTGGTATCGAGGTCGACGAAGAGGGGTGCGTGGTCCGATGGGCGTCGCCAGCCGCGTACCTCGGTGGCCACCTTCACGTCGCGGATCCGTTTCTCGAGGGTTGGCGTCACCCAGATGTGGTCGAGTCGGCGGCCTTTGTTCAGCCGGCGCCAGTCGCCGCGGTGGCTCCACCAGGTGAACAGCTTCTCGCTCGGCGGTACGACTGAACGTGCCGCGTCGACCCAGCCACAGCTGCGTTGCACGGCGGCGAGGTGCTCGATCTCGACTTCTGTGTGGGTGATGACGCGGCGAAGCTTCTGGTGGGACCAAACGTCCGTCTCGAGCGGCGCCACGTTGAGGTCGCCCACCAGCACCCGCGGCACGTCGTTTGGCCAGCTGCGCATCCAGCGTGCCATGGATCGCAGAAAGCGGAGCTTGTAGGCGAAGGCTGGGTTTTGCTCGGGGTCGGGCCGCTCGCCACCCGCCGGCACGTAGACGTCGTGGATCTCGATGCCGTCGACTTCAATCGCCACGTGGCGGGCCTGTCGGCGGCCCCCGATGCGGCGCTGATGGTGACTAGACACGGGCCGACGCGTCGCGATGGCGACGCCGTGATAGCCCTTCTGCCCGGCCACGATCGTGTTGGCGAAGCCCATCCGCGCGAAGGCCTCACGCGGGAACAGGTGGTCTTCGACCTTGGTCTCCTGCAGGCACAGGACGTCGGGCTCGTACTTGCGTACGAAGCGGCGAATGGCCTCCAGCCGGACCCGGACGGAGTTGACGTTCCAGCTGACGATGCGCATGCCGAGACCATGGCTCAGTACCGCCGGATCCGGGTCGACGTCTACGGCCGCTTCGAGGTCGACGTGATCCGCCGCCGCGGAACGTGGACCGCCTACCGTCGCGGCGACGACGGCAAGCGTTTGCTCATGCCCGAGCTCTCGCCATGGTCCGAGGGGGCGTCCCTCCAGTCGATCCTGGACGATCTCGAGACCACCTTCCACGCGTGGGCCGGACCGGACCGGGAGCTGAAGGTGATCGATCTCCAGGTGGGCTGATCAAGGCTTGCAGTCGGGGTGCGCGGCCCGATGCAGGGCTTCGTACTGGGGCTTCGTCAGCTCTCCGAGATGATAGGCCATGGCGACTTCGCCCCACGTGCCGGCCCAGTCGGCCGGCATGATCGCCGGGTCGTAGGTCTGCCCCGGGGGGGGCGGCGGTGGGGTGACGAGGAGGTAGGGGTCACCTAGGCGATGGGGGGGCAGGCCACGGGCCCTCACGGCCTTCTTCAGGGCCTCGAAATCGATGTCGCCCCGCCCGTGCAGCATCACGAGCGCGAGCGCGGCTGCGTAGTCGGCGCTGTCCGCCGGGAGGCCCTTCCGCACGGACGCCGTCAGCTTGGCATGTAACGGCCGCAGCTCTTCCGGAAGCGTCTCAGTCCACGGCGTGGCGGGCGTCGCCGTCGCGGCGGGCGTCGTCGCCGAAGTGCCGCTGGCAGAGGGCACCGCCACCGTCGGGGCCGAGGGGGTACTCTGGCCGCGATCGCATCCGCCGAGCACGAGGACGAGAAGAAGCGCACGTCTTACCATCACCCGTAGCCTAGCCCATGCGTCTCGTACCCATCGCATCGCGGCACACGTACATGGACAACCCATCTCGGACGGCGTGGTCCCCGAGCGCCCCAGAGAACGAGCACGACAACGAGAACGATGGCTCGTTAGCACTCAGGCCAAGGGAAGGTCGTTGGGAGACGCAGCGCCGAAGGCTGTGGTCCTTCGCGCCGAGGTGGTACGCTCTTCACGATTTGACCAAGTCGACGGACGCCTTGCAGCTGCCGATGACCATCGGTCGTTACCAGCTTCTGAACGCGATCGCCTCGGGGGGGGCGGCAACGGTGTACCTCGCGCGCATGCTGGGGAAGGCGGGCTTCCAGCGTCGCGTGGCGGTCAAGGTCTTGCACCGCCACCTCGCGAGCGACCCCGAGTTCGTGGCGGGCTTCCTCGACGAGGCGCGCCTCGCGGCGCGGATCCATCACCCGAACGTCGTCGACGTCTACGACGTAGACGCCATCAAGGGCCGCCTCATCATCGTGATGGAGTACGTCGAGGGCAGCTCCTTTTCGTACATGCTCACCCGCCTGGCCAAGCGCATGCCGCGCACGCCAGTGGGAGCGGTCACGAAGATCGTTCACGACGCGCTCACCGGACTCCACGCTGCGCACGAGCTGACCTCGTCGAGCGGGACCCCGCTCGCGCTCATCCACCGGGACTTCTCGCCGCAGAACGTTCTCATCGGCGTCGACGGTATCGTGCACGTGACCGACTTCGGTATCGCCAAGGCGCGAGGAAGGGCGAGCACCACCCAGAACCACCAGGTGGTGAAGGGAAAACTCCGCTACCTGGCGCCGGAGCAGGTGCAGCGCGGCCAGCTCGACCGCCGAGTCGATATCTTCGCAGCCGGGATCATGCTGTGGGAGGCGCTCACGGGGGAGCCGCTGTTCGACGCTCAGGTGGATGCCGCCGTTCTCGGTCAGGTACTCTCGGCGGACATCGTGCCGCCCGGCAAGATCCGCTCCGACGTGTCCGCCGAGCTCGACGCGGTCGTCATGAAGGCGCTCGAGAGGCAACCGGACGAACGCTATGCAACGGCCATCGACTTCGCCGAGGCTCTCGACGACGCGGTGGGGGAGCAGTTCCTCCGTCCCCGTAAGCTCGGCGCTCTCGTCCAGAAGCTCGCGGCCAAACGCCTCGACCGGGCCCGCGCCGCGATGATGAGCGTCGCCGACAACGACGACGACCGCCCGAGCGTGGCCTTCCTCGAGGAGCTGTCCTCTCGTGACGACGCGATCCACGACGGGCTGGTCGCAGACGTGGCCCGGGATGCGACCACCAGGCCGCCCGGAGATTCGGAGCCCGCCCCGCCGAGCTCGCTCGACGAGCCGACGGAAGACGGCGAGGTGATCGACGCCGACGATCTGGTCAACAGCGTGCGGCCGCTGCCTCCACCTCGCAACGAGCCACCGGCGCCGCCCCCAGCGCGACCTTCGCCCCCCGGCGCCGTCGTGCTCGACGAGGCCACGGCGACCGAGGACGAGGACCACTTTTGGGCCCCGCCTTCGCGCCGACCGGTCATCCTAGCGGCGGCGGTGTCCGTCGCCTTGGGCTTCGTGGGCGTGGTGGCTTTCTCTGGAGCGGACGACCCGCCTCCCGAGCCGAAGCCATCGTCATCGGGGCTGGCGCCGAGGTCGGACAACGCCCCGCTCGTCGAGCCTCCGGCCCCCGAGCCTTCAGCCACCACCTTGGCGGACGTGGCCGAGCCACCCGCGCCCGAGGCCTCGGCCGAGCCGCCATCGACCGTGGCCAAGTCGACCGCGCCGGCGCCGAAGCCTCGCAAGGCTCCCCCCGCGACGAGAAAGAAGAAGAAGATCTTCATTCCGGGGGATATCTGAGTGGCTCGAGGATGATGAGAAGTCCACGAGCATGGCACCGGGGAGCGTGGTTGGTCTTGGGGCTCGCCGCGCCGCGGCTTCTCTGGGCGCAGGAAAGCGACCCGGCCTCCAACGAAGTCGAGAAGGCGGGGAGCGGTCCAGGGCGCGATGGGTCTGACCGCGCGGGTGCCGCTGGGGCGCCGGAGAACAACCTCGATCCCGAGGGGGGCAACCGCAAAGCCGCACGGGAGCGGTTCAAGGAGGGCACCGAGCAGTTCGGCGATGAGGCCTGGGACCAGGCCCTCGCCTCCTTCGAGGCGAGCCACGAGCTGGTGCCGAGCCCCAACTCCTCGCTCATGGCCGCCCGCTGCCTCAGCGCCCTGGGACGCCACGGCGAGGCTATGGCGACCTTCGCGCGTGCCATCGAGGAGGCCGGCGACGTCGAGAAGTACCAGCAGACGCGAGAGGTGGCAGAGAGTGAACGCGACGCCCTCCGCGGAGGGTTGGCCCGGGTGACGGTGCGGGTGCTCGAGGCGCCGCCGGGGACCCGCGTCACCATCGCGGGGGAGCTGACGCCTCTCGAGGCGGATGTCGCACGTCGGTGGGTGGAGGCGGGGCGGGTGAACATCACCGTCGACCGGCCCGGCCGCGAACCGCTATTGCGCTCGCTCGAGGCGTCGAAGGGCGGCGAGCTGGTGATCGAGCTCACCCCCGGTGACCGCGAGCCGACGGAGCCAGACGAGGGGGGCTTTCACCCGGGTGAATGGCTTCCCCCCGCGGCCATCGCGGCGGGCGGGGTCGGGCTCGTGGGCATGGGGCTCTTCATTGGCTTTGGCCTGAGCAACCAGTCGACGTACCGCGATCTCGAGGAGACCTGCGCGCCGCGCTGTGGTGCGGCCTTCGACGACGAGATCGCGGCCGGCGAGCGCGACGGGCTCATCGCGAACGTCAGCCTCGGGGTCGGGGCGGTGGGCCTCGTGGCCGCGGGGGTCCTCGGGACCCTCTACCTCACGCAGGATGCCGAGCTGGCGGTGGGCCCCAACCAAGCGCGGCTTCGGGTACGGTTTTGATTCGCATGGCGTCTTCTCGCGGCATCTTGCTCTGTCTTGGCGGCGTCGTGGTCCTCGGCCACGCAGCCTGTCGGACCGACTTCTCGGAGCTGCGCACCGAAGCCGACGGCGGCGCGACGAGCTCGAGCTCAACGACCGGAGGAAATGGTCCCGGCGGGGACGGTCCCGGGGGAAGCGGTGCCGGGGGGGGCATACCCATTTGCGAGCCCGGCTCGCTTCCGCCCCGACAGAACGACGACCCGCCGGCGTGTTCCGACTGCGCCGGGTGCACCGACTGTCAGGGGGCCAACTGCCACTACGCGTGCAACGCATGCGGCTGCGACTGTCCGGCCATGGAATGCGCATCCGGGGGCTCGCGCTGCGATGCGCTGTGCAGCGTCGGTACGACCTGCGCGCCGACCTGTGACAGCTCCTCCAGCTGTGACCTCGAGTGCCGCGGCTGCACGTCTGCGGCGTTCACGTGCACCGAGAGTCCGTCGAGCTGCGACGTGACCTGCTCCGATAGCGAAGACTGCTCGGTTCAGTGTTCGGCGAGCGGCTCGTGCACGGTCGACGCGTTCAACAGCAACACCAGCGTCGTCTGCTCCTCTGCGACTTCGAGCTGCGCGCTCGACTGCAACGGCAGCGACATCACGTGCGCGATGGAGTGCGACGCGACGTCCTGTTCCTTCGCGTGCGCGGAAGGGGTCCCCTGCGTGCTCACCTGCGGGTCCAATGCGACGAGCTGTGAGACCGGGTTCTCATGTGACGGGGCTACCCCGACCGACTGCGGCAACGGCGTTCTCGTTTGCAACCGAAGCTGTCCCTGACGCCACGAGGCGAGGTGGCTGACTCAGGGCACGCGGCGGGCGAGCCCGCGCGCCTCGTGATGGCCGCCGTCTTGCCACGATTCGTCGAGGGACACGATCTCGAGCGGCAGCGATTCCAGTATGTGGGCGAGCTCACCGGGCTCGAGCAGAAAGCGCCGCGGCGGCTTTGGATGGCGTTCGAGGTTGGTGACCGTCGGTTGCAGAAAGACGAGCCATCCACCCGGGGCGAGGGCCTCGGCCATGGCCGGAAAGAGCGTGCGCTGCAGGAACAGGAAGGAGGCGATGACGTCCCAGGGCCCGGCTGGGAAGGGGGACGCCGACAGGTCGATCTCCAGGGCGCTCAGTGCGAGGCCTTCAGCTCGGGCGCGATCGGTTGCGAGGGCGAGGCCCACGGAGGACACGTCGGCCACTGTCGTGTCGAGGCCGTGTCGGGCAAGCCATAGGGCATTTCGCCCCGCGCCGCCGGCGACGTCGAGAGCGCGGCCCTGACGAGGCAGGTGCCCGGCCAGGGTCTCGAGCCAAGGGGAGGCATCCGGGGTTCGTGGCTCGTGCCGACGCGCGCGATAGCGCGCATCCCACCGGTCGCGGTCAGCGTGGCTCATCAGAAGCACTCGATGCGCGAGGGGAGAGGGTCGGGAGCTGCCGTGGGGAGAACCTGTCGCAAGTAGGTGTAGTTCTGCGCGCAGAACACGGCGGGACCCCGACCCTGCAGCTCGGCCCGCTCGAGGAAGGGCCGCTCCGAGCCGCTGTCCATGATGGCGGCGTCCCAGTCACCGACGTTGTGGAAGGCCTCGCCCCCCGGGTCGGCCAGACCCAGCGAGTGCGCGATCTCGTGGGTCAGGGTGCCCCCGATGAGGTTGCCGAGGGTCCATACGGCGCAGGCGAGCTGGGTGGGGCGATCGCTGGCCGGGCACGCGCCTCCGTCGGTCAGAGAAACGATTCCTGCCACCTCCTCCTCCTTTACCGGCGTGCCGTCGTGGTCGGGCCGGAAGGGATCGAAGACCTGGTCGAAGAAGGGCGTCCCCTTGCCCGAGTCCGGGGCAAATACGCCGGGGTCCTCGCTGAAGGTGAAAAGCGATTCGACGAAGACTCCGCCGTAGCCGGGAAAGCCGTCCTCCTGGGTGAGGGCGTTGACGCCCCCGATGCGATCGTAGAGGCGCAAGTTGCCTTCATCTTTGCCGGGGGTGTTGTCGTAGCCGAGGAGGCCGATCCCGTTAGGGTCGGGACCGCTCAGCTCCACCTCGCTGAAGAGAGCGAAGTCGGTCGGCATCTGGTCGCGCAGCTCTACGTTGATGCCGGCGAAATCTCGCTCGACCACGGCCCGCACTCGGTCGCGGATGGCGACGTCGGCGGCCCGCAAGCCGAAGAGGCGAAGACTCTCGACGTAGGTCGGACGGTAGCGCAGCCAGACGACCTGCTTCACCGGCGCGATGGCGAAGGCCACCGGTACTGGGTCACCCGTCACCGCCTGCGCGCCGTCGGAGACGGTGGGCGTGGCGGTACCGTCGAAGCTTCCGATGACCTGGCGCAGGTCGATGGCCTGCCCCAGCTCATCCTCCTCGTTGAGCACGTAGCGCACGAGGTCGCCGCGGAAATACTCGGCGATGAGGTTGAGCTGAGTCGGGCCGGCCGGGCCGCCCTCGGGCGTGAAGGTGCCGGTCATCTCGATGGTGGTGACGGCGAGCGGATCGCCGGGGCGTGGACCGACGAAGCCCCGGCCGGTCACGTCGACGTATTGTCCGAGACTCGCGGCCTCGGTCGAGAACTCCTCGATGACCGGCAGCGCGATCGAGCCGGCGAGCGGCAGGGGCATGCTCTCGGTCTCGAGGTCGTTCGCGTGGCGATTGAGCAGCTTCACCGTGCCCTCGAAGTCGCCCGGCTCGATGCCGGCGATGGCGGGGCTGAAGGGAAAGACCACCTCGGTACGGTCGGTCTCGCGGGTGGGCTCCGCCACGACCTCGGCCGGCGTGATGGGGGCGCAGGCCATCGCGCCCTGGGGCCGAAAGCAGCCCTCGACCACGGCCAGGGTCTGGCCCTCTTCGCCTCCGAGCAAGAAGCCCTCGCCCTGCACGACGAGCCGGTCGTTCGCGTAGGCCAGTTGACCCGTGACGCCGTCCGGTCGTGGTTCCAGATTCGGAGCGAAGGCAAGCGTGGTCGGCCGGCGTGGGCTTCGATGGAGGCGTTCGTCGAGGGCGCTCTCGGCCTCGAGCCAGGCCTCACCGGCGAAGATCCCGTCCGCGAAGGGCAGCTCATCGCCGCGCCAGCTGACCTCGAGACGATCGTAGTCCGCGAACCGAGCCGTGAGGACCAGCGACACCGAGGCG
>JGI12210J13797_11365257_pt1 | contig 14335 bp, 16 predicted proteins | sample ElkSlonscriptome_3_FD_13797 | JGI IMG/M metagenome (IMG submission 13797)
GAAAGCGAGGCGCGCGCCATACTCGCCGCGCTGGAGCAGAATGGCGGCCATCGCGCACGGACAGCGCGTTGCCTCGGCATTTCGGAACGCACCCTGCGCTATCGCCTCGCATCGATGCGTGAAGGCGGGATGGTCCTTTCTGGGAATGCGGCATGAGCGCGGTCGGTTCGGCGGGTGCGGTACAGCAGGTAATGGCGTTGCGGGCAGAGGTCCTGTCGCGCAGCGCCGCTCTGCAGGATGTGCGTGCGGCGACTAGCCAAATAGCGCTCACGCCGACGCAGGGCGCGCCCAATCTGAATCCGGCCACCGGCTTTGCCGACGCGCTATCGGGCGCGCTTGAACAGGTCAGTGCAGTGCAGCAGAAATCGGGCGACATGCAGGCCGCCTACGAACGCGGCGAGGTAACCGACATCGCCCAGGTAATGCTCGCGCGGCAGGAAGCCGGTATCGCGTTCGAAGCTACCTTGCAGGTCCGGAACAAATTGCTGTCCGCGTACCAGGACATCATGCGGATGGGGAGCTGATAGGTGGCCGACAATACCCTTCCCGCAACGGCACCCGGCGCGGTTCGTGTCGATCCGGCCGGCGGTTCCGCCACGGCGGCATGGCCCTCCGACTGGCAATCGCGTGCCCGCGAATTTCTGGCTCAGCCTGCCGTTCGACGCGCGCTGCCCGCAATTATAGGGGTAGGCGCGATTGCGCTGGTCGCCGCGCTCTACCTGCTGATGGCGCAGGGGCCGCAGCGCATGCTGTATTCCAGCCTGACCGACGGCGAACGCGCGCAAGTTGTCGAAACGCTCGAACGCGGCGGCATAGCCTATGCGATCGACAACACTACCGGCGCGCTCAGCGTGGCCGAAGACGACATCTATCGCGCACGGATGCTGGTGGCGAGCGATGCTGGCCTCGCCGCTCCCGAAGGTGCGAGCGAAATGCTCGATGCCATACCTCTCGGATCGAGCCGCACGCTGGAGGGCGAACGATTGCGACTGGCGCGGGAGCGCGAGTTGATGCTCACCATCCGGGAGATCGACGGTATCGAAGCGGTGCGAGTCCACCTCGCCACGCCGGAACGATCGGTCTTCGTGCGGGAAAACAATCCCCCCACGGCCAGCGTCATGGTTCGCTTGGCGGGCGGACGCAGCCTCGCGCAGCGGCAGGTCGAGGCGATCGTCAACCTGGTCGCCGGTTCGGTTCCGGGCATGACGAGCGATGTCGTGCGGGTGGTCGATCAGAACGGCCGGTTGCTGTCGGCAACGCGCGATGCACAACTCGATTCGCTGGTCCTTCAGCGCGAATTCGAAGCCAAGCTGCAAACGCAGATCGCGCAATTGCTCTCGCCCTTGTTGGGGGAAGGAAACTTTTCGAGCCAGGTTCAGGTCGAACTCGACCGGAGCGAAGTGACGCAGGCGCGCGAAAGCTACGACCGCGACGGGGCCCTTCGCAGCGAAAGCGAGCGCAGCTCGACACGCGCGCAGATGGCGATGGGCGGCATTCCGGGCGTAACCGCGAACACTCCGCCGCCCGACGCGCAATTGGTCGATGAAGCGCCGGAAGGCCAAGACGCCGATGGACGGGCTGCGAATGACCCGCCGATCGGGGACAGCGAACGTTCCGTCACGCGCAATTTCGAACTGGGGCGCGAGGTTGCGGTTACCAGTCAACGGCCCGGTTCGCTCGTCCGGCTGTCGGTCGCTGTCGCCGTCAGCGAAGCTGCGCTCAATGCGGCTGCTCCGCTCAGCGCGGAGCAATTGGAGGCGTTGATAGTCGCGGCGGTCGGGGCAACCGACACTCGCGGCGACATGGTGGAAATCGTCGTCGGCGCATTCGAGGCAAGCGAAGCGATTGCCCCCCTGCCATTCTACGAAACCGGTTGGTTCGCTTCGGTCCTGCGTTATGGGGCGGCGCTGGTCGCAGTGTTGCTGGTGCTCTTGCTCGCCGTGCGCCCGATTATTTCCGGATTGCGTTCATCGCAGAGCGCACCAGCTCAACTGGCATCTCCCGATGCTGACGCCGATACTGGCGCGGCTGATGGTACCGATGCAGCCGCGCAGGAATCCCGGATCGCGAGGGCCCGTCTTGAAAGCGTTGCTGCAGATCCGCAATCCGCCGACCTGCCGGAGAAAGTCGACCTTGCCCGCCGGTTCGTGGCGACGCAGCCCGATCGCGCGGTCGAGGCGTTGCAGCGGATGCTCGACCACGCGGAACAGGCGGCGCGGATGCCGGACGCAGGGCAGGGCGCATCATGAGCGTCCTGACGGCGGTGAAAAACCGTGGCGATAACAATGCTGAGCCTGATCGGGCGGCGCTGCCCCGGCTCGACCGGGCGACACGCGCGGCGGTGTTCGTCATGCTGCTTGGCGATGACGATGCGGCGGCGCTGATTTCGCGGCTTGGTCCCGACGAATTGCAACGGCTGGGAACGGCGATCAGAGCACTGGGCGAAGTGGACCGCGATGGCATGGCCGAATCGCTGGAGGATTTCGTCGCCGAAAGCACCCGCGAGGTCATCGGCCGTGCAGACCGCGACAGCCAGTTGCGAGGCCTGTTCGAACGATCGATCGGGCCGACGAGGGCGGAAAGCATGATGCTGAGGATCGCACCCGAAGCACGCCCGCGCAGCATCGAAATGGCGCGATGGCTCGCCCCGGCAATTCTATTGCAATTGATAGAGGACGAACACCCGCAGGTGATCGCGGCGCTGCTCCTGCTGCTCGATCCCGAACCGGCGGCCGAGGTGCTTTCCGGACTGTCGCCGCAGGTGCAACCGCAGGTCGTCGAACGGATTGCCCGCATGGGACCGGTTGCCGCGCAGGCCATAGACATGATCGACCGATTGCTGTCGCAGCGGATCGGGGCCAGTTTCGGGTCCAGCGCGCTGATGATGGGCGGCGCACGTGAAGCTGCCAATCTGATCAATCTGAGCGCCGGCGATCTTCGCGCGACGGTCCTGCCAGCCATTGCCGAACGCGATTCACCATTGGCGGAACGGATCGAGGAAGAACTTTTCACCTTCGACATGCTGTTCGCGCTCGAACCCGCGGCGATGGAACGCCTGCTTCGCGATGTAGAGGGAGAAGTGCTGGTCGACGCGCTCAAGGGGCTGGAAGAGGAACAGCGCGCCGCATTCTTTGCCGCGATGTCGAGCCGCGCGGTCGATGGCGTGCGCGACGAAATCGAATTGCGAGGGCGCATTTCGCGCGGCGATGTCGAAAAGGCGCAGAAGACCATAGTCGAGACCGCGCGCCGCCTGTCGGAAGACGGCGAGATCATCATGGGGGCGGACGATGGCGATTTCGTCTGACTGGATTGAAAAGGTGCAGTCGCCCGCCATCGATGCCGTGCCGTCACGCGCCGCGTGGATGGCCGATTTCGCGCGTCCGGCGGACTTCGTCGAAGGCGCTCCGTTTATCATCGCGCCCAGCCCCATGGCACGGACGCCGGTAGAGCGGCCCTCTGACCCGGCGCCGGATGACGAAACGCATTCAGAAACCGGCCCGGCAATCGATCCGGTCGCAGAGGCATTCGCCAGAGGTGTTGCAGAAGGCCGGGCGGCGTCCGAGGCGGAGGCCGGTCGACGGATCGAAGAGAACGAGGCGCGCATGCGCGACCTGCGCCTTGCTTTTCAGACGCTCGACCAGGCGGCGATGGACAGTCTTTCGGACGAGCTTGCCGAGACGGTGATCGCGCTGTGCGATGCGGCCATCGAAGGGTTCGTTCCCGATGTCGATGACCTGCGCACGCGATGCGGCGCGGCGTCGGCCCGGCTGGGCGAAGCGGCCAGTGGATGCGTGCTGCACCTCAATCCCGAAGACCACGCGAGCGTCGAAGATGGAGCGCTGGGCGATTGGCGGATCGTTGATGATGCGAACGTCGAACGCGGCGGCCTGCGGTTCGAAGGGGTCGACGGCGCGATCACCGATGGGCCGACCCAATGGCGGCGGGCCATTCGCGCCGCGCTCAAGGGATAATTCGGGAATCATGCTCGCGCAGATGCAGATCGAACTGGCCGGGTTACGGTCCAGACCCGTGGCGCGCGGGCCGGTTGCCAATGGGCGCGTCGTCGCGTGCGATGGCGGTTTGATCGAAGTGGCAGGCCTGTCCCTGCCGATCGGGTCGCTGGGCGCGATTGCGGGATGCGAAGCGAACGGGCGTGAGACGGCCGAGGGATCGGAAGCCCTTGCCGAAGTGATCGGTTTTCGCGGTGGTCATTCGCTGATGATGTTGCTTGGCGATACGCAATTGCTGCGTCCGGATGCAAAAGTGCGCGCCATCGGTTCGCCGGGAATGGTTCGGGTTGGCCCGGCCCTGCTGGGCCGCTCGGTCGATGCGATGGGCGATCCGATTGATGGCGGGCCACGGATCGATGCCGGCGATGTCTGGCCGATTGCGGGAAAGCGGGAGGGCGCGCTCGAACGGGCCGCGCTGAATCGACCCTTCGATTGCGGCGTTCGCGCCATCAACGCGCTGGCGACAATGGGCGAAGGTCAGCGGATGGGCATCATCGCGGGGTCGGGCGTCGGCAAATCGGTCCTGATCGACACGATGGCGGCCAATGCCGAAGCCGACATCGTCGTGGTTGCCATGATCGGGGAGCGCGCGCGCGAAGTTTCCGATTTCGTCGCGCGGCACATGACGGGCGCGCGACGGGGGAAAATGGTCATCGTCGCCGTACCGGCCGACCACGCGCCGAACCTGCGCCTGCGCGCGGCACAATATGCCAGCGCGATTGGCGAGTATTTCCGCAGCCGGGGAAAGAACGTCCTGCTCGTCCTCGACAGCCTGACCCGCGTGGCGCACGCCGCGCGCGAAATCGCCCTGTTGCTGGGCGAACCGGGGGCGGCGCGGGGCTATCCCCCGTCCGCGCTGGCTGCGATCACCCGCCTGGTCGAACGCGCGGGGCGATCGGCCCGATCGGGCGGCGCGATTACCGGGCTCTACACTGTTCTGGCGGACGGGGACGATACCAACGATCCAGTGGTGGATACCGCGCGGGCGATCCTCGATGGCCATATCCTGTTGTCACGCGATCTCGCGCAGCGAGGCCACTATCCGGCGATAGACGTCCCCGCATCGCTCAGCCGGGTGATGGACGACCTGGTCCCGGACAAGACGAGGGAGCAGGCACGGCACCTGCGGGCCCTGGTCGCGGCGCGGGAAACAAATCGAGATCTGGTGTTGATGGGTGCGTATCGCGCCGGATCGGATCCGCTGCTCGACCGCGCCTTGCAATGCGCTGCGGCGATTGATTCCTTTCTGACGCAGGCGCGCGGCGAGGCCGTTTCCCTGCCGGACAGCGTCGCCCAGCTGGACGCGCTGCTGAAAACCGGACCGGACACGGTGTATCATGCGTGAGGCGCGGCGAGTGGCATTGATCGCGCGGCAGGTCATGTTGGCGCGGGCATCCCGGCGCGAGGCGCTCGGCGCGCTTGCCGATGCGAACGGTGAGGAAGCGCACACCAGCAGACTTGCTACCCGCACCCGCGCTCTGGCTAAGGAATATCGCCGGCATGATGATTTGCCCGACGGGCAGGCTTTGAGTGCGAAGGTCAGCTTTGCCGCCGCGCTGAATACGATGGCGCGGGATGCCGAACGCGCGGGGGAGGCCGCGAAACAGCAGGTCGATCGCCGGTCCGAGGTTTTTGCCAGAGTGCAGGACCGTGAAAAGCGCCTGTCGGAAAAGCTGGCTTCGGAGCGGAAAATCTTGCGGGAGCAGGTTGAATTGCGGGCCGAGCGTCAAGCGCCGCCGCAATCCCGGCCCTCCTTTCAGTCCGATGCTATACTGCCATCGGCGTCTTTGGCACGCGGTTTGCATGGTTCGCAGGAAAGCGGCGAAGGTTAGCGGTCCGGATCCTTTGGATCACGCCTTATCGCCGTGCAGCAGCAGGAAACTGGCATGATCCCATCTCTCTTACCGTGCGGGCAAGCTATGATTGCTGCGCCAAGGGCAACGCACGCGGCGGATGCCGTTCTACAGATCGGCGGGGAAGCAGGATCAGGCGATACGCTTACCAATCGCGGTGACAAGGCGGACGGCGATACGCATGATGCTTTTCCGCTTCTGCTACAGCGGATGATGCCAGACGAGCGTGGCGCGGCGATCATTCCGGCAGGTCAAAACGCAATCGCGGCAATTTCGCAAAGTGATGGGAAATCCGCGCTTCCCGCAGAAGACACCGGACCGCGCGACAGTGCGGCTGAGGACAACGCACCGACCAAAACCGGAACGCAATTGCCGGCCGACGGCAAGGACTTGCCGCGCCACGCGATGCCGGCAGTGCCAGCGCTTCAGCCAGTCGACCAACCTGTCGTAGAACGAGGGACCGCGGAGCGATGGCCAGTAACCGAGCCGTCGAAACCGTCCGAAATTGCAGGGGAAACGCGCAAGACCAGTACAGGTCAAAGTTTCGCGGACGAGGGCACGCGTGAAAAGCCGCCGGAAATTTCCAGGTCCGGTGATCTGCGCGTTCTGCCAGCGGCGAACAACAGTGCCGCCAGTGTGTCGACAAACGTCTTGCCCAATCATGCGTCTTCAGCATCGCCCGTTAAAAACCCGAAGGGCGCCCAGACCCCTCCGCCCAATTCTGCCGAACCGCCGCCGGTCGAGGCGAATGTGACGGTCCGACCGACGGGCAAAAGTGAAGCTCGCGCGATTGCCGCTCCTGCCGCCCCTGTCACCGTGGCAGCGTCACCAGAGGCTGAAACGGGGCAGGTTCCGACTGCTGGCGCGGGCTCGTCCGTGTCTCCTTCACCGAATCCGTCCACGCCAGCGAATGGGGTCTTCTCCGCGATCAGTCCTAGTGTTCCCGCCGCTCAGGCAGGCGACGCAATGACGCAGTCCCGACCGATGCCGCAAATCGAGACCGCGATCGAAAATATCGCGTCCGCACGGGAAAGCGGGCGCGCCGGGCGATCCGACATCGTCCTGCGGCATGGCGAATTCGGTAATGTAGCAATCCGGCTGGAGGCGCACGGCACGGACCTCAGGGCCACCCTGACCGCGCGCGATCCCGCTTTCGTGCCCGCGATACAGGCGGCTCTCTCCGATCGCAGCGCGATGCCTGGCGATGCTGCGCCCCAACTTTCATCCCGCCAATCCGATCAGGGAAGCGCCGGTCAAACGCCCGGTCAGAACGGTGGCGGCCAGACCGCCAACGGATCCGGGTCGGACCACCGCTACGGGTCTTCCCCAGGGTCGGGGCAAGGGTCCTCTCAACCATACGGGGAGCATCAGGAGCCGGGCGGGGCAGAGCATGTTGCTCACGACAAACCACAAACGCTGAACGATCGCAGCGGCGGCCTGTTCGCGTGATCGCAAGACCAGCATCGAGGAGTTGAATGAAGGTGGCCAGCAAACAGAACACGGCGGACGACGAGGCGGAAATCCGCCCTGAGAAAAAGGGACCGGGCGGCGTCGTCAAATTCGCAGTGCTGGGGACGATGTTTCTCGGCCTTGGGGCGGGCGGAGCATATGGCGCGTATGCCTCAGGCCTGTTCGGCGGTGAGAGCGACGATATCGATGATACCCCCGCGCTTATCCGCAAGGGTGAAAGCGATCCGTACATGATGCCCGGTGCGGATGACGACATCGCCATCGTTCACGGCGCGAGCGGCAGCGATTATCGCACCGCCTACTACAATTTCGCTGAAAGCTTCACTTCGAACCTTGCCGGGTCTCCGGCCCTGATCCAGGTCGATCTCGCGGTATCCACCCGCCGCGACGGGCGCGTCCTGATGTGGGTGCAAACGCATGAACTGGCCCTGCGTTCGGCGGTACTCGCGGTGCTGGCCGAAACATCGGAGGCCGAGGTGTTCGATGCGGACGGCCGCGATGATCTCGCCGTCCGTCTCGCCTCCGCTATCAACGCGGTGCTCGAGGAAGAAGAGGGCTTTGGCGGGATCGATGCGGTGCATTTCAAAGGGCTTTTGGTCCAATGAGGATGGGCCAGTCCTTTTCCACCGCGCGCCCCATCGCGCAGCATTGCGACGAACTCGTCCGGCGCGGGCCGCGCGCGGAAGAGCGCGCCGAACAGATCGCCGCGTGGCGCCGCGATGCGACGCGCGACCTTTCAGGAGAACTTGGCGCGTTGTTTCCGGGCGGCCGGCTGACTGTCGACCTGTCCGGACCGGAAACGATGACCGGCGCGCAGGTGTTCGAGAAAATCGGCCCGGTCGCGGCCAATAGCCTGCTGCGCTGCGGCACTGACGATCAGACCGTACTCTTCTCGCTCGATCATCGCAGCGCGCTCGCATTGACCGATTGTTCTTTCGGCGGCGATGGCGCGATGGCCGATGAAAGATCCGATCAGCCGCCTGCACAATTGCCGCGTTCCGCCGCGATGCTGATCGAGGAAATCGCCGCCATCGCATCGCGGGTGCTGGCGGCGGTCGGCGGTTCGGACGATGTTCGCGGCGACGTTCTGGTCCGAAGCGAAAGCGTCACGCGGCTCCGCGCGTTTGGCCACGAAGACGAAATTGCGTGCTTCACCCTGTCGCTGTCGCCAACGCCGGACGCGCGATTATCCGCGATCCTCGCCGTTCCCGGTGACCGGCTCGACCACGTGCTGCCGGGGTTCGAACTCTCGCATGTCGGACTTGCCCATCTGGGCTCGGCGCAGCGGCTCTTGCCGCGCGATCCGTTACATAACGCAACGATCGGCGCGTTTGCTACGATGCCGCTGTGTCTCGAAGCGGTTCTGGGTGAGCTCGACCTGACCCTGACGCGCCTCGAAAATCTGCGCCCAGGCGATGAATTCCCGCTCCCGATCGCAACCGAACTGCCGCTTCGCATGGGCGAAGACGTGGTGGCGCGCGGCACGCTTGGCACGTGCGACAACCGCATGGCCCTGCGCCTGACCCAACTTGATGAAACCCCGGCGACCGCAGCAGGTCGCTATCGACAAGGCAATCCAACATGACTGCAAATCCCGCCTTCGCTCGGTTCGGCAATGTCAGCGTCCGCCTCGCGGTGGAACTGGGCCGCGCGCAAATGCCGCTGCGCGACGTGCTCGCCTTGTCCGAGGGAAGCGTCGTTCCGCTCGACCGGATGACCGATGAACTGCTCGACCTCACCGCCAATGGCCGGGTCGTGGCGCGCGGGGAAGTCGTGGCGCAGGCCGGGCGTTTCGCGCTCCGCATCGTCAGCCTGGTCGAAGAAGAAGATGAGGGCGGTTCTCTCGTACCCGATCCCGACGGGACCGCCGAACCCTCTGTTTCGCCAATCGACCGGGCTGCCATACCTTCGGACCCGGTTTCGCAGCCATGATGGCTGACTATTTCCTGCGGCTGGCGATCCTGTTGCCATTGCTGGGCGTGTTGATCTGGTTCAGCCTGAGGGTGGCCCGCACGATGCAGACCCGCCTGACCGGGGTTCGCGGGCGGGCGCGCAGCATCGAGCTGGTCGAAACCAGCCTCCTCGCCCCTGGCATGAAACTGGCCGTCGTGCGGTTCCATGATCGTGAAATCCTGCTCGGTTGTTCGCGCGCTGGGCTCGTCCGGCTGGGCGAAGCGGATCGCAGCGTCGCCGTCGGTGGCGAAAAAACCGATCTCGTGGACGCGTGATGCGTCGGTATCGGACCCTTACGGCCCTGTTCGCCTGCGCGCTCGCCTTCGCCGTGTTCGCGATCCCCTTTGCCGCGTCGGCAGCGCCGGTCGCCGGTGAAACCGCAGCGCAGTTTGGCGGTGCGACCGAAGCCGGACCGGGCATAGGCGGCGCGCTCGAACGCGCATTCGGTGCAGGTGGCGGCGCGGTGGGCGACGATGAGACGTCCTTGAGCTTCTCGCTCCAGCTGCTGCTCGTGATGGGACTGCTGACGCTTTTGCCCGCGCTGGTCCTGATGATGACGAGCTTCCTGCGCATCCTGGTCGTGCTTTCGATCCTGCGACAGGCGCTTGGTCTACAGGGGTCGCCGCCGACGCAGGTGCTGGTGGGATTGTCGCTGTTCCTGTCCCTATTCGTGATGGCCCCGACCCTGTCGGCGGTGAACGTCGCGGCGATCGAGCCATATTCCGCCGGAACGCTCAGCGCCGATGCTGCAATCGCGGCCGCGGGAGAATCGTTTCACGTATTCATGATGGGCCAGACGCGCGAAGCCAATCTGATCATGTTCGCCGATATTGCGGGGGTGGATGGGTTCGCAGGCTCGGACGACATACCGTTTTCGATCCTGTTGCCGGCCTTCGTCACCAGCGAACTGGAAACCGCGTTCCAGATCGGGTTCATGATCTTCCTCCCGTTCCTCGTCATCGATCTGGTCGTGGCCAGCGTGTTGATGAGCCTTGGCATGATGATGCTGTCGCCGACGATCATCTCGTTGCCGTTCAAGCTGCTGCTGTTCGTTCTCGTCGATGGATGGGCCCTGTTGATGGGCAGCCTCGCGATGAGCTTTACCTGAGGCATCGGCGATGCAGGAAGATGCCTTGCTCCTCGGATTGGCCGATCGCACGCTGTGGGTGACCGCGCTGATCGTCGGCCCGGTCCTGCTGGCCGCGCTGGCCACTGGCCTGATAGTCGGCATCATTCAGGCGGCGACATCGGTCAACGAACAGACGCTGACCTTCGTCCCCAAACTGGCGATCACGGCGTTGGTGTTCGTGTTGCTGGGCGGGACAATGATGGCCCTGCTCAGCGATTTCCTGCGCGAGATATTTGCACAGGTCGCGCAGATCCGCGCCGTCACGGCATAAGACGTGGGGCATAGATCGATCATGATGCGATGAACGTTCTCGATTTCGGCTTCGCTTCGATAGAGGGGCAATTGTGGCAGATCCTGTTTCTGTCGATCCGCTGCGGCGCGGCGCTGCTCGCTGCGCCGATGGTGGGCGGGATGGCCGTCCCGGCGCAATTGCGCGCCTTGCTGGCGATTGTGTTTGCCGTTTTCATATCGACATGGCTGCCCCTGCCGCCGGCGCCGGACATGATGAGCTTTGCCGCAATCATCGCCGTGGTGCAGGAGGCGGTCATAGGAACCGCGCTGGGGTTCTTGCTGCAGATCGCCTTCGCCGTTCCGTTGATTGCGGCGGAACAGATTGCGGGCACGATGGGACTTGCCATCGCAACGTCGATCGATCCCAATAGCGGGGCGCAATCGGGCGCGTTGGGCACCTATTTCGGACTGCTTCTGACGCTGCTGTTCTACGCGATCGGCGGACATCTGTTGTGGTTCGAATTGCTGATCGAAAGTTATCGCGTCCTGCCCGCCGGATCGTTCGCGGTGGGTGATCTGCAGGCGCGCGAGATCGTGATGTTCGCTGGCTATGGGCTCGCCACGGCGGCGGCGATCGCGTTTCCCGTGGTGCTCGTCCTGCTGCTGGTTCAGACGGTCACCGGCGTAATCTCCCGCTCCGCACCGGCGCTCAACCTGTTCGCGCTGGGCCTGCCTGCCGGGGTGCTGGCGGGAATTGCGGCGATGATCGTGGTGATGCCGATCATCATCGAGCAATTCACCGACCTGCTGGTTGTCACGCTTGAGCGCACGGACGCGCTTATCCTTCTGTCGGGGCCACCGGCATGAGCGATCAGGATACCGGTGAAAAGACATTCGAGCCGACGGAAAAGAAACGCAGCGACGCGGCGAAAAAAGGCGATGTCCTGCGTTCGAAAGAAGTCGGCACCGCCGCAGCCATCGCGACCGGCGGACTGGTCCTGATGATGGTTGCGCCGGGGATCGGATCGGGCCTGTCACAGGTGGCGCGGTCCGGTTTTGCGTTCGATCGCGCCGCGCTGGAACGGTTTTCGCCCGGCGGTCTGTTCGCCGAAGCGGGGGCGGCGCTGCTGCCGCCGATCATCGCTCTCGGCCTTGCCGTGATTGCGATGACCGTCGGCGCGCAATTGCTGTTGGGCGAAGGTCGGTTCGTGCCTGAAAACCTGCAGCCAAAAGGATCGCGTATCAATCCTCTGAAAGGGTTGAAGCGGATTTTCGGCGTGCAGGGTTTGATCGAACTCTGCAAAAGCCTGCTCAAGCTCGCCTGCCTTGGCACTCTGGCATGGATCTGGATCTCCGCCAATTTGTCCGGGATCATGGCGCTGGGCCGGGGGCCGCTCGCCGGTCAGCTTGAATTCGCGCTCGATGCGGCAGGGGTGCTGGCCGCGATGCTGACGGTTGGCCTCGTCGCGATTGCGGTGGTCGATTACCCGCTGCAGAAATTTCAGCGCGATAAACGCCTGAAGATGAGCCACAAGGACATGCGCGACGAGGCCAAGCAGGCCGAAGGCTCGCCGGAAATCAAGATGCAACGGCGACAGCGTCAACGCGATCTTGCCCGAGGCAGCGTAGCGGGCGCGATGAAGGATGCCGATTTCGTCGTCGTCAACCCGATGCATTTCGCGGTGGCGATCACCTATGATCCCGGCCTTGCCCCGGCACCGGTCGTGCTGGCACGCGGACGGGGGGAAACCGCGTTGGCGATGCGCGACCTCGCGGGGGAAGAAGGTCTGCCGGTGCTGGAATATCCCGTGCTGGCGCGGGCAATATATTACACCACCAATGCGAACCAGATGGTGCGCGAGGAATTGTATGTCGCGATCGCTTCGCTCGTCGCGTTCGTGTTCGCCCTGAAACGCGGCGAAAAACCGAAATCGCCGCGGATCGACGTGCCCGCCGACCTGCGTTTCGATGCCGACGGCCGGGCGCAGAAAATCCCTTAAACCCCCGCCGGTCCGGTCGTCCTGTGATGCATGAACAATCCTGGATCATCGATCGTTTCGGCACTGGGCGCAGGCAGCGGGGTGGATTTCATCAAGCTTGCCGACAACCTGTCGGATGCGACCTACGCCTTTCGCCGCGACACAATCGAAGCGCGCAACGATGCGCTCGAAATGCGGATATCTTCTGCCACTCTGCTGCGTAGTACGCTGAACGGGCTTGCTTCGGCTCTGGGCGGACGGGTGAGGGCGGGCGATCTCGCACCGCGACCGCAAATCGACAATCCCGCCATCGCCAGCATTACGACCGCGCCGGGGACTACGCCGGGCGGCACCTATTCGCTTGAGGTAAGCCAGCTGGCGCAAAGTCAGACGCTGGTGTCGAAAACCTATGGTGACGGTGCCGACCCGGTCGGAGAGGGCACGCTGCGGATCAGGTTCGGCACCGTCGATGGCGCGAACTTTACCGAAGACACGGGGCAGGCCGCGCTCGAAATCGGAGTCGATGCGACCGACACCCTCGAAACGCTGGCAGGAAAGATCCGCAGCGCAAGTGGCGGGACGCTCGACGCCTACGTGGCGAATGGCAATGGCGGGGCGCAACTGGTGGTCAAGGGCGAAGAAGGCGCGGCCAACGGCTTCGTGCTGGAACCGGTCAGCGCCGCCGCCACCCCGACGCAGACGCCGGGTGACCTGGCCTATCTTTCGTGGAGCCCTGCCAGCGATGCAGGCGAGTTGCGCCAATCCTCGCGCGATGCGCTGTTCGCGCTCGATACCGTCGCCATGTCCTCGCCCGGCAATACCGTTACCGACCTGCCCGAAGGCATTGCCCTGACATTAACCGGCACCAATATCGGCGCGCCGACTTCGATCGGATTTGCCAACGATGACGGCGCAATCGCGGGGGTCATGCAGGATTTCGTTGCTGCGTTGAACGACCTGACGGGCCTCGTCGCGAAAGAGGCCGCGGCGTTTGGCGGCGTGCTCGCCAACGATCCGGGCGCACGGGAATTGAAACGCGATCTTGCCGCGCTCACCAGCGTGATCGTGATGCCGACCGCATTGGAAGGCGAACCGTCCACGCTCGCCGATCTGGGCCTGTCGATCACGCGTGAAGGGAACTTCAGCCTCGATGCGGAGCGGCTGAACGCGACGCTGGCCGAAACGCCCGATGCCGCCGCCGCGATGTTCACCGCCGGACCGTTCGGCGTGTTCGCCACGATCGATCGGCTGGCACGAGACAATTCGCTGCGATCCGATCCGGGCACGCTCGGCGGATCGCTGGTCCGGTACGAGGCGCAGGTTAACCGGAACGAGGACCGGTTGTCCTCCATCGCGGAACAACAGGATGACCTGCGCGCACGGTTGACGCGCGATCTCGTCGCGGCGGAACGGCGCGTTTCGCAATCGCAATCGACGCTGACGTTCCTGCAACAGCAGGTCGATGCGTGGAACGCGTCCAACTGATCGGATTCATCGCCCGCCCGGATGAACAGTAGCGGACAGCGGTAGCAGGAAAGATTAAAAATGCAGATGTTGTCTCGCAATCCGGCAGACGCCTATCGCCGCGTGGAGCTCGACGCCCGCGTCGCCGCATCGTCGGGCCCCGATCTGACGCGGATATGCCTCGAAGAAGCGGTCGCCGCGCTTGGCCTTGCATTGCTCGCTCTCGAACGGCGGCGGTCGCCGGTC
>JGI12210J13797_10516097_pt1 | contig 14334 bp, 9 predicted proteins | sample ElkSlonscriptome_3_FD_13797 | JGI IMG/M metagenome (IMG submission 13797)
AGGAGATCGGGCGCTCCCTGGGCTGGATACGGATCGACCAGATCCCCGAGTTGAAGTCGCTGAAGAACAGGTGCCCCTTGTGGGGTTGCGGTCCCCACGCCATGGGAGCATTGGGGGCGTAGCCATCGGGATCGAAGGCCTTGAAGACCGCCATCTCCCGGCCCTGGTTGGCCAGGTTGCCCAGGAGTTCACCACTCACGTCGACTGCCCGGACACCGCCCTCGTAGTAGGCCACGTAGAGCACGTCGTCCTCCACCCACATATTGTGGGTTCCGAACTCCGGCACCTCATATCGGGCGACGTCCTTGGGGTTCTCCGGGTCGGTGAAGTCCACGATGTGGATGTAGCCCCGGGTCACCGAGGGAGTACCGCCCCGCTCAGGGATTCGACCGAGCCCCGCGCCGCTCCACGCGGCGCCCTGGCGGTTCATGATCTCGTCGCCGAGGAAGATATAGACCTTGCCCGTATCCTCCTGGTAGTACGGGAAGGCGGCGTGGGTCGCGCCGACGGGGTAGGGGACGTTGGTCACGAAGACCGGGTCATCGATGCTGCCGCCCCAGCGGCCGTTGCCCACGTCCACCACCACCACGCCGTTTCCCCACTCGGAGGAGTAGGCGATCCCGTCGAAGACCCACACGTCGTGGATGCGGGACTCGGGGTGGTTGTACTCGCTGACGTAGGTCGGATTGCTGATGTCCGTCATGTCCAGGATCACGTACTTGTCGCCACCGGAGAGGGCGAAGAGGTAGTCGTCCTGTGCGAACATATTGTGGACGCCGCCGGTGAGACCATCGTCGTAGGTCGAGGCGATGACCGGGTTGCGGGGGTCGCCCAGGTCGATGACCACCACCCCGTTCCGCCGGTTCGACGCCCCCTCACGGGAGAGCGCCGCCCAGCTTCCGTCCGGCGAGACCTTCACGTCGTTCACCGTCCGGGCGTCGACCTGGATCTCGGCGATCCGCTGGATGTTGGCCGGGTCGGTGACGTCCCAGAAGTAGGCAAAGCCGTCGCCGCCCCAGGTGCCGGTCACAGCGTAGTCCCGCCCGTCGACTCCTTCGTAGACCCAGAGGTCCGAGGTGTGGACCTCGTCTACAGACCCCTGGCCCATGACCTCGACCTCCCGCACGGCTTCACGGGGCCGGATGTCCACGTTCCGCGTCGCGACGAGGTCACCGGCGGTGGCCACCACTGTGTATTGCCCAGGCACTTCGCCGACGAACTTCCCGTCCACGACCAGCCCGGCAGCGCCAGGGGCGTTGATGGTGTCGTCGGGGATGAAGGTGGAGGTCCAGAGTACCGGCACGTCGTCGACGGCTCCCCGAGATCCCGAAGCGATGGCCTCGAAGCTCAAGACGTCGCCCTGCCTCGCCTGGTCCTGACCGCCTCGGATCTCGAGCTCGGTGGCGGGGAAGGCGCCGATCTCATACTCCATGGAGCCTCGCGCCCCCTCGTAGTCGGCGTAGATCGTGGCGGAGCCCGCTGCGTGGGCCGTGACGGTGCCGTAGGCGTCTACCGAGGCCACGGAGGCATCTGAGGAGGACCATGCGAAGTCCGCATCGGGGCGCTCGGAACCGTCCCCGTGGAAGGCCTCGGCGCGATGGCGCATCCGCGTGCCCTCGTAGAGCGTCTCGTTCCCTACGGCCATCACCTCGATCCGAGAGACCGTCGGCCACGTCACCTCGACCGGCACCTGGATCGTCGGGGGCTGCCCCTCGTACCCTGCCGGGACCACGAGGGAGGCGATGACCGTATAGTCCCCTCCGGTCCTCCCGGAGAGGGTCCCGTCGCCGACCTGGATGCCACGCCCGAAGACCCGAAGGTCGACCCCCTCGACCTCGTTGCCTGCGGCGTCCACGGCGAAGATCCGGAAGGGGATCGAGCTCCCCGCAGTGAAGCTGGGCTCCCCCGGCTCCGCGCGGAGTGACGCGACGTCGTCCACGCTCTGGGCGAGAGCGGCGTCGGGGAGGAACGGGATCAGCGCCAGAGCGCTGAGCCCGGCGGCGAGACGGAGGGGGTGCGCAGGGGTTCTCACGGGGGTGCTCCAGCGTGGATTCATTCGACCTTCGACGGACTACGACGCCACCGGTGGCGCCCGGGGCGCGTAGCAGGGTAGAGTATATCCTCGCCGCCGGTCCTCAAGCCAGCGGCGCCTCGAACGTTCGCGAACCAGCCCTGGTGGACCGACCATGAAGCGCCTCCCCCTCGTCATCCTCGCCGCCGGCCTCCTGGGGCCTTCCCTCGTCCACGCCACCCACCCGGCCTCCCCGGACCGTCCTCCGGAGGAGACCTACTACGTCTACGTCGGAGCAGAATCCGCAGACCTGATTCACCGCATCGCTTGGGGGCCGGAAGGCGCCCGGGTCGACAAGACGATTCCGGTGGGTGAGATGGCGGTGGAGACCGAGGGCCCCCACGGCTTCAACTTCTCGCCGGACGGGGAATACCTCTTCTGGACGACGGGCCACGGCGTTCCGGACGGGAAGCTCTGGAAGTACCATGCCGGTCCCGACACCATGGTGGGCGAGCCGACGCTGTTGGGGTGGTTCCCGGCGACGTTGGACCTCACCCCGGACGGACTCTACGCCCTCATCGCCAACTTCAACCTCCACGGTGAGCACGTCCCCAGCACCGTCTCGGTGGTCTACACACCGGACATGATGGAGGTGGCGCAGATCGAGACCTGCGTCATGCCCCACGGGCTGCGCATGGGCCGAGACGGAACGTACGCCTACTCGAACTGCATGATGAACGACCTCCTCGTCGAGATCGACACGCGCTCCTTCGAAGTGTCGCGGATGTTCTCTGTGGCTCCCGGTTCGGAGGGGCCCTTCGAATCGACTGCCGACCTCATGACGTCGGAGACGGGCGGGATCTCGGAGATGGACCACTCGGCCATGGGGCATGAGATGGGCGGGATGGACCACGGCGCCTTCCCGATGTCGAATGGCTGCTCCCCCACCTGGGCCGAGCCCAGCGCCGACGGGGAGACCCTGTTCGTCGCCTGCAACCGAGGCCACCGGATCCTCGAGATCGATCGGGAGCAGTGGACGGTGATCCGGAGCTTTGAAACGGGCCAGGCGCCTTACAATCTGGAGGTCACGGCGGACGGCCGGATGCTCATCGCGACCCTCAAAGCCCAGGGTGCGGTCCAGTTCTTCGATCTGGAATCCGGCGAGAGCCTTGCCATCACGCCGTCTTCCACGACGGTGACGCATGGCGTCGTGGCGTCGCCGGACTCCCGCTACGCCTTCGTGAGCGTCGAGGGTGTCGGGGCTGAACCGGGGAAGGTCGATATCTACGACCTGGAGACCTTCGACAGGGTGGCCGATGTGGAGGTGGGACAGCAGGCGGGAGGGATCGCCTTCTGGAAGATGGAGGGGTGAGAGTCCCGGAACCTCCGGCGGGCCACTGTTGCATCCGGTCCCTACCGTCCGTTCGTGGTCAGCTTGCCGTGGTCGGCTTCCGGTAGTCAGCGCCCCCGATAGCTCCAGCGCCCCACGTGCCAGAGCAGCTGCGCACGTGCCTCCACACCCCACTCGCCCGATTCACCCGTGGCCGGGACGCGGCGATGCTGAAGCTGAGCTTCGCCAGTCAGGTCGACGGGGCCCCAAGACCAGCCCAGCGCCGAGTGCAGGGCGAAGAGTTCGCCCTCGATGACCGGCGAAAAGGTCGGCAGATCCGGCACGTCGGGGCCGCTGCCGGGCCGAGGGAACGGGTCGCTGAACCGTCGCTCTCCCTGACGCCGCCACCGGACGCCCAGATCGAGCCGCAGGCGCCCCGGGATCCCCCGGAGGGCCGCACCGCCTGGAGAGGGGGGCGTGGCAGAATAGGCGTCGGGCATCCAGCCGTCCGCCGCGGCACCAGCACCCCAGCTCTCCTGTACGAAGCCCCTGGCTCGGGGCGAGGAAGGCTGGGGTTGATCGGGAGCACCCCCGCCCAGCTTCAGGCGAATCTCGGCGCCGGCGGCCAGGTGGTCCGGTCGGGTCCGTCCCAGCCCCGCTCCGTCGTTCAAGAAGCCCTCCTCTGGCCGGAAGGTCGTCAGAGCCAGGGCCGAAACGCCGGTTGCCCAGGCTCGCCAACCCCACGCCCCTCGGGGGGCCTGCCGGGCCTGGGCCGTGAATCCCAAGCGATGGGGGTAGGGGTTCTCGTCGGCGTTCCAGATCACCACGTCGTCGACGAGGAGCTGGGTTTCGATCCAGAGGGCATCGGCGGCGCGCCACGCCACGTCGAAGCCGAAGGAGGTGTTCCGTTCGTCTCCGATCCCGAACTGCTGCCCGAAGGTGTACAGAGCCAGCGGGTTGAGTCGTGCCGGGTCGATCCCGTCGTCCTCGGAGGTGATCATCGCCTCCCAGACCGCCACCTCCCACCTCTCCGAGGGACGCCAGCGCAGGCGGTGGACCGTGAACCACCGAGGTGCCGACTCCCCGGTGCTGGATGAAGGCTCTGAAGAGAGCCTTTCAGTTCGCCACTGGAGGCGCAGGATCTCGGGGCCTACCGAAAAGCCCAGACCTCGACGGGAGTAGCCCAGCGGGCTCACCAGAAGGCCCGGGATTCCTGCAGGGCCCCAGTTCCTCTCGGCCTCGCCGAGCTCCACCTGTACCCAGCGCCACTCTCCAATGAGACGGGCGACAGGGGTGCGCAGGGCAATCCCCCGGTCGTCGCCACGCTCCCGAGAGGTCCAGTCGGGGTCGTCCAGGAGGCGCTCCTCCAGCCGTGGTGTAAAGTCGATGCGGAAGGGGCCGAAGCCAGCGTGGAGCTCGAACCCCACCACCGGCCAGATCCGCTGTTCGGCGGAAGTCGGAAGCTCCAGCATCCGCCGGGGGGTGGATCCGGCCTGCGCGCCGGCGAACAGGCCGGCCTCCAACCACCAGGGGTCGGCGTCCGGGAAATCCTGGGGGGCGCGACCGTCTCTGTCTCGAGAGGGGCTGTGCACCGGCAGTCCAGAGGTCAGCGTCTGAGCGCGGACCTCCGGAACGCCGGCGCCGGCGCCGAACAGGATCAACGTCGGCAGCAGCGAAGTCGCGATGCCGAAACGGCGACGGACCATCGAAATGTCGACTCGGGGCCCCGGGAAACGTTGGAAAGCCAGGGACCTCACGATATCATCCCACATGATCGTTACGATTCCGTTGCCTGAAAACCCTGGCCAGTCGCCCTCCAGACGGAGGGTACGCTTCACTGGCCAGCGGTTCCCCTCCTGTATCGAGACGGCGATGGCGCGATCCATGTCTGCCCGGTCTGACGACCACACGAACCGGTGCGGCCCATGATCGTACCCATGATCGCGGGCTTCATGATCGCTCTGGCGCTCGCCTTCGTCCTGACCTTCGGACTGAGGCGCGTAGCCCATCACCTGGGAATGGTCGACTGTCCGGACGGAGGAAGGAAGGCCCACGCCCGCCCGACGCCGACGGTGGGAGGGGTGGGGCTCTTTCTGAGCGCCGCTCTGACATTGGGTGGGGGTGTCTTGATCGGGGTGTCACCGCTTGCGGACCAGGCCCCTCGACTCGGCTCACTGGAGGCCCTGGTGGTCGGGGCCACGTTGGTCTTCCTGCTCGGGGTGGTAGACGACATCCGGGGCCTGGGTCCCTGGACCAAGCTCCTGGCCCAACTGGTGGTGGCCGGTGGCCTGATCCTGGCTGGAGTCCGGATCGACAGCTTCGGGCCACCGGGCCAGGGGTTCGTGGTGCCAGCCGTGATCGGGGTCCCGTTGACGATGGCCTGGATCGTGGGAATCACGAATTCGTTCAACTTGTTGGACGGGAGCGACGGGGTAGCCGCGGGGGCGGCGCTGTTCGCCCTCCTGACGATGGGTGTTGTGTCCTGGTTCTTCGGCAAGGACGCCGTCGCCATCATCTCCTTCGTCCTGGCTGGTGCGACGCTGGGCTTTCTCTTCTTCAACTTCCCGCCGGCGTCGATCTTCCTAGGGGACTCCGGAAGCCTCTTCCTGGGCTTCAGCCTCGCGTCGATGGGGGTGATCGCCACCCAGAAGGCGCCGACCGTCCTCGCGATCGCGATCCCGTTGGCAGCCTTCGGCGTCCCGATCCTGGACACTTCGCTGACCATCGTCCGACGCTTCCTCCGCCGTGAGGCGATCTTCCAACCCGACCGGGGGCACATCCATCACCGTCTTCGGGAGATGGGTCACTCACCACGTCAGGTCGCCTTCTCGGTCTACATGCTCACCGCCGTGCTGTGTGTCTTCTCGCTCATCCTGGCGGGGGGGCAGACGAGCGTGATCGGGGTGGCGTTCGCCCTGGTCGGTCTGGTGGTGGTGGTCTTCATACAGAGACTCCGGATCCCCGAGCTACTCGAGCTCGGGAAGCTCGTGAACTGGGGGCGGCTCCAACGGGTGGTGATCGAGCGCAACATGCAGGTACGGGCGGCGGCGGCTGCCCTGGAGTGCGCGCAGACCCCTCGCGAAGTGGTCCGATCACTTCAGGACGCCTTCTCCGATGGGGAATTCACTCGTCTCGAGCTCTGGTTGGAGGACCCTCGCGCCCTGGGCACGGAACAGGCGCGATGGATCGACTGGGAGGGGGGAGGATGTTGCGTCCGGCTGTCGCTGAAATCGGCCCGGGTGCTCCAGGAGGTAGAGCTGCGGCTCCCCCTCGAGGTCCCGGGCCATGATCCCGCCGGGACGCTGGCGCTCTTCCGGCCGGTGGACGGCAGTCGCATCCTCACCGATCTCACGGTGATCGTAGAGGAGTTGCAGCCAGCCCTGCTTCGGTCGTTGGGTGGACTGTCGAAGCGTCGATCCGGGGAAGGTCTGGCCGGGGATGAGGCCACACGAGAGGGCCCGTCTGGCTCCGTACCGGAGACGGCTGCTGTGCATGTTGCCGCCAGCCGGTGAGCGGCGTCGGTTTGACCGTGGAGAGGTAGCAGCTAACCTGGGTGCGGTCGGAATCTGGCGCAGACCGGCGCCCCTGGCCCGCCCCCTCGCGATCCTGTCCACCCGGAAGCGCCTCCGAAATGAAGCTCTTGTCCATCTTCGGCACGCGCCCAGAAGCCATCAAGATGGCACCGTTGCTCATGGCCCTCCGCGACGAAGAGGAACTCGAGTCCGTGGTGTGCGTCACCGCCCAGCATCGGGGCATGCTGGATCAGGTGCTGGATGTCTTCGAAGTCGTCCCGGATTACGACCTGGACCTTATGCTGGATTCCCAGGGGCTCGCAGATGTTACGGGGCGGGTCCTGGCCGGGGTCGGCCGGGTCATCGAGGATGAGTCGCCGCAGCTGGTTCTGGTGCACGGGGACACGAATACGACGATGTCTGCGGCCCTCGCAGCGTACTACGGCCGGGTAGACGTGGGCCATGTCGAGGCGGGGCTGAGAACGGGGGATCGCTACGCCCCTTGGCCCGAGGAGATGAACCGCAGGATTGCCGATGTCCTCGCCACGATCCACTTCGCTCCCACCGAGGCGGCTCGCCGCAACCTCCTTCGAGAAGGAGTGGACCCTCAGGCGATCCATGTGACGGGAAACACCGTCGTGGACGCACTGGTGTGGACCCGGGACCGGATCCGGAAACACCCGCGCCTGTCCGACGGACTTGCGCAGCGTTTCTCCTACCTGTCTCCGGACCGCCGCCTCGTTCTGGTCACGGGACATCGGCGGGAGAGCTTCGGGGGTGGCTTCCGTCGGATCTGCGAGGCTCTTACGAAGCTGGCGGCTCGCGGCGACGCCGAGATCCTCTACCCGGTCCACCTCAATCCCCAGGTGAGAGAGCCGGTGGAGGAACTCCTTGGTGGGCGAGAGCACATCCATCTCATCCCGCCAGTGGACTACGCCACCTTCGTCTACCTCATGGACCGGAGCCACCTGATCCTCACCGATTCCGGCGGCGTCCAGGAGGAGGCTCCGTCCCTGGGCAAGCCGGTCCTCGTCATGCGAGAGACCACGGAGCGACCCGAGGGGCTCGACGCCGGCACCGCGAGGCTCGTCGGTACCAGCCCGGAGCGGATCGTGTCGGCGGCCTCCGAGCTTCTGGACGACCCGGATTCCTACGAGGCTATGGCTCGCGCCCACAATCCCTATGGCGACGGGTGCGCTGCTCAACGAATGGTCGAGATCCTCAAGACTCGAAACGCGACCGAGGTTTGAAGCTCATTTCCCTTCCCGGCGAGACCGCCCTGGCGGGACCCTCAGAGTCGGCTGCGACGGACCTGTCCTCCCGGACCCTTGTGGTGGCCTTCGACCTGCCCCCGACGCCCAACGCCGGCGCCCAGAGGCTGTATCACCTCGTCAAGTCGGTACGAGCCGCCGGGGAAGGGGCGGTCCACGTGTTGACTCCCCCAGGCGGTCAGGTGCCGTCGGGCGCGGTGGCGGTTCCCTTCGCGGCCCCGATCCCCCAGTCCCAGCAGGGTCCTGTGGGTCGCCTGGCGGTGGAGGCGCGACTCGGGACGACTCTGGTGTCCCAGCTTCGGCGAGGTCGATACGACAGGGTGGTGATCAGCAGCCCCCTCTTCATCCCCACGCTCATGATCCTGGCGTGGTGCCGATTCGCCCGGATCCCTTACCTGCTGGACATCCGTGACCCCTACCCGGCGGTGTACGTGGAGGCGGGGCTCATCCGCCGCGGGGGCGCGGTGGAGCGTCTGCTGCAGCGAGCGGCACGGGCCATGTACCGGGGGGCTCGGCTCGTCACCACGGCAACCAAAGGGCTGGCGGAAGAGGTGAGACAGCGGGTGCCGGAACAGGACGTCCGGGCTCGGCGCAACGGACATGGGGGCCGAGCGCCGTCGTTCGGGTCGTCGGACTCTGGCCGGGGCCGGTTCCGGGTGGCCTGCCACGGGAACTTCGGGGCCTTCCAGGATCAGGGACTGATCTTGGAGATGGTGGACCGCGTCCTGTCGAAGGGAGACGCCGTCCGCTTCCTCTTCGTCGGCAGGGGGCCAGGCCTGGACGGGATCGCACGGGCCCGGTCCGAGCGAGGCTGGGGAGACCGAGTGACGGTCCGTCCCCCGGCCACCCCGGTCCGCCTCTGGGAGGTTCTTCAGGGGACGCACGTCGGGCTGTCGATCCGGGGCGATGATGGCATCAGCCGGCGGGCCTTTCCGGTGCGGATCACAGACTACCTCGAACTGGGTGTCCCCGTAGTGGTCATTCCACACTCCGAGGCGGGGCGGATCGTGGACCGCCTGGACCTGGGTCGGACCTTTTCGAGCCGGGAGATCGAGGCTGCCAGCGACTTCATATGCTCTCTGGCCGGCTCTCCAGCCCGATACCGATCTTTTCGACAGAGGGCCCAGCGTTGGAGCCCCTTCTTCTCCCGAGGGCAGACTCTGCGCAGATTTCCTCGAGATGTGCGGGACGCCTTCCCCGAGTGGGTCTCCGGTGAGAGGGTGCGGGCGTGGCGTGCGGATCGAGCCGAGCCTTCCCCCAGCCTCTTCACTACGAGCAAGGAAACGGGATGCTGAGAGTCGCTCTGGTCGGTTGCGGCCGCATTGCGAGACGTCACTCGGATCTACTGGGCGAGGGTCGAATCGACGGCGCCGAACTGGCCGGTGTCTGCGACACGGTCCCGGAGAGAGCGGATGCCATCGGCGAACGGCACGGCGTACCTTCCTTCGCCGACATGGATGACATGGTCCGGGAGTTGGACCCGGATGTGGTGTCGGTCCTCACGCCCAGCGGCGATCATGCCCGGCACACGGTGCGCCTGGCTCGCTACGGCAAGGCGCTGGTGGTCGAGAAGCCGATGGCGCTCACGTTGGACGACGCCGATGCGATGATCCGGGAGTGCGATATCTACGGTGCTCCGTTGTTCGTCGTAAAGCAGAATCGTTTCAACATCCCGGTCCGGAAGCTGCGGGAGGCCATGGAGAGCGGTCGATTCGGCAAACTGGTCCTGGGCACCGTTCGGGTCCGGTGGTGCCGCCGTCAGGAGTACTACGACCAGGACGCGTGGCGGGGCACCTGGGCCTGGGACGGGGGTGTCTTGGCGAATCAGGCGAGCCACCACGTGGACCTTCTCGAATGGATGATGGGAGACGTGGTCAGCGTCGTCGCCAAGTCATCGACCTCTCTGGTCGACATCGAGGCCGAGGACACGGCCGTCGTGCTGCTGCGCTTCCGGAACGGTGCTCTGGGTGTCATCGAGGCGACCACAGCAACCCGCCCCACGGACCTGGAAGGGTCGATCTCCATCCTCGGTGAGCGCGGCACTGTGGAGATCGGCGGGTTCGCCGTGAACGAGATGAAGACCTGGCGTTTCGAGGATGAGGACGGCGAAGACGAAGACGTTCTGGAAAGGTTCTCCGTCAATCCTCCGAACGTGTACGGCTTCGGCCACCAGGAGTACTACGACCACGTGGTGCGGTGCCTCCGGGACGGAGGTCCTGCGCTCGTCGACGGTCTTCAGGGACGGAAGAGCCTGGAGCTGATCTCTGCGATCTACGAGTCCATCGAGACGGGTAGGGAGGTCCAACTTCGCTTCGACCCGCAGCGTTGTCGCCTCGGGGTCGAATCGTGATCGCAGCCTCGGCTCGGGTCCTGCCCGGTGTCGTCCTGGGAGACGGGGCTACGGTGGAGGACTTCTGTCTGGTGGGGGTCGAGAATCCCGGCAGCGCCGGGGCTGGGACCTCGATCGGGCCCGGAGCCCTCCTTCGAGCCTTCACGGTGATCTACGCCGGGAACGAGATCGGAGAGCGCTTTCAGACCGGTAACAAGGCCAACGTCCGGGAGCACAACCGGATCGGAAGCGATGTAAGCATCGGCTCTCTCTCGGTCGTCGAGCACCACGTCGAGATCGGCGACCGGGTCCGGATCCATACTCAGGTGTTCGTCCCCGAGTTCACCGTTCTGGAAGAGGACTGCTGGATCGGACCCAACGTCGTCCTGACCAACGCGAAGTATCCCCGGTCTCCAGACGTGAAGGAGACCCTCCAGGGTCCGATCATCCGGGCCGGTGCCATCATCGGGGCCAACGCCACCATCCTACCGGGTGTGGACGTCGGATCCGGCGCTCTGGTCGGGGCCGGCAGCGTGGTCACCCGGGATGTCCCACCCTCCGTCATCGTTGCCGGCAACCCTGCCAAGGTGATCCGTGAACGTTCCCCCTGACTCCTTGGCTGCTTCCCCCGTACCCTTCATGGATCTCCGCCGCCAATACGAGGAGATCCGGACCGAGATGGATGAAGCCATCCAGTCGGTGCTGGACTCGAGTGCCTTTGTCGGCGGGGAGCCGGTCCGAGTGTTCGAAGAGGCCTTTGCCTCCTACGTCGAGGCGGAGCACGTGGTGGGGCTGGCCAACGGCACCGATGCCATCGAGATCGGCCTGGAGGCTATGGGTCTACCGGCTGGGGGCGAGGTCGTGGTCCCCGCCAACTCCTTCGTGGCGACCAGCGAGGCGGTGTCCCGGTCCGGTCTACGCGTGGTCTTCGCCGACGTGGATCCGGGAACCTACACCGTGACCGCGGACACCCTCCGGCCTCACCTGACGGAACGCACTGTGGCTGTCGTTGCGGTCCACCTGTACGGGCAGCCCGCTCCGCTGGACGAGATCGAGAGGCTCTGCACGTCCAGGGGGATCGTCGTCGTCGAGGACGCGGCCCAGGCTCATGGCGCTCGCCTCGACGGTCGGCGGGTCGGTGCACTGGGGCGCTTTGGCACCTTCAGCTTCTATCCAGGCAAGAACCTGGGTGCCTACGGGGATGCAGGGGCCCTCGCCACCAACGATGCCGCCCTGGCTCGGAGGGCCCGCATGATCGCCAACCACGGGCGTGTAGCGAAGTACGACCACGAGTTCGAAGGACGGAACTCCCGCCTCGACGGGCTACAGGCCGGGGTCCTGGCCGTTAAGCTACGCCACCTCGACCGGTGGACCGCCCGGCGCCGCGAACTCGCCGATCGGTATCGGTCCCAATTGGACGGGGTGGGGGACCTCGTTCTCCCGGAGGTCCGGCCCGATGTGGAACACGTCTACCACCTGTTCGTGGTAAGGACGCGGCGCCGGGATGAACTCCGGGAGTACCTGCGGTCCGTGGGTGTGGCCACCGGGATCCACTATCCCATCGCCCTCCCACGCCTGAGGGCGTATGAAAGCCACTCCCAGCATCAGTCGACATTCAAGGCTACGGATCTGGCGGACCAGGTACTCTCCCTCCCCATTGGAGACAGCCTTCGAGGTGATCAGGTGGACCGGGTGTGCTCCGAGGTCAGGCGGTTCTACGACTGACCCCCCTCCCTCCTGACCACGAAAAGGAGCAGCAGGTAGTACACCAGGTAGGTTGTGGAGCCCAGCACCACGAGGAGCGTCAAGGTGCTCTGAACGTCCAATCCCGCCGCTCGGCCGTAGCCGAAGGCACCGACCACCGCGGTCAGGGCGAGGACGTCGTAGAGGAGCTTCAGGCGCAGAGCTTCGTACACGAACACGCTCATGCTCAGTGGGGCCACCACGAGGCGCAGCCCCGCCCACGGGGCCAGGATCGCCGCGAAGACACCGGCCTCCCGCCACGGATCGCCGAGGACGAGAGCGAAGGCCTCGGGACCCACGAACATCAGGAGGGCGACCATGGGCACGGCCAGCACCGCCAGAAAGCCCCCGGTTCGGTAGAACAGCCGGCGGGCCTCCCGTGGCGACTCCCGGCGAAGGAGGGCGAGCCGGGCGTGGAAGACGTCCCCCGTAGCCCGGCCGACGAAGGATACGGGGACCGAGAGGACCCGCTCCATCATGACGTAGAGGCCGGCGGTCTGGGGACCATACAGCGCCATCACCATCGGGACCGGAAGGAGGGTGGCCAGGGTGTTCAGCGCCCGGGATGGGACCTGGGTCGCCGGGAAGCGGCGATAGGCCCAAAGCGTCGCCGGGACGTCCGGGGCCGTCGGTCTCGTGGAGCGGGACCGCGCTGCGGCACCGAAGCGACGGACCAGAGCGCCCACTCCGAGGCCCCTGCCCAGGAGGTCCCCGAGCACCAGCCCGAACGTGCCGAGCCCGGCGAGGCCGAGGGGAAGCGGCCCGACGGCTCGTCCAGCCCCCTGGAGGACCACAGCTCGGGACACGGCTCCGAAATCCTCGGATCGGACGAACCAGAGCCGGAGCGCTTCGAAGCTGGCCGTGATCAGGATTGCAAGGCCCCCCAGCGGGAGAACTCCCCAGCTCAGGCGCTGGAAGCCGAACCACCCGAGGTGCCGGAGAAGCCCCATTCCGGCGACGGCGACGACCGACGAAAGGACGGCCAGAGCGATGGCTCCGAGGGTGAGGCGAATCGCGTCCCCGTCGGATTCGCTCGACACGACCGCCATGGGATAGCCCAGCGGGGCCAGGACGATCGCGAAGCTGACCACGGCGTAGTAGATCCCGAAGTCGCCGATGGCTTCCGGTGTGAAGATCCGGGAGAGGAACGGGGTGCTCAGGATCAACAGCCCCTGTGCGAGTCCGGTGCCTCCCCCCAATGTGAGTGTGTTCGCCAGGAAGCTCCGCCGGGTGGGCTGGCCTGCCTTCGACTGTCGGAGATCGTCCAATGCGGGTCCTTCTCGGGAATGCCGTGGAGCGTTGATCGTTCAAGATAGCCCTGCAGACCGCCGGGTTCGGGGTGGAGCCCGTCCCCGGCTGGTCCACGTCTCCTCGATCCACCGGCGGACCGACACCCGGATCCTGGTCAAGGAATGCACGACGTTGGCTCGGCGGTTCGACGCCGATGTCGTCTTCCTGGTCTGCGACGAGCTCCCGGACGAGGTGGCCGATGGGGTGCAGGTCCTTTCCGTGGGCCCCCCCACGGCGGTGAGCCGGGTCGGGCGGATGGTGGAGAGCTCACAAGCGCTCTTCCGCCGGTTGCTCGAACTCCGTCCCGACGCGATCCACTTCCACGATCCGGAGCTCATCCCTCTCGGGCTCGCCATGCGGGGCCGAGGCACCCGGGTGTTCTACGACGTGCACGAAGACCTCCCTCGACAGGTGGCCTACAAAGGCTGGATCCCCAGACCGATCCGGCCCGGCGTGGCTCGGGCTACCGCGATGCTGGAGTGGGTCGCAGCCTGGAGCTTGAGCGGGATCGTCGCTGCGACGCCGCGGATCGCTGCCCGTTTCCCCTCCGAGAAGACCGCCGTGGTCAGGAACTTCCCGATCGTCACGGAGCTCGATCCTTCCGGAGGGCTCCCCTACGGCGATCGTCCGCCCTGGTTCGGCTACGTGGGGGGGCTCTTGGGCGTTCGAGGCGCGCGGGAAATGGTCGACTCCATGGAAGCGCTCCCAAATGCCTTGGGCGAGGCTTGGGAGGGAGGGCGCCCGCGACTCCGGATGGCGGGGGCTTTTCACCCTTCCGGTCTGGAGGACGAGGTGCGGGCCCGGGTCGGGTGGGAGCATGTGGACTTCCTCGGATGGGCTGATCGCGG
>JGI12210J13797_10036304_pt1 | contig 14320 bp, 9 predicted proteins | sample ElkSlonscriptome_3_FD_13797 | JGI IMG/M metagenome (IMG submission 13797)
GCCCCCGCGCCGGCCGTCGCCCCTGCCGCTGCGCCCGCCGTCGCCCCTGCCGCCGCGCCGGCCGTCGCCCCTGCCGCTGCGCCGGCCGCTGCGCCCGCCGCTGCGCCCGCCGTCGCGCCTGCGGCCGCGCCCGACGACGCGTCCTCGAACGAGCCTCCTCCCGCCGGCTGAGCCCCCCTGTCGGGCATGCGCGACACGACCCACCCTCGCGCTCCCGCCCCGCGGGCGGGGTCGATGCTGCTGCTCACGGCCTGCCTGGCCCTCGGCTGCCGGCGCGTCGACGAGCCGGTGCCGGTGGTCCGCACCGCGCCGCCGCGGACCGAGCCCGCCGCGCCGGTCGAGCGCCCCGCGCTGAGCGGCAAGACCATCGTGGTGCCCGACTTCGGCCGGGTCGCCACCGACACCTCGCCCTCGGTGGTGACGGTGATCTCCCGCGTGCCCGGCCGCGGGACGCAGGGTGAGCAGAAGATCCTGCGCGGGGTGGGCAGCGGCATGCTCGTCAGCGCGCTGGGCCAGGTGCTCACCAACGCGCACGTCATCTCCGACGCGTCGAAGGTGCAGGTGGAGCTGTCCACCCACGAGCTGCTGGAGGCGCGGGTGATCCACGCCGATCCTCTGCTCGACCTGGCCCTGCTCGAGGTGCGCGGCGCCCCGGGCACGCTGCGGCCAGTGGAGTTCTCCGATCGCACCCCCACCCCCGGCGAGTGGGTGATGGCGGTGGGGCAGCCCTTCGGGCTGGGGCACACCGTCACCGTGGGGGTGATCAGCGGCCTGCACCGCGATCACGACGATCTGGGGCGACCGCCGGGGCTGGACCCCGACGGGGTGTGGTCGTTCATCCAGACCGACGCGTCGATCAACATCGGCAACTCGGGCGGCCCGCTGGTCGACGCCGACGGCACGGTGGTGGGCATCGCCACCGCGGTGCGCTCCGACGGCCAGGGCCTGGCCTTTGCCATCCCCGCTCCCATGGCGCGGCACTTCCTCGAGGAGGTGTGGACCCACGGTCGGGTGCGGCACGCCCGGCTGGGGATCGGGGCCGAGAACGCGCCGAGCGGATCGCTGCCCGGCCGCGGCGCGGCGGTGCGGGTGACCAAGGTCGACGACAACGGCCCCGGGCTCAAGGCGGGGCTTTCCGAGGGGGACTTCATCCTCGCCATCAACGACCAGGCCGTGAACCGCGTGTCCGACGTCGCGTACCTCACCCAGCTGCACGGGGTGGGGGCGCAGCTGACGATCCGGCGCAAGCGGGGCGACCTGCCGGCCGACAACGTGCTGCTGATCTCCGCGCCCATGCCCTAGGTCGAGGCTGGCTCTCGCGTGGATTCCGATCATCAGCAGACGCTCCACGGCTGGGGCAAGTACCCGCAGGTCCCCTGCCGCGTGCGGGCCGTGTCCTCGCCCGAGCAGGCTCCCCGCGGGCTCGACCCCCACGGCACCATCGCCCGGGGGCTCGGCCGCAGCTACGGCGACCCCGCCCTCAACGAGGATCGCACCGTGTTGCTGTGCGCCGGCATGGATCGCTACCTCGACTTCGACGAGGCGACGGGCACCCTCACCTGCGAGGCCGGGGTCAGCCTCGACCAGATCATCCGCGACTTCGTGCCCCGGGGCTTCTTCCCCATGATCACCCCCGGCACCAAGTACGTGACGATCGGCGGGTGCATCGCCAACGACGTGCACGGCAAGGCCCACCACGTGGACGGCAGCTTCAGCCGCTGCGTGGAGGCGTTCACCATCCTGCTCGCCGACGGCACGGTGCAGCGAGTCAGCCGCGAGCACGATCCCGCGCTGTTCTGGGCCAACTTCGGCGGCATGGGCCTGCTGGGCATCATCCTCAGCGCGACCATCCGCTTGAGGCCCATCGAGACCGCCTGGTTTCGGCAGCGGGTGATCGAGGCGGCCGATCTCGAGGCGATGCTCGACGCCCTCCACGAGCACGACGATCCCTACTCGGTGGCCTGGGTCGACCCCCGCGCCACCGGCCCGCGCCTCGGTCGGGGGGTGCTGACCGTGGGCGACCACGCCCGGCTCGACGATCTGCCCGCGCGGCTGCGGTCACGGGCGCGGTGGGTGGCGCCGCCTCCCCGGCTGGTGGTTCCGTTCGACCTGCCCAGCCACAGCCTCAACCGCCTGACCGCTCGCCCCCTCAACATGGCCATGGGGTTCCTGCTGCGGCACGGGGCCAGCGTTGCCCACTACGAGAAGTTCTTCTACCCGCTGGACTTCGTCGCCCACTGGAACCGCAGCTACGGGCGGCGAGGGTTCACGCAGTACCAGTTCGTGATCCCGCTGGAGGACGGGCGGCGGCACATCCGAGCCCTGCTGGAGCGGATCATGGAGTCGGATCAGATCCCGTTCCTGAACGTGCTGAAGATCTTCGGGCCCGGGGAGGCGCAGGGCATGCTGTCGTTCCCGATGCGGGGGTACACGTTCGCGATCGACTTCCCGATCCGGCCCGGGCTCGAGGGGCTGCTGCGGGAGCTGGACCGGATGGTGCTCGACGCGGGGGGGCGGGTGTACCTGGGCAAGGACGCGTTCCTGGACCAGCCCACGTTCGAGGCGATGTACGCCGACGAGCTGGAGGCGTGGCGGCGGGTGAAGGCGCGGTGCGATCCGCAGGGGATGTTCACCTCGAACCTCGGGCGGCGCGTGGGGCTTTCGGGGTGAGGGGCGGGCCCGCCAGCTACGCCCTCACCACCACCACCGCGCGACCCGACGGCGTCGTGGCGAGTGCGTGGCCCACCCGCTCGGCCACCGGGGGGGCGTGCGGCCGGCGATCGAAGATCACCAGCCACCCCGACGACAAGCCCAGCCCGCCGAGGTAGGCATCGAGCTGCTCGAGCCCCTTGCCGAGGGGATCGGCTGCACCGGGGCGCCACACCTTGATCTCGATGGCGAGCGTGCGCCCGGCGCAGCGCAAGCAGAGATCCATGCGGCCCGAGCCGATCGCGTACTCCCGCTCGATCGAGCCTCCGTTGACCACTCGGTGCAGAAACGCCATCAACACCAGGTGAGGAGCGATCTCGTGGTAGGGCGCGCTGCCCAGCAGGGGCTCGCCGTGCTGCCGCCAAAAGGCCAAGAAGGCCTCGAGCAGCGCGGCTTCGTCGAGCTGCCCCTCCGGGGTCAGCCACGTGGTGGCAATGGGCGGCAGCGAGTCGCTCGGGCCCCCGGCGAGGGTGCGCACGATGATCTCTCGGTAGATCGGGTTGGCGACCTCCAGGCTGCCCTGGGCCGAGCGGCGCAGCAGGCCCAGATCGACGCTGAAGCGCCGGTCGTCGTCTGGCACGTCGCCGAGCATGTCGCCCGCGAGCATGGGCTCGAGGATCGAGCGGATCCTCGGCTCACGGAGCCGGTCCATCAGGCTGTCGAGGTGGGTGTCTCGCCGCCGGATGAGGTGCTCGGTGGCCTCGTCGACATCAGCCGCGACGATGGACTGATGAAGATCGGGCACCAAGACCTCGGTGAGCTGCCGGGCGAGCGCGTTGACCAGCCATGGCTGCCCTTGGGTGAGATCGAACGCCCGCTCGAGCGCCGCGGGCTCGAAGCGCTGGCCCGACGCGGCGGTGTGCTGAGCGTACAGCTCGGCGACCTCGTCGCGCGTGAAGTTGCGCAGGGTGAGCGACTCGGCCTTGATGTTGAATGGGCTCGAGGTGCCCAGGCGCCCCTCGTGGCCCGAGGCCACCTTGTAGTCCCGAACGTCGCGCAGGCCGATCAGCGCCAGCGAAGAGGGGAAGCTATTGGGGCGCGTGGGATAGCCGGCGCGGATCTGGCGGAGCACCGACAGCAGCGTGTCGTCGTGCAGCGCGTCGATCTCGTCGAGGAACACGACCAGCGGCCGAGGGCAGGCGATGGCCCAGGCCTGGAGCGCAGCGCGGATCCGGTTGCCGGGGCTGGACGAGGGCCACACGGGCGGCTGGAGCTCGGCCGGCAGCCACGCCTCGGTCGAGGCTCGCCACGCATCGAGGATGGCCAGCTCGGCGCTGCCCGGGTCGGCGCCCAAGGGCCCGCCCTGCTCCATCGACAGCAGCACGGCCGCGTGGCGACCGGCCGCGGTCAGCTCCTGCGCCAGAGCGAGCAGCGCGGTCGTCTTCCCGACCTGGCTCGGCGCATGGACGACGAAGTAGTGCTCCCGTTCGATGAACCCCCGCAGCTCCGGGAGGCGCCGCAGCGACGACAGCATGTAGTGCTTGTCGGGGCGGCAGGGCCCGGCCGTGTTGAAGAAGCGGGTCACGGCTCACCTTGCGACCAATGACCGAGGAGCGTCAAGGCACGTGCGGCGAGCGCTGGCCTCCTGCCTCCACGCACCCGCCCCGACCGCTTCGCTCGAGAGATCGCGGCCTGGAACAGCGCCCACACCGGCTGAGCGCTTCGAGAGCTCAACGCCCCTCGCCGGGCTCCACGCGCTCGTACTCCACCCGCATCGCGTCGAACCCCCGGTCGCACGGCTCGTACCCCGCCGGCGGGGTCTCGTAGTACATCTTCGGCAGCGTGGTGAAGGTGTGCAGCTCGGACTCGGGGATGGCCTGGCCGCACACGTCGCAGCGGAACGGCGCGCGCGGGCGCTCGATGAGGTGCCAGCGGGGCCGGGCGCCGGGCAGTGAGACCATGACCCAAGGATAGCGCACCGCCCTAGCGGCAGCGCACCGCCCTACAGGCAGCGCACCGCCCTACAGGCAGCGCACCGTGAGATCGGCCGTAGCGGTGGCCTCCTCGCCGTCGGCCGTCTCCACGGTGACCGACAGCTCCGCCGGCAAGCCGCACCAGGCCGCCAGCTCGACGTTGGTCGTGCCCACGTTGAGCACGCGGGCGGTGATCGACTGGCCCGCGCTCATCCGCACCACCGGATCGTCACCCTGCGGGTTCTTCATCTCGACGCTGAAGCCCAGGATGTCGGACGCGTCGGAGACCGGCTGCGCGGTGATCATCACCTCGCCGAGCGTGACCTCCTCGGGCTGACCGAGGGTCTGGAGCTCCACCGAGACGTCGAGGTTGGCCAAGCCGTCGGGCATGCCCTGGTTGGTCTCGAGGGAGGATCGCGCCACGCCGACCTCGATGCCGCCAGGCTCCTCGCCCTGACAGGCGAGCAAGAGGGCGAACGGAAGGAGCAGAGCCAGGCCTCGGGCGCGCACGATCCGAAGCCTACCCCAGCGCCGCTCCGCTGCCCACGCACCACGACGACGTCCCGCAGGCGCCTGCGCGAGGAGCCTCGTGGACCTCGTGTCCCCGGCGCAGCATGCCGGCGATGGTGCCGGACTCGGCGGCGACGCCCGGGGAAGGATGGGTGAGTGGAGCGATGGCGTCGAGCTTCACGCTCGATCTCCTCCCGAGTCGCCCAGCTGCTCGGGCGCGTAGAAGCGCAGCGCGTTGTCGCGGAACAGGGCCCGGCGCTCGGGCTCGGGCCGGTCGGCGACCAGCGCCCGGTAGGCGTCGTAGAGCGCCTCGAAGCCCAGCGAGACCTTGTCCACGGGGAAGTTCGACGCGAACATGCACCGCTCCACGCCGAAGCACTCGATGGCGTGCGACACGAACGGGGCCATCGCGTCGCGGAGCTGGGCCGGGGTGGTGGACGCGCTGCGCTGGTGCAGGCCCCAGCCCACCACCGGCATGAACAAGCCCGAGAGCTTCACGTGGAGCTGCGGGTGCTGGGCCAGCCGAGCGATCGCGTCGCGCCAGCGCTGGCGGATGCGCGCCTGATCGGCCTCGTCGGCGCCCCGCCCCGCGAACGGACCGCCCGCCCCCACCGGGGTGGCGAGGTGGTCGAGCACCACGCGCACGCCCGGCTCGGCCCGCAGCAGGTCGTCGAGCGCGCTGGCCTGATCGAGGTAGACCCACGCGTCGAAGCTCAGATCGTGGTCGGCCAGCGAGGCGAAGCCCCGCCGCCAGCGATGGTCGCCCAGCAGGTGCGGCGCGTCGGCGAAGTCCATCACCCCGCGCTCGCGGCTCCAGGCGAGCTTGTCCCGCACCCCCCGCACGCGCCCGCTGGCCTCGCGGTGCACGTCGAGCAGCTCGCCGAGATCCTCGCGCCGCAGATCGGCCGCGGCCACGATGGCCACCAGCCGCGGGCCCTCGGCGTCGGTGCGCTGCGCGACCTGCTCGACCCAGCGGGTCTCGTCGGCCTGCGCCCACCGCCCCCGGCCCGTCCAGCTGGCCTCGACGTAGACATAGCCCTCGATCTCGTGCGCGCCGTGGTCGGCGGCGTAGTCGGGCGGCAGGTAGGCGTCGGTCAGGTAGTCGGTGCGCCCGACGAATTCCCGCGTGGCCTCCGGCAGCAGCCACCGCGGCGCGGCGCGCAGCAGGCCGCGGTTCCACCCGAACAGCCGGACGAAGGGCGAGGCGGGCCGCGGAGTGCTCCGCGGATCCCACAGGTGGATGTGCGGATCGATGATGGGCTGCACGTAGCTGGCACTATACCAAGCCCGTCAGGGCCGCTTCCACGGCTTGCGCTGGAAGTAGTCGCGCGTCATCTCGGCGACCTGCGGCGAGAGCATCACCAGCGCCACCAGGTTGGGCAGGATGACCAGCCCCATCAGCACGTCGCCCAGGTCCCATGCCAGCTTCAGCGGCACCACCGCCCCGAGGAAGTGCATGCCCACGAACACCACGCGGTAGGGGAACACCGCCTTCGCGCCCAGCACGTAGTGGGCGCAGCGATCCCCGTAGTAGCTCCACGAGATCGCGGTGGAGATGCCGAACAGCAGCACGCACAGCAGCACGACGTAGTGGCCGAAGTTCCCCAGCGGCGACAGGCCGCGCTGGAAGCCCAGCATGGTCAGAGGCGCGCCGCTCTCCACCGCGTCTCCCCACAGCACGCCCAGCGCCCGGCCGTCGTGGGTGGTGGCCTGCTTGCCCACCGGATCGACCAGCCCGGTGAACGGCGTGGTGGCCTCGGCGTCCTCGTACAGCCGCTCCACGGGGATATCGTGCCAGGCCAGCCGGGGGCCCCCGGCCGCGGGCACGCCGGCCTCCACCGTGATCGGCCCGGGCGCGTCGACCTTGGTCCACGCGCCCTCCTCTCCGGCCACCACGTAGATGAGGTCGCCGCCCTCGAGGGTGACCTCGGTGCTCACCCGCTCGGTCCACACGCCGGTCATCACGATCACCAGCGCGGTCATGGTGCAGATGATGATGGTGTCGATGAAGGGCTCGAGCAGCGCGACCACGCCCTCGGAGACGGGCTCGTTGGTGCGCGCGGCGGCGTGGGCGATGGGGGCGGAGCCCTGGCCCGCCTCGTTGGAGAACAGCCCGCGCTTCACCCCCCACATCATGGTGACGAGGATGGCCCCCACCCCGGTGCCCGCGATCCCGGCGCTGGGCTCGAAGGCCTCGCGCACCACCAGGGCCAGGGTGGGCAGGATCTCCCCGGCGTTCATCAGCAAGATGAGCAGGGCCGACACGACGTAGAGCAGCGCCATGGAGGGCGCGAGGATCGAGGTGACCCGACCGATCCGCTTGATGCCGCCCAGGATCACCGCGGCCACGATGGCGGCGGTGATGGCCCCGGTGATCACCGGGTCGACGGCAAAGATGGCCTCGACGGTGTCGGCGACGGTGTTGGCCTGCACGCCGTTGCCGGTGAGGAAGGCGGTGAGCCCCAGCATCACGGCGAACAACAGCGCCAGGGGCCGCCACGCGGGGCCGAGCCCGCGCTCGATGTAGTACATGGGCCCGCCGGCCACGGTGGTGTTCGGATCGTCGCGGTCGACCGCGCGGTAGCGCTGGGCGAGGGTGACCTCGGCGAACTTGGTGGCCATGCCCAGCAGCGCGGTGATCCACATCCAGAACAGCGCCCCCGGGCCGCCGTAGTGGATGGCGATGGCCACCCCGCCGATGTTGCCAATGCCGACGGTGGCCGACAGGGCGGTGGACAGGGCCTGGAAGTGGGTGACGTCGCCGGCGTCGGCGGGGTCGTCGTAGCGCCCGGTGGCCACCGCCGCGCCGTGGCCCAGCCGCCGGAATTGCACGAAGCCCAGCCGCACCGTGAGCAGCACCCCGGTGCCGAGCAGGGCCAGCACCACCAAGGGGATGGTCTCGCCGCCCACCGGAATCCCGAAGTTCCAGACGTAGTCGTTGAGGAGGTTGACGATCGCGTGAAGGGATTCCATGGCGAGGCCGCTCGCCCCAGCATGTCCCCGGGACGCCGACCGAAGCAAGCGAGGCGGCCCGAGAGGCTCGGCTCGCGCGCGCGGGGGACGAGCGCGACGCCGCGAGTTTCACCGCGGGCGGCTAGATGTCATCCTGCGCGCGATGACGACTGGGCGCATCGACTCGTCTCGCGTGATGCGGCGTCGCCGGCCGACGCTGCTGGCCGCCCTCGCGCTGCTCACCGCGTGCAAGACCCGGGGTGACGGCCCCCCTCGGCCGCCGGGAGGCGACGACGCCACGGCCCACGCGGGCCCGCGGACCGAGCTGGGGCCCACGCCGGCCGAGGCCGCGACCACGGGCGACGACGCGAAGAAGGAGGACGCCGCGCCCCCCTGGGACGTGAGCACGGCCCACGGCCCCTCCCACACGGTGCAGCTCGACGTCACCGAGGGCACCTGGATGAGCCTGGACCTCAGCCCCGACGGCAAGACCCTCGTGTTCGACCTGCTCGGCGATCTCTACGCGCTGCCCTTCGAGGGCGGCGAGGCCCGCTCGCTGACCTCGGGCATGGCGTGGGACATGCAACCGCGCTTCAGCCCCGACGGCGAGTGGATCGCCTTCACCAGCGACCGGGGCGGCGGCGACAACATCTGGGTGATGCCGGCGGCCGGCGGCGAGGCCCGGGCGGTGACCACCGAGGACTTCCGCCTGCTCAACAGCCCCACCTGGTCGCCCGACGGCCGCGCGCTGGTGGCCCGCAAGCACTTCACGGCGGAGCGCAGCCTCGGCAGCGGGGAGCTGTGGCTGTACCACGTGACGGGCGGAGCGGGCGTGCAGCTGACCGAGAAGCCCAACGACCAGCAAGACGTGGGCGAGCCGGCGTTCTCGCCCGACGGCCGCTGGCTGTACCACAGCCAGGACGTGACCCCGGGGCCGTTCTTCCAGTACAACAAGGATCCGCACCAGGGGATCTACGCGATCGAGCGCGTGGACCTCGAGGAGCAGCGCACCGAGACGCTGCTGGGCGGGCCGGGCGGCGCAGCTCGCCCCACCCCCTCGCCCGACGGCACGCGCATGGCCTACGTGGGGCGCCACGGGCTGAAGACGGCGCTCTTCGTGCACGACCTCGAGTCGGGGGCCGACGCGCTGGTGTTCACCGGGCTCGACCGCGACATGCAGGAGACCTGGGCGGTGCACGGGGTGTACCCCACGATGGCCTGGACGCCCGACGGCCGCGAGATCGTGCTGTGGGCCGGCGGCATGCTGCACCGCGTGGACGTGGCCGCGCGCACGTCCCAGCCGATCCCGTTCCACGTGAAGGACACGCGCACGGTGGTGGAGGCGGTCCGCTTCCCGGTGGAGGTGCACCCCGAGCGCTTCCAGACCAAGATGCACCGCTGGGTGACGGTGTCGCCCACCGGCGGCGTGGTGGTGTTCCAGGCGCTGGGGCAGCTGTGGCGGCACGACCTGGCCACGGGCCGGGCGTCGCGGCTGACCCGTGACGACGACGACGGGTTCGAGCACTACCCGGCGTTCTCCCGCGACGGCAAGCAGCTGGCGTTCACCACCTGGCACGACGAGCAGCGGGGCCGCGTGCGGGTGGTGCCGGCCCGCGGGGGGCGGGCGCGCACGGTGAGCCCCGAGCCGGGCCACTACGCCGAGCCGGCGTGGAGCCCCGACGGCGCCACGCTGGTGGTGCGGCGAGGCGGAGGCGGCCACCTCCGCTCGAAGCGATGGTCCCGGGATCCGGGGCTCTACGCCATGCCCAGCCGGGGCGGGGCGATGACCCGGCTGACCCGCGGCGAGGGGCGCCACCCGCAGTTCGGGGCCGCGTCCGACCGGGTCTACTTCGTCACCACGCACAGCGACGGCCCGAGCCACGGGCGCAGCAACCCCAAGACCAAGCGCATGCTCGAGAGCGTGGACCTGCGGGGCCACGAGCGGCGCGAGCACCTGTCCAGCGAGTGGGCCAGCGACTTCGCGCTGTCGCCCGACGAGCGCTGGGTGGCGTTCACCGAGCGCTTCCACGTGTACGTGCGGCCCTTCGTGCGCGCGGCCAAGGCGATCTCGGTGGGGCCCAGCAGCACCGACCTGCCCCAGGCGCGCGTCACCCGGGACGCGGGCGACCACGTGCACTGGTCGGGCGACGGGCAGCGGCTGCACTGGTCGCTGGGCCCGGAGCTTTACACCCGCGAGCTGAAGGACGTGTTCGCGTTCGTGGAGGGCGCCCCCGAGACGCTGCCCGAGCCCCCCGCCACCGGGGTGTCGCTGGCGATGGAGGTGCCGGCCGACGTGCCCGAGGGGCGGATCGCCCTGGTGGGCGGTCGGGTCGTCACCATGGAGGGCCCCGACGGCCTGGAGGTGATCGAGGCGGGCACGGTGGTGGTGGAGGGCAACCGGATCGTCGCGGTGGGCCCCCGCGCCGAGGTGAGCGTGCCGGCCGACGCCCTGGTGGTGGACGCCACCGGCCTGACCCTCGTGCCCGGGCTGGTCGACGTGCACGCCCACGGCCCGCAGGGCACCGACGGCTTCATCCCGCAGCAGAACTGGCTGCACCTGGCGGAGCTGTCGCTGGGGGTGACCACGGTGCACGACCCCAGCAACGACACCCCCACGATCTTCGCCGCGGCGGAGCTGGCCCGGGCGGGGCGGGTGGTGGCGCCGCGGATCTTCTCCACGGGCACCATCCTCTATGGGGCCAACACCACCTTCACGGCCGAGATCGCCAGCCTCGACGACGCCCGCCGCCACCTGCGGCGCATGAAGGCGGTGGGGGCGATCAGCGTGAAGAGCTACAACCAGCCGCGCCGCGAGCAGCGGCAGCAGGTGCTCCAGGCCGCGCGCGAGCTGGAGATGATGGTGGTGCCCGAGGGCGGCTCGCTGTTCCAGCACAACATGACGATGGTGGTCGACGGCCACACCGGGGTGGAGCACGCGATCCCGGTGGCCCGGGCCTACGACGACGTGGAGCAGCTGTGGGGCGCCACCGACGTGGGCTACACCCCCACCCTGGTGGTGGGCTACGGGGGGCTGTCGGGCGAGATCTACTGGTACGCCCACACCAACGTGTTCGAGCACGACCGGCTGCGCCGCTTCGTGCCGCCGCACGTGCTCGAGCCCGCCTCGCGCCGGCGGCTGCTGGCCTCGCGGGGCGACTGGAACCACATCGAGATCGCCCGCACCGCCAAGCAGCTGCTCGACGCGGGGGTGGAGATCAACATGGGCGCCCACGGCCAGCGCGAGGGGCTGGCCGCCCACTGGGAGATCTGGATGCTGGTGCAAGGCGGGATGACGCCGCACGAGGCCCTGCGCGCGGCCACGCTCCACGGCGCCCGCTACCTCGGCCTCGACGGCGACCTCGGCTCGCTGAAGGCCGGCAAGCTGGCCGACATCGCGATCATCGAGGGCAACCCCCTGGCCGACATCCGGGTGAGCGATCGGGTGCGCTACACGATGGCCAACGGGCGGCTGTACGACGCGCGCACCATGAACGAGGTGGGCAACCGAACGCGCGTCCGCGCACCGCTGTACTGGGAGCGCGAGGGCGGGGCGGCCTACCGGGGTGACGCCGAGGCAGCCGCCCTCCACACGTGCACCTGCCACCGCGGCCGGCACTAGGGCCCTCGCGAATCGGTCGACCGATCGCGCACGCTTCGCCCGTGACCTCGGGCGCTCGGGCGCTCGGAGGAGCGCGTCCGATCGTCGATTCGCTGGACACGAACCGTCACGCCCCTGGGGTAGGCTACGGCTCCCCCATGCGTAGACCCATCCTTTCGTCGACCACCGTCTCCGCTCTCTTCCTTGCCAGCCTCGCCCACGGCAGTGCCTCGGCCGCGATCGGCGGCCCCGATGCCTACGGCTACACGTTCGCCGATCAGGCCGAAGGCGTCGTCTACAACTACGTCGACATCACGGCCACCGGCATGCTGGTCGTGTCCGGCGACAACGAGATCGCCTCGGTCGCGCTGGGGGCTCCCTTCGAGCTGTACGACACGACGTACCTGGACCTGCTGGTCGACACCAACGGCTTCCTCACCGACGATCCGACCTCGGCCGACGACCTGTCCAACGACTGCCCCATCCCCGACATCCCCAGCACCGGCGGGGGCGCGCGGGTGTACGCGATGCACGACGACTATGTCGCCGACGTCTACTACCAGTACTTCGACGAGGTGGAGGCGGCGGCGGCGGGGTTTGCCGGGGAGACGGCCGGCATCAGCATCTTTCAGTGGACCGGCATCCACTTCGGCGCGGGCGGGACCCCGGTCGACTTCGAAACGGTGCTGTTCCACGACGACGGCTCCATCCTCACCATGGTGAGCGCCGACGGCGAGCAGGGGGCGAGCAGCACCCTGGGCATGCAGGACGCCAGCGCCGACATCGGGCTGAACTACGCCTGCAACACCGCGATGTCGGTGGTGCCCGGCGTGACCGCGGTGCAGTACACGCGGGGGCCGGAGCCCGACAGCATCTGCTGCGCGGGCAGCCCGACCAGCGCGGCGGGCTGCGTGAACGGCATCTGCCAGGACATCGTCTGCGACCTCAACGATTTCTGCTGCACCACCCAATGGGACGGCATCTGCGCGGGGCTGGCCCAGACCGAGTGCATGGTGCTGTGCCAGGGCGCGCCGGCGGTCACGATCAACGAGATCCGCATCGCGCAGCCGGGGGCCGACGTCGACGAGTACTTCGAGCTGATCGGCCCGCCGGGCACGCCGCTCGACGACATCCAGTACATCGTGCTCGGCGACATCCCCTCCGGCACGATCGAGTCGGTGGTCGACCTCACCGGCCAGGTCATCCCGCCCTCGGGCCTGTTCGTGGTGGGCGAGGGCGGCTTCAGCTTGGGCGTGGCCGACTTCACCGCGACGATCAACTTCGAGGACCCCGACACCGTCACCCACATGCTGGTGGGGGGCTTGAACGCGGGCATCAGCGACAACCTCGACGGCAACACCGACGGGGTCCTCGACTTCACCCCCTGGCTGGAATTGATCGACGTGGTGGCCGTGGTGCACGACATCAGCACCGAATTCGCCTACGGGCCGGGCTCGACGTGCGTGGCGGGGCCCTCGTGCCAGACGGTGAACAACGGCATGGCCGCGCCCGCGCACGTGTTCCGCTGCCCCAACGCCTACGGGCCGTGGCAGGAGGGCACCTTCGACCCCGCGGCGATGGACGCCCTCGACACGCCGGGCATGCTCAACCCCTGCGAGTGCGGCAACGGGGTGATCGAGCCGGGCGAGACCTGCGACGACGCCGGCGAGTCGCCCACCTGTGACTTCGATTGCTCCGCGCCGTCGTGCGGCGACGGGGTGCCCAACGTCAGCGCGGGCGAGGAGTGCGACGACGCGGGCGAGTCGAGCGAGTGCGACCCCGACTGCACGCTGGCCGCGTGCGGCGACGGGCAGTTCAACCCGACCGCGGGCGAGGCCTGCGACGACGCGGGCGAGTCGGCCACCTGCGACGCCGACTGCACCGCGCCCGAGTGCGGCGACATGGTGGCCAACGCCGCTGCGGGCGAAGACTGCGACGACGGCGGGGAATCGGCCGCCTGCAACGCGGACTGCACCGCCGCCCAGTGCGGCGACGGCCTGATCAACACCACCGCCGGCGAGACCTGCGACGACGGCGGGCGCTCGGACCTGTGCGACGCGGACTGCACCAGCGTCGGGTGTGGCGACGGGGTGGTCAACGCCACCGCCGGGGAGGAGTGCGATGGCGACGGCGCGGGCGCGGGCGGGGAGACCGAGACCTGCGACGTGGACTGCACCACCGCCTCGTGCGGCGACGGGCAGATCAACGCCGCCGCGGGCGAGGCGTGCGACGACGCGGGCGAGTCGGAGGACTGCAACGACGACTGCACCGTCGCCGCGTGCGGGGACGGGGTGGTCAACACCACCGCGGGCGAAGCGTGCGACGACGGCAACACCGACGACGGCGACGCCTGCTCCGCCGACTGCACCGAGGAGATGGGCGGCAGCACCGGCAGCACCGGCGACACCGCCGACACCGGCCTGGACGAGACGGCGGGCCCGGCCGACTCGACGGGCGGCCCGTCGACCGTGTCGGACTCCCTCACGGCCGGATCGTCGGGCGGCGACACCGACACCGACACCGGGTCGGGCGGGGTCATCCCGACCGACGGCGGCTGCAACTGCACCGCCGGGGCGGCCGGCTCCGGTCGCAGCGGGACGCCGTGGTCGGTGCTGGCGCTGTTCGGCCTGGGTGCGCT
>JGI12210J13797_10067402_pt1 | contig 14320 bp, 14 predicted proteins | sample ElkSlonscriptome_3_FD_13797 | JGI IMG/M metagenome (IMG submission 13797)
CAGATCCTGAGAGAAAGCAGATGGCGACGTATGCGTGTGATGCTTTAAGCAGAATAGACTCAGAGGGCAGTGTTTCATCACATGTTAAAAGAAAGCTGGAGTCGGGAATTGGAGTTTTCCCTGTTGGGAAAACAGTATTTAAGAAAATTTCGACGGAGTGCTAGAGCTCTCCATTAAAGATGGGAGCGAACCAAGCTTTGCTGTTTCGTAAAGAATGATGCTGGGCTGACGATGGAAATATCTACGGTTTTCAAATTTGGCTGTTTAGCTAGTGGGATCAAAAATAACGAAAGCGGGCTCGCCCCCGTATTTGGTGGAGAGCCAAAACTTTCCGGTTTCTTTCCGGTTGTGCCCTCAAAATGGCTGGAAATATCCAGTGCTATCGGATTCCCGCGAGAAATGGAGAATTGTGTTTCAGGTAATAAAAAAGGGCCTTTCGGTTAAGAAAGGCCCTCTGGAAAGTGGAGCGGGCGAACAGATTCGAACTGTCGTAACCAGCTTGGAAGGCTGGGGTTCTACCATTGAACTACGCCCGCAATGTTTTTCGTAGAAACGAGCGCATAAGGTAGCGACCGGATGGGGTGGCGTCAAGGGTGTTAACCTAACTTTTTGCAAACCAACGCGTGGTTCATTCGCGGGTTGTTCATAACGTGCTGAATAGCAGGAAGTCAGCGGTTTTTGAGGTTCCAGATCCAAAACTGCAGGCGTTTGAGCAGGGGCGGTTTATTGGCTGCTTTTTCAACCTGTGCTTTCGGTTTCCGCAGCTTCGGCTCCTTCTGCGGTTCGCGCATATAGTCTCTGTCTGAGATTCCCATTTGGATTTACTTGCCCTTTCTTGGTCAATTCGTAAACAGTACGCGCCCCATGAGCAAGAAAAAGAAGACAGTATTGCGGGTCATGAGCGACGATTGGCTTGATCCCATTGATTTTAAAGCGGAATTTCCAAACCCTGGAAATCCGCTGGAGGTGGATATTGGATCGGGAAAGGGCCGTTTTTTGACGGCGCGTTCCGGAAAATATCCGGAGACCAATTTTCTGGGTATTGAGCGCCAGCTGGGTCGCATCAACAGCAGCGGTCGGCGTTGCGAGCGGGCGGGGCGTGAAAACTGCCGCGTTTTCCGTATGGAAGGCTACTATGCCATCAACTATCTGATGCCGGCCGACTATGTGGCGAATTACTATTTTTTCTTTCCGGATCCCTGGCCGAAGGATCGGCACCACGACAATCGACTTTTTAATCCGGCTTTTATGGATGCCCTGCATAAAACCTTGATCAGCGATGGATGCCTGCACGTCTCATCGGATCATTTGCCCTATTTTGAAGAAATCCATGCGTTGCTGAAAGCCGACGACCGTTTTGAAGAGATCGAAGCCTTTGTTCCGGAGGCCGATGAGATCACCGACTTTGAGCTGATCTTTTCCTATAAAAAAATCGGGCGATGTTCGTTTAGGAAAAGAAGCATGGAGTAATGGAGCAGGGAGTATTGGAGGTTGGGAAATGCGCAAAAACCGGAATAGGGGATATCAGCAGTTGAGAGTCTGGGAGGACGCGATTGAGTTTTACAAACTGAATTGCGATGTATTCCGGCCATTTTCCTACGAACTTAGACGAATCACCTCACAACAGGTTGCGTCATCTGATTCTATTCATCGAAATATTGCGGAAGGGTACTGCCGCAGATCAATCCGAGAATATATTCAGTTTCTTTACATTGCTCTGGGTTCCTTAGGAGAGACGGTTTCCGGTCTCTTCGCTTGCCGAAAAGCGAATCAGATTACCGAGGATCAGTTCGAAGAGTTGGATGCAGTTGCCTTTAAACTGGAAAACGGGCTGTTAAAGCTTATTTCTAAACTCGAAGAAAAATGCGAAACTGGAGACTGGCAAGATCAGTTGATGATCAAAGAAAGTAATACCATCTACGAATGCAATGAATAATCTATTTCTCCACACTCCAAAGCTCCAAAACTCCATGTTTACCGGAGGCATTTTCTATGCCTAGAAAAAAGCCAGAGGTCAGCATGCATAGCTACGGGTTGTATGACGGTTGGGATCGGGATAGCAAGGAGCTCCCGACGCTGGTTAAAATTACGACCGAGATCGAAACTGAACTGGATATTGAATTTGGGTATATCTTGCGGATTCAGCATGCCCGGAACAGCAAGATTACCTTTCGGATCGAACATCCTCCATTCAGGGATTCATCGGGCAATCTCGCGGCACCCTTTGATGGTGAGCTCTATGTGAAAACCAACGACTTTCGTTTTTTTCTCGGCGATACGATCTGGGCGCCGGTGGAAAATAAAAAAGGGACGTGGCGCCTGATCACCTGGCTGGATGGCCAGCAGGTTGCAGACAAAACGCTGAACATGATCTAACCTGAATATCGCTTGTCGATTTTCGTTTGCAGTCTATACTGTTGTTTGAGCGATTGCGAAAAAGCAAATGGAGGTCGTAATGAGTATTGTTTCTAATCTTCTGGATTCCAAAGGGCACGATGTACTGACGGTTAAACCGGAACAGCCTTTACACGATGTGGTGGACCTGATGTCGAACCGGTCGGCGGGAACGGCCATCGTGATGGATGAGGGAGAAGTAAAGGGCATTCTTTCTGAGCGGGATGTTTTCCGTAAAGTCGTACTGCCGCGTTTAAATGTCGATGACGTAACCGTCGGCGATGTGATGTCAAAAACCCTGACGACGGTAACGCCCGAAACGGAGCTTTCGGAATGCATGGAAATTATGACCGATAAGCGGATTCGTCATCTGCCGGTCCTGCGCGATAAACAGCTGCGCGGCATTATCTCGATCGGCGACGTGGTAAAATATCTGCTACTTGAAAAGGACTTCAAGATCCGCAATCTCGAAACCTATATTTCCAGCGCGAAGGAATAAGAGAAATCGGTTCTCGGAGATTTGTTAGGTCGCAGGGCCTGGGATCCTCCAGTTGGAGTTGTCAAGACCCACAGTTCTAAAGCCTCGAACCCTTCAGATTAGATAATCAGGTTTTCCAGCTGCGGGCGGCTCACTTTTTCCAGTGAGTCGGTCACGGCATCCGCTTCCATCAGATAGTTACGGTCATAGCTGTTGGTCACGGCCAGCACTTTCAGGCCAGCGCCTTTGGCTGACAGTATCCCGGCCGGCGTATCTTCAATGGCGACCACCGTGGCTGGATCCTCAATGCCCAGTTTTTCGCAGGTTAATTGATAGGGCGCCGGGTCTGGTTTGCTCTTCTTTGTATCCTCAGCAGTTACAATCTGGCTGAAGCAGCCGGCGATCCCCAGATTTCCAATGATTGGAAGAATATCTTCACGCAGCGCACCGCTGCACAGAGCGACCGGGAGACGAACTGGAATACTCTTAATCAATTCCACCGCTCCGGGCAGGGGCGTGACATCACCTTCGCGGATATATTTCTGAAAAATTTCGGCTTTATTTTTAATCAAGCGCTTTAAATCTCTGGAACTCATTTTTTTATCGTTGAGTTTATGCGCTTCTCTAAAGGCATCGCGATCATCAAAGCCGATGTAAAGTTCGCAATAATCCTCCCAGCTTATTTCAATATCCAAAGGATTCAATACTTCATTAAATGCACGAAAGTGCATGGGCTCGCTGTCGACAATGATGCCGTCAAAATCAAAAATTACTGCGGAAAGCATGGTCCATCCTCGTTTGTTCTATTTCTTAAACTGCTAATAGACGCTAATGAACGCCAATTTTCCACCCTTCATTCATGTTTATTCGTGATGCGGTAGCGGTTCGCCGGTCATCACAGGTTGGCCCATGCCTGCTCAAGCCGTTGGGCTGAGACCTTGACGGGGGTCTTGATCTCCGGGGCAAAGCGATTCACGCGAAACTCTTCCAGCAGCATGGCAAATTCTATCAAATCGATGGCGCCGGAAATATCCTCACACTCTAATAATTTATCATTTAGGCGATTTTGGAATGGTTCCACTTCGAGCAGCTTGCGGGCATCCGCATCGGAATTATTCCGTGCCCGCTGAATCCTCATCTGCATGGCTTTGAGATATCGCGGGTAACGGCTGAACACATCCAAGGTCTGGATAAAACCGGGACGGAACAGAAAGGCCAACTGCATTTCCAGGTCATGGAGAATATCAAAGTCTGCGTTTAGCTCGGAAATAGCGGTCACGACCTTTTCACGCGTTTCCAGCAGGCCTTCCAGAATACGTGCGTTTTCTTCGAATGACGAAAAAACCTCACTGCGTGCAATGGCCGCGCGTTGCTCAAAAATGCCCGCATTCTGAATCCGGTATTTTGAATCCTGCGTGAGGGCATCCACAATGGATGCATTCATCAAATCGGTCAGAAAGTCACCATCGATGGCCGAAAGCGTCAACTGTAGATTTGTGGTAAGCGGCGGGCGTTTTTCAATGTATTTGACCTGATCCTTATGTTTCAATCTGAACAGCTTGGCCAGCCCCGCCTGATGCGAAGCTTCAGCATGTGCCGGGTTTAGGAATACCGCACGGCCAACACCCCCGGGCTCGGCGGTCAGGGCCGGATATCCGCGCGTCTTTCCGCTGTCGTCTGTTGTGATAAATTCCGGCAGTTCACCGCCGGGCCAGTCCTTGCCCGGCGGCAGGGTCCACTTGGCAAAAGCGGTTTCCGCACCGCTTAAATAGACATGGCTCCGATGTTCTTCCGAGATCGAGGTGTGTACCTTTACGATTTCATCATCCTGCGTTTCAATCACCTTCATCCGCAGAAAACCCGGTAGTGATTTTTCATCAAAATCAGATGCATCGACCGGCAGTTTGAATTCCTGTCCGAGCCAGACCGACAGGGCGGTCAACAAAGGTTGCTCGGTGAGCTGGCAGGAAGCTGGCGGTACGTTCGTATTGCAGGCATCTTGCCTGCAAGCCGCCACAAAGGCCGCTGCGGTTTGGTCTATGGGCGCAATAGTGGTACGCAGGTTTTTCGGCAGATTTCTCAGGAGTCGGTTGACTTTTTCTTCGAGCCAACCCGGCACCAGCCAGTCCGGCCCCCAGTCCGGCAGAAAGGCCAATTTATCGGTCGGGCAGACCAAGGAAATTCCATCTAATTCATCGCCCGGTTCGAAGGTGTAGATCAGATGGAAATCGGTATGATGAAACGTCAGGTATTCGGGATAGTCTTCCATTCGGATCGGCGAGGTCTGCGGGAACATTGCATCCTGCGGCTTCATCGCAATCCGGGCTTTGGTTTTGCGAATCCACTGTTCCAGGGTTTGGACGGAATAGACGTCGTCCGGCAGAACCTGATCGAAATGAAGTACTATTCCATCGGTATCGAGCAGGGCACCGGGACGCCGGATTTTTTCTTCCAATGATTGGATATCATCCAGCATTTTTTGATGCAGCTTCAGCCATCCGCCTCGGGTTTGCAGGTTGGCTGGGACGATGCCTTCCTTAATAAAAATTTCGCGCGCTTTTTCCGGATGAATCGGCCCGAAGTGCACCGGTTTCCCGTGCGTCAGCGTCAGCCCGCCGGATAGGACCGATTCCTTGGCATAGACAAATCCTTTGTCCGGATTCCACTCCGGTTGTTTGTACACTTCTTTACAGAGATGCGGTGCAAGATCCGCGAGCCACCCCGGTTCAATTTCAGCAACGATGCGGGCATACAGTTTGGTGGTTTCCACCAGCGAAAACGTCATGATCCATTCCGGTGGTTTCTTAAAAAGGCCGGAGCCCGGGAAAATAAAAAACTTCCGATTTCGTGCGGCTGAAAACTCACGGTCTTCGCCCTTCAATCCAATATTCGCCGGCAGCCCGGCCAACAGGCTTCGATGAATTAAATCGTAGTCTGAACCACTAAGGCACGAAGGACTCGAAGTATTACTTTTACGAGCCTTGGCGTTCTTCGTGTCTTTGTGGTTTAACTCTTTGACTGACCCGCGGAGGTCGTGCCAGAGGTTGCGCCATTCCATGACGCGGCGGTAATTGATAAAATTGGTTTTGCAGAATTTGCGTAGTTTACCATGCGATTCCCGGCGCGCGTCTTCGACATCGTTCCAGAGATTCAGGATGGTGATAAAATCAGATTTCGGATCTTTCCATTTGGCGTGGGCCAGGTCGGCCGCTTCCGCTTTTTCGGTCGGGCGTTCGCGGACATCCTGGATGGAGAGAAACGCCACAAGAATGAGTACCTCGGGCAGGGCGCCTTCTTCTTTGGCCTGCACCAGCATGCGCGCCAGATGCGGGTCGAGCGGGAATCGGGAAATTTCTTTTCCAAGCCGCGTAAGTTTTCGGTCTTCATCAATGGCGCCGATATCAAACAACGTTCGATACCCTTCATTTACCAGCGAGGTCTGTGGCGGATCTATCAGCGGAAACTGATCAATCGGCGGGAGGTTCAGCACATCCATCTGAAGGATCACGCCGGCAAGTGATGTTCTTCGAATTTCCGGGTCCGTATACTGCGCCGAATTTTCCAGCGTTTCCTCGTCGTAGAGATAGATGCAGATCCCGTCCGTCACGCGGCCGCACCGGCCGCGTCGCTGCCGAGCACTGGCCTGGGAAACCTGTTCAATCTGCAGGCCCTGCACCTGGGTGCGCGGATTATAGCGGCTCAGTCGAACCTGACCGGAATCGATGACATAGTGGATGCCGGGAATGGTGATCGATGTTTCGGCCACATTGGTCGCCAGAATAATACGGCGGCGTCCACCGACTTTAAATACCCGCTGCTGCTCGCCCATGGAGAGTCGCCCGAAGAGGGGCAACACTTCCGTATTTTTAAAATGCTGACCCTCCAGCTTTTTAGTAGCGTCGCGGATTTCGCGTTCGCCGGGAAGAAAAACCAAAACATCACCCTGATCATCGACATCCGAAATCCAGCGCATGGCGCGTAGAATATGATTCGACAGTTCTTCGTCTTTGCCGGGCGGCAGGAAAAAATCTTCCACCGGGTAGGTGCGGCCTTCGACTTCGATGACCGGCGCATGATTAAAGAAGTTGGAAAAGCTCTCGGCATCGAGCGTGGCCGAACTGATGACAATTTTAAGGTCGGGCCGCATCTTCAGCAGGTTTTTCAGGTAGCCCAGAATAAAATCAATATTGAGGCTGCGCTCATGGGCTTCGTCGATAATTAGACCATCATATTGAAGCAGGTGACGATCGCGCTGGGTTTCTGCCAGCAGGATGCCGTCGGTCATAAATTTGATGATGGTTTCGTCGCAGGTCTGGTCATCGAAGCGCACCTGACAGCCAACGCCCTTGCCGTAGTCGGCGTCCATTTCCTCCGCCACCCGGCGGGCCATACCGGTTGCGGCCAGGCGCCGGGGCTGGGTGACCCCGATACGCCCGATTTTACCTGCGCCGGCTTCGTAGACGATTTTAGGCAACTGTGTGGTTTTTCCAGAACCGGTGGTTCCACAAACAATCACGACCTGATTTTCTTCGATGAGCTTTTTTATCTCATCCTTTTTTCCGGAAACGGGAAGAATTTCGGGATAGTCCAGTTTGAGTTTCACCCGCGACCGTTTTTGCTCGCGGTCCAAGGCCTGGACATGGGCTTCCTTCAGTTTGTCCACCAGATGATCCGCCGGCTTATTGTCATGGATCCGCTGTCGTATTTTTCGCATCAGCGAATTCAGGTTAGAACGGTCGCGCAGGAGTACACGATCGAGCGACTTTTTTACATTCGCAAGGAATTCTTTGGTTTCGGCCTGATTCATAGGAAGCCCGAAATAAGGACATAGCCATTATTTCAGGGCAAGGAATATTCGCCACGAAGAAATGAGACGCGATTTTATTAAGGCGGAAAACAGAAAATTCTGGTTCATTAAAGGCATGGGAATATCCATACATTTCACGGGAAAAATTGATCCTGCCCAGATATCTCCGCTCTGCGAAGAACTTAAGGATATTGCTCAATCGGCGGGTTTTATGGATTCTGTGGTGGATACTGAAAATCCTGAGGAATTGACCGCTTTTATCGAACGTATTGCGGAGGACTTCCAGAAACGCCGCAAATAAATGCGCACAGTTTCCGAAAGGCAGGGCACTGGTGTTGAGTTCTAAGATTTACCAGAAAGATAAAAACACCCAAATATGCCAATCATTGAAAATCGACGGTTTATTGGAATTCTTCGGGAATACGGATGTTCTCGAGCCGCTTTCGGTTTTCTTCACTCATCGAACCATCTTCATAATACGACTGAATGATTTCCAAGGCCTGAAAACTTTCATCCATATTTTTTTCCAGGGTCTGGAAGTCGGCGGCATCCAGCTCATTTTCTGTGGGCAGATCTTCGAGCGCAGTTTCGCCGGAGGCATTGCGCGTGGCATGAAACAGGAGACAGCCGATCACTTTCAGTACTTTTTCGTGCAGTTCGTCGGGCTGAAAATAAAAATGGTCGTCGCAGAAATATTCATAGCAGACGGAGGGACGCCCTTTTTCAAGCCGGCAGCCGGTAGGGGTGAGGAAGCCCTCTTTTTCATCGTACAGATCTTCCTGTTGATGGATCATTTTCAGGAACGGACTTTTGATGGCTTCCACACACATGACCGCATCGCAGCAGACGCAGGTACACTGCGCACAGATCGAGTTGCCTTTTCGGGCAATCAGTTTTTTCACCTCGGCTTCAAGCCGGGTATAACGGTCGACATATTGTTTCAACGCTTCATTCATAGACCGGAATAAGGACATAGCCGGGCAAAGAGTTCAATCGTCTAGCGCATTTAGATGTTTCTTTTACCGTTGAACGCCATGCTCTGATTCTCTAGGTTCTGCGCCAATCAACTATCTGCTCACCCACACATGCATAAATTCATTAAAACATTTTATCTCTGGCTGGGGCTGGTGACGTTTTGCAACGTCATTTCGCTTTTGGCTATGCAGACGAGGGGCATATGGCTGGAAAACGGGGCATTCCTGATTCCACTGGCCTGGGCATTGCAGCTTCCGCTGGTGGCGCTGCTGGCCACCTTGCATCATGGGGTCAATCGACTGTTCACCTTTCTGCCCGCCCAATCGAAAAAGCCAGTTCGCTTTCTGCTGTGCGCACTTTCCACGTTTGTTTTTATGGGCATGTATACGGCCTCTCAGCTGATGTATCAGCAGATCGAATCCTTTATTTCGTGGGATGCTTTTCGTGTGGCGTTGTCGAACAGTCCGCAGCTCCTGCCGGAAATCATCAGCGGAATGGGGGGTGAACTCCTCTGGGTGGCCGCGTTATCGATCATAATCAGCCTGCTCTATACCCGGCGTTATCATAATAATTCCTTCAGTCATTCCCCGCTGATTTTTTCCCTGCTCTGTGGACTGTTTATCTCATCCGGGGCGGGGGGCTTTATGGCCGTCTATAAAATGGATGATTTTCATTCCGCGAATATCCGCCAGCGATTACTGCCCACGACCTATCTGACGTTTTCCATTATTGATCAATTGTTGCCCACGGCGTCGCCTTCCGCCGACTTCCTGAGCGAACTGATTTTGGAGGAACAAATTTCGATGGATGACTATTTCCAATCATTGGAAAATCCACCGTCGGAAAAACCGCACGTCTTTTTCATTATGTTGGAATCGGTCTCCTGGGATCACTTCGGGTTTATGGGCTATCCGCGAAAAGGTATCACGCCGAATCTCGATCGGCTGGCGAAGGATTCGCTGATCTTTTCCCGAACTTATGCGGCGGCCTGCCATTCCAACTATTCCCAGACCAGCACGCATGCCGCGCAGTATCCGCTTCGTCGTAAACAGCTGGATCAATTTGAACAGGTGAATTATCCCAAAACGCTGCTGATGGATATTCTATCGCACACCGGATATCGCACGGCCTTTTTCTCGGCGCAAAACGAAGACTGGCAGGGCATGAAAACCTTTATTCATGCGCATACCGAGCTGCAGCATTTTTATCATTCAAAAAATGAACTGGGCGAAGAGATTGGGATAGAAGCCAAAGTGGATGATGAGACGGTGCGCACGCGCGCCCTTGAATATCTCGAAGCGCGGAATCCATCCGAACCGATTTATATGTATCTGAATTTTCAGGCCTCGCATTTTCCATACGAAATTCCGAATGACGCGGCGCGGCCCTATAAGCCGAGCAGTACGGATAATTTTGAATATACCTTCTTTAAATACGATCAGGATCATACCGATACGGTCATCAATAAGTTTGATAATGCACTGCATTATGTGGATACGCAGGTTGGCGCATTTATGGACTATCTGAAAGATCAGGGCCTTTATGAAAACAGCCTGATTGTCGTCGCATCGGATCATGGTGAGGCCTTTTATGAACGCGGGTATCCCACCCATGGAACGGCGCTGTTTGAGGATCAGATGCGCACGGTGAGCCTGTTTAAACTTCCCGGGGCTGGAAAAACTGAAATTCGTGAAGATCCGATTTCGCTGATCGATATTAATCCGACGATTCTCGAAATTCTGGGGTTGGATAATCATCCCAATTTTCAGGGACGTCCCGTGCTGGAACATCAAAGAGGCGCGCCGATTTATTTGGTTTCGCACGGCGTGATTAAATCGCATGGCATTGTGGATTATCCGTGGAAATATATTTCGAGTGAGCGCGATGGAGAATGGCTGATTCATCTCAAAAAAGATCCGACGGAATGGACAGACTTCTCGGATGAACAGCCGGGTGTTTTGGCTCAACTCAAAGAGCAGTTGCAGTTGTATCAGATGCGCCAACTTTACTATTATACTGTACTTCCGCAGGAGGAACGTGATCGGCTCTATCCTCCAAAGCACTAAAGGAATGGATATGAATGTAATTGAACAACTTTTAAGTGAAGTGCCGGAGGATGCACCTGCACCGCAAATAGAAAACACCGCCCGGGTTCTTGAAGGTAAAACCTTTGAACCCATGCTGCTGATTTCCACGCCGGGTTTTGTCCGAATGAAGAAAGAGGATATCCGGCATGAACTCCAGCGAACACTGGCGTTCGCATCCAAAGATGTTTCGGATGAAACTAAATCTAAACACATTGAGCTGCTGCTGTATTATTATGATCTACTCTGCCGATTGCGGCTTGATCAGGCCGAAGCGTGGGATACGATTAATGAATTGTATGAAGATGACTAAAGGAGAATTTTTCGATGATTAAACATATTGTGATGTGGAAAGTGAAAGCCGATGTGCCAGCTGAAGATAAGGTCGAAATGAAGCGTCAGCTCGAAGCGCTGAAAGGCGTGGTTCCGACGCTTATTGATATTGAAGTGGGGATCGATGTGCTCGGTTCGGATCAGTCGAAAGACGTGGTTCTTTATTCTGAGTTTGCGTCGATGGATGACCTGCAGGCCTACAATACGCACCCGGAACACCTCAACGTGGTTGATTTCGTTAAACCGCGTGTTTGTGAACGCCACGCCGTCGATTACGAATGTTAGAAACCACTAAAAACACGAAATACACTAAAAATAATCACTGGCTTTCGTGTGTATAGTGTACTTCGTGGTTTGAATGTATGAATAAAAGCAACATTGTTTTAATTGGCATGCCGGCGTGTGGCAAAAGCACGCTGGGTGTGCAGTTGGCGAAATGGCTGTCGAAAGGTTTCATCGATACGGATCTGCTTGTGCAGGCTCGCGCCGGTGAAAGCATGCAGTCGTTTCAGGATCGCGACGGCCTGGAAAAATATCAGGAACTGGAATGCAGCACGGTTCAGTCGGTGGTTTGTGAAAACTGCGTGATTGCCACCGGCGGAAGTGCGGTTTATTGCGACGGAGCCATGGCCCATTTAAAATCGATGGCGACGATTATTTTTCTGGATGTTCCGCTCGAAGAAATAAAGAAACGCATCGGCGATTTTTCTGAACGTGGTGTGGTTATCAAGCCGGGCATGACGCTGGATGATCTCTATGCAGAACGCCGGCCTTTATACCTAAAGCACGCGGATCATATCATCCAATGTTCGGAAAAAATGCCGGATGAACTCGTGAGCGAAATCCGAATTTTAATGTAGAGCGACGACGTTACTGCTGCTGTTGTTGGCTCTGCATCCATTCCGTTTCCGGAATCATATCCACTTCCGCACGAACCTGATGTTTGCCGCCGCCGAGCATGACCCCGGCAACGGGACTGACATCCTGATAATCTCGTCCCCAAGCCACGGTGATAAACTGCTCGTCGGCCATTTTGTTATTGGTTGGATCCAAGTCCAACCAGCCATTAACGGGGCAGTAGACTCCGATCCAGGCATGCGATGCATCCGCTCCTTCTAACCTCGCCTGTCCGGGCGGCGGAGTGGTCTGGATATAGCCGCTGATGTAACGCGCGGGTATTCCGACACTGCGAAGGCAACTAATCATTAAATGGGCAAAATCCTGGCAAACCCCGCGGCGTTTTTTCAGCACGTCTTTTACGGGGGTTGAAACGGTGGTGGCGGTTGGGTCGAAAGTAAAATCGGTATGGATTCGCTGCATGAGATCAATCGCCACCTCATGCGCCGATAAACCGGGTTTGCAGGAGGGCGTGCAATACGCCTTGGATTCCGGCAGACGCGACACGCCGGGTGAGTTAAAACAGAATTGAAAAGCATCCAACCCTTCGGGCGACTTTGCTCCGCGCAGACGTTCCTGGACCGTATCCCATGAAACGCCCTTCAGTACCGGTGCCGGTCGGGGTCCGATATCGATAATACTCTCCATGAGTACATGCATGACTTGATGTTTTTGTTCGATATCACAGAAGGCCACGTTATTTCCAAAATAGTCGATTCGTTCTGAAAGCACCGATGGCTCAGGAGAAACCGTCAATTTTGATTCCTTTACGGTTTGCCAAGGCAGTTCGCGCGGCTTCAGTCGTAGCATATTGTAAACAAATGTAACGGGAGCTGAATATTCAAAGATGGTCCGGTGGCGAAGTTGATAAATCATCATTTACCTCCCACCAGCGACGACAACTTATGTGTCGATTGCACATGCGAAAGATAACGTTCATTAATCAGAACACTCAGTTCCTGCACTTTATCAATGACGCGCTGCAGAAAGTCCGCCAGTTTCGGCCGGTTGCCGTGAGCGTCGAATCCTGTGATCATGGAGAGGTCAAAATCTTCAACAAACCGAACCAGTTCTTCGCTCTGAATCTGTTCCGTCAACTGCCCCAGTCGAGGCAGGTGAGAGAGCTCGCGAATGTGCTCATTAATCAGTTCCAGCTGGAAGGCAATGCTTCGTGGATTGGTATGGTCTGCAATCAGCAGATCAAGCAAAGGGAGAATCGCGACGTTGCTTTGGTAGCGCGTTCGATAGGTGATCGAGCTGCTGCCGATTTCCAGCATCGCATCCAGAACCGGCGTTTCGTAGACCTCGGGTGAGCAGAGCAGCTCACGCATGACCACGGCGCTCATGACGGCACGTTCAAGCCGGAATCCCATATCCATAAAACGCCAGGCATAACCATGGGTCATGCTCTCAAAACCGAGCCCCGAAAAGGCTGAAAGCGGAACAATTAGATCATCCAGCATATCGGCAATATCGGTCAGCTCATCCTCGCAGGATTGTTCATGCAGCACCTGGCTGAACCGATCCAGAATGCGCCACGTATCCATGCTGATTCGATCCCGGACCATGGACCCGATTTGTCCCGCCTGTTTTAGCGCAAAATGCAGATTATTGAGCTGGCCGTGGTCAAACATAATTTTACAAAGGAATGCGCGGGTTCGGTCCATCTCATCAACCGGCGATTCAATCGGACCACCATCGGGCTTGAGGTCAGTCATGACGCCGAGGGTACGGAGCAGTTCCTGTAATTCCGGTGTGCCATCCGGTTGTGTTTCCTCGGTGAGACGGCGCAGGATGGTGCGAAGCATGCGGGTCTGAAGTTCGGCCCGCTGCACATAGCGCCCAAGCCAGAAGAGATTGTCCGCCACCCGGCTGGAGAGATTATCTTCTCCGCGCGAAAGCTCCACTTCGTTTCCAGACTTTGGAAGAAGGCTGATCTTTTTGAGATCACCTCGAGCCGGAACCCACGCGTCTTTGGAGCCACCACCGCGTTCCATGCTGACCACGGTTGAATCCGTCTTGGAGGAAATGCGCGCCAGTCCGCCCGGCATTACCTGCCATCCATCACGCGTGGCCACCACGAACGCCCGCAGCATGGAGTGCCGTGGTGTCAGGTGCCCATCCCGCCAGCACGGAGCCGCAGAAAGAGAGGTGTTTTCCTGCGCAATAAATCGTTTAGGATCATCTTTGATGCGACCAATCAATTCTTCCCGCGCTTCGGGCAGCAGCTGCCGGGGAAAAACAGGCCGCTCCATTGATCCTGAAAACGACCGCTTGATCACAAACCGATCCAAATTATCAATCACCTGGTTCATTTCCAGATTCTGTCCGCACCACCAGGTGGGAACGTTC
>JGI12210J13797_10172703_pt1 | contig 14318 bp, 25 predicted proteins | sample ElkSlonscriptome_3_FD_13797 | JGI IMG/M metagenome (IMG submission 13797)
TCGACCGGGAGCCCCTGGATGATGCTGAAGAAGATCAGCAGGCTCATCCCGTTCCCGACACCGTGCTCGGTGATCTGCTCGCCCAGCCACATGACGAACACCGCACCGACCGTGAGCGCCAGCACCGTCGTGAAGATGAACCAGAACCCGGGTGTACGTACGCCTCCGAGGTTCTGCAGGAAGACCGCGTATCCGTACGCCTGCATCGCCGAGAGCAGGATGGTGGTGTAGCGCGTCCACTGCGTGAGCTTCTTCCGGCCGTCCTCCCCTTCCTTCTGCATCTTCTCGATGGTCGGGACCACCGCAGCGAGCAGCTGGAACATGATGGAGGCCGAGATATACGGCATGATGCCGAGCGCGAAGATCGTCGCACGCGACAGCCCGCCCCCGGTGAACATGTCGTACACGCCGAAGAGCGTGCTGTCCGCCCCGAGCAGACCCAGCTGCTCCTGGAGGAGGTTGACGTCCAGCCCGGGCACGGTGATATGGGCACCGATCCGGTAGACGAGAAGGATGAAGACCGTGAAGGCCAGCTTCTCGCGGATCTCCGGCGAGCGCCAGAGCTTGAGAATCGGGTTGCTGTCCATGCCGTCAGGCCTGCTCGTCTGCCTCGGTTGCCTCGTCCGACTCCGCCGCCTCGGCGGCCGGAGCCTCGTCCCCTGCATCCTTCGCGGCGTCCGCGGCCCGGATCGTGACCGAGCCCCCGGCCGCCTCGATTTTCGAGCGCGCGCTGGCGCTGAAGGCGTGGGCCGTCACGTCCAGTGCGCCCTCGACGTCTCCATCGCCGAGCACCTTGACCAGACGGCGTGCCGACCGGACGAGTCCGGCCGAGGCGAGCGTCTCGGGCGTCACGTCCCCGGAGAAACCCTCGAGCTCGAACAGGTTGACCACCTGATACTCCACTCGATTCCGCGGACGAAACCCACGCTTGGGGATCCGCCGGTGGAGTGGCATCTGACCACCCTCGAAGCCGGCCGGGATACTGCCGCCGCTGCGGGACTTCTGCCCCTTCTGGCCGCGCCCTGCGGTCTTGCCCAGCCCGGACCCCTCGCCGCGGCCGACACGCTTGCGGTCGCGGTGCGATCCCTCGGCGGGGCTCAGATCATGTAGTTCGGCCATCGATCTACTCCTGGTCCTCGATCTCGGTGACCGAGACGAGATGGGAAACCCGGCGGATCATCCCGCGGATGGCGGGATTGTCCTCCTGGATCACGCTCTGCTGATGGTGCTTGATTCCAAGGGCCTCGAGCGTGCGGCGCTGAACGCCCTGCTGCCCGATGCCGCTGCGAACCTGTGTAATCTCGAGCTTGTCAGCCATAGTAGACCCCCTCGCCCAACGCCTCGACCGAGATCCCCCGCTCCCGCGCGACCTGCTGCGGCGTCACGAGGCTCGTGAGGCCATTCATGGTAGCACGCACCACGTTGATCGGGTTGTTCGAACCCAGGCTCTTCGAGAGGACGTCGGTGACACCCGCGGCCTCGAGAACAGCGCGCACCGGACCACCGGCGATGACGCCCGTACCGGGGGCGGCCGGACGGAGCAGGACGCGTCCCGCGCCGAGCTCGCCCACGATGTCGTGGGGGATCGTCCCGTTCTGGATCGGAACCTCGACCATTTCCTTGCTGGCCTGGTCGATGGACTTCCGGATCGCCTCGGCGACCTCGTTGGCCTTCGCGAAGCCGATCCCGACCTTGCCCTTCTGATCCCCGACCGCGACAAGCGCCGAGAAGGAGAAGTTCCGTCCTCCCTTCACGACCTTCGACACGCGGTTGATGTGGATCACGTTCTCGGTCAGGTCCCTCCGACGATCGTTGCGACCACCGCCACGACGACCTCCGCGACCACGGCCGCGTCCGCCCGAACTCTTGTTGTCAGCCATCAGAACTCCAGCCCTCCCTCACGTGCTCCATCGGCGAATGCCTTCACACGACCATGGTACTTGTAACCGCCGCGATCGAAGACGACCGAGGCGACCCCGGCCTCCTTCGCCTGCTCGGCGAGCATCTTCCCGGCCGCGAACGCCTTCGCCTGCCGGCGATTCTCGTCCTCCGCGGCTTCGAGGCTCTTCAGACCCACGCTCAGCGTGCTGATGCCGAGGATCGTCCGGCCCTCGTGGTCGTCCACGAGCTGCCCCTCGATGTTGCGAAGCGAACGGTAGATCACGAGGCGCGGACGCTCCGCGGTCCCGAACACCGTCTTCCGAATACGCTGGTGGCGCCGCGCACGCGACGCCTGTCGCGACTGTAGCTTCTTCTTGCGCATGATCAGGCCCCTGCGGTCTTACCGGCCTTGCGCCGGACATGTTCACCCTGGTATCGGATGCCCTTTCCCTTGTACGGCTCGGGGGGGCGATATCCGCGAATCACCGCTGCGGCCTGACCGACCGCCTGCTTGTCCGCGCCCTCGACGACGATCGTCGTCTGGTCGGGGGTCTGGATGCTGACGCCCTCGGGCGGGTCGTAGTCGATCGGGTGCGAGAACCCGAGCTGCAGGTTGAGGGTCGAGCCCTTCATGTCGGCGCGGTATCCGACACCCTGGATTTCGAGCGTCTTCCTGAAGCCGTCGGAGCATCCCTCGACCATGTTCGCGATCAGCGAACGGGTCAGACCGTGGAGCGCCTTGTGCCGTGCCGTGTCGGACGGACGCTCGACGACGATCTCGTCGCCGTCGACCTTGACGTCCATGTCGGGAACCACGTCGAGCTCGAGGTCACCCTTCGGTCCCTTAACCGAGACGCGCTGACCCTCGACCTTCACCTCGACGCCCCTGGCGATCGCCACCGGCATCTTTCCGATGCGAGACATGCTGCGCCCCCTACCAGACGAGTGCCATGACCTCGCCACCCACGCCTTCCTGGCGTGCGCCGCGATCGGTCATGAGACCCTGCGATGTGGAGATGATGGCCATGCCGAGACCGTTCCGGACCCGCGGGACGTCGTCAGAACCGACGTACGAACGGCGGCCGGGCTTCGACACGCGCTGGAGGTGCCGGATGATCGGCTTGCCCTCGTGGTACTTGAGGTACACGCGCAGCACTCCGTGCCTGCCATCGTCCAGGACCTTGAAGTCGAAGACGTAGTGGTTCTCGGAGAGCAGTCGAGCGATCTCGACCTTCAGCTTCGAAACCGGCATGTCCACCCACTTGTGCCCCGCCATCCCGGCGTTGCGGATGCGGGTGAGCATGTCGGATATGGGATCTGTCATCATGGTTCTATCAGCCCTTACCAGCTGGACTTCCGGACTCCGGGGATCTCACCCCGAAGCGCCAGTTCGCGGAAGCAGACCCGGCAGAGTCCGAACTTCCTCATGTATGCACGGGGGCGTCCGCACCGCTGACAGCGGTTACGGCGGCGCACCTCGTACTTGAGCTTGCCGTTGTTGCGCTCGATCAGAGCCTTCCTGGCCATCGTCCTTTCCTGGTTCCCGAGTCGTTCGTCGTCTCGTTACGTGTGCGTCGGATCGTCGGCGTCAGGCGCCGGCACCGACCGTGACCGGATCTTCGCCGCGGAATGGGAATCCCATCAGCCGCAGAAGCGCCAGTCCTTCGTCGTCCTTGGTCGTCGTCGTGACCACACTGATATCCATCCCGTGGATCTTGTTGACCTTGTCGTACTCGATCTCGGGGAAGATGATCTGCTCCTTCACACCGACCGTGTAGTTTCCGCGGCCGTCGAAGGAACGCGTCGGGAGCCCGCGGAAATCGCGGATTCGCGGCGCCGCCACACTCACCAGCCGGTCGAGGAACTCGTACATGCGGGTGGAGCGCAGCGTGACCGCCGCGCCCACGGGCATGCCCTCGCGCAGGCTGAAGTTCGAGATGGACTTCCGGGCCTTCGTGACCACCGGCTTCTGACCGGTGATCATCTCGAGCTCCTCGATCACGGAGTCCAGCAACTTCTGATCCTTGCCCGCGTCGCCGACGCCCACATTGACCACGACCTTCTCGATCCTGGGCACCTGCATCGGATTCTCGAGGCCGAACTGCTCGGCCATCTTCGGACGCACGTACTCTCGGTAGTGCGTCAGAAGTCGGGGGGTTCTCTCACTCATCTATATATCTCTCCAGCCGTTACGGCTTCGGAACCGGATTTCCGGACTTCACGGCGATCCGCTCTTTCACGCCACCCTCTTCCACACGAGTCCGTACGCGGCTGGCCTCACCCGAAGCGGGGTCGATCAGCATCACGTTGGACAGGTGGATCGGCGCCTCGAAGGAGATGATCCCGCCGTCCGGGTCCGTCTGAGACGGACGCGTGTGACGCTTGCGGATGTTCACCCCCTCCACGACCACGCGATCCTCGTCGCGCAGCACACGGAGCACGGTGCCGTCCTTCTCGCGGTCGTTCCCACGGATGACCTTCACGCGGTCACCCTTGACGATCGTTCTCTTGGCCATCGGTTACAGCACCTCGGGGGCCAGCGACACGATCTTCATGTAGCGCTTCTCGCGAAGCTCTCGGCCCACAGGCCCGAAGATACGTGTGCCGCGGGGCTCGCCCTGCGGATTGATGATCACGGCCGCGTTGTCGTCGAACCGTATATAGGTCCCGTCCCGCCGCCGCATTTCCTTGCTCGTGCGGACAATGACCGCCTTCACCACGTCGCCCTTCTTCACCGGGGCGTTGGGGATGGCGTCCTTGACCGTTGCCGTGATCACGTCGCCGACGCGCGCGTACCGGCGGCGGGAGCCACCGAGGACGCGGATGCACAGGACCCTCTTGGCCCCCGTGTTGTCCGCGACGTGAAGTACAGATTCCTGCTGAATCATTCTGAAGTCTCCGTCACGCCGGGCGCTCGATGAGCTCGACGACCCGCCACCGCTTCGTCTTCGAAAGCGGACGGGTCTCGACGATGCGCACCACGTCTCCGACCTGGTACTCGTCGTTCTCGTCGTGCGCGGGATACTTCTTCGAGCGCGTCTGCTGCTTCCCGTACAACGGATGCGGGAACTGACGCTCGACGAGAACCGTCACGGTGCGCTGCTGCTTGTCGCTCACCACCACGCCACGCCGCGTCTTGCGGCGGGAGCGCTCGGTGGACTCGACGTCTGTCTGCTCTTCGGCCATGGCTCTTGTCAGCTTTCCGTACCCGCGAGCTCGCGCTCGCGAAGAATTGTCTTGATGCGCGCGATGTCCCGACGAATGGACTGGAGAATCTTGGGATTCTCGAGTTCCATCGTGGCACTCGCGAACCGGAGCTTGAACTGCTCCTCCTTGAGCTCGGACAGACGAGCGTTCAGCTCCGTCTCATCCCACTCCCGGATCTCTTCGGCGTTCATTGCGACTCCCTCAGCTTCCGATCTGGTTCTCGCGAACCACGAATCGGGTCTTGATCGGCAGCTTCGCGGAGGCCAGCTGAAGAGCGCGCTTCGCGATCTCCTCCGACACTCCCTCGAGCTCGAACATCATGCGACCCGGCTTCACCACCGCGACCCACTTCTCCGGGTTGCCCTTACCCTTACCCATCCGCGTCTCCGCGGGCTTCGAGGTGATCGGCTTGTCCGGGAAGATGCGGATCCAGACCTTCCCGCCACGCTTGATGTGGCGGGTCATGGCGACACGGGCGGCCTCGATCTGGCGGTTCGTGATCCAGGACGCCTCGAGCGCCTGGAGTCCGAACTCCCCGAAGGAGACCTGATTCCCACGCTGGGCCTTCCCCCGCATCTTCCCCTTGTGGGTCTTGCGGTGCTTGACTCGCTTTGGCGAAAGCATCGTTCAGTCCTCGTGTATCAGGAGCCGGTGGAGTAGGTCCGACCGCGACGGTCGTCCACCACTTCGCCCTTGAAAATCCAGCACTTCACGCCGATCGCACCAAAGGTCGTGAGTGCCTCGACGTTCGCGTAATCGATGTCTGCGCGGAGCGTGTGCAGCGGCACACGACCCTCGTTGTAGCCTTCCCGACGCGCGATCTCGGCGCCATTGAGGCGGCCCGAGCATTGAATCCGGATGCCCTCGGCACCGGAGCGCATGGCCGCCTGCACGGCACGCTTCATCGCGCGGCGGAAGGAGACGCGCTGCCGCAGCTGGTGAGCGACATTCTCCGCCACCAGGTGCGCGTTGACCTCCGGCCGCTTGATCTCCTCCACATTGACGCTGACCTCGGCGTTCGTCAGAACGGCGAGCTCGTCCCGCAGCTTGTCGACCTCGGACCCCTTCTTTCCGATGACGACGCCCGGGCGAGCGGTGTGGATGGTGATGACGATCTTGCTCGGCTTCCGCTCGATGTCGATGCGCGCCACGGAGGCGTGCGACATGCGGCGGTGGAGGTACTTCCGGATCGTCTCGTCTTCCTTGAGGAGACGGGGGAAGTCCTTCTCTGCGTACCAGGTCGACTTCCAGTCGGCGACGATGCCGAGGCGGAAACCGGTCGGATGTACTTTCTGTCCCATGCGCCTACGCGTCCTTGAGGTCGACGACCACGGTGATGTGGGCCGTCCGCTTGCGGATCGGTGCGGCGCGTCCCATCGCGGCTGCGCGGTAGCGCTTGAGGGTCGGGCCCTCGTCCACGTAGGCGGAACTCACGACGAGATCGTCGACATCGAGGACCTCGTCGGCTTCCCGCGCCTTGTACTGTGCATTCGCCACGGCGGAGCGAAGCGTCTTGGAGATGGGCTCCGACGCCGCCTTCGGCGAGAACTGAAGAATCTGGTAGGCCTCGTTCACGCTCTTGCCGCGGATCTGGTCCACGACGAGCCGCACCTTGCGGGGGCTCATCCGCACGTGACGGGCGATCGCTCGAGCTTCCATCGTCTGCTCCGGAGTCTCCGTCGCCATCAGCGTGCCACCTTCTTGTCGGCGAGCTTGCCGCCGTGGCCGCGGAACAGGCGGGTCGGGGCGAACTCGCCCAGCTTGTGACCGACCATGTTCTCCGTGATGTAGACGGGGATGAACTTGTTGCCGTTGTGTACAGCGACGGTGTGTCCCACGAAGTCGGGGGAGATCGTGGACGCACGCGCCCAGGTCTTCACGACCTTCTTCTCACCCGACGCATTCATGATCTCCACCTTGAGGAGGAGCTTGTCGTCGATGTACGGTCCCTTCTTGATGCTGCGCGCCATGTCCTATCCCCTTACGACTTCGTGGCCTTGCCGCGCTTGCGCCCGCGGACAATGAACTTGTTCGAGCGGTTCTTGCGCTTCCGCGTCTTCTTTCCGTCCGGCGTACCCCAGGGCGAGACCGGCGGGCGTCCGCCCGAGGTCCGACCCTCACCACCACCCAGCGGGTGATCCACCGGGTTCATGGCGACACCGCGAACCTTCGGACGACGGCCGCGCCAGCGCGTGGCGCCCGCCTTCCCGATCGACGTGAGCTCGTGCTCGACATTTCCGATCTGGCCCACGGTCGCGTAGCACGCCTTGTGAACGCGACGGACCTCGGTCGAAGGAAGCCGGAGAGATACGTAATCACCCTCACGTGCGACCAACCGGACGGAGGCACCGGCGGAGCGTGCCATCTGTCCGCCCTTCCCCGGCCGAAGCTCGACGTTGTGGAGCTGCGTGCCGAGCGGAACCCGCTCGAGCGGGAGTGCGTTACCCGGCTGGATATCCGCGTCGGGCCCTGCCTCGATCACGTCGCCGACCTTCATGTCGCGGACGTGAAGAATGTAGCGCTTTTCTCCGTCCTCGTACGTGATGAGGGCGATGTTGGCGGTCCGATTCGGGTCGTATTCGACCTCGGTCACTCGACCGGGCACGCCGCGCTTGTTCCGCTTGAAGTCGATCTTGCGGTACTTGCGCTTGTGCCCGCCGCCGCGACGACGCGAGGTGATGCGCCCGTGGTGGTTGCGGCCCCCGCTCTTCGAAAGCGACTCGAGGAGCGACTTCTCCGGCGTCGAGCGAGTGACCTCATCGGTCTTCAGGCTCGAGCGGAAGCGTGCTCCCGGCGTCACCGGCTTGAATTTCTTGATCGGCATGGGTCAGCTCCTCACCCGACTTCGTAAAACTCGATGTGATCACCCTCGGCGAGGGTCACCAGCGCCTTCTTGTAGGACGCGCGGCGTCCGACGGTGCGCTCACGACTCATGCGACCGAGAAATGCGCGCCGCTGCTTCCCGGCGTATCGCATGGTCCGGACGCCCTCGACCGAGACGTCGAAGATCTTCTCGACCGCGTTCCGGACCTCGATCTTGTTGGCCTCTTCGTGGACGATGAAGGTGTAGACGTTCCGCTCCTCGATGTCGCGTGCCGACTTCTCGGTCACGACCGGGCGCACGATCACGTCGTAATGGTCACGCATCGTCGCCTCCGGCGGCGGCGGCCGGCAGCGAGTCGAGCGCCTCGCGCTCGATCACGACCACGTCGGCCCAGAGAATCTCGTACACCGACTCCGTCCCGAACGCCTGGACCTCCACGTGCGGCATGTTCCGCCCGGAGAGGTAGACATTCTCCTTCGTGCCGTCGGTCAGGATCAGCACCTTCTTCCCGGCCAGGTCGATCTGCGCGAGGTAGTCGCGGAGATCGGCCGTCTTCGGGGCTTCCATCGAGAGTCCGTCGATGAGCAGCACCCGCTCACCCTCCGCCCGGGCGTTGAACGCCGAACGACGGGCGAGGGCGCGCACCTTTCGCGGCAGCTTCTGGCGCCACGAATGGGGGATCGGCGGAAAGGCCCGTCCACCACCGGCCCACTGGGCCGCGCGGATCGTTCCCTGGCGGGCTCGGCCGGTACCCTTCTGGCGCCACGGCTTCCGACTTCCGCCGCGCACCGCCGCCCGGTTCTTGGCCGAAGCCGTCCCCTGACGCTGGTTCGCGAGGTAGACCTTCACCGCCTGGTGCAGGACCGGCTCGTTGACGACGCCGTCGAAGATCGACTCGGGCAGAGCCCGGGCCTTTCCCTTCTTGCCGTCGTTCTTGTAGTAGGCTGCCTTGAACATTGTCATCACTTCTGAATCAGGACGTAGCTGTCGCGAGATCCGGGAACGCCGCCCTTGACGAAGAGCAGATTCCGCTCGCCGTCGATGCGCACGACCTGGATGTTGCGAATCGTCGTCCGCGTGCCGCCCATCTGGCCGGGAAGCTTCTTTCCCTTGATCACACGCGAGGGGTCGGTACCCGGCCCCATCGACCCCGGAGTACGAGACATCGGATGCCCGTGCCCTCCGGGACGACCCGCGAATCCATGCCGCTTCACGACACCCTGGAAACCGCGGCCCTTCGACGTCCCCGTCACCTTGACGCGGTCGCCGACCTCGAACAGTTCGACGGTGAGCTCTTCGCCGAGCTCGAAGTCGGACTCCCCATTCATCGGGAACTCCCGAACGATCCGGGGAGCGACATCGACACCCGCGGCGGCGGCGTGCCCGAGCTCCGCCCGGGTCGCGCGCTTGGCCTTCTGGGCGCCGAAACCGACCTGGACGGCCTCGTAGCCGTCGGTCTCGACCGTCTTGATCTGCGTGACCGGGCAGGGACCCGCCTCGATGACGGTCACGGGCACCTGCGCCCCCGACTCATCGAAGATCCGGGTCATGCCGATCTTCTTTCCGATAATTCCGGCCATGTTCAATCGACCTTGATCTCGACGTCCACGCCGGCCGGAAGATCCAGCTTCGTGAGCGCGTCGATCGTCTGCGGGCGGCTTTCGACGATGTCGATGAGTCGCTTGTGAGTTCGAAGCTCGAACTGCTCCCGACTCTTCTTGTCGATGTGCGGCCCCTTGAGGACCGTCCACCGCTCCCGCTTGGTCGGAAGCGGGATCGGGCCCCGCACGGTTGCTCCCGTCTTCTGGGCTGTCCGAACGATGTCGGCCGCGGTCTGATCCACGATCCAGTGATCGAACGCCTTGAGACGAATACGAATTCTATCGGCCATGGTCAGCCGCCCCTTACTCGATGATCTCGGTGACGACGCCGGCACCCACGGTGCGGCCGCCCTCACGGATGGCGAAGCGAAGCTCCTTGTCCATGGCGATCGGCGTAATCAGCTCGACCTCCATCTGCACATTGTCGCCCGGCATCACCATCTCAACATTCTCCGGAAGCTCACACGCCCCCGTCACATCCGTCGTCCGGAAGTAGAACTGCGGACGATAGTTGTCGAAGAACGGCGTGTGACGCCCCCCCTCCTCCTTCGTCAGCACGTAGACTTCCGCCTTGAACTTCGTGTGCGGCGTGATCGTCCCCGGCTTGCACAGCACCTGGCCACGGTCGATCTCGTCCTTCGCGACACCACGAAGCAGAAGCCCCACGTTGTCGCCCGCCTGACCGTCGTCCAGCAGCTTCCGGAACATCTCCACCCCGGTCACCGTCGTCTTCTTGTCGTTGTCCATCCCGACGATCTCGATCTCGTCGCCGACATGGATCTTCCCCGACTCGATCCGGCCCGTCGCAACCGTCCCGCGGCCCGTGATCGAGAAGATGTCCTCGACCGGCATCAGGAACGGCTTGTCCACCGCGCGCTCCGGCATCGGGATGTAGGAGTCCACCGCATCCATCAGCTCGGTGATCTTCTGACCCCACTCGCTCTCCGGATCGCCCGACTCCAGCGCCTTCAGCGCCGACCCCTGGATCACGGGAATCTCGTCCCCGTCGAAGTCGTACTCGCTCAGAAGCTCACGTACCTCGAGCTCCACAAGCTCCAGAAGCTCCTCGTCGTCCACCATGTCGCACTTGTTCATGAACACGACGATGTTCGGCACGTTCACCTGACGCGCGAGCAGAATGTGCTCACGGGTCTGGGGCATCGGGCCGTCCGCCGCGCTCACCACGAGAATCGCACCATCCATCTGCGCGGCTCCCGTGATCATGTTCTTCACGTAATCCGCGTGGCCCGGGCAGTCCACGTGTGCGTAATGGCGCTCTTCCGTCTCGTACTCGACGTGCGCCGTCGCAATCGTGATCCCCCGCTCCCGCTCCTCTGGTGCCTTGTCGATGTTCGCGAAATCCACTCCCTCGCCAAGACCCTTCGCAGCCTGGATCGTCGTGATCGCAGCCGTCAACGTCGTCTTGCCGTGGTCCACGTGACCGATCGTTCCCACGTTCACGTGTGGCTTCGTGCGCTCGAACTTCTCCTTGCCCATATCGTCGTGCCTCGCGCTGCTCGTTTAGAGAATCGGGAGAGTCTTACTTATCGTCCTTGCCCACAGCGGCCATGATCTCTTCGGCCTTGCTGCGGGGGACCTCTTCATACTGCGCGAACTGCATCGTGTAGACCGCGCGACCCTGGCTCATCGAGCGCAGGTTGGTCGAGTATCCGAACATCTCGCCCAGCGGGACGCTCGCGCCGATGACGCGTGCCCCGGAGCGTTCGGTCATCCCGCCCACGCGGCCCCGCCGCGAAGACAGATCACCGATGATGTCGCCCATGTAGTCCGACGGCGTCACGACCTCGACATCCATGACCGGCTCGAGAAGAACCGGCTTCGCGCGACGGACGCCCGCCTTGAGCGCCATCGATCCGGCGATCTTGAACGCCATCTCGTTGGAGTCGACGTCGTGGTAGGAGCCATCGATCAACTCGACCTTCACGTCGATCAGCGGATACCCCGCCAGGATGCCATTCTCCATCGCCTCGCGGATTCCGTCCTCCACGGGGCGGATGTACTCACGCGGAATCGAACCGCCCGTGATCTTGTCCTCGAAGGTGAGGCCCGTGCCGGTATCGCCCGGCTCGATGTTGATCACCACGTGGCCGTACTGACCCCGCCCACCGGACTGGCGGACGAACTTGCCCTCCACCTTTTCGGCGGCCTGGCGGATCGTCTCGCGGTACGCCACCTGCGGACGGCCGATGTTGGCCTCCACGTTGAACTCGCGACGGAGGCGATCCACGATGATCTCGAGGTGGAGCTCGCCCATTCCGGAGATGATCGTCTGACCCGTCTCCTCGTCGGTCCGCACCTTGAAGGTGGGGTCCTCGTCGGCGAGCTTCGCCAGCCCCTGGCCAAGCTTGTCCTGGTCGACCTTCGTCTTCGGCTCCACCGCGACCGCGATCACCGGCTCGGGGAACTCCATCGCCTCGAGAATGATCGGGAAATCCTCGGCGGTGAGCGTATCACCCGTCTTCACGTTCTTGAGCCCGATGCCCGCGGCGATGTCACCCGCGTACACCTCGTCCAGCTCATCGCGCTTGTTGGCGTGCATCTGGAGGATGCGTCCCACGCGCTCGCGATCGTCCTGCGTCGCGTTGAGGACGTAGGAGCCGGCCGGGAGCGTGCCCGAGTAGACGCGGAAGAAGGTCAGCTTCCCGACGTAGGGGTCGGTCATGATCTTGAAGGCGAGCGCGGCGAACGGCGCATCGTCCGATGCCTTCCGGGCCTCCTTCGTCTCGTCGTGCTGAGGGAGGTGCCCCTCGATCGCCTCGACGTCGACGGGCGACGGGAGGTAGTCGATCACGCCGTCGAGGAGCCGCTGGACGCCCTTGTTCTTGAACGCGGAGCCGCAGAAGACCGGGAAGACCTTGCCCGAAAGGGTGGCCTCGCGAACCGCCTGCCGGACCTCTTCCACACCGAGTTCCTCGCCCTCGAGGTACTTCAGCATCAGCTCCTCGTCGTGCTCGACGCACGCCTCGACCAGCTGAGACCGGAGTTCCTCGCACTTCTCGAGGAGGTCGGACGGAATGTCCTGCTCGCTGTACTTGGAGCCGAGCTCGTCCTCGTAGATGACCGCCTTCATCTCCACGAGATCGACGAGGCCCGTGAGGGTCTCGCCGGCGCCCACGGGGAACTGGATCGGGTGCGCGTTCGCGCCGAGCCGATCGCGCATCATGTCGACCACGTTCTCGAAGTCCGCGCCGATGCGGTCCATCTTGTTGACGAAGGCGATCCGCGGAACCTTGTACCGGTCCGCCTGACGCCACACCGTTTCGGACTGCGGCTCGACGCCGCCGACCGCGCAGAACACCGCGACCGCCCCGTCGAGGACGCGAAGCGAACGCTCCACCTCGGCCGTGAAGTCCACGTGCCCGGGGGTGTCGATGATGTTGATGCGATACTCGGTGTCCATCCGCTTCCAGAACGCGGTGGTCGCAGCCGAGGTGATGGTGATGCCTCGCTCCTGCTCCTGCTCCATCCAGTCCATGGTCGCGGCGCCGTCGTGCACCTCGCCCATCTTGTGAGTGCGCCCCGTGTAGAACAGGATGCGCTCGGTCGTGGTGGTCTTGCCGGCGTCGATGTGCGCCATGATGCCGATGTTGCGGAGCTTGTCCAGCGGCGTCTGTCTAGGCATTCCGAGTCATCCTCGAGCTGATCTCTATGTGCAAGTGACGGTCGCAAAAAAAAGAAGCGCGGCCTCTTTAGCTTCGACCCACCCGAGGCGAGCCGCGCTGAGATCGCGCTTCTCGGCACCGGAGAGGGCCCGCAGGCCATCGCGTGTCCGTCGTCTGTAATGCGCCTCTCGGGCGCGGGCCCCTCAGCCGCAGACCGAAACGAATTCGATCCGACGGGTCCTGCCGATCACCAGCGGTAGTGCGCGAACGCCTTGTTCGCTTCTGCCATCCGGTGCGTGTCGTCCTTCTTCTTCACCGTGCTGCCCTCGCCACGGCTCGCAGCCATGAGCTCCTGGGCCAGACGGTCGGCCATCGTCCTCTCCGAGCGACCGCGGGCGAAACCCACGAGCCACTTGATGCCGAGCGCCTGCCGCCGCTGCGGGCGGACCTCGATCGGCACCTGATACGTCGCACCACCGACCCGTCGGCTCTTCACCTCGAGCGCCGGCTTCACGTTGTTGATCGCCTGCTCGAAGACGTTCGCGCCCGGCTGCCCGGTCTTGTCCTCGATGATGTCCAGCGCGTCGTAGAAAATCTTCTCCGCGGTGGACCGCTTTCCATCCCGCATCAGCGCGTTCACGAACTTTGCGATGACGAGAGAATCGTGCTTCGGATCTCCCGCGATCTCACGCTTGTCTGCCCTGGAACGACGACTCATCTGTCTCTACCTCAGTCCTTCGGCTTCTTTGCGCCGTACTTCGAACGGCCCTGTCGACGATCACTCACGCCCGACGTGTCCAGCGTTCCACGCACCACGTGGTAGCGCACACCGGGGAGGTCCTTCACACGGCCTCCGCGGATGAGGACGATCGAGTGCTCCTGCAGGTTGTGTCCCTCACCCCCGATGTACGAGGTGACCTCGTAGCCGTTGGTGAGGCGCACACGCGCGACCTTCCGGAGAGCGGAGTTCGGCTTCTTCGGCGTGGTCGTGTACACACGGGTACAGACCCCCCGCTTCTGGGGGGAACCCTGGAGTGCCGGTGACTTGTTCTTCTTCTGAACCGTCTTCCGGCCCTTCCGGACCAACTGGTTGATCGTCGGCATGCTTCGCCACTCGAGAGGATCAGCTTCCGAAATGCGGTCCCGACTCAGTTCGAGAGCCATTTCGGGCAGAGCTTGTTA